>Ga0307479_10004580_pt1 | contig 12646 bp, 9 predicted proteins | sample atmos_gasesECM4C_FD_203743 | JGI IMG/M metagenome (GOLD analysis project Ga0307479, IMG submission 203743) | Hardwood forest soil microbial communities from Morgan-Monroe State Forest, Indiana, United States - atmos_gasesECM4C_515 | ecosystem: Environmental > Terrestrial > Soil > Temperate...
CCGGGAAGAGAAATGTTGGGAATGTATAGTGGCATTCCTAGGACCCAACGGCTACAGACCAGATTGAGAATCGCTCCTGATTTGATATTCATTTTCCGTGGTCCAATCCAGCGCTGTTCACGCGGGGATTTGCGCGCTGAAGTGAAAGAAGTTGTTTGGCACGAGGTTGCACACTGGCTCGGCTATGATGAAGGGGATGTGAGAGATTTGGGTCTAGCGAATCTTTCACTTCCCATCGGAGACGAAGCGCGTCATCAGCTCAAGACTAACGTCAGTAAAACTGATGTTGAAATGCTGAAAACGACTACTCCACAACGACGCCCGGACAATGTTGACAAAGTAGGTGGGGAGGAGAAACAACAACTGCGATGTTTGAAATGCTACTCCGCAGATATCGACTGCTGCGACCTTGACAAACTTGTGACATACTCCGGGGCTTGGCTTAGTGATCCTCTTCCTGTTCACGTGAAACTCTGTACCTGTAAGTCCTGCGGCTACCAATGGGACGACGAGGACAACATATAGACGGTTGATGAAAACAAGAGATTGGTTAATTCGAGGAGTCGGTCATGTTGCCGGACCAGATTGTTCGTCACGCCATAGGATTAGTAGTCCCACTACTCCGATTATCAACGCTCCTACGTGGTGCGGCCACGCAGATCGCAATGAAAGAATGACTGGTCGAAGGAAAATCAGGACATACGTCAGACTTGCGGCAATTCCCCATCCTCTTGCAGTAGGCATATCCTTCAGAATCGTCCACCATGCTACGGCGGTCAAAGTGGCCACAAGAACCTGAAATAAGAAGGTGAGGAGCAAGTCGTGGGCACCCAGCATTGTGTACCGTCTACTGATGCCGTACACGCTTTGAGCAGACATCAAGCTGTACAACACACTTGTTGCTCCAAAGATCCAGCACAAGACTTTCTTAACATCTTTCATCTCGAAGCACCTTTCAGAGACGAACCGCCAGTACGTGAGCTATGATTCCCCTAATCTTACTGGATTTCGCTCCAACACCTCAGGGAATCCGTGTTGCAGTTGTTCAACGAAAGCAATCCCTACAAGTCTTACTCGGGCGGTCCGGACCCCGCCGATCTCTCGGGCTCACTGGTTTCTTCAGGTTCCCGCTCTTGGTCAGGAATGTGTACGTTTACCGTCTGGCCGGGTTCGAGGGTCTGGTTAATAAACTCTGTTATTGTCGATCCTATCAAGAGGTACGTCACAGCAGCTTTGCCGCCAATCGTCAAAACAAGAGGTGCTGCGACCTGAACGCCAGTGGCAACAAAAGCGGCGTCCGCGACTCTCTTAGCTCCGCTGAGGACACTACCGCAAGTTGCACAATAACGCGAATTCCGAAAGATGTCGCGGGATCCGGGTATCGGCTTATCGCATGTGGCACCGATATGAACGCACAGAATGCTCCACGGAAGATCCGCGTTTCCAAGATATCGAGTCACCCAGTGTGTAGGGTAGAAGCCCGTACTATCCCATTGGAAAATGTCTGGATTACTACCGTCTCGACTACCACGATACGATGTCCTATAGAATTCGTTGAAATTGTTCAACTTCACTCCACTGCAATCATTCTGTGGGCACTGAGCACCCGCACCAGCCCTCAAAACACCTATTCCAATCGATGCGGGGACTTCAACTCCATCCACTACAAATGTGCGGCACTTGGGGTTGCGGTCACTGCTCTCGCAAGTTCCGAAGGGGTCAGTAGATGTCAGTGGATGGTTCATGACATAAGCATAGCGGTTCCAGCTCTGCGGATTCGTAGGATCGACTGCTCCCATTCCTGCCGGATCAGGGGAAATCCAGCGGCCCTGCGCTCCTTGTTGTTCACGCGCCGGGAAGTCGTAGAGATCGTTCGCTATGTCATTGGACTGATTCGTGAATAGAAGCTGAGGCAGTCCCTGCCTCGCGTAGGTCTCGCCAAAAGGAGCATAAGCTAGACTCCCTATATAGCTCCGATTAATGGCCGAGATCAGTCGCTGGCTTCCAAGCCAATCAGGATGACTATAGCTTTGAACACCCGCATTAGCGGTTTGTCCCCCCGCCCTCAACAAGCCAGGCAAATCAAGAGTAAAGCCACCAAATGCTCCAGCGGGATAGTACGCAAATCTCCGTCCAGATGGGGTATAGGCAATATCGGTTTTTGCGCCTGCATCATTCAATATCACAACACGCCCAAGAGCATCGTAGGTCAGTATAACAAGTGTATTGGTGTTGACCGTCGCGGGCTGGCCGTCTGAGTTCCAAGTGTAGGTGTGGAAGGTGTCTGTCAGCAAGTTCCCATCAGCATCGTATGACGTACCCCCAAGCGTGTAGCGATTCGTGGCTGCATTATACCCAGGCATCCATGAAATCGAGCCGCTCTTTGTGATATTCCCGAAAGGATCGTATGTGAAGGTCTGACTCCACGCTGATCCGCAACTGACACTCTTGATGGATGCGAGATCACCTTGCGAATAGCTACAAGTTTCCGTATCGGAGGAGTTGAATGGATCGGTAATGGCGAGTTGCTTCAAGCTTCCATCGGGGTTCCATGTTAGGTTCCCAAACGCAGAGCTGCCGTTGATGGTAGCCTTGTACTGGGTCATCCGTCCGGTATTTGCATCGAACGTGAAACTGTCTGAGTCCCCCGAGCCAAGTGTCACTCCTGTTAGTTGGCTATCGGGGTTGTATGAAGTCGTTGTAACCGGGTTCTGACCGGAGCTCGCAGAAACACTCGATATTCGCCCTTCACCCTCGACGCCAAACGTGAAAGCCGGGACAGAAGTGAGACCGCCCAGTGTTGCAAGTGCTCCATTGGCCCAGTAAGTCGCCGTGGTCTGATACCAATTACCAAAAGCCAAAGTATATTCCCACGTGCTTGCTATTTCCCCGCGTGAGGAATAACTGAAGCCCTCGTCGGTGATCTTTGAGGCCGAGCAGCCCTGAGCGTTTGAAACTGTATATGCTTCGGCGAGGCGGCCGTTGGCGTTCGACATAGAAACACCACGTACGGTAGCAGAATCATAAACGAAACATTTATCTGGCGTAACCGTGGCATATGACCCACTCGGGTGAGAGATGCTGGTTTTGCGGTGTAGCAAATCATATTTGTAACAGACCACGTTACCCACTGCATCGGTTCTCTTTACGAGATCACCGTTCGATGTGCCGCATGTCGCGTCGGTGTCATAGACATAGCTCGTCGTGCCGCTCTCGGGGTTCATTTCCGAAAGTAGCCGGCCTAGCGCGTCGTAGGAATAACTGCGAGTCTGTTTCGTCGCCGACTGATTATTCATGGTCACACCAGTCAGCCGCCCGTCTGCGCGGTACGCGTAAGACGTGAGATAGCCTGTCTCTGCCGCAGCTTGTCCGCAATTTCCTCCAGGCCACTGTGTTGTGCCAGACGTGACCTCGCAGACCGAAGTTGATCGTCCCAACCCGTCGTATTCCAGTTGCCTTTGCTTCGTATTTTCTCCCGCAGGAGCGGGACCGTCGCTTACCAGCACGTCGTTGTCTGTGTAGCTATAGGACCTATATCCTCCCCCACCGTCCGTGACCTGTAATGTGCGACTCAAAGGATCAAAGGTTGTCGTAGTCCCGCTGGACGAACAAGGGGTCGATGCCGTCGAGACGCACGGCAGGCCGACGGTTGACACTCTACCCATAGGGTCGTACGTTGATACAACAGTATCAAAACTTGTCGAACCAGGCGCCTGTCTCGTCTGCTTTAAATGTGCTCGTCCTAAGGAGTCGAATGTAGTCAGGGTGTCCACGCTGGATGTCCCGTTGTTGAAAGTTATGGAAGTCTCTAGGGTTGCGGGTATCGTTCCCCCAGGGGAATAGGTATTCCACGTCGTGTTATTGAGGGGATCATTAATAGACAACAATCGCCACAAAGGGTCGGCGGATCCGGCTTGGTTCAGGTATCCATAGGTGATGACCTGACCATTCGCGTCGATTGATTTAGTTTGGACGCCGCCGTGGCAATCCCAGGCCGCTTGGGTGGAGATACCTAAAGCCTGACTGACGCTCGTTGCGAAAGTGTTGCCGCATGTGGTGGAAGCATCGGGGTAACCGAACGTGACGGAGGAAAGGTTCGGCCGGGTAGTAACATTGAGATTCCCGGTGTCATAGAACGTGGATGTGGTACTCAGGTATGTCGATCCCGACACCCAGCTCGATGCTGTCGTCAGGTTCCCGCGAGAACCGCTGACCGAAATGTGTTGGGGTGTCGTCTGAATATGGGCAGCCACTCCAGTCTCGTCGTAGCTGAATCTCTTTTGCGACAATTGCACGCTGTTTCCGTCTTGTACAGTTTCCGTGCACGGAAGACTCGTGAGATGATTACCCAGTGGCGTACACCCCGACCCATTGAAGCTGCCGTAGGTAAAGAGTGTTTTCCGTAACAGTTGCCCTGGTCCCCCCACTCCATAATCGTAGTCGTCTTTCTCTTGTACCAGAAAACCGTAAGGGTCTTGCAGCTCAACGGATTGGGACATCTTCCCGCTTGGCAAAATCGTCTGCGTGACGATTTGGGTGATTGGGACATGCATGTCCTGGGTGTTGGACGCGCTCGTACACGGGGTGGGTAAACCGTTATAGCAAGTGATTTGCGTTTGAAGGAGCGTTGAGGTTGTTGGGCCAGAGTATTGTAGGCGTTCCGTCTCGTGACTGTCATGGTTTTTCCCAACCCCAGTCTGGATTGAGAAATAAGCTACCATGAGATTGTTGGCAGGATCTAGGACCGTAGTCTTGTATTGAGAGTTGTGTCCAGAGACATATGACAGGAGCGTGTTCGTGTAGTTCCAAACTCCGTCGGGAGTTGTCTTCTTGAGGGATAGCAAGCGCGTGTCACCCTGTCCGATGATGGCTGGTGTACAGTTCATGTCATCGTTTGGTGATCCTGAGAAATCGTACGCGATGACGCCACCCGATGGTAGGGTGATGGAAGCTAAGCGGCCGGTTGTGTTGCCGCTGCTGTATCCCGGCGTCGTCTCATAGCCGAATGTGAACTCGCTCCCGTCAGGAAACGACAAAATTGACGGCAGATAGATGCTGCTACCGTGCACATCCGTGAAACCAGAACACTGAAAGTTGGTGGCGAATGTATACGTGGCGTACGTGAGGGTCGCCGTAACGTTGCTACCATCTGGAGCGGTCCAAGTGTAGGTAGATGGCGCAGGCGGAAAGTGGACGTTATAGTCGGAATATACGGTCAACGCAACCGCACCAGTTGTATCTGTCACAGTCTCCGTCCCACCACTAAATGTGTAGGTCACCTGATTTCCGTTTCTATCGGTCACTACCGTGCCCAGACCGGTTGGAGCTGGAGCGGTGGTTACGCCATCGGGCGACGTCGCGCTGGGCTGATTGGAGTTAACTACAGAAACAAAATAACCTGATCCCATGTCTGCCGTAACCGAGCCAGACGTCCCGAATCCACAGGTATTAGGTGCATAAGTTGTAATGCTCACGCTATTGTTGTTGTGTACTGTGCCCGCAGCATCAATGAATGTCCAATTGCTGTATTTTTGGACATGATTAGGATAGTGACAAACTACAGAACTAACTGTTGAGGTGAATCTTCCAACGGCCAAAGCCTTGCTATCCACTACCCAACCAGGATCCGTCTTCCAATTTCCCTGGCCATCAACGGAAAAGTTAGCTCCATTGTTCCGTAAGGTAAAATCTATTGTGCCTCCGCCGCGTATGGCCTTCTTGAAGATGTGAATTGCAATTGAGGGCTGAAGAGTGCCAAGATTGATTTCTTCTTGGTAGCTGTCGAAAGGCCGCGGCCCGGAATTCTGGCTAAATCCGGGAATTGCCGTCATCAAAAACAGAGAACAAATAGCAATATGGCTGACGCGCATACGCTCCTCCGAAATAAGCGTGACACAATTCGGTAGCACAGGACGCTTAGTTCTGATCGCGCAGACTTGATCGTTGAAGGCTATATGTGGAAGAAGTGGTGATAAGGTAAACGAGGGTTGAGCGAGGAAAACATTGCAAGAAGCGAGCCATTGGCTCCCCCAAGTGTCCGAAGTTCCCCCTCAAGAGCTTTGGCGAGCGGAGTATATTTGGGCGAGCCTGTGGATGTCAAATGAAAAGCACGTGAACGGCGCGACGCTGGCCGACTTTAGCCATCGTAAGCAACTCGCACCAGTTCCGCCAGCGCCTGCCAATGCCGTGGATGCGGGCGGTGTCGGCCTGCGCGGATGTCGGCTGCATAAGACTCGCAGATGCCGAGGGTCGAAGACAGAGCAGAGATGGTAACGGACGACAGGCGAGGCTGTATATCGTGTGCGTAGGTTTTTCTCGTCGGGCCACGCCGGTCTCGGTGCAGAACGCCACGCTCGTTTTGCAGCCTCGTGTCGCCGCTGCTTCTCGGAGTGCTTCTTTCGAGATTCAGGACTCTTGGCGGCTACTCGTCCGACTTTGGCAAGTCCAATCAGCTTTGCTTTAGAGACCTCCCGCTCGCAGACTGAGGCAAAGTCGCCCTCCTCGCGTCGTAGCACCGCAACCGGGACAAATCTTCTGTGGGTACGGATCCGATGACTGGCAAGTACTGGCAAGCCGGAGTGGAGCATGCGTTCCATGCAGGATGATCCCACGTCGGATTCCTGGGGCGAGCAGAACGTGTTCGACAGTCTACACGAAATCGGAAGGCACAGCGCTGGACGGAACGAAGTACAAGGATTGGTAAACGGACGACTCCCCAAGATCCGCCCGATTGATGCGCAACCTACCAGCAACTTCACTCCGCCCACTTCAGCATATTCCATGTAACTTCGTATGGAGTTTTGTCGAAGACCAACGTTCGGGCTCTCCGCCCGTGGGCTGGGGGGCTCTCGACTTCGTCTTCTAACCACTCGGAGCACAGTCCGCTGTACTCAGAGTGCTGCAGATAGATGCTGCCCTCGCAGTCCTTTGGGTCGAGGCAGTCGAAAGATTTTCCGCAGTCTGGGCAGATGTGCCGCTTTGGCCCCAACCAGCGGCGAAGCCTATATGCGGGGAAAACGAAAACGTCACGACGGCTGCTCATTTTAGCTCGGATTTTCAGTCTTCTCGCTCTCTTTGATAGCAGGCTTTCAGGGATGACGGCTTTCAGGGATGACAAATATTGCGACGATCTTCCGGCAAGGCGCGGAACGACCGCGCGGCCCGCAGGACGAAATCAGACCACATCCATAATCTGGAAAGACTTCGCGTCAGAATCAGCGATGTCAACGAAGCCGCAAAACGAAATCCGATGTCGCTTGACATTGCCCGTGTAGAAACTTCGCTGGCGAAGCAGTGGAATCGTCTCGTATCAGACCTGAAAGCAGCCGGAATCGACGACTACGAGCCTCGGCCTGTTATCGAGGAAGAGATCCCGCCTATGCACTGGCTTCAGACATAGTTCGTGGAAGGTGGTCTTGATCTGAGAGATTTGACCCGGCCAGACCCACAGCCTCGTCGAATCGACGGGGGATGGGCTAGATTGGATGTTAACTTAACAAAGCGGAGGACTCGGTGTCGTACAAGACATGCCACGCAGAACAGAAATTCTCAGCTGGTGAAATCGCCTGACAGCGTCAACTACGGTGGGTCCTTCACTGGGCTGGCTATTTCGGGTGCTCCCATGTTTCGGGATTGATTGAGACTTTGCCCTCTACCGTGACGACTTCGAGCAGACTGTTGGTATTGAATCCGCTGATTATGCCCCAGTAGTAATGGGAAGCGGTGCGACGAAGGAGTTTTGGGTTGTGCACCAAGTCGCCTAATCGTATCTGATGAACGAGCCGTCCATCGTGCCACAGTTCGATGAGCACCACGTCGGTCTTATAGTTCAAGGGCAGCAGGTTGATGCCGCCATCGCCAATGGCGACGAAACCAGTGTCGGAGACAAACACGATTCTGTGCCAACTGGGTATCTTCCAAAGCGCCGTGCCATCGGACATGCGGTAAACGGTCGTGTCACCATTTGGCACCGATTCAACGAAGTACCCATGATTTTCCGACCACACGACCACCTTCGCTGGTGGGGACAACGGTGCGTCCGCCCACAACGAAGCGCTCACAAGTGCGCAAGAAAGCATCAGGTTGAGCTCAGCTGCAATTCGCACACGATCATCCTAAGCGGGCCGTGAGGCGCTGGTCCACGTTACGTTCGGACCATCCCGGTAGTTGGAATAAAAGCGCCTTATACTCATTGACCCCTCAATGAGTGAAATTGCCTGTTTACGTCCGTTACGCGACGAACGCCCTCGAAGTTAGGTGCGTTGCCGTTTGGCGGCAATCAGTTGGGCGACACAGTTGGAGGCTTCTGGGATAACATTAGCGTTACCAACATGCGTAGTTGTTTTTCGATTGCGATCCTCGTCCTCTGGCTCTCGACGCCGTTGTTGCTTTGCGCCCGATTACGGGTGCATCCGGGCGAGGAAGACGTTCAAGGTCTGGCGCAGCACGCGCCGCTAGTTTTTCGGGGCCAAGTTGTGCAGCTCAGTCTGACGAAAGACGAATCCGAAAACAAAGAAGGCATCGCTGTCATTGCAGTCGAATCGTTGGTACCGTGTCGGTGCTCGGCATCATTCCTCACGTGTTCAGCTCCATTTCGCCTACGGCCCGGTAGGCTTTTTCGATGGCCACAATTGCGTGGACCTTGTGCTTGACAGCTTCTGGATCTTCTTTGCTCAGCCACATGACGCAACCGGACTGGAATTATTCGATGATTGCGAAGGTGCTCTGGCGATTTCACCACTGCATGCACCACAGATCTCAGCTGATGCTCTTTCTCAAATGGAAGCGGATTTCAAGGCAGGTTTGAGCGACTCGGATTCTGAAGCGCGGCTCGCCAGCATTCAGAGACTCGCCGGGCTGGGCCTCCCGGCTTCCCGCGAGGCTTTGCGTGAGTTTATTTCGCATGGAAACGAAACCGAGTCCAAGTGGGCTCTATTTGCGCTTCTCAAGACCGGCGATGGTTCGGCTGTCTCTTTGGCTGCACCCCTACTTCTAATTTTGCGCCATGACGAACCAAGACCGTATCGCCAGCCTGAAGGGGGCATTGCACTGGCTCTGCAGAAGCTGCGTGACCCGACGGCTGTGCCCAAATTGATCGAGATTCTGAACGGGGCTCCTGACGAACTTGTGAGAAGTTGCGCTAGCCAGGCGTTAATGGAAATCAAAGACCCCAGAGCGCTCGAAAGCTTGGCAGATCACCTATCGGATTCATCCCAATATGTTCGCTACAACTCATTAATTGGGATGGGATACATCACGCACGCACAGCCATGCACGGTGACTGACCCCAACGAAGCGGAAAAAGCCGAACCACTCTGTAAGAGCTGGTGGGAATCGAATCACTAGATCTGGGCAAGCGCGAGGCTGGTCAGAAGTGGGTCGCAACTGCAGGGACGGTTGCCTCACAGTTGGCGCAATATCGCCTCTCGCTCATTGACCCTTGGATCGCCAAGCCTCAACGAGTGTAAACGCCTGGTTTCGCCACCTAACTGTATTCTCTGGAGAAGTTCGCCGGAGCGTTGTCCTGTCCGAAGTGCCGCAGCGGACCCCTCCCCCCAGAACTGCGTTCAGAGAAGTTCTTACTTCTCAGTGACCAGGGTTACACAGGCTTGTCTTTGGTAACTGGCGCGCCCATTCCCAAAAGACTCAAAATGATGCGCAAAGGGGGGATCTGGGTATGAAAGCAAGTTTGGGGTTGTTATTCTTGGGGACGGCCGCGCTGGCGGCAAGTAGCATGGCACAAAGCGCACAAACCGGCGCTACGGGATCGGTGTCGAATCAGACATCAGCGATACCTCGGCGATCAGGCGTGCAGGCGCAAAGAAAGACTTCGGCCGCTCCATCCCCCGCCACTAAAGTCTCCAACAAGACTGGAAAAGTTGCGAGCGTGAGCCCACTAAAATCCGGCACCACCATTCAGGCAAAACTTGTGAAGCCGGTCGATGCAAAGAACAGCAAAGTCGGGGACGAAGTGATCGCAACGACCACCCAGGACGTCACGGCGGGCGGGAAGGTCATTGTTCCAAGCGGGTCCAAGCTCGTAGGCCGCATCATGGGAGTGAAAGTGCAAAGCAGTGAGCAGTCAACTTCACGAGTCGGCATTGCGTTTAACCGCGCCGTGCTGAAGAGCGGCAAGGAAATTCCTGTAGCGTTGACCATTCAGGCAATCGGCAGCAGCCCTCAGGCGGCCGCCAACAACGCAGCCATGGCGAGAGCGTCCCATAGCGGTTACGGGGGTGCGGTCCTCAACGGAGCCCGCTTCAACAAAGGGGCGGTGCTCACCACTGCTTCACACACCAACGGGACCAAGGGGGCGGTCCTGACCACTGCTTCACACACGAACGGGACAGTGGCCAACACGGCAGATCATCCAGGTGCAGCTGCGAATGGTTCCTTGTCGGCCAGTAGCCAGGGCGTCGTTGGACTGCCGGGTCTCAGCTTGTTCTCGCAAACCACCCCTTTCGCAACCGCCTCAGTCGTCAGCTCGCAGGGCAACAATGTGCATCTCGACAGCGGGACAGAAATGATCTTGCGAGTGAATCAATAAGTTCGCAGATGCGCATATTCAGATAATAGTACCTTGGCTGTCGAAATATCCCCTTTACGCTCAAACCGAATGGTTATGAGATCGCGGTAGGGATACCGCTTACGCGGTACCCCCCGCGCGGACCCGGACGGGCGCTTATTAGCGCATCCGGTTCTTATCGCGGATGACTGGCGGCGAAGCGATCCGCAGGGTAAGGATGGAGTACTCGCGGTCGGGGAAGCCATCGGTCAGCCAGAGCGAGCATACGTGTCCAGGAGATCCGGCGTTTCTGGCTTCGGCGGCGAAGTGTATGCCACCAATACCCAGTTAACCGATCCCGGAATACGCTGAGACTGTCGATGTTGCCCGGTACCGCATAGTAGTTGAGGTGGCCCTGCATGATCGACTTGAGCCATTGTCCGGTTTGACGCACGGGATCATGCATACGCTCCCGGAGCTGCTGCTTAATCTCCCGCAGCTTTGCCCGCATGCGCTTGCGGATCGTCTTGCGCCTCACCGTGAACAGCCCTAACCTATTCTTCCCGCTGATGTGCGTGAACCCTAGGAAGTCGAACGTCTCGGGCTTATCGTCCCCTCTTCGTTTCCGGTTTTGGTCGGCAAACCGTCCGAACTCAATCCGGCGCGTCTTGTCCGGGTGTAGTTCCAGTCCAAACTTTCCCAATCGTTCCCGGAGATTCTGCAAGAAACGATCTGCGTCCGCTTGGTGTTGGAATCCCGAGATGACATCATCCGCGTAGCGGATGACTACCACCTCGCCGCGTGCCCATTTCTTGCGCCACGCATTCACCCATAGGTCGAAAGCGTAGTGCAGGTAGATGTTCGCGAGGAGCGGTGAGATCACCGAGCCTTGCGGACTACCTGTCTTCGTGTCCGACCATTCCCCCTCCTCCATCACCCCAGCGTTGAGCCATTTCTGGATCAACCGTATGATGCGGGGGTCGGCGACGCGATACTCCACGAACTTGATTAACCAACTCTTGTCGAGGTTATCGAAAAATCCTCGAATGTCGGCATCAAGAACGTAGTTCACCTTCTTCTTCAGGAGCACATACGACAAGGCGTCCAGCGCTTGATGCTGGCTGCGCCCCGGGCGAAACCCATACGAGAATCCGAGAAAGTCTTCCTCATAGATCTGGTTGAGGATGGTAACCACGGCCTGTTGGACGGTCTTATCTTCCAAGGCCGCGACTCCTAATGGGCGTTGCCGTCCATCACTTTTCGGTATGTAGACCCTTCTCGACGGTTGCGCTCGGTAGGCTCCGCGATGAACTCGGTCATGAAGATCGATCAATCGGTCCTCTAGCCCGTCTTCATACTCCTGCCAGGTGACGCCGTCCACCCCAGGTGCGGCCTTCCTCTTCAGGGAGTAAAAGCTTTCCCGCAGCAGGTCAACTGTCAGATGGTGGAGCAAGGTGGTGAACTTCATCTCACCTTATTATCCCTTGCTGCTTTCCGCACGCCCGCCAGCCCCTGTGACACGCCCTTCCCGCTCTGCGTCGGGTACGTGTTAGGTTGACGAGCGTTCTCCTTGATCAGCGGCCTTCCCTCCCCACTCTCCGCCAACGTTCTTCCGTCTTTGTTCGAATGGTTCATAGGTACTATGCCGCTGTGTGACTCCTCGGAGACGTACATGCGGGCCTTGTGGCTCTGCCTTCGCCCGCCGACCTGCTGCCGGACTGAGCCGCAGGTGTCTCCGAGGTCTCCCGGTTCTCGTACTTGAAGTTTCTAGGCGTGTCTGGGGTCTTCGACTACGCCGGACTGAACAGGTGCTCGCGCTATCGCGCCTGCTCATGTTGCCTTCCGCACATTTCAAGGGCGTCGGCGTCCGGATTGCCAGTTTACGGAGCTGAATACCCACCCCGCCTATCCTCTGTCCACGCTTCGCTGAGTACCTCGCGATACCCCGCGCAAGACTCGAGGCCGAGCGGTTCGCTACTCCTTTCTCGTAAGGAACTTTCATCCTCTACTTCAAGCCGGTTTAGCCCGGCGCACTGAAATCGCCTGGTTACGTCAACTGACAAACTGAGGTCACAGCGTTGGTGGTAGTGGTCAGGATTCGAGCAGGTCGACGCTTTGTTGCGGCTTACGTCCTTCCACCGA
>Ga0307479_10004582_pt1 | contig 12643 bp, 10 predicted proteins | sample atmos_gasesECM4C_FD_203743 | JGI IMG/M metagenome (GOLD analysis project Ga0307479, IMG submission 203743) | Hardwood forest soil microbial communities from Morgan-Monroe State Forest, Indiana, United States - atmos_gasesECM4C_515 | ecosystem: Environmental > Terrestrial > Soil > Temperate...
ACTGCGACGCTGGAGGGAACCATTACATAATTAACTCGATCGAACCTCTGAGCAGCTTCCAGCACGCCGCGAAGAGCGTTGTTGCCCAACATAATTGGCATAGACGCGCAAAGGATAAACAGCGAGGTGCGCGCCTCTCCAACGAGAGCTGCTGGCATTTTGAACCAGTGAGTGACCGAGATAGGAACGAAGGCGCTCGCCACCGCGCCGCCGACCACGCCCATACCAACGAGTAGAACAAGTGAAGTCCAGACGAGCTGAGGCACCTTGTGGACTTTGTCGGGACTGAGATTTTCCGCCACAAATTTGACGGTGGCTCGGCTAAGGCCCAAATCGAAGATGCCGAAGTAGCCAAGCACTAAATAGGCGATAGCCAGGATCCCGTACCCGTCTGTGCCGAGGCCTCTTACGATGAGCGGGATGGTTAGCAAACCGACGAGCATCGGCAAAACTTGACCGAGCAAGTTGAAGATGCTGTTCTTGGCAATTACGCGTCTGCCGCTATAAGTACTGGTTCTCATTATTTAAGAGGTGGTAATGAGGAGATTTTGGAGCGTCTGGCAGTAATGACAAAAACAAGTGCCGGAGGTCGCGTGGGAGACGGCCCCGTCGAACACGAAGCACGCCAGTCGTGCGTTTGGGATGCTGATGATTAGAACCGTAATACCGTGATGTTCGGCAGCGATCCGCTCACTGAACGGTCGCGAGGACGCCAGAAGGAGCTGCGGGCAAAGGGACTGAGCCAAATTTGTACGCGCCGGCGTCCCAGTTGCCACTGACCTGCCTCAAAGCGCCAATTTTGTCACGCGCCAGAGGCACTAACGGGCCCGTAGTGATGCTCATGAGATTCGCTGCTGCGCTGATTGCCACTGAACCCGATAAGAGTTGGCCCAGGGTGCCGGCATTAATCTTCGAGGCCGGAACGAGCTTTGCGTGCTGATCGCAGTGGCAGGCTGCCTGCCACGCGGATAAGGTGTTGTAGTTCCCGCCTTGATACGCAAGGGCGTTACGGACGCCGGCATCCGCTAGCAAATCTTCATAGACGTTATAGTCGATACCGGTAGGGGAGAGAGAACCGCCACCCTGGACGGAGATATCCGAATTTCCGCCCAAGAGCACATTATTGAACGCCGTGAAATTGAACTGGCTTAAGGCATAGATGCCGGACCCACGTGAGTGTCCACCAGCTTTTATAAAGTTGTTGTAAGCAGAGTTCCCAGTAGCGGGGCCGCCCGGAAGCGGAGTCGATCCCGTTTTTCCGTTAAACCATAGAACGATGTTGGTGCGATTATCGGGTTCGATGAAGACGTTGTTATAAACGGCTACGTTGTCGACGGAATCTTGCAAATAGATGTGCGCCGTAATATTTACGCCAGAATCGCCGTCAAACAGGTTGTTGTAAATCGCCCCGTTAGTGACGACTCCACCATTTTGACCCCAAAAATGCAGCCCATCATGATGGTAAGCGTTGGTTGTGGTGTCCCAGTTCGCATAATCATGAAAATGATTGTCATGAATAGTGAAGCCGGAGGTTGTACCGCTAGCACCGAAAGCGATACCGTGATCGACATTGTAGATATTGGAGAACTCGAGCGTAAAATTGCTGCCGTCCCCAGCGAATGCCCAACCCACATCGTGGCATGTCACTTTATTAATGGTGAGGTAGTTGGAACCCACCCAATAGACACAGTTCACAGCGGTTTGACGAACGGTAGAATCGGATACGGAGGAATGCACATATAAATTAGCGATCGTCAAATTTTGGATCACGCATCCCGTGCAGCCTGGCGCGTAAATCGCCCTCGTGTCTTGCTGATATTGCAGATTTGTACCGCTGGCCGTGTTGCGGATGGCGCCGGTTCCTCCTCCGTCAACAATGATGTAGCTTCGACCTTGCATGAAAATGGCACCCATTGCGGACCAATAAGGTGCGGTCAATAGCGCTCCGGGTTCGAACTTGATGGTGACGGGACTTGCGCTGGTTCCATCGCCCCTGACAGTCAGAAGCTGTTGACCAGGAGTGCCGGTAAAAGTTCCGCAAAGATGAACGGCAGTACCCGGACCGATTTGCTGCGCCCCGGTGCCCCAGCTGGCAGTATTGTTGAACCAAGCCGGCGTGGAGGCGTTCGCGCAGCCATTCAGGCCTGAACCGTCCCCTGCGGCACTCTGAGCGATGTAAAAATCCTTGGCTCCGGCAGGCAAAGCAAAAAGCAGGAAAGCGAATAGCCGAAAGGCTTTAGCCATTGTTATCACGACTCCCCCCGAGAGCTCTCTTCGAGGTGGAGCAACGGCCAGGTTCCGAACCAGACTGGCCTGGGACGTGAAGGTGAGAGACTCCGTGACCCTTAACTTTAGTTTTGGGAAAGCAATCCTTCCCTTGGAGGGATGGTATTCGCAAAAACCTCCAGTTAACCACTGTCCTTTGGAGCAAATTGAGGACAGGTAGGCAGGAGAATTCAGCCGTCAAGGAATCGCGGTTAATTTGCAACCTCAGTCGACCGAAGCAAACCTTCGATTTTCACTCTAGGTTGCCGCGATTGGCGATCGCGGGAATAAGGTGCGGCTCAGGGCTTCTGCTGAAGAACCGGAAACATAACGTTCCTCGGGCTCTGTGCGATCCAAGGAGCGCACGGCCCTTCCAATGCCCACATATCGGAAACCCTGAGATTCGATAGTTGCGGCGGACAACAGATTTCTCCCGTCGATGACGAGGGGATGCGCCACTCTCGTTGCCAAGTCTCGCCAATTGACATCGCGGAATTCGTCCCACTCCGTGAGAATCAGAATCGCGTCCGCACCCTCGGCAGCTTGATACAAGTCTTCGCAATACGTGATTTTCGGAAGAGATTCCTTGGATTTAAGCATCGCCTGAGGATCATAGGCGCGCACCGAAGCCCCCTCAGCAAGGAGAAAGCGAATGACATTCAATGAAGGGGCGAAGCGTACGTCATCGGTATTAGGTTTGAAAGCAAGCCCCCAAACAGCCAGCGTTTTGCCGCGAAGGACCCACAGCTCCTTTTTGACTTTCGCAACGAACTGTTCTGCGCGTCGCAAATTGATTTTTTCCACTTCCTTCAAAAGAGAAAAATCACAACCCAGCTTTTCTCCGATCCGAACAAACGCTTGAAGGTCCTTTGGAAAGCAAAAGCCGCCAAAACCGATTCCCGGGTTGAGGAAGGAGCGTCCGATTCGGCGGTCGCTGCCGATACCTTCCGCGACTTTTTCGATGTCAGCGCCAGCGGCTTCACACGCGTCTGCGATCAAATTAATGAAGGATATCTTCATGGCCAAGAAGGAATTCGAGGCGTGCTTAACGAGTTCGGCGCTATTCGTATCGGTCACAAGGATCGAGGCTTCACGTTCGTTCGGGCAATGCGAGTGGGCCGGACAGGACGAGCGACATTCGAGCACGGGCCGGTAAATGTCCTGCATAGAGGCAATCGCGCGGGCAGACTCAGCGCCAATTACGATGCGGTCCGGATGAAAGAAATCCTCCACCGCGGAGCCTTCGCGAAGAAACTCGGGATTGGAAACGACGTCGAACTGTAATTGATTGGTGTTATAGATCGAGAGGTGCCGCCATAAACGCCTCGCGGTTTGGACCGGAACCGTGCTTTTCTCGATTATCAAACGGTAGCCATATGCCGTGGTGGCGATCTGTCGAGCGACCGATTCGATCGCCGATAGGTCAGCCTCACCGTTTTCCAGCGGGGGGGTGCCGACACAGATGAAAATGGCTCCGCCTTTTGCGATTGCCTCCGTAGGCCTAGTAAATTGAAGTCTTCCAGCGGCCGTGTTGGATTTTACGAGCTGCTCCAGATGAGGCTCAAAAAATGGAAGGCTTCCTTGATGCAGGCTAGCGAGCTTTCCTAAATCACTGTCGGCGCATAAGACATGATGACCGATTTCAGCCAGACAAGCGGCCGTGGTCAAACCGACGTAGCCTGCACCGATTACCGAGATTTCCATTCTGTCCACCTACTGTTCCAAAGGATTTGCTTCGTGCTGATATGCTTGACGTCCGACCAATCAACAATATTTTTCAACCCGCTCGCGCACGCGAGGGTTCCGTGTCGCCAGAGAGTCGATAATTCTCAAATATCTGTTTTTTTCGATTTCCCAACTGTTCGCTTGGACGTAGTTCAATGCACTTGCAACTTGACGCTCACGGATCGACGCGTTCTCTCGAAGAAAAAGAATGCCGGCCGCAAGCTGCTCTTCATTGTCATCGTCGTAGTACTTCACTAGCGTGTCCGGATAATAGTATTGATGAATTCGAGTGCGAGAGACGACCAAGGGAACGCCCAATGCCATGAACTCGAAGATTTTCATGCTGAGCGCCTCATTACCGAACTCTGAGCACGCGCGTTTCGGCTCGATTGCCAGATCAGTATTGGCCATAACACGTACGATCTCTTCAGTTGGCAAAAGGCTATGAAAGATAACACGATCCTTCAGGCCCAATTGATCAGCCAATTTAATCAATGCCTGCTTTGAAGGACCTTCGCCGTAAACATGAAACTCCGCGTCGGGCATCTTGTCTTTGATCTTCGCGAATCCTCTGACGGCGACATCGACGCCTTGGTGCCAATTCAATGAACCCGGATAGGTAATGAGGAACTTACCATTGCGCCTGTTCCTCAGATTTGAGTTGAAGAGGGCAGGTGCAGGGTAGTTTCGGATCGGCGTACATTTTCCGGGATGGCCACAGCGCTGTGCTACGCGTTCACACCAGAGGTGGTTGGCAATGATGGCGTGATCGGCGAATGCGATAGAAATACGTTCGACGAGAACGAGGCAACGGAAGACTAATGAATCGCGCCGGACGCGGAATTTACTGGCGTAGAATTCGGGCAGGAGGTCGTGAATATCTAGAACCACCGGCGTGCCAAAGAGCTTTGGGATCAGTGCAGCAAAAACCAAGAAATCGGGAACGGAATGCACGTGAATTACATCGTAGCGTTCTGATCTGTGCCGATTGGCAATAAAGAAGGCAGCCGAGATCAGGAAGCGGGTGATCCGGAATAAATAGCTCAGAAACCCACGCTCGTTGACGGTGCGTCTTTGAATCCGATAGACGGTTACACCATTACGAACCGCGCGCGCCGGCTGACCGAGCTGCCTCAGTGATATGACGTCGACCTTGTCGCCACGCTCCACCAAAGCATTTGCGTATTGTTTAATGCGCGCATCCGCATCGTAGAAAGAGTACGACAACATGCAAACCTTCATGGGTTGATGCTGGAACCCTGAAACGGTGGAAGTCGTCTGTGCGGAGCCGATCTGAACTTCTCCTGTGGTCATGGACGTAAAATCAGAAGATCAGACTTGCGCCGGTGCTTGCGCCGGGTTCTTTTCCGGTGCAGCCTTCATAATCTGCCGGCTGAGGGATTTACCGAGTTCGTCAACAACACGCCGAACCTGCTCAGTATGAAGTTGGGGGTACATGGGCAGAGAAAGGATCTCGGCCGCGGCTTTCTCAGCAACCGGAAAGTCACCATTGCTGAAACCAAGATGACGATAGGCCCGCTGCATGTGCAGGGGGATTGGGTAATGAATGGCCGTGCCAATTCCAGAGTTGGCTAAATCCTTCTGAACCATGGCGCGGTTTTTTACGCGAATAACGTAGAGATGGTAAACAGCTCGGACCCACTCCGGGCAGAACGGACGTACAACTCCGTCGATGCCTGACAGCAACGCATTATAGTCTTTCGCGCACGCTTGGCGCTTGTGGTTCCACTCGCCCAGGTGCCGCAATTTGGTGGTCAGTAATCCAGCCTGCAAGGCATCGAGGCGCCCATTGTAGCCTTCGATTTCATGATGATATTTCTGCGCCTGGCCGTGGTCGCGCAGCATACGGATGATATGTGCGATTGCATCATTATTCGTGATAACCGCACCTGCTTCACCGCAGGCACCGAGATTTTTCCCAGGGTAAAAGCTGAAAGCGCCAGCGCGACCGATACTGCCCGCCTTCTTCCAAGTGTTATCCTTCCTTGAACAATATTCCGCGCCATGTGCCTGACAGGCATCCTCGACGACAATGAGATTGTATTTTTGGGCCAGTTGGAGGATCGCATCCATTTCGGCGACTTGGCCATACAGATGCACGGGGACGATGGCCGTGACCGGTGCACGATCTTTATGATTGATCAGCTGGCCTGTTTCCTGATTCACCACGCAATCTTGCTCAAGGTATTGCTGCAATTTTGCAGGATCCATACAGTAAGTGCGCTCGTCTATGTCCACAAAATCCGGACGAGCACCAGTCTGGCTGATCGCCTCTGTCGTGGCGATAAACGTGTTCGGCACCGTGACGACTACGTCGCCCGGCTTAACGCCAGCAGCTGTCAGAGCAAAACGCACCGCGTCGGTTCCACTGGCTACACCGACGCAGTGTGATGCGCCGCAAAACTGCGCGAACTGGCGTTCAAACTCTTCGACCATCGGCCCACCTATAAAGGCGGCTGTGCTCAATGACTTCCGGAAGACGTCGAGTAGCTCCGGCTGAAGGTCTTGATGAATATTCACCAAATCCAAAAACGGAATTGTCGAATTGCTGAACATTAAGCGATCCTTTGTTCCCCGGTGATATAACGCAAAACTTTCGCTGGATTGCCGGCCACGATGGCATTTGCTGGCACATCTCTGGTAACCACGCTTCCAGCTCCAACAATCGCATTTTCGCCAATGACGACGTTGGACAGGACCGTCGATCCGGAACCGATGGATGCGCGGCGTTTAACTATCGTGCGTTCCACAACCCAGTACTGCTCAGTCTGCAACTCTCCATCGGGTCTCACCGCCCGCGGATAAGCATCGTTAATAAATGCCACGCTGTGTCCGACAAAGGCACCGTCCTCAATGGATACGCCTTCACAGATGAAAGTGTGGCTCGAAATTTTGCAATTTTTGCCGACTTTGGCGTTCTTTTGAATCTCGACGAATGCACCTATTTTAGTGTTATCCCCAATTTCACATCCGTATAGATTGATAAACTTGGAAAGCTTGACGTTGTTCCCGAGTTTCACGTCGGGAGCAACACACAAATAGTTGTTGCTGCGTGAAAATGCGCTTCCGCCGTTTGTGCTCGATTCTTTAATCCGCATTGGAGATCACGCACCGATCTTGGCGACCCGGAGGCCGCGCGAGCGTAACGCCCGCCCAACTTGGAGGCATATTTTTGGGGATTTCGATATTTTCAAAAACGCCGCTTTCTCGTGAACCGAATTCTTTGACCCATTGGGCCATTGCGGATATACCTGTCTCAAGTGGGACCTTTTCCCGGCGGCCAAACACCGCCTCCGCGAGGGCATGATCTGAAAACGCGATTTTTACTTCATTCCGGGGCTCCAGGTGCGTTACCCGGCATTCCTTGCCCATCGATTCCGCAACAATTCTCGCGAGATTGTTGACCGTATAAGGCACATCCGCACCGATATTGAAAAGTTGATTTCGGGCGGCACTTACGTCAACTGACTGTGCGATTATCGGAGCGACGTCACTGATGTGCGTAAACGCGCGCTGTTGGTCACCGTCGCCGAAAATGCTCATCGCTTCATTTTTCATGAGTTGGTTCATGAAGATACCAACAACATTGCGATAGCGGTCGCCGATATTTTGTCTCTCGCCGTAAACGTTGTGCGGACGGAAGATCACGTAATTCAACCCGAACATTTCGTGAGTAACTTTCAGCTCGCGCTCAACTGCCAGCTTCGCAATTCCGTAGGAGTCCTCCGGAAGCGGAACCATTTCTTCGCTCATGGGCGACTGACCGGCTCCGTAGACCGCAATGGAAGAAGTAAAGGCGAAACACTTGACACCGTAATTCACCGAAGCATTGATAAGGTTGACTGATCCAATCAGGTTATTGTTGTAGTTGAAGCGCTTAATGAAATGACTCAGGCCTTCTGCAGCGTAAGCAGCTAAATGGTAGACGTAGGTAAACTCGTACCGCTCAAACAACTGTTCGATCATTTCGTTGTCGAGTATCGAACCCCTGACGAATGTGGCTGCACGCGGCACATTATCCTCAAAACCGCCGCTTAGGTCGTCCAAGACCACTACCCGATGGCCTAAGCGAAGAGCTTCGTCAGCGACGTGTGACCCGATAAAACCAGCTCCGCCGGTCACCAAAGAGGTCGGCATGCGTAACTTCCTTTCTTTGCTATGGAATTGGTCTCCATCGAATGTGGAGATTTACGACGGCTGTGGCACAGTAAGCCGATCAGATTGTGGTTCTTCGCCCCTCTCCACGAAACCAAGTGGATCAAGTTCTTTGTTCCATTGCAGAACAGTGCGGTACATTTCCAGGCGATTGCGCAGACCATCCGACGGCTTAAACAGAGCAACAAGGCTGTATCCGAAGTGTCGGACGCGTAATTTCGCGATGGAGAGTTGCCGACAATCGTTAGCAGCCTTGGGCCCAAAGTGCTTATAGAAATAGCGATAACGACTGCGATGCTTCTCAAGCTCGAAGCGGATTGGAAAGCGACCCACCGATTGACCACCAAGGTGGGTGATTTCAGCCTTTGGCGTGAAGAGAATCACAAAACCTGCATTCCAAACTCGGCGACACAGGTCAACCTCTTCGAAGTGATAGAAGAACTGCTCGTCAAAACCGTGCAAATTCCGCAGAAGATCGCTCCGAAACATCACACAGCATCCGGATTGCCAGTCGATGACGCGCTCGGTCTCACCGTGCCAATGAGGATATTCCTCGTATGTGAATAAAGAACAAATATTGGCCAGTCGTTTGAGATAAAGGGCCGAAACCCAATATCTCCAAATAGTGGGGAACAACCTTGCGGAAACCTGGTAAGTCCCGTCTGGATTCAACACCTTGCACCCGAACGCGCCTGCTTCGGGATGGCCATCTGCGAAAGCTACCAAGGTGTCGAGAGCACCATCGTGAATGATGGTGTCGGGATTCAATATCAAAACATACTCACCTTGACAGGCCGCAATTCCAGCATTGTTACCTTTGGCAAAGCCAAGATTCGCGCCATTTTCGGTCACCCGAACGGAAGGATAGGTCTCACGAATATACTCAACCGATCCGTCGATTGAGGCATTGTCGGAAACAATCACCTCGAAATCGATGGTATGGGTGCCCTCGTAAATAGAACGGAGGCAATCACGAATGACTCGTAGATCGTTCCAGCAAATGATCACCACCGAGAGTTTCATCTGGCTGCTTTCCGCTGCCGCGACCGGGCTACAACTTAACGAGGCATCCTTTGCGTTGGAGGGAAGTGTCCGCGGCCTCTAGCATCCGTACGATGCGCAATCCAGCTTCGCCATCGTTGAAGGGTTTCTTATTATTTGCAATGCAGCCTATGAAATAAGCTGCTTCAAGTTTCAAAGCTTCGACTTGTTCGATGTTGGGCGACCACATGTCGCCAGTTCGATAGCTCACAAGCTGCTGGTAGACAGCCTCGCCGCCACTCATCTGCACTCCGCGATCGTAGACCTTGATCTTCTCGTCTGCCTCCAGATCATTCCAGACCAGCATCTTCTTCTCACCGCCCAGCAGAGTAGTGCGAACTTTAACAGGAGACAGCCAATTGACATTGATGTGGGCGATGAGGTTATTCGGGTAGTAGAGCGTCATGAAGGCGACGTCGGCATGGCCATTTAGATGGTTGGCGCCAGTCGCCACCATCGCTTCCGGCTGCGCGTCGATGAGATGGTCCATGATGGATAAATCATGGGGAGCTAAGTCCCACACCACATTAACGTCGTGTTGAAATAATCCAAGGTTTACTCTGGTCGAATCGTAATAGTACAAAGCCCCTAGTGTCCCATCATCGACGAATTGTCGAATGCGCTTCACCGCCCCTGTAAACAGGAACGTATGGTCAACCATTATTTTTAGGTGCTTACGTTCTGCGAGTTCAATCAATTGCTCAGCTTGTGCGGCGGTGCAGGTAAACGGTTTTTCTACAAAAACGTGCTTGCCATTTTGTAATGCCAGTTTTGCAAGCTCGAAGTGTGTCCAAACAGGCGTAACGATAGCGACCGCGTCGATTTCGCCACTGGTCAGCAATTCAAGGTGATCGGAAGTGACCGGTACGTCCGGATGCGCCCGTCGTACACGACTTAGAGCTTTTGAGCTTTTGTCGCATACCGCGACAACATCAGCTCCCTCCTGGCCCAAAAAATTCCTGACAATGTTTGGCCCCCAATACCCATAGCCAACCACACCTAGGCGCACTACACTGCTTCGGAAGCTAGCCGGGAGCGCAAAACTCGTCGAAGTACTAACGTTGACACTGGTCCCCATTCCTCACCCTTTTTTCAGCAGACTAGAACGACGTTATTTCAGCACAGCAAGTGGGAGAGGGTGGGTACCTCCCTAAATTGAGAAGAGTACTTTTCTGCGGCAAAAAACTTAGTAACTCAGTAGGCGCCGTCCCCTGAAAGAACCGCCCGAGGAGTGTGCAGGAGGATTTTAAGGTCAATCAGTGGGGACCACATCTTGGCATATCGCAGATCCAGCCGAACCATATCATCAAAGGTCGTTCTGCTTCGCCCATGAATTTGCCACAGTCCAGTAATGCCTGGCTTGACCTCAAGCAACCGCCGTCGATGCCATACGTCATAAACGTCAAGTTCGTAGCGAATTGGGGGGCGCGGACCGACAAGGGACATCTGTCCCATCAGCACGTTCCAAAACTGGGGAATTTCATCCAAACTAGTCCGTCTCATAAATCGTCCGATCCAAGTGATCCGGGGATCGTCCGTGATTTTGTAGACCTTTCTGAGGCTCGTCTCCAAAACGTGCGGCTCCGCTCGTCCTGCAATGAACTGCTGGACGTATTCACGATGAATTTCTGGATCGGTAGCCACCCGCATGGAACGGAATTTGAGAAACGTAAAAGGCACTTCAAATTGCCCTAGGCGCTCCTGCCGGAAAAACACTGGTCCCTTTGAGGTTGCTTTGATTATCAGAGAAAGCAGAAAAACAATCGGAGCGAGCAGAATCAGAGCACCCGCGCTGCCGACCACGTCCATAAATCTCTTAATAAGCAACGAAGTTTTCTTGTGTTCATCAAGCTCAAATACATCCGGATACAGCTCCGGCGCAATAGGCAGCTTGTACCCGTCGACATGCCGCTCTTCCGGAAACAGATAAAAGTCAACCTCGAGTGTTTCTCGTATATTCGTGCCAAAGGCGAACTCAAGCGCGGCGTTGATCTTTGTCTCGATGGCCTTCGTAGCGGCTCTTGCCTCTACGGCGACGCCCAATTCGCTGAAGATGACACCAATAGTGGATTCCCACTTGAACCAACCAAGCGTGTCCGTTTCGCGAATAGCTTTCGCCAGCACCGCGGGAACGCGAGGCGCGAGATGGCTGGCGCCGTTGTGAAGGCCCGGGGCATTCTTTCGCGCCAGCATCAGGAGAAAGGGCTTTCGGGAACGCTCCGAACGTTTACGCTCCTGAGACAAGGCACGGCAAAAGTCTTTCTCGGCCAGAGGCGAAACCTCATCAGACACCAAGTCTTCCATTGGTCTGAGATCGCCACTCTGAAATCCTGTTTGACCGGCCATCCCCCTGGGAGTTGCACCGCTAAGCGCAGAAAGATCTTTAGGCATTTTGTGGTTTATCATGCAGGAATCGAAAGAGCCTACGAACCTAGAGCGTGCCTGACGGATGCGCTTTGCCTGGGTGCCGGGACTAGGCTCACGGCCTCGGAATCAATCTCTACGGCAACGGAACGTTGCAGGAGTGTTATCGACAAAACGAGCTTCCGTTTCCCTTTAACTTCCAACAGGATGCCCTCCAAACCGCGCAAGGCTCCCGCTTCGATTCGCACCCGATTGCCGAGCTCCAAGAAGGGACATGGATGATTCGGAAGCCCCGAAGCTACTAGCGTGCGAATCGCGTCGATCTCCTCCTGGTCAACGGCAACCGGAACGTGGTTGTATCCGACAATCTGAGTTACGCCGGGGGTCTTTAGAATAGGCAGCCGGTTCTGGGGATTGAAGCGGCAAAAAAGGTAACCCGGAAATAAAGGCGAACTCACCTCTTTGATTCGGTCCGACCAATGTCTACGCCCTTTATACATCGGCAGAAAGTGCTGATAACCCTTGCCGCGTAGATAGTCGGCCACGCCAGTCTCGTGTCGGGTTCGGACCTGTAATGCAAACCAAGGGTATTGCACCTCAGCAGAGTCAGGGGCCCCCGGTTCGCCGGTAAAAATAATATTTTCTCGAGTTCCTGCTTGTGACAAGCTACCGCCATGAAAGTCCCAAAGGGACTTTCTCTCATTTAGGTGTTAGGTGCGCCCCAGAAGTGTCCGAGCCGGGGCAGGATTCCTCGTCGCTATTTATGTAGCACAGCTCACTGTAGTCACCCATACTGTGCTTCCGGTAAGCGTTCGACGGGAACTGCTGTACAGGACTGGGTTTACGTCGGATGCGGCGCGTCTTGTTGGTGAAGTTATTACAGCCATTCTCCGCGATGAGTTTCCTTGCAAAAGATGAGGGTCGCCTAACTGGTCAGACTGTTCGTCGGGCTGTGTTGATAACTATAGTACGAGCTATAGGTTGGTCCGTCGTCGGCGCAATTTAGCGCTACACCGAGCAGATTTTTGTCGCGGAGTTGCTGGCAGCATTTTTGGGCGCAATCAAATTCTGT
>Ga0307479_10004583_pt1 | contig 12642 bp, 12 predicted proteins | sample atmos_gasesECM4C_FD_203743 | JGI IMG/M metagenome (GOLD analysis project Ga0307479, IMG submission 203743) | Hardwood forest soil microbial communities from Morgan-Monroe State Forest, Indiana, United States - atmos_gasesECM4C_515 | ecosystem: Environmental > Terrestrial > Soil > Temperate...
GGTCAGCAGCAATAGTGCAACGACAAGGATGGAAGACCAGCGCAATGTGCTTAGAAATCTAGCTCGTGACATAGGATCTCTCCTCAGTTCTGCGTTTTATACGAAGGGAATTGACCGCCCTGATCGGCAGTGTGCAATAGGCTAGTTGGCGCAAGCTGAAAATAGACTTAAGTAGTCGCTCCCTTACTCAGGGGAGTCGTCAGGGCCGTACTCAAGCGGCGGCTATCCCACGCGCTATAACCGAAAAACCGCCTAAAAAGCGCTCGCAGGCGCCTGCTCATGCTTTTGAGTTTCGATCAGGCGGGACTGCGGTTCGGTTCGTTTACTTCCGCTTCCAGGGAATCGCCGATTCCACTCTGCGAACGCGGAAACCTGACCAGGAAAACCGTTCCGCTTTCCCCGGTTTGTTCGACGCTTATCGATCCATAGTGGTCGTGGACGACCTTGTTGACAATCGCGAGACCCAGCCCCGTGCCATTGGACTTGCCCGAACTGATAAATGGGTCAAACAAAGTGCCGCGAATCGACGCGGGAATGCCCACGCCATCATCGGCGATACGCACCTCAAATGCGCTATCTAAGCTCTTGATCTCGATATTGATCTTCCCGCGGTCCGAAGTCGCCTCGCAGGCATTGAGCAGCAGATTGAAAAAAAGCCGCTCGATCTTTTTGGAATCGAACAGACCCGTGGTATCCGAAGATGCCTGGATAGAGATTAGACGGTTGCGAAATTCGGGCCGGGCAAGGACGGCGTCGGCGGCATGTCTCACAACAGATTCCAGAGACGCGGTCACCAAAGAGAGGTTGCGATGTTCGCGCGCGAGTTCTCGCAGGGAGTCCAGCAATTCGGTCATCTGCTCCGAGGCGATCTTGATCTCATCGAAAATCTCATCTCGATCCAACTTGAGCTTCTCGGCTTCGTAGAGAAATTCGGCGTTAGCGACCACAGCCGCTAGCGAGTGTCTCAAATCATGAGAAATCGAACTGGCCGCTCTGCCCAGTGCGGCGATCTGTTCAGTCTCGATTTGCCGGCGCTGCGAAGCGAGCAATTCCCCCCGCATCTTGGAAAAGGCCGTTCCTAGCTCGACGACTTCACTGCTCCCTCGTGGAGTGATGGAAAAGCCATAATCGCCGCGCGCCAAAGCGCGCACCCCGGCGAGAAGATTGTCCATCGGCCTCGTGATCGTGCCGGCGACAAAACTGAGCAGCAGCGTTGCGCAGACCAGAGCCGAGATGCCAAGCGCAAGAATGGTGCGGTCTAACTTACCGATAAAGTCCATGGAACGGCGTAAAGGTATCAGTACGTAGCACTGCACGGGCGTACGTGGGTCGGCGTGCAGCGAAACGGCAGCGACTTGGTAGGACTCTGCCGCCAGATTCACCTCCTGCGTTCCGGAATCCAAAAGAGCTGTGTATTCCCCGAGGTGATTCTGCAACTCGCTCTCCTCGCGCGATGAGAGCGTTGACGCGATGAGCTTACTGCCGCTTACCAACACAATCTTCCCGCCCGATACCAGGGCAAGCTGCTCCGCGACGGTAGAATCCACCTGATAGCCGATGGCAAGCGCTCCGAATTGTTTGACGTCGCTTCCCGCGCCAGCCGTCATGGGGCGTATGAACACCCAATACAATTGATCGTCCGCGTACCACCACGCAGCATCCTCATTTTGTTCGATCGATCTCGTAAGATCCTTCTCAACGTCCGCACCATTCAATCCTGATTTTTTAGCATGCAGGGCCATGACTTCGCCTTTGGTATTGGCAAGAAGGAAAAGATCGCTGCCGGCCAGCTGCCAAAAAGGCTGTGAACCGTCCCGAATCGTCGGCGCGTGATTGGTGGTCATCAACGCCTTCAAAGTGGGAAGCTCGGCCAGCATAGCCGTCGTTCGAGACAGCTGGTCCTGCCGCTGGTACTGAACGCTTTCGAACGCGCGCACAGACGCCGCCACACTATCTCGCACCTGATCGTCAATCTCCGCCCGAACCGTGTGGCGCACGATCAGCAACATCGCACCTGTGAGGGCGCAGATAATCAGCAGCGTCGAAATCAGAAGCTGCGTCTTTAGGCGTAAGCGTGACATTAGCAATATTTGGCCTAGCTCTGCTTCCCGCTGGCCGCAGGCGCCGGCACGAATTTATAGCCCGCGCCATGCATCGTCAGAAAAAAGCGTGGATTCGCCGGATCGGGCTCGAGCTTCTGCCGCAAACGAAGGATGTGGTTGTCGACGGTGCGAGTGGAGGGATAATTTTGGTATCCCCAGACTTCATTCAGTAGTTCCTCTCGCGAAATCACGCGTTCCGGCGAGCGCGCCAGATACTTCAAAAGCTTGAATTCCTGGGCAGTCATGGGAATGGGCCTGCCGCCTCGCGTGGCCTCCATGCTCGTGAAGTCAATCTGTACGTCCTTGAAGACGAGCATCTCGTGACCGACTTCTTGAGTCGCGACATTAGACACCATGCTTGTTTTAGCTCCGTTTCGGCGCATCGCTCGCCTCACTCGCGCCAGCAATTCGCGCGGGCTGAACGGCTTCGTGACGTAATCATCTGCGCCCAACTCGAGCAGGAGCACCTTATCCTCAATCTCCGCATTCGCGCTCAGAACGACAATAGGAACCGAGGGCATATGAGCTTTGAAGGCTCGGCAAAGCTCCTTCCCCGAAAGCCTTGGCAACTTCAAATCCAGCACGACCACCCGCGGCGTTTGCTTTTTGAAAATTTCCAGCCCTTCTACGCCATCCGAAGCAATTTCCACCACAAGAGAGTCCGCCTCAAATAAGCGCTGTAATGTTCTCTGCATCGCGCGGCTATCTTCAATCACTAAAACGGTATCCATTTATTATTCCTCACTATTCAACATTCAGTACGCCGGAACTGACGCTTTGGGATCGTAATCGTTTCCATACTTGTCCTTATGAGACCAGTCGTGTTTTGTCACGGGAATGCTGATGGCCGGCAGGACATTTTCTCCGGCCCCAATATCAATCGGTCGTTGTGGCACGTCGGCGAAGTTCGATGCTGCGCTCTCATACCAGGCGTGTATCGCGTAGCGGCCGGCCGGGACGTGGGAAATCAAAATGTGGCCCGCCTTATCGGAAATGCCAAAGTAATCTGAATTCACTGTAAGAATGACTGCCGTCATCTGCGGATGGATATTGCAAAAAAGGAAAGACGGCCCCGGCCGGTCGAATACAACTTCCTTCTCCGACCCGGCCTGATATAGCCCCAGATCGAAGCGCTTACCCTGATAAAGCGAAAAGACGTTGTGAAACCAAGGGTCCAGGTTCGGGAAGTCCACAATACTGCCGAGCGGCACGACCAATAACTTCGGTTCGAAAGTCTTGTTATGTTGCAGGATACGGTAACGAGGCTTAGCGGAGACTGCGGTGGCAGAAGGTTCGCCGGTGCCCGGAACAGAAACCAGCCAAACGACCACTTCAGAGGAGTCTCTCGCAGCCCTTTGAGACTTGCCTTCAACCAATCTTACTTCACCGGTCACATCGACCATATCTCGACCCGCATTCGGGGGAAAAGCGGCCAATGGACGCAAAATAAAGACGGCCAGCATCGACGCAGCTAAAAGTTTGCTCGTCATAATCAAAAGAGGAATCCCGCTGCCAATCCAACTTGCCCTGCAGTGTACGACTCTCCCAAAATTTCGTTGGTATGAAAGCGGCGATATTCGGCGGAGAAGACCAAATCGCTGCGCGGTCGAAAAATATAGTTGAAGAAAAAGCTCCGATTGCTCGGGGGAGCCGACAGTAGAAGCGGATCGTACTGTGCTTTCGCCCGCAAGCGCCTGGCCTCCCGCTCGCCCAATCCCGCTGCCGCATTGAACTCGCTGCGGCTGTTCAGTGTGAACTTCAGTTGCGACCAGCCGCCGATGACGGGAATGCCCGCGAGCGTCGGTGCGGTGACATAGATGAAATGTTGATAGTTCTGGGCCTGCACGGCAGGCAGCGCCAGCCCGCCAAAGCCGTCCAATCCTCTTCCGGCGAAAAAGGTTCCGCTTACTTGAAACCTTGCAGGCAGCGGAAATTTCCAATCGGCGATCGCACCCGAGCCATACACCGTGCCCGTGTTTGGAAAACGTAACGGGACGTATATCCCCGAAACGCCGAACGAAATGGCGTGATCTTCGCTTCTGTTGTTTCCGGATAACCGCACCGCATATACAGGTTGCCTGGAACTTTCGCCCGGTGTCGGCAAACGCAGAGTAGAACCGCTGACGGAATAGCCTGTCGAATCCAGAAGGCCCGCCTCGACCTTGAATTCTGACGAAGTGAAATCAAATCTCTGCTCCGCCCGAATTTCAGGAGTCCAGTTCCACAGGTTACCCGCGGAAGAAAAAGCGGGCACCGCCAGCGACAGATAGGACGTCGGCATGTTAGGCGAAAAGAAAGGAGCCTCCAGTCCTCCCGTAAACGAAAAGTTGGTCCAATCGAACTGCACGCGCGCGGTCCTCAGGCCCACTTGACCGGCTCCTATTCCACCGTAAGGGCCTGCCGCACCGTTGAGAAAATCCAGATCCAGGTCGGCGCTCGTTCTTGCTCCGAATACGGTCGGCCCAATGCCTCTCAGGCCCACAACCGATTGCCGGAACGAGGCTCCGACGCTGCCAGTACCGGCGTAGGGCGGCGGCTGTACAGCTACCGTTGGCGCGTCCAGATTGTCGAGTTGTCCGGAGGTATCGAACACGTTGAACAAAACGATCCCCGATAATTTCAGGCGGAACTTGGAAGAGCTATCCACCTTTACTTGCTCGTGTTCTTCCACCCTGGCATTCAGGACTTGCCAGTCGTCTTCCGCGATTCGGGCGGGAGGCGGTTCAGACTTTTGGATCTCTGGGCGCAACGCCGCGTGTTCATCTGGAGGATTCGCACTGGGAGCGTTCGGTTGAGTTCGAAGCAGTTGCGCGAGCATATCGCGGAGCTGCTGGATTTCCTGGCGCGATTGCGCCAAATCGCTCTGCATCTGCTCGATCGAATGCGTCATCACTTCTATCTTTGCGCTTAGATCCGCTGAACCTTCCTTCCGCTCAGGATCTGCTTGGCTTTGGGCATGGGCGTATACACCGGCGAGTATCACCACCCACAGGAGCGGCACGAATGAGCGAAGCGGTCTTTCGATAGTCGCACACATAGAATCTCCTCTTTCTGCAACGGACGGGCGAATGGAGGCCAGCGTTGTCATGTTCGCAGGAATACGGGGAGATTTCATGTTGCCACAAGAGCGGCTATTCGCGCCGGTTTTCAAAAGCCAAGCAGCCATTTTGGGGCGATCGTCTCTGTTCCCAGTTTCAACGAAAGGATATCCCGGTTCACACTAGTCTGAATGTCTACGAAATTACTTTAGGCTAAAAAGCAGCGTTTATGCGGGGCTGGGACAAAGACATTACAGGAGGTTTACAACCTGTTTACAATTCGGTGTACGGCCCCACCCCACCCGAAGCGTGAGGCCGTTCCTCGGTCAAAGCCTCTACTACGTCTTTGACCCTTATTTCGTTTGCGGAGCGAGCGCGCTCCCAGTGCTGGTAGCAGCCTGCGTATGGCACTCGCCGAAGTCCTTGGCAACTGTCTTCACCAGGAACCTCTGATCGCCCGTTGCGTTCTTCTTGAATTTGCCTTTGAGCTCGACCCTGTCGCCCGCTTTGACATCTGCCTTGCCGGGAACGAGCATTAAAGTCTTCTTGGTCCTATCGTCGATCAGGTTTAGTCCATCATCGGACGTCTCAACACAGCCGCTGATCTTGCTCGAGCGGTGAGTCATAAGATAAACAGCGCCGGCGCCGATCGCTGCAGCTCCCACTCCGGCACCGATCGCTGCGCCGTGACCGTAGCTTCGGCCCGCTGGGCTGTATGTACCCGAGCTCGTGGGCGTGCCCATGCCGCCTACCGTCCCGCCTCCGCCATATTGCGCAAACGCAGCGGTCGATAGCAGCAAAACGCCAGTCAATCGGACGACCTGTCCGGTCCACCCTCGAGACCACTGCGAGATACTCACTTGCAATCCTTCATTCGCGTCAAACTTCATTACGACCTCCTCTTCGCCTGTTGTGATGTTGGCTCCTGGCCGCTTTCTGGGGAATGCAGGACTGCGCCACAGGCTCATTTCACATAAACTAACGGGGTTCGAGGGCGGGGTTGTCGCGGCCATGTAAACACGAAGTCGTTTTTCTGCTAGCGTCTACTGGGCGGTTGCATGCTTGATATCCCGGCCTTTCCACCCCGCGCTCCCCAGGCCCGTGTTTCCCAGGATTTTCCGCAGGCGTACACGCGCCTTGTGGAGCTGTGACTTGGAATTTCCAACAGAGCAGCCCAGCGCTTCGGCAATTTCGTGATGTTCGTAACCCATGACGTCGTGCAGAATAAAAATCTGCCGGTAACCGCGCGGAAGCTGCTTCAGCGCGCGCTTCAGATTCACGCGGTCCACGACTCCCGAGACCCCCATGTCCACCCTGCCAAGTTCTCTGCGAGCGAAACTCTCGCCTTCCTCTTCGTTCCGCGCTTCGAGCGATGTTTCGTTTAGTGTCTTGACGCGACGCCGCATCAGGACGATGTTGACGGCCAGTCTGTACAACCACGTCGAAAGCGCAGACTCCCCGCGAAAGGTTTGAATTTTCCGAAATACCTGGAGAAAGACGTCCTGTGTGAGGTCCTCGGCGAGGCTGGAATCTCCAGTCATTCGAAAGCACAGGCCATAAACACGCCGGCTATGTGCTTTATAGATTTGTTCAAAAGCAGATGCGTCCCCCTCTTGTGCCAGGCGGATAATTTCTGCTGTGCTCCGCTCTGCAGGGGCTGTTTGCCTCAGACGAGGCTCCGCTACCGAGGCGGGCAAAACCGGTACCAATGTCGGAACACATGGCTCGCACAAGGCTGTTGTCATAAGGTCACTTCCTCAAACCGCCGCGGGCACCCGAATCATTCATCCTTGGTTGCTGTGGCGAACCGGCCCAGGCGCGCTGTAGCCGCATACTTCAAATAGTAGGGAGGTTGGGCGGAAGCTTTGTCACCAAGGCGTCAAATGCCTGTCATCGGTCGGCAAATTCTGTACGAATTAATGTTCACGCAGCGCTTTTCCCGGCCGGCGCCTCAGCTCGCGGAACGCAATCTTGCAAAGATTATCCTCAGCGTGTACAGTCGCGGCTAACCGGGGTTTCAATTCGGAATCTGTGACGAACCGACGAATTTGGGGCGGCGCAAAAGCAATTCTGGCCGTCGAGACAGGGAGACAAACAGATGATCAGAGAAGCGCGGTTTTATCGTAGGGGATTGATCTTTGTGCTGGCTTCGGCCGCACTCGCATTCATTTCCGGCAACGCTTGGGCTCAGGGCGACCAGCACCTCCCGTTAGAGAAAGCTGTAATCAGTGGAGAGGGCGCGAAAAAGGCTTTGACCAGGTATCAAATCTCCGCTGATATCGCCAGGAAGTTGGTGGACGCCTGCGTCGATTATGCGAAATCGACCAACACCCCGGTAAGCGTTTTTGTTCTTAGTCCGGATGGCGAAATCGTGGATGCACACCGCATGGATGGCCAGAACTCAATCAATACCGACACGGCTCTATTGAAGGCGAAGACGGCCCTCTATCTGCGTGATTCTACGCACGCCGCAGCAAACCGCTTCCGGACACTCGATGCCAGGGTCATTCGTGAAGACTTGCATATGTATCTTGTGTCCGGCGGCCTGCCCATCGTAGTGGACGACCAGATGATTGGTGCAATTGGCGTCGGCGGCGGGAATGCGGACGAGCAATGCGGGTATCAAGCTCTCATCAAGGTGCTTGGACCTCAGCCGCCCCTTGCCCCGAACATGCCAAATGACCCGCTTGGGGAGAGTGCCGGTCCTGGTGGCGGGGGAGTACCCGGTGGCGGAGGGGGTCGCGGCGCCGCCCCGCAGGGCGGCAGGTAAGCCAGCCAATGGCCCCGGGGAGAACTGCAGCGGCGATAGGTGCTGGCCCCGGACAATCTCAGAGTTAAACTCCAGGATTTCCGCTGCCTTCGCTTATCCGACCTAACCCTCTAGGTGGGCCGCTTAGCCTCCCGATAATTCACACCGCACACCTGTCCTCCGTGACCCCTATCTTTCTGGAAGGTACTAGTACAATGACCTGTAGGCGCCTCGTCCCGCGCTTTCTAAGCATTACGGGAATCCAATACTTTAGCGGGGAGTGTTCAGACCATGAATTCCAAGCTACTGGAGAAAAGAGGCTTGCTCGCGTTTGCCCTTGTTTTCGGCTTGAGCGTTGGCGTGGCTCGCGCCTCGCGCCCCCAGGAGTCGACCTTTGATTGGTTGCCGTCAAACGACGAAAGCACCCGTTTGGATCCCGCGGATTACCACACGGGTCGCGTCTTCAAGCCTGGTGACCAGGCCGGGAACGTTCATGTCGATATCGAGGCTCAGGAACCCGTAACCGTCGAGATGGCGCCTGCCGAAGAGTGGAGTGAGGCCCTGCGGCATCCGGAGCTCCTGCCGCGCGTCACATTCCGCTGCGTCCGCGAGCACGTTACGAAAACCACATACACCTGCGACGTTGCGCCGGGCCACCCCATGACACTGGTTCTCCGCGATGAGCGCGATAGTGCCCATACCGCTGTCACGGCATTTGGAGGCACTTTCAACGACCGCGGCACGGTGCGCGAGTTCGTTTCTCCCAACGACATTCACATCCAGTATTACCGCTGGGCTTGTGTGCAGAATTGCAATCCTCCGCGCTATCAATGGATGAGTGAGCTCAAAGAGACGTACGACTTGACGTCAGCGCCGAAGATTTACGATGGGATCACTCCGGACCGCGATGGGGAGCCGTTTAGCGTGAAAATGAATTCGCCTGTTCCGATGACCGTAGCTATCGTCCCGTCGAACTTGGCCGATGAACTGCGCGAAAACCCAGATAGCCTCGCCTCTGCATTGGATAAGCGGCCGTGCATCGAGAAATCGGTGCGTTCCACGGCCTTTGAGTGCACGTTTGATCTTGCCGACGGACCACAGTCTTTCATCGCAGTGCCCGAAGCGGGCAGCACGGTGCCCCCCAACAAGAAAGCCGAAGTCGAAGTGATTGCTTCAAAGTGCATAGCGAACTGCCTCACCGACCCCGAAAAATGAAGCTTTGGAAAAACTCGTAACTGTATTAGAGCAAAGCAGCGCTCGTGAGCGTCCTGATCTCAGCGATTCCTGGAAGGTTCACCTCGAATCGGGGTATCAGAAGTGATCGGTTTCCACCTCTTCGTGCTTTTGTGGAGGCGCTGCTTTTGACGTAATACGCGCCCACACCGTATTCGCGCGAACGGGCTCGTCTACTCCCCACGAGGGAATCGGCATCAATAGCCGTTCGGAAAGTCCGTTGAGGTACGGTTCGTAAAGCAATCGCAGTTCCTTTAGCTTTGCGTCACCCGCTTCCGTACATCCCGGGACTCCGCACTCGATCAGCAGACTCCGCACTTTTGGCAAATCTTGGGCTGGCAGCCGGTCAGACTTGGGTAGTCGGGAGTCGATATACAAGATCTGTGCCAGGTCCGCTACGGCGTGGCGGCAAATTGCAAAAGTGAGCTGCGCCTGCCATTTCACCTCACCCTCCCCGTAAGCGATCAGCAGGGCGCAGGTATCGAGAATAGCTGTGTAGGCGGCGACCCACGATTGATTGTCGTGCTGCGATCTGAAGAAGCACAAAAAGGGGTAGGTGAGGTGTGTCTCCATCAATTGCGCGGACCACGTTTCCCAATCGCGAAGGTAATGGGAGAGACCATCGTAGATTCGTTCCGTGCTGTGGCGGCGCAGCAACTCGGAAGCTGTAGGCGGCGATCCTGCCCGTGCATCGAGCAGAGAGATATTCACTTCACGTTGCGAAAAGGCGCCGTACAGTGTGGGCAAATAGGCAATGATAAGCGCCAGAAAACCGAATCCTGTGCCCGCCTCGATTACGGAGAGAATACGCGCTGCCGCGCTTCTGGGTGTGATGTCCCCCAGTCCCAGCGTGAAAAAGGTGGTCCCACTGAAATACAGATCGGAACCGAATCCGGTCGAGTTCCCATTCGAATTTAGGGCCGAGCCGGCCGCCCACTGGAGCATGGCAAACGCCAGCACGAGCGCCAGAGCCCAACAGGCGATTAACTGGAGCAGAGAGAGCGGGCCAAAGTAGCTGAGATATGATTCTCGCCGTTTAACGGCGCGAATCTGCTCCGCAGTTCCCGACCATATCGCCCACGCGGTGCGGAAGAAAAAACGCGCAAAGCGGAAGTCGCGCCGCACATGGCGCGGCAGAATCACGCTCTCAAAAGAGTCCCAAAGGATGGTCACAAGGAGCGCAAACCCCAGAATTCCAATGAAGGCATGCATGGTTGTGATCTCCGTCCCCAGGCTCCCGGTGGCAGATTTCGGAAGTATAACTGCTCCAGCGAATGGCACAATGCCGCGTTTCGCGCGGTCAGCGGCGAAGCTCAACGGCGAACTTCAGGCCTTTAGCGCCACGCATCGCACGATGGCCCAGGGTCACTGCCCCCGTTCCCGGCGCCCCCGAGCTGCCATGGAAATGGAACCCGAATCTGCAGAACCCTCGTGGAGGCACTTGGGGACCAGATGGCTGGAAGGGACCCAATCCTCCGAGCGGGAGATGGGACCCTGAGAGACTATGGGACATAAACAATGGTAAGGGTGATCCGGTGGACCACTACGATCCTAATGGAAATCCGCTGACCCCTGGCGCAGTGCATCCTGGGAATATAGACTTCCCAGTGCGACACAGATTGTCATCGATATTGGATACCTGATCTACCGCACGTTACGTATGCTGCCATCGGCTGCGTTTCCGCCACTCTGGCCGACGATTCCGTTGAACGCGGCGATTCCGTGAATGAAAAGCGAAAGCAATGAAAATACTGACCAAAGAAAACGCCCGAGAACTGCTGAGCGGAGAATCCCTTGATGGTTCTATTGCTCAGCTCTCGAGTTAGCTCCAGCTTGTGGAGGGTGCGTACTCAGCTCCAGTTAAGTCAGGATCACAGATTGCCCTTTCCAAGCTCTTCGCCTACCTGATGCTCAGAGACTCCCCAGTCTGTCTGTATGTCACTGGTTGGGGCGTTGCGACGGAGTATCTCGATCTATTTTACGGATATAGGCATTCCCGAGGTGAGAAGCGGCCTCCGATTGAAGCGCCTGTTCATTTGTTCGACGGAGCCAACGAGGATGCATTCATCAGCGTGCTCTGTGTGGTGTTTTTCTTCTCCTGGGACGCCTCAGCTTTTGACCTTGCCGGAAGATCAATGCTTCAAACGTCCCACGACGGCTGGCTAGAGGTCCGAACGGCTGATGACGCGTTGGCTAAAGATATAGCCGTCGAACTGGAGAGCTACAGGGTTCCTCTTTTGGCTCGCTGAGTTGGGATAGTGTCGGGGCTCACTCACGGGGGGCGCGGCTTCTTTGCCCCGGATGCGTTGACTTGACTCGTCGCCCGAACCTAGAATGAAAGTATGTTGATCTACCGCCGGAGGGCCCGCGGGTTTCTAGGTTGCGGCTGTTGTTATGTGCCTTCTGGCGCAAGGAGATTGCTCGTTTAGCATACCTGCAAATCGGACGAGCAAAGCCCACCGCCAGACAACTGGTCGGTGGCTTTTTCATTTTTGGACGCATTCTGAAAGTAGCCTTGAAACCAAATCGCATTGGGAAGCGAAGTTGAGAAAAAGATGAGCAACCAAATGGATGAGCTATTTCCCTTCTTTCTTAAGCTGGCACAACGTCGGTGCCTTGTCGTCGGCGGCGGGACGATAGGCGAAAGCAAGATGCAGAGTCTCGTTCGCTGCGGCGGCTCCGTTCATGTAGTGGCGCCGGAGGCTACACCGGGCATTCGCCGAGCTGCCGACTCGGGCGAAATTGTTTGGGACGCGCGCCCGTTTTTGCCTTCCGATCTTGATGGAGTTTTCTTGGTCGTTGGCGCGACAAACTCTCCAGAATTGCATGAGGAGATCTTTCGGCTCTGCCAGGAGGCGGGCATTTTGTGCAATATGGTGGACGAGCCGGACCGCTGCGATTTCTATTATCCTTCCGTTGTTCGCCGAGGCCCATTGCAAGTTGCGATTTCCACTGCCGGGCATTCTCCTCTCTTGGCGCAGCGGTTGCGCCACGAGCTCGAAGAGCGAATTGCGCCGGAGTATGGAACTTGGGTCGAGCACATCGGGCGGCGGCGCCGAGAGCTATTCCGAGATAACATTTCGCCCGAAAATCGGCGCTCGATTCTGAAGGAACTCTCGAGCGAGCGTGCCTTTGCCGACTTCAAGTCCGGGCAGAATTGCGCCACATCTGAAAGTAAAGGAAAAGTCTATTTCGTGGGCGCCGGACCCGGCGATCCAGACTTGTTGACGCGGAAGGCCTGGAACGTTCTGCGCTCGGCAGATGTGGTTCTCCACGACGCGTTGGTCTCTTCGGAGGTCCTGAGCATCGCGCCAGCCGGCGCAATTTTATGTGACGTCGGAAAACGGTGCGGCGCAAAATCGATCACACAAGAAGAGATTCACGCTCTTCTGATCGGTTATGCCTCGACTGCAAAAACTGTGGTCCGCTTGCAGGGAGGCGATCCGCTGATTTTCGGCCGGGCCGGGGAGGAAATCTCCGCCTTGCGTGATGCCGGTGTGGATTTTGAAGTCATCCCTGG
>Ga0307479_10004584_pt1 | contig 12641 bp, 15 predicted proteins | sample atmos_gasesECM4C_FD_203743 | JGI IMG/M metagenome (GOLD analysis project Ga0307479, IMG submission 203743) | Hardwood forest soil microbial communities from Morgan-Monroe State Forest, Indiana, United States - atmos_gasesECM4C_515 | ecosystem: Environmental > Terrestrial > Soil > Temperate...
GGCCTTGCGATTCTCAGCAGCGTTGGTGTCGCGGCGCATCAGAAAGCCGGCACTGGCTTAAAGGGATGGGGTTCTTCTCCGGCTGGCGCGCTGCAGCCATCTGTAGATCCATCGTCCGCGCCCAACCGCGCCCCTACTCCTTAGAAGTGCGTCATTTCGGCACTCCTTTGGCGATTCTAAAACCTGGTCAAGAAAAACTACTGCGCTTTCCAAAAAATGTGCTATCCTTTTGGCCCTATGGCTATTCTAAAGAAAAATGCATTCTCCCGGCGAGTTCCAGATCTGGTAACGGAGGAGCTGGTTGCTGTCCTCTCCCGGCGTTCTTCTTTCGAGTTCAAGCAGCTTTTCGATATCGTTCACGAAAATCTGCGGGCGCGGAACGCGGCAAGCGGAGGCGAGGAAATGCTGCGGCTACGGGCTTACGAGAAACTCCAGAATCTCGTTGCACGCGGTGCAGTCAAAAAGAATGGCAAGAAATACAAAGGCCTGCCTTCGGCTTTGGCAAATGCGATCGCGCCGCAGAATGGTCAGATTCCGAGCGCGAGGCTTGCTACGGTAAAGTAGTCTCGACGACGCAAAGCCAGCCATTGGGATTGCGAATGCTGCGCGAATACCTGCCGGTCTTCCTACAAGTTATCGTAGCGATATTGTTTGCCTGCTCAGCGCTTCTGGTCAGCGTGCTGGTCGGGAAAACCGGAAGACGCACGCGGGCGAAGGACACCGCCTACGAATGCGGCATGCTCCCGCAAGGGGAAGCGCCGCCAAGGTTCAGCGTGAAGTTTTATCTCGTGGCAATGCTCTTCATTCTCTTCGATCTGGAGATCGTGTTCATGTACCCGTGGGCGGTGGTTTACAGAGAGTCGATCAAGCAGAGCGGTTTCATCTTTTGGAGCATGCTCAGCTTTATCTCGATCTTGATGATCGGCTATATTTACGCGGTCAAAAAAGGCGCGCTCGACTGGAAGAGATAAAGCGCTTCAGCGCAATTCGCACTCTTCCGGACGCCCATCAACCCGCGATCAGGGACCAATCGCCTGCTGATTGTCGATCTTGCGCTTTCGGCTTCGCTCATGTGAGAAGGAAAATGTTCCGCTTGTTCAGCCTACTACTACGATCTTTACTTATCGCTTCTGCGATCGAAATGACTATCAAATAAACCGCCACGCCTGCGCTGGTTTCCCACTTGCGCGCCTCGCGGGAAGCGCCTAATACCTTTAGCCTTCATGATTCACCATACTGTCCTTTACAAACTCAAGCCTGAGGTCACTCCCGCCCGGGTCGAGGCAATGATGATGAACACGCGGATGCAGCTCTTGAAAATACCCGAGGTCTTGAGCATCAAATGCGGGAAGCGGATCGATCCTGAATTGCCATGGCCATTCTTCATCGCGATCGATTTCGAGTCGATGGACAAATACGCCATCTTCCGCGAAGACCCGGTCTACGTGAAGTTTATGGAGGAAGTGATCAAGCCGAATACAGAAGATGCCTTGACGTTGGATTTCGAAATGGATCCGGGTAAAGACGTGCGATTTTCGTGACCGTACCGGCCCCGAAAGCTTTCGGGCCAGTTTTTCTTCGGGGCGTTGCTATTTCTGCGCGCTGCGCGTAATCATCGAGCCGGATGCGACTCGGCTACCTTTATTCGCGCTACCCCGTCATCTCCCAAACGTTTTGTGACGCGGAGATGCTGGCGTTGGAACGGACTGGTGTCGATCTTGAGATTGGCTCGATTTATCCGCCGCTCACGAGTTTGCGCCATGAACATATCTCGCGGTTACGTGCGCCCGTTCATTACGCGCCGCCCCAGAAAATTCTCAGAATCTGGGAAGAAAATGCGAAAACGACCGGGGCGTGGCCAGCTGAGCTTGTTAATCGGCACGAGCAAAAATACGGTCCGCAAATGAAGGCCGAGCAGCGAGCGCGCAATGCCCTTTACTTCGCCGAGCTTTTCACGCGCAGCGGCGTCAATCATTTTCATGTTCATTTTGCCAACCGCGCCGCGCACACGGCTCTTTTCCTGAAAACGATCTCTGGAATTCCTTTCAGTGTCACCGCGCACGGACAGGATTTCATGAAAGATCTGGGTAATGACGATCTCCTGCGCGAGATCTGTGCGGGAGCGGAGTTTATCGCGGCCGAGACCGATTATAGTCGCGATCTTCTTCGTCAGCGTTGCCCGGATTCCGCATCCAAAATTCACCGCGTTTATAACGGGATTGATTTGGAACGCTTCCCCGTTCCGCTTTTGCCGCCAGCCAACTCAGTGCCGAGCATCGTCGCTGTCGGCCGTCTCGTTGCCTTTAAAGGATTTGAGCAACTTATTGACGCTTGCGCGGAGCTGGGCCGCAGAGGCGTCGATGTCATCTGCGAGATCATCGGGGACGGACCGCTGCGCGAAAATCTCCAGGAAAAGATCAACAAGTTGAGCCTCTCGTCTCGCGTAACTTTGCTCGGCTCTCTCTCGCAAGGCGGGGTCTTTGAGAAGTTGCAAGCAGGCGATATTTTCGCGCTGCCTTCTGTTACAGATCGTCAGGGAGCAAGCGACGTCTTTCCAACCGTGATCATGGAAGCGATGTCGGCCGCGCGTCCGGTTGTTTCAACTCGGCTGGCCGGGATTCCCGAATTAGTGGTGCACGAGGAAACAGGATTCTTGGTGCGGCCGGGCGACATGATCGCTTTAGTCGAGGCGCTGGAACAGCTCATTCGAAATCCTGAATTGCGATTGCGCTACGGCTGTGCCGGGCGCATGCGAATCGAACAGCATTTTCGAATTGAGCAAACCACCAAGCCACTGCTCGAACTTCTGCAGAGAACTTGCATCGCCCCACCAAAGCCTAAAACTGCTCCGGGAATCCGCCAGATTGCGTACCTGATCGATCGCTGGCCCGACGAGAATCTGCCGCTCATTGAGCGCGAGCTTGAAGAAATGAATCGGCGTAACGTTTCCATCGTGCCATTTGTCTGCGAATTGGATTCGGCAACCCGTTTGACTCGAGTTATGGAACGAATCGCGGCGCGGCTGGAGTTTTTACCCGATGCGATGGTGTTGGAGGCAGAATGGCGTGCAAACCCAGGTCTTGCGCAAAAATTGGAGGAGCAGCGAGCACAGGAAACCGAGCGCGTGCCGGACGAGGTCTTTCTAAGACAGGCGCGTTTCGCTCTCGTGTTACGCCGGTTACTGCTGGAAAAAAACGTCTCTCATATCCATGCCACAACTTCGCCCGCGCTCGTGTGCGCGCTCATTTTGCAGGAATTTGTTGATGTTACTGTCAGCGCTACGATTGAGCGCCGTCCGAAATTGCGGCGAAACTGGATCAGGAGCGCATTACGCCGATGTGAGGGTGGACGCTTGAGCGACCACAAAATGCTCCGGAGTTACGATAATTCATTTCTCAGCGATAAAGCGGCATTCCATTCTCTGCCGCGGAAGGCAGTTGGATTATTCGGGGAGAAGATCGGGATGGATTTGACCGGAGGCGCAAGTTTCTGGCAGGAATGGTCGGAATTGCTGAAGCGCTGGCGTCGCGAGGAGACACCGGACGAATTCAAAGCAAGCGCATGAACAAAAAGGCTATTCTGCTTGCTGGCGGCGCCGGGACGCGTCTTTTCCCGCTCACCAAGATTGTCTGTAAACAGCTTCTGCCGATTTATGACAAGCCGATGATTTGCTATCCGCTCGCGACATTGATGCTCGGCGGTCTACGGGAGATTCTGATCATTACCACACCGAAGGATCTCCCAATGCTTCGCGATTACCTTAGCGATGGGGCCAAACTTGGCATTCGGATCGAATACGCCGAGCAACCGAAACCGGAAGGAATCGCCCAAGCTTTCTTGATCGGCGCAAAATTCACCGGCGACTCAGGCGCGTCGCTTATTCTAGGCGACAACATTTTCTACGGGAAACTCGATTTTTATCGGGATGCTCTCGCCATTGAACGAGGGGCCTGCATTTTTGGATATCAGGTTCGCGACCCTCAACGGTACGGAGTGGTCGAATTCGACGCCGATGGCAAGGCGATCAGTCTCGAGGAAAAACCGAAGCAGCCCAAGAGTCATTTCGCAGTGCCCGGCCTCTATGTTTATGACGAGCGGGTTGTCGCTCTTTGCCGAACGCTGCGCCCTTCTGCGCGTGGCGAACTCGAGATCACCGATTTGAATCTGCTCTATCTGAAGGAGAAACAACTGCATGTAAAATTGCTCAGCCGCGGCATGGCCTGGCTCGACACCGGCACGCAGACGAGCTTGCTCGAGGCTGGCAATTACATTGCGACAATCGAACATCGACAGGGACTAAAAATCGCGTGCCTTGAGGAAGTCGCTCTTCGGATGGGCTTCATCAGCCAAGCACAGCTTTCGGCGACCATCGACCGGTTGCCGAAAGGTGAGTATCGAGACTATCTGCGGATGGTCTGCGACGAAGGGCCGAGCGCCAGTCCGGAGCCAGTCGGCTAACTCGACTTCTCTAACGGCAGTCTATGGACCAGCCGCATTATTTGTCCGACGATCATAGGGCGCCGCCACAATTATTTTGGTTGCTCGCGCAAAAGATGACTCGTGTCGGCGAGCAATTTCGTTACTGCGTCCGCTTCGGTCGCTTCATAATAACCGCGGATTTCTCCATGGCGATCCACCAACACCATCCTCGTGCTGTGCACCGGAATTCCGGCTTCATTGCTCCCATCTGAAACAGCGAGCTTAAATCCGTTATGGGAAAGATCGTAAATCACGGATTTAGGCCCGGTAAGAAAATCCCAGCGCTTCGGCTCGGTGTGTAATTTCTCTGCGTAACTGCGCAATACCTCCGGAGTATCTCTTGTCGGATCGACACTGAACGAGACGAGATGCACATCCGTTTTTTCCAAGGGCTTTTGCAATTCACTCATCCGCGTACTGATCATCGGGCAAGGCCCGGGACAACTCGTGTAGATAAAATCCGCGATCCAGATTTTTCCAGCTAACCGCGCGGAGCCGAATGGCTGCCCCTCCTGATTCACGAGCTCGAAATTTGGGACGGTGCCGTACGAGGAAACCGTTCGTTGGGCGAGCGCACGGACTTCCACATGGCGCAGCCAAAGTAAAAGTCCCGCGGTCATTATCGGGATAAGAATCAACGTTGTTTTCCAGACAAACGCGCTCCAGGAAAACCCGCGTTGCATGGGGAGTGATGTACTAGTCATGTTTTGGTCAAAACCAATGCCCCCAACAACAGCGGCAGGTAAACAATCGACGTGACGAACAACAAACGCGCCGCCCTTGGAGTGGGTTTGCTCAAAAATCGCATTGCAACCGCGATAAACAAACCGCCAAGGGCAAGCTCTATGGCGAGGTAAGCCAGTGTGGCGAGTCCGAGAAATGCAGGCAGACCCGCGACCACCAGGAGCAAAATGCAAAAGAACACACTTTGGCTTGCGCTGCGCTCGCCGCTGGAGTCATCACTCGAAATCATTCGGAAGCCCGCGCGCAAGTAGTCATCGCGATACATCCAGGCAATTGCGAAGAAATGCGGGAGCTGCCATAAGAGCAGAATTGCAAAAAGGCTCCATGCGCCAGCCTCAACCTTCCCGCTGGCCGCCGCCCAACCGATCATCGGCGGAATTGCACCGGGAATTGCACCGACCGCCGTGTTCGCGTTGCTGGTGCGCTTCAGCGGCGTGTAGCCAAAAATATAAATGACAATCGTGACGGCCGCGAGTGCGGCGCTGAGCAAATTGCACGCAAGCGCAAGATAAGCCACGCCAAAAATTGAAAGAGACGCCCCGAGAGTAAGCGCTTCGGCAGGCCGCATCCGGCCTGCTGGAACGGGGCGACTTCTTGTTCTCCGCATCAAAGCATCGAGCTTGCGCTCCCACCATTGATTCAGTGCGGCTGCTCCGGCCGCAGCCGCAGCTGTCCCAAAGACGACATGAAACAAACCGGCGTAATTAATCGGCGGCTCTGCTCCGAGATAAAAACCGACTGCCGTCGTGAGCAGAACAAGCAAGGTCAGCCGCGCTTTGACCAACTCGGCCACGTCGAGCATCCGGCTTCGCGCCGATTCGCGACCGCGCGCAGTCGTAGAGTCAGTCATGCTACGAATCGCGGCGATTTTCACGCGGCGACGTCCTGGGGCGCGTCCGGTGATCGCGCCCTACTAAGTTCTGGATGCGAAATTCGCCAGCAAATCGCCGAAATGCTCACGCCAAAACATAGCATGCTCGCGCCGACCGCGACATGCGCGGTCGCGATATCTGCCGCCTTGTTGCTCCAAATCGTCCAGGCTCCAAGCGCGAGCTGACAAATGAGCAAAGTGAACCACAAGATCGACAATCGCCTGAGCGAAGGCAGGCTGCGTGCATCCCTCCACGCGCGAAGGCAAAATGCAATCACCGCAATCGCAATCAGAAAGGCAAGAAAGCGGTGCGCCATTTGCAGCCAGATTTGGAAGGCGTCAACATCGGACAAAGCTCGTGCATCGCGCCAAGTATTGATTTTTGCCAGCGCACTTGCGCTCGTGTCTGGGATCCAGCCGCCATTTACCGTGGGAAAATCGAGAATGGCCAGACCGCGATGTTGATGCCGCATGGTCGCGCCAAGTGCAAGCTGCGCATAAATTGCAATGGTGATTGCGATCGCCATTCCCCTGAGTCGCGCAATTTTTTTGTGGCAGATTCTTACATCGGAAAACGAGCGCCAAAAATTTGTGGTTGTGAGCGCAATTAGCACAATCAAACCGAGAAACGCTTGCGCAAGACAGGCGTGAAAAATTCCGATCTCGTCCTTCAACATCGTCACGCGCAAACCGCCGAGGACACCTTGCAGAATCACTGCGGCAAGCGCAATTATCCCAAGATTGCGAACCCATTGTCGATCTTCATTACGCCAGAGCCAGACTGTGAGGATGATCGTTAAAAATCCAACCGCCGAAGCAATTAAACGGTGCGTATGCTCAAAAAAAATCCCGCCGATCCATTTCGAAACGGGAAACATAAACATGTTGTAGCCGAACGTGGTTGGCCAATCGGGCACGGCGAGGCCAACGCCTTTACTCGTGACCATTCCGCCGCTGCAAATGAGCAACAACGTGGCCACGGTCGTGAACCAGGCGAAGCGATTAAGCCAAGTCCTGTCGCAGCGGTCCGTGACCGTCTCACTCTTCGAATTCGATCTACCCACGGTCGCAAAGATAACCCGATGAAAACAAAACGCGGTGGTCGTTAGACCGCCGCTCCAAAAAGGCGAATGTTACCGTCCAGGAGTCGGAGATTGGCCGGGCTCACCCGGTTTTGCGTTTGGATTTTCCGTCTTCGGTGCAGCCGGTGGCGGTACTGTTCCCGAAGGTGGATTGGCGGGTGCGCCTGGCTGAGGCGCAGCTTGTGTGCCAGCCAGTTCGGCGCGCTCCTTGAGCCACGTCTGATAATCCTCTGGTGTGTCGACCACCAACGTGCCCTTCATTCCAGAATGGCCAAGACCGCAAAGCTGACCGCAAATCACTTCGTAGGTCCCGGTCTTGATTGGAGTGAACCACATCGGAATAAGCGAACCGGGGATTGCGTCCGCCGCGATGCGCATGCTCGGCAGGAAGAAGTCGTGGATTACATCTTTCGACGAAAGTTCGATGATAACGGGACGATTCACCGGCACATGGAGTTCACCGAGCGTCACAATGTCATCTTTCCCGGCGGGATCGTTCGGATCCAAGCCGACGGGATTTGAGTTGCTGACCAAGCTGGCATCGCGACGGCCAAATTGGCCGTCCGGCCCTGGCAAATGAAAATTCCAGCTAAACTGCTGGCCAACGACGTGGACGAGGAGCGCTTCTTTGCCCGGCGGAAACTGATTCACGCGTTTCGCCCAGAGCGGAATCGCGAACCCCAGAAGTAGGACCGCTTCGATCAAGACAACGGAGAATTCCAGATGTGTCGAGATGCCGCTCCTGACACCTTGATGATCGGCAATCGGATGCCGCCGTTTCCGAAAGCGAATGAGAACAAAAATAAAAAACGCCGACCAGCCTAGGAAAAGCGCGCCCATGAACCAGTGGCAGAACTCGATGATGTGGTCGATTTGATAGCCATGGGAGGAAGCGTTTGGCGGCTGACCGAGAAATTCATTAATTAGCGCGAGGCTACTCATATTTGCTCAGCTCTTCCTCGGTCATCTCTTGATAAGGCTCGGCTGGCATGCGCCCATGCCGCCAAAGATGAAAACTGAATGCGCCGATTCCCCCCAGGACCGACATCACAGCTCCAAAAAGAAACCAGATTGCCACCGCCATGTGCTCGGTCGATTTTCCATCTTTTGCGCCGTAGCAAAACGGACATGCCAGCGCTTGCCCAACCGGCGAAAGGATCAACAAGAGCAGGATCGACAAAATTTTCGCTTTCATGTGATGATGCGAAGTCGTTTCATTTTCCGATAAAACCAGACGCCGTAAACGACCAGCGCGATAGCGGCGACAAACGAGCAGATTGCGCCAGCCAGATAAATCGGCGCACCCTCCACGAGATCCACCCAGACGCACCATCCTCCAATCCCGAGCACGAGTAGCGTCGAGAAAATAATGAAAACGATATGGAAGCCTTTAAGGGACATTTAATGAAAGACCGGGTAGTCGTACCACGCGAGAAAAATAAGCCAAAAAAGTCCGAGCACAAAAAAACCCGTAAAAATGAGGATGCGGTAGATGAGCCGTTTTTCCGCGGCGAGATGCATGAAAATTGCCGCGACCAATCCCGCCTTTAGCGTCGCAACCAGCATGGCCACCGCGATGTTCGCCTTCGGTGTGCCAAAGTTCACGTAAGAAAGAGCCACCGTGATCGCGGTGAAGCTGAGCAGGAGCGCACCCACCATCAAGTAGCCTCTGACATGCTTTTGCACGTTGTGCGCGTACTCTTCGTGCTCGCTCGGGTCTTGAGAAATATCAGGCGGGTTGTTCATGAACTAGAGCAAATAAAAAAGCGGGAAGACAAAAATCCAGATCAGATCGACAAAGTGCCAGAAGAGGCCGGAGACCTCGACGCGGTTGGCGAGATGCTCGGGATTGCGCTGGTAAAGCTTTTTGCTGACCGGCAGCCACATGTAGATAAAGACGAGGACCCCGCCGAGCACGTGCATTCCGTGCAAACCGGTGATCGTGAAATAGCTGGCAAAATATGCGCTGTGTGTCGGCAGAAACATGGTCGCACGCTCCACGTCTGCCTTTTCGATCGTTGCTATTTTATTAGTGGGCGGGACGTAGAAAAAGTGCGGCCGATCCATCGCCGGGTTGGTCGGGTCCGCATTTAGGGCATCGAGCGCGATTTCGTAATCCTTGATTTTTGGATCGTTGAGCGCCGCGCGATTATGCAAATGTCCTGTGATTTCAAGTCGGGGCGGCAAACCTTTCTCGGCGGCATGTTTGTTACCGAGATACTGCTCATATTTTCCGAGCGCTTCTGGCTTAATGTAAGCGCCGAAATGATCAAACTTCTGCGGCCATTCATAAACGAGTTTGACGGTTAAGAAGATTATGCCGCAGAGGATGGTGGCCAGCATGTACCACCAGTAGGCGCGATATCTTCTCATCTTCAGCGCTGCCCACGCCAGCACCACAGTGACCGAGGATAAGATCAGAATCGCCGTGTTCATGGTGCCGACCGGAACGTTGAGAAGCCCGTGCGGCCACATGCCTGGCGGCGCATCGAGGCGCAAAAAAATGTAGGCGGAAAAAAGCCCCCCGAAGAGCATCACTTCTGACGCGAGAAACAACCAGATGCCGACCTTCGCGTTCCAGAGACCAGTGTCAGGCCGCGTGGAGACTGTGTACGGAATCTCCATTCGTTAGGCTATACGAGCACCGGTTGCTCGACGGCCTTGCGCCGTCTGCGCTCGGTCGGCTCCACCGGCTCGTTCTGCATCGTGAAATCGCGGTCGCGTCCAGGCAGGCTATATTCGTAGGGGCCGCGATAAGCGATGGGCGTCGTAACGAAATTTCCGTGGGGCGGCGGCGAAGGCGCAGTCCATTCCAGCGTCGTCGCTTCCCACGGATTGTCGTTCACTTTTTCACCGCGCTTGATGCTCCAGAAGAAATTAATAATGAACGGGATTTGGGCGAGACCCATGATCCAGGCAGCCCATGAAATCGGATGGTTCCATTGAAATCCGGTCAATCCCCAGATCGTGTGTTCGTTCGAAACAGCCCATCCCTGGCCGCCGTCGTACCAACGCCGATGCATTCCGGCCATTCCCTGCAAGAACATTGGAAGAAAAATCACGTTCATGCAGACGAGCGTGGGCCAAAAATGCACTTTGCCCCAGAAATCGCTCATCTTTCGGCCGGTCGCTTTCGGGAACCAGTAATAAATCCCCGCGAAAAGCCCGAAGATTGTGCCAGGGGCAACGATGTAATGGAAATGCGCGATGATGTAGTAGGTGTCGTGCAGATAAAGGTCGGCTGAATTAAATGCCAGCGGGATGCCGGTAAGACCGCCGATCCCAAACATCGGGAGGAACGCGGTGGCGAAAAGCATCGGCACCGTAAACCGAATAGAGCCGCCCCACAGTGAGATGAAAAACGCGCTCAAAATAATCACCGACGGGATGGAAATCAGCAATGTGGTCGTCTGGAAAAATGCGCTGACTGCTGTGCCCATGCCCGTCATCCACATGTGATGGGCCCAGACAATGAAGGACAAAAAGCCGATGGTGAGCACGGAAAAAACAAGCGATTTGTAACCCCAAAGCGGTTTGCGAGAATTGTTCGCCAGAATTTCGGCAATGATCCCAAACGCAGGCAAAATCAGAACGTAAACCTCGGGGTGCCCGAGGAACCAGAACAAATGCTGCCATAAAAGCGGACTGCCGCCGCCGCTGATGTCCACAGGCGCGCCATTCACCACGAGACCGGCCGGCAGGAAAAAGCTGGTGTGCGCCACGCGATCCATCAGCTGCATGACGATTGCAGCCTCCAGTGGCGGGAACGCCAGCAGCAACAGAAAGGCAGTGACGAACTGCGACCACACAAAAAACGGAAGTCGCATCCAGGTCAGCCCTTTGGCGCGCAACTGAATGATGGTCGTGATGAAATTAACGGCACCGAGCAGTGACGAGGTAATAAGAAAAATAAATCCGATCAGCCAGAGCGTCTGACCGTTGAATACCGGATTATGCCCGGGGCCGGTATCGGCGAATGCCGCCAGCGGCGTGTACGAAGTCCAGCCGCTCTTAGCAGCGCCGCCAGGCACAAAGAAACTGATCGACATTATCACGCCGCCCACCGCGAACGCCCAGAAACTGGCAGCATTCACTTTTGGAAATGTCATATCTGGCGCGCCGATTTGCAGCGGCACGACAAAATTCCCGAATGCGGCAAACGCCAGCGGCACCACGCCGAGAAAAATCATAATGGTGCCGTGCATTGCGCCTAACGAATTGTAGAAATCTGGCGTCATTTTCCCGTCCGGCATCGAACCCGCCCCGAAGATATACGGCAGCCATTTGCCGATCACCGGCATCGCCTGGCCAGGGTACGCCAGTTGCCACCGCATCATCATCATCAGACAGAATCCAAAAAAGAGGAATACCATGCCGCAAAGGCCGTACTGGATCCCAATGACTTTGTGATCGGTGGAAAAAATGTATTTTCGCCACCACCCGAGCTCGTGATGCTCATGTGCAGCATCGTGCCCGTGCGGATCGTGATGCGGTTCGACAGAAGTGGACGTGTCCATTTCAGAAGAAGATTACCGCCTCAATATCTAAAGAGAAGCGCGATTTGCAAAGCGCGAAATTTGCAAAAATAAAGGGCGCCGAAACGTTTCTCCGTCATTCCGCTACTCCATGACTTCATCACCCAAAACGAAGATTGGAGCGAGAAAAATCCTTGGATAGTCTCCTTTTTGCGGCTGTGCGAGATTTCTGTGTGCAAGAACAAGCGGAACCGCGCGCCATCATCCACTTGGATATGGATTGCTTTTACGCGGCGATCGAAGTGCGCGACCGTCCCTCGTTGCGCGGCAAACCAGTCGGCGTTGGTGGCGCGCGCGACCGGCGCGGTGTCTTGACGACTTGCAACTACGAAGCGCGCAAGTTCGGCGTGCGTTCAGCGATGCCAACCTTTATGGCTCTGCAGCGTTGCCCGAATCTGATCGTATTGCCGACGCGGTTCGATGTTTATCGGCGCGAGGCCGCTGTGATCCGTGAAATCTTGCACCGGTTCACATCTTTGGTCGAACCGATTTCGCTCGATGAAGCTTACCTCGATGTAACCGCGCATCCCGGAGCACCAGCACCACTCGCGCAAGTAATCCGTGGGACGATTCTCCGGAAAACGAGGCTAACGTCGTCGGCCGGAATCGGCCCAAACAAGCTCATCGCAAAAATTGCGAGCGAGACAAACAAGCCAAACGGCCAATTCGAGGTCGCGTCGGAACAAGTGCCGGCCTTCGTCGAGAAACTGTCCGTGCGAAAAATCTGGGGGATCGGCGAGAAAACGGAACGAAAACTGGAAGAGCTCGGCGTGAAAACTTGTGGAGAGCTGCAACGCTTTTCGCGCCCCGATCTGGTCGATCTTTTCGGCAAATTCGGCGTCGAACTCTACGATCTTTGCCGCGGTATCGATCATCGGCCGGTCGAACCGGATCGTCCGCGCAAATCACTTAGCACCGAGGAAACGTTCG
>Ga0307479_10004587_pt1 | contig 12640 bp, 6 predicted proteins | sample atmos_gasesECM4C_FD_203743 | JGI IMG/M metagenome (GOLD analysis project Ga0307479, IMG submission 203743) | Hardwood forest soil microbial communities from Morgan-Monroe State Forest, Indiana, United States - atmos_gasesECM4C_515 | ecosystem: Environmental > Terrestrial > Soil > Temperate...
ATCCGCACTGGTGCACCCGATCTTTTTGTAGAGATGATCGAAGACGTTGGTGTCCAGGTAGGCGGCCATACGCCGGCGCAACTCACAGTTCAGGACTGGTCGGCAGAAACGATTCGCCCATGAGGTACGCGTCGACCGCGCGAGCGCACTCGCGCCCCTCCCAGATGGCCCACACGACCAGCGATTGGCCGCGGCGCATATCGCCCGCCGCAAAAACACCGGGCACCGAAGTCATGTAATCTTCTGTGGCCACGTTGCTTCGCGCATCGAGGTTCACGCCCAGCTGTTCGAGCATTCCCTGCTTGACGGGGCCAAGAAAACCCAGGGCGAGCAGCACCAGGTCCACTTCCATCGTGATTTCGGTTCCGGACAGGAGCTCGAACTTCGGCGGAGGACCGACCCGCGTGGCGTGCAACTGCTGCACGCCGCCGTGCGCGTCGCCCGTGAACTTCGCCGTAGCCAGCGACCAATCGCGCTGGCCGCCCTCTTCGTGCGCCGCCTCGCTTCGCAACTGCAACGGCCACAACGGCCAGGGCGTGCTCGGAGAACGCTCCTGCGGCGGCATGGGCATGATCTCGAATTGATGCACGGAGCGCGCTTTTTGCCGGTGGCAAGTGCCCAGGCAATCCGCGCCCGTGTCGCCACCCCCAAGAATCACGACACGCTTGCCCGTGGCAAGAATTTGATCCGGCACGATGTCTCCGGCGCCGCGCTTGTTTTGCTGAGGCAGGAACTGCATCGCGAAATAAATGCCCTTGAGTTCTCTTCCCGGAACGTTCAGGTCGCGAGGATTTTCGGCGCCTCCCGACAACAACACGGCGTCGAATTCCTTGCGCAGGTCTTGCGCGGGAACATTTCCGCCCACGTGGGCACGCGTTTGAAATTGAACGCCCTCCGCCGTCATCTGTTCCAGTCGCCGGTCAAGAACTCTCTTTTCCATCTTGAAATCCGGGATGCCATATCGGAGAAGGCCGCCGATGCGGTCCGCCTTTTCAAATACCGTGACCGCATGGCCGGCTCGATTCAGTTGCTGCGCAGCCGCAAGTCCGGAGGGCCCCGAACCTACTACGGCGATTCTCTTGCCCGTGCGCGTCTCGGGAAGCTCGGGCTGGACCCATCCCTCCTCCCAGGCCCGCTCCACGATTGTTTTTTCGATCAATTTGATGGTGACCGGCGGTTCGCTGATGCCCAGGACGCAGGCCGCTTCGCAGGGCGCAGGGCAGATGCGCCCGGTAAACTCGGGGAAATTATTGGTGGAGTGCAGGACCCTGATGGCTTCCTTCCACTGGTCACGATAAACCAGGTCATTCCAATCCGGAATGATATTGGTTACGGGGCACCCGGTGTGGCAAAAGGGAATGCCGCAATCCATGCAGCGCGCGGCCTGTACGCGCACTTTCTCTTCCGGAAACGGTTGGTAGACCTCGAAATAGTCGTGGACGCGTTCTTCGACCGGACGGCGCGCTGGCATCTCGCGGGTGTATTCCTTGAACCCGGTGACTTTACCCACCGAGCACCTGCCCGTGCACTTGCACCTGTTGTTTCTTGGCTTGCGCAATCAGCACGCCCGCGGGAATTCGCGGAATGCCCAGAACTCGCTTGTACTCGTGCGGGAATACCTTGATGAATTTCGGCAGCGTGGCATCCCAATGTTTCAGAATCCAGTTTGCCTGCGGACTACCGGTAACCTCGGCGTGACGCGCGATCATCCGATGCAGAGTCTCGACGTCCTTTGGCTCGGTTGCGGGCTCGAGGTCCACATCGGTGCGATTGCAACAGACAGCAGTGAATTCGCCGGTCTGGTCCAGAACGTAAGCAATTCCTCCGGTCATGCCGGCCGCGAAATTACGCCCCGTCTTTCCCAGCACCACAACCATGCCGCGGGTCATATACTCGCAACCGTGGTCGCCCACGCCTTCCACGACCGCCGTAGCGCCCGAATTGCGCACGGCGAACCGTTCGCCCGCCATGCCGTTGAAATACACTTCACCGCTGGTCGCACCATACAGACAAACATTGCCGACCAATATATTTTCTTCCGGCACGAACCGGGAATTGCGAGGCGGATAAATAATCAGCGTGCCGCCGGAAAGACCTTTCCCCACATAGTCGTTGGCCTCGCCTTCGAGCGTGAGGGTCACGCCCTTGGCCAGGAACGCGCCAAAGCTTTGCCCCGCGCAGCCGTGGAACTGTATGCGGATGGTGTCATCCGGCAGGCCCGCTGAACCGTGTTTCCGCGCGATTTGCCCACTGAGCATGGCGCCAATCGTGCGGTGCACATTCCGAATCGGCAGGCTGAGCGAGACGGGCGTTAGATTTTCGATGGCATCGCTGGCCTGCTCGATCAGCTTGGCGTCGAGCGCATCGTCCAAGCCGTGGTCCTGTGCTTGCGTGCAGCGGCGTCCCACGTGGCTCGGCATCGGTGGATTGTAGAGCACCGCTGACAAGTCGATCCCCTTGGCCTTCCAGTGTTCGACATCCTGGCGCTGAACCAGGCAATCCACCCGGCCAATCATTTCATCGAGCTTGCGGAAGCCAAGCTTGGCCATGACCTGGCGGAGGTCCTCAGCCACATAGAACAGGAAATTGATCACGTGTTCGGGCTGACCCTGGAATTTCTTGCGAAGCTCCGGATCCTGCGTGGCCACACCCACAGGGCACGTGTTCAAATGGCATTTCCGCATCATGATGCAGCCCATCGCAATGAGGGGCGTGGTGGCAAATCCAAATTCCTCCGCGCCGAGCAGCGCCGCGACCGCGACGTCCCGGCCGGTTTGCAGCTTGCCGTCGACTTGCAAGCGCACCCGGCTGCGCAGGTCGTTCATCACCAAGACCTGCTGAGTCTCGGAAAGTCCGAGCTCCCAGGGAACCCCGGCATGGCGAATGGAACTGATGGGCGAAGCGCCGGTCCCGCCATCGTAGCCGCTGATTAGGATGACGTCGGCGTGCGCCTTGGCCACGCCGGCGGCCACTGTTCCTACTCCCACCTCGGCGACGAGCTTCACCGAAATCCGAGCCTGCGGGTTGACATTCTTCAAATCGAAAATCAGCTGCGCCAGGTCCTCGATCGAATAAATATCGTGATGAGGAGGCGGAGAAATTAGTCCCACGCCAGGAATCGAATGGCGTATGCGGGCAATGAAATCATCTACTTTGTGACCCGGCAACTGGCCGCCTTCTCCCGGTTTGGCTCCTTGCGCGATTTTGATCTGCAGATCGTCCGCGTTGATCATGTAATTAGTCGTAACGCCGAAGCGGGCCGAGGCCACCTGCTTGATCGCGCTGCGGCGCAAGTCGCCGTTCGCGTCGGGATGGTAGCGGGCTTCATCCTCGCCGCCTTCCCCGGTGTTGGACTTTCCGCCGATACGGTTCATCGCAATTGCCAGGGTTTCGTGCGCTTCCTTGCTGATCGAGCCAAACGACATGGCGCCAGTCGCGAAACGCTTCACAATTTCAGAGGCGGGTTCGACATCCTCCAGTGGAACGGCCGGTCCAGCCGGCTTAAACTCAAACATGCCGCGCAGCATCTGAAGATCACGGTTTTGCTGGTTCACGAGGTCCGCAAACTCGCGGAACGTCTCGAATTTGCCCTCCCGCACCGCATGCTGCAGCTTGCTGATCGTCGTCGGATTCAACTGATGGCGTTCGCCACGCACGCGGTATTGGTATTCGCCGCCAACGCGGAGTTCCGTGTCGGACTCGTTGGGCGGCTGCATCGCAAACTGATGCTTCATGACCGCTTCGCGAGCCAGCACTTCCATGCCGATGCCCTCGATTCGCGAGGACGTGCCAGTAAAATATTTCTCGACGAGCGAGCGGCTCAACCCGATGGCTTCAAAGATCTGCGCGCCCTGGTAACTCTGCAAAGTCGAAATACCCATCTTGGAAAACGTCTTCAACAGGCCTTTGTCGATCGCCTTCATGTAACTCTTGAAGACTTTGTCCCAGGTGTAGTCCGTTGGGAAGGCGCCGTCCCTGAGGCGGTCCTCCAGAGTTTCGATCGCCAGGTAGGGGTTCACAGCGCTCGCGCCATAGCCCAACAGCAGGCAGAAGTGCATCACTTCGCGCGGCTCGCCGGATTCGACGATCAGGGCCACCTGGTTGCGCGTCTTCTCACGAATCAGGTGATTGTGAACCGCGGAAAGCGCCAGCAGACTGGGGATCGGGGCATATCTTTCGTCCACGCCACGATCGGACAGAATTAATAGCGTATAGCCGGACTTGATGGCCTGCGAAGCGCTTCGGCAAAGGGTTTCGATTGCCTTTTCGAGCTGATCTTCGCCTTCGTTCACGCGGAAAAGCATCGGCAGGCTGGTGGCAAGGAAATCGCCCCAACTTACTCGGCGCAGTTTTTCGAGTCTCCAGTTTGAAATCACCGGATGGCGGAGCTTCAGCGTGTGGCAATTCTTCGGCGTCTCATCGAGGATGTTTCCTTCGCTTCCGATGTAGCTGTTGAGCGACATCACCAGACCCTCGCGGATCGAATCGATCGCGGGGTTGGTGACCTGCGCGAAGGTCTGTTTGAAATAATTGAACAGCAGTTGCGGTTTGTCGGACAAGCAGGCCAGCGGTGTGTCGATGCCCATGGAACCCACCGGTTCCTCGCCCAACAGCGCCGAGGGAGAAAGAATCGTCTTCAAGTCTTCGTCGGTATAGCCGAAGGCGCGCTGCCGCATAAGGATCGTTTCGTGGTCCGTGGGCTGAACGTGGTTGGGACTAGGCAGATGATCGAGAGTGATCTGATTGTCCTTCAGCCATTGCGCGTAAGGCTGCCGGGCCGCCAGTTGCTTTTTGACCTCTTCGTCCGTGATTAGTCGCTTTTGTTCCGTGTCCACCAGGAAAATACGGCCGGGCGCAAGTCTGCCCTTCATGCGAACGTCTTCGGGCCTGATCGGAAGCACGCCTGCTTCCGAGGCCAACACAACCAATCCATCCGAGGTGACGGCAAACCGGCCGGGGCGGAGTCCATTGCGATCGAGTTTCGCGCCGATGACTCGGCCGTCAGTGAAGGCCACTGCTGCCGGGCCGTCCCACGGCTCCATCAGCGAAGCGTGGTACTCGTAAAACGCCTTGATGTCTTCCGGCATGGTGGCGTCGTGATCCCAGGCTTCCGGGATCAGCATGGACATCACGTGCGGAAGCGTCCTGCCGGAAAGCGTCAGCAGTTCGACCGCATTGTCGAGCATTGCGGAGTCACTGCCGCCCGGCGTGATGATGGGCAGCAGCTTCTTGATGTCCGCGCCGAACAGCGGAGACGCCAGGACGGACTGCCGCGCATACATCCAGTTCATATTCCCGCGCAGCGTATTGATTTCCCCGTTGTGGCAGAGATAGCGGTAGGGGTGAGCCAGCTTCCAGCTCGGGAAAGTATTGGTGGAGAAGCGTTGGTGGACCAGGCACAAGCCGCTGGTCAGCTCGGGATCGAGAAGCTCTTTGTAAAAATCCGTGATCTGCGGCGCCAGCAGCAATCCTTTGTACACGATCGTGCGCGACGAAAGAGACGGAATGTAGAAGAATTCCTTCTCCTTCAAGTCGCTCTCGTCCACGGCCAATTCTGCGCGCTTGCGCACGACGTAGAGCTTGCGCTCGAGCGCGTCCTGATCCATCCCGGGTGCGGCTTTGATGAAAATCTGCTCGATGTATGGCTGCGTGTTGCGGGCCAGCCTCCCGATCATATTTCCGTTGATCGGTGTGTCGCGCCAGCCAAGGACCGTGAGCCCTTCCTCGCGGACAACCTTCTCGATCATTCCTTCGCACAGAAGCCGGTCTTGCAAATCGACTGGAAGAAAGACCATGCCCACGCCGTACTCGCCCGGCGCCGGAAGCGAGAAACCGAGACTCGACGTTTCGCGCTCGAAAAAAGCGTGGGGAATCTGGATCAGAATGCCCGCCCCATCGCCGGTCTGCGGATCGCAGCCGCAGGCTCCGCGATGAGCGAGATTGACCAGAATCTGCACGCCCTTGAGCACGATGTCGTGCGACTTTCGGCCCTCAATATTTGCGACGAACCCGATGCCGCAGGCATCGTGCTCGTGCTCGGGCCGGTACAGACCCTGGGCCGCAGGTAAGCCGTTAAATGGGTAGATTTCGTTCATGCTGGCCGATAGTTCTGTCCGAGTAACCTGGGGAGCCGCCAGCACGAATTTCTCGAATGCTGGCAAACTCGATCGCAGGCGTCTCGGCCTCCTTTTCGAGTGACACTTCCGTTTCTAAACTCCAACGCCCAAATAGGCTCCGCCCCTGGAAAGCGACTGCTAAGACACTTCTACGTCACCGCTTTCCACCATCCGTGCGGAATCCGCCTATATTAACATTGCTCATGCTCAGTTGTCCCCAGTACACAGACGTGCGATTTTTGATCCACAGCATCGAAATTTTGAATTGGTTGCGGTCGGCCATACCGCTTCTGCTATAATCCACCGTCAACACTATGGATTTCGATCAACTTACAACCTTCATTGAGATTGCAAAACTCGGCAGTTTCTCACGCGCCGGCCAAAAACTCTTCCGCTCCCAGCCAGCCGTTAGCGCCCAAGTCCGCCAATTGGAACAGGAATACGGCGAAAAACTCTTCGATCGCGGGCGAAAATCCGTCCGGCTGACTTCCGCGGGCGAAACGTTGTTCGAATACGCCGTGCGCCTGGTCAATATGCGGGGTGAATCCTTGCGCGCCGTGGCCGACAAGGCCACAACTCCTCGCGGGGTGCTTGCTCTCGGGGCTAACGAAGCGACCTGCCTGTACGTGCTCCCAGACCTCTTCGCCGAATACCATCGTCTCTTTCCGGCCGTGCAGATCAGTATTTACCGGAATTTCAGCCACAAGGTATTGCAGAAAGTCGAGGATGGCACGGTCGATGTGGGAATTGTCACGCTGCCCGCCAAGTCGCCGAGCCTCAAAATCCATTCGATCTTCCGGGACCGCGTGATGCTGATGGTGAATCCGCGGAATCCGCTGGCTAAGGCCAAGACGGTTCGCATGAAGGACATCGCCGAGCAGCCGCTGATTTTTCCTCGAACGGGCTTCACACGGCAGTTGCTGGACAAGCATTTTCGGCCTTACAAGTCGCAACTGCAAATCACGATGGAGTTGACGAGCGTTGGCATGATCAAGTGCTTTGTCGCGGCGGGACTCGGTGTTTCACTGATTAGCCAGAGTTTTGCGCGGAACGAAGTGCGCGCCGGCGAAGTGAAGTTGATTCCGATCGCCGACGTGGACCTGTGGCGCGAACTGGGCCTCGTCTACCGGCGTGACCGCACGCTGCCTCGCTCCTCCGCCGCCTTCATCACGCTGCTGAGGGAGAGAGCCTCTGAAAATCCGGACCTCGAAGTCGCAATCAGCCGGTAAGCACAGCCAGCAGCGCGTAATCGTACTTCATTGACGGACTTTCTTCCCTGTGTCCTCTGCGACCTCTGTGTTGAAAGCTTTGCTTGACCTGCGAAATACTTTTAACACAGAGCGCACAGAAAGATCGGAAAGCATATGACGATCCGAATCGTTTGCTCCTGATGCCTGGGAACGAACTGTGATCGGGGCCACTGTCGAGCCTGTGCCGCCCTTGATTTTCAAAACCTCCATGATGAAAGCGGTTTCGTACGCTGCGCGGAGGGAGGTACGCAACGCCGTTAGGCAGGGCGGTCGCGGAGTAAACGCAACATGTCAGGGTCCGAATCGCGGGCAACGGCTGGATCTGCTTCCGCGGCTTCGGGGATTTCTCCCTCCCCGGTTGCCAAAAACAAGTTGGCTTCCACGCCATGCTGCTTGTCGTAGAGTTCGCGGTAGCGTCCGCCTGCGGCATAGAGAGACGTGTGGGTTCCGCGCTCGACAATTTTTCCCGCTTCGACGACCAGGATCTGGTCGGCGCGGCGAATCGTGGAGAGCCGGTGCGCGATCACAAATGTCGTGCGCCCGCGCATCAATTGGGCGAGGCCCTCTTGAATGAGCATTTCCGATTCGGAATCAAGGCTCGACGTAGCTTCGTCGAGAATCAGAATGCGCGGATCGGCGAGTATGGCGCGGGCGATGGAAACGCGCTGGCGCTGCCCGCCGCTTAATTTCACGCCGCGCTCGCCGATAATTGTGTCGTAGCCTTCCGGAAAGCGCTCGGCGAATTCGTCCACGCGGGCGATCCGGCAGGCGGCCAGAATTTCTTCCTCGCTCGCGCGCGGCCGCGAAAACGCCACATTCTCGCGGATCGTGCCATCGAAAAGGAACGACTCCTGCAACACAACACCCAGCCGCGTGCGGTACGAATCCAGGCGCACGGTTGCGAGATCCACGCCGTCCACCAGGACGCGGCCTTCCAGTGGAACATGAAATGCCGCCACCAGTCCGATGATGGTGGACTTCCCCGAGCCGGACGAGCCCACCAGTGCCGTCACCGTGCCAGGCTCCGCACAAAAGCTGACCTGCTGAAGCACAGGCTTGCCGGGCTCATAAGAGAAGCTGACGTTTTCGAACGCGATCTCGCCCGCGATATCAGGCAGCGTGACGGTGCGGCGGGGGTCTTCATCCTCGGGGCGTTCATCGAGTACTTCGCGGGTGCGCTCGAGTCCAGCAACGGCCTCGGTCAATTGTGTGCCGATGCCCACGACCTGAAATACAGGGGCGATCATGAATGCCAGAAACGCCGTATAGCTCATGAATTGGCCGACCGTGATTTTTCCTTCCAGCACCTGGCGCGCGCCGACCAGCATGACCAGAGCGCCCACCACGCCCCCCAGGGCCGTCGTGGAGAAGGCCATCATCGACATGGTGGTCAGCGAGCGCAAAACATTCTCGAGCAATCTTTGGACGCCCTTCGTGAACACGTCGTGCTCGCGGGACTCCGCATGATAGCCCTTCACGACGCGCACGCCGGAGAGCGATTCCGTGAGCCGCCCGCTGACCTCGGCGTTGATTTTCGAACGCTCGCGAAAAATGGGGCGCAGGATACCGAACGCTTTCCTGAGGCCGACCATGCTCACCAGAAGCAGCGCGAACGCCAGGCCGGTCATCGCAGGGCTGATGCGCAGCAGCATTACCAGCGCGATCGCCGCAGTGAGCAGGCCCCCCAAAAATTCCACAAGACCAGTGCCGATCAGATTCCTGACCCCCTCGACGTCGCTCATGATGCGCGAGACGAGCGCGCCGGTCTTATTGGCGTCGTAATAGGCCACCGGAAGCCGCCCCACGTGCTCTTGCACGTTGCGGCGCAGCTCGGTGATCATCCTTTGCGCGGCTTTCGAAAGCGTTTGGGTCAGCGTATACGAAGTCACACCCTGCAGCATGGTGGCGAAGAGCACTCCTGCAACCAGCGGCAGCAGGAGGTTTGTCTGCCGGTGAATCATCACATTGTCGATCAAGTATTTCGTCGAGTAAGGAAGCGCCAGCCCGGAAACGCGGTTGATCGCCATCAGCACCATGCCAAGCGCAAGCAGACCCCTCCGGGGCCGCAGGAGCGCCAACACTTCGGGCAACTGATCGAGGAAGCGAGATACCTTTGCGCCGCTACGCGCCTTCGTAGGTGAGTCCAAGCGCCCAGTAGGGCGCGGACTCCTCTCCGCGTGGGCTCCCACGCCGCGCTGCGTTCCGATCCCTCCAAAGCCGCCAGCCATTCTCATCTCGCAATCATCTTAGAGTATTTAACCTCGGCGCGGCCACTTTTGCGCTGTATACACGTGCTTGGTTAGATGCGACGGACGCCATTTCAGCACAAGGCCTATCGGAAGGCAGGGGCGGATTCTATCCAAAAGGCGATGGCGCCAAGAACATACACACAAATTCCGTCGAGGGATCTTTCTTCATCTTAAGGAGCGGCGTCACTGGTGTCTATCAGCATGTCGGCAAGCAACATCTTCCCCGCTATCTTATGGAGTTGGATTTCCGGTACAATGCTTGCAAAATGAAAGATAGAGATCGCAGTCCTGGTGCGATCAAAGGAGTGGATGGGAAGCAACTCATGCTGCGGGACTCATACGCAGCAAGCACTAAAAACAACTGAAGCTCGCCTGCCAGCGAGCCTGTTGTTTACAACCCTGTCCCATGTCGAGTGTGTCCGGTGCAACGGACGCGCCCTAATTAGTGCGGCCAAAAAGAGCATATCACAGCGAGGCCGCCATGTCTAAGAAAGTGCTGCGTTTCACCATTCCAGAAGCGACCCCATATACGCTCCCAATGGCGCGACTAGCCGAATATCTGAGAAAGCTAGCCGTGGTGTTCGGGCATGAAGATGAAGTCCACTTTTTGAGGATGGAGGAAGGAAGCGCATCGGCGATTGCTGAAATAGATTCTGAGATTGAGCCTCTTGTTGTGGATCGGACGCGCAAAGCATCGGTTGGGGAAGGTCCAAACGAAGCCGTCTACAGCTACGAATCCGTTAAGGAAATGCTGGAAGAGGATGGCTACACCGGACGAGTTACGCGAGACGGCGACGTGATAGCTCAGTTTGTACCCTACATATCGGAAGAACAGGAAGTCATCGGACCAGTTTGGCAGGAAGGCACGCTCGATGGATTATTGGTCAGAATTGAAGGAGTAGACGAGACCATCCATGTGACGCTTATTTCGGACCGCCGACGTTATCCCGGGGAAACCAATCGGGAACTAGGTATGAAATTAGGACCGCTCTTTTACCACACCGTAAGAATTGTCGGACGGGGAAAATGGTGGAGAAATAAGCAAGGAGAGTGGGGACTAGAGAAGTTTGTGTTTCAAAGCGTCGAACCGATAGAGGACGTTAGCTTGCCAGAGACAGTTGCTCGTCTGCGCGCTATTCCTCAAAATGACTTGCAAAAACTGGATGACCCTATCGCGGAGATGTTGAAAATACGGCATGGCGAGGGGTAAATGGTAATCTTCGATACCACATTCTTAACGTTCGTGTTCGTACCAAACGCTAAATGCAATGTGGATCGACCCAAAGAACGTATAGATTTCCTGATTTCGGATTTGCATGGAGAAGGAGAAAAAGTTGGCGTCCCTGCCCCCGCGCTGAGTGAGCTTCTTATTAAGACTGGCCATTCCACGCAGCAAATCATCCACGAGCTAACAGCGAAGGCTACGCGTTTCCAAGTTCTACCCTTTGACACGATTGCGGCAATCGAGTTAGCCCAGATAGCAATAGAGATAGCGAAAAAAGGTCCGAAGCGCGGCGATTCGACTGAAACATGGGCGAAGGTAAAATATGATCGTCAGATCGTTGCAATAGCGAAGGTTCTGAAAGCTAGGGCAATTTTTTCCGAGGACCCAGGTCTTCGGAAGCTTGCCGAATCTCTCGGAATAGCAGTTAAAGGTATTGCTGAATGTCCACTTCCATTTGGATCGCAACCGACTAGCGGCGAGTTGTTTTGAGGTGCCAGATGAGACCAGCGGAACGAATGAAACCGTTAAGGCTCCCGCACCCGTTCAAGGAAGCAATAGCGGACCTACTGAAGGCCAAGCCGGAGCCGAAGAAAAAGCCGAAGGGTTAGGTGCGGAAGTCGAAGGCGAAATCGTCATGCGAACAGTTATTTGTGGCAGCAGAGTAGGAAATATTGGATTGCTTTGCGACTGCGGAAAGCTGATTCACTGCCGCAAGCTGCCGCTAACAGAATCGGAAAGAAAATGTCCTCGTTGCGGCCGCAAAAGTGCGGTCCTGCCACTGGAAAGACAGCTACCTAAACGCCGGCGATAGAGTCATTTCGTGGGTCTATCAAAGGGATAATCCCGAGGGTAATTGCAAAAAATCATTTGGTGGGCGAAGCTGGGGGCGTGGATGAGCCCGGTTCACTGCGCGGCGGGCGCGAAGACACGTAAGCCGCGATCGCCACCATGTCATCCTGGGTCATTTGCGCAACGACTGCTTTCATCAATTGGGCCATCCCACTGGTGCGGGCGCCGGTTTGGGAGCCGTAGAGTTGGCGCACGATATAGTCTGGTGAGTGTCCCGCGATGCCAGGCACTTCACCCAAGCCGGTGAGAGACGGGCCATGACAGATGGCGCAAGCAATCGTTTTTCCAGAGCTCCCAGTCTTCACCAACTCCGCACCCCGGGCGATGCTTCCAACAGGAACGTAGACGATAAATCCGCAGTGCGGATCACGGCTAGTTACTCTCAAAGGGTCCTGAGGCACTTCGATGATGCGATTGCCGATTGGTTCGGTATCGCCGCCCGGTATTACGTAACGCCGGTGCCCTTCGCTGACGTAGGTCTTCGGTACGGTATCGGTTTCGACCACATTCTCCCAAACGCCTGGTTTGAGGCTCGCAAACCACTCGGCGGCTTGCTTGGCGTCTTCTTCCGACAAGCCCTTCGCGATCAGGCTCATCCGTTGACGTGAGTCCGTCCTGAGTCCGCTCTGAAAATCACTTATTTGGCGCAGGAGGTACCCGGCGGACGGACCTGTGAGGTTGGCGGACTCGGGATGACCCTGTCCCGACGCGAGATGGCAAGAGGCGCATCCGGGTGTTTTCGTTCCATTTCCGTGCTGAACGACGCGCGGCATGGGGGCATGTTCCTCGGGAAACCAATCGGGCGGATTGTAGAGATCGTCGATCTGTTCCTGGGTATAAGACTTGGTGCTGCCCGGTAGTTTTCTTACAGCGCTATTGTCTACGGACGGAAAATCCTTGTCGGGAACTGGGAATGCCCAGCTCAGGTCCATGGCATTCCCATTTTGCGTG
>Ga0307479_10004588_pt1 | contig 12639 bp, 12 predicted proteins | sample atmos_gasesECM4C_FD_203743 | JGI IMG/M metagenome (GOLD analysis project Ga0307479, IMG submission 203743) | Hardwood forest soil microbial communities from Morgan-Monroe State Forest, Indiana, United States - atmos_gasesECM4C_515 | ecosystem: Environmental > Terrestrial > Soil > Temperate...
CGCGGACTAGTTCACAGCAAGATCGCAAAGGCCACAAGACTGATTTCAGAAATTCAAATGGTCTGTCTTTGCGACCTTCGCGACCTTGTTGTGAATTATTTTGTCTTCGCGAGGACGTGAATCTCGTCAAAACGTTTGAAGACTTCTCGTTGTACTACAGAGGCCACGGAGCAGGAACACTCGACCATCGTCTGTAGATTTCATTAGTACACGCTCCGATTTCTTGCTGGGGCGCCCACTCTGCCGGGTCCATTTGTATCGCGCCACATTTGTCACTCCCAGCACCTGGAAAAGCCTTCTAAGATGGAAGCAACCAATACGTTCCCATCAACAGCAAAACGATATGAGCAAGACTGACGTCAATAATCACAAGGTCGTTTCAAGTAACGAATGGCTCGAGGCGCGAAAACAGCTTCTGCGCGAAGAGAAAGAGTTCACTCGTCTCCGCGATCAATTAAGCCGGCAACGCCGGGAATTACCCTGGGTCAAAGTCGAGAAGAATTATGTCTTTGATGGGGTAAATGGAAAGAAGACTCTAGCGGAACTGTTTGAAGGCAAAAGCCAGCTGGTCGTCTATCACTTCATGTTTGGGCCGGGCTGGGAACGGCCGTGCCGTGCCTGTTCGTTCTGGGCTGATAGTTTCAACGGGATCGGTGTTCACCTAAAGCAGCGAGACGTCACCATGATCGCCATCTCGCGAGCGCCGTCGGAGAAGTTAGAAGCATTTAAGCGGCGAATGGGTTGGACTTTCAAGTGGTACTCCTCAGCCAACAACGATTTCAACTATGACCATCACGTTTCGTTTAGTCCTGAAGCGTTGGACATCCAAACTGCCATTGACCATGACGCCAAATTGCCTCCTCTAAATCGGCCGCCTACCACGGTGGAAGTTGACTACAACTACGGGAAGTTCGAAACCGAAACATCGGATTTACCGGGGGTCAGTGTCTTCTACCAAGACGGGAAAGGGAACGTCTATCACACCTATTCGGCTTACGCTCGCGGCATCGACATTCTGAATACGGCCTATCATTATCTCGATTTAGTTCCCAAGGGACGCGATGAAGAAGAGCTCCCTTGGGCGATGGCGTGGCTGCGTTTTCACGATAACTACGACGAGTAGGAGGAGGGAATATCCGCAGATTACACAGATAGTTATTCCGATAATCAGCGGGCTAGCCTGACCGTTGTTCAACCCGGCGCAAGCTACCCTTCCACCGGACTTGAAATAGCTCAGCCTAGATATTGTTCGTCACTAACCTTTTCCATCCAGTCGGCAGATTTACCGTCGAGCTGTTCAACAATGGCAATGTGCGTCATAGCGGTAGTGGCTGTGGCGCCGTGCCAATGCTTTTCGCCGGGAGGAAACCAAATTACATCGCCCGGCCGAATTTCTTCAATAGGACCTTCCCAGCGTTGGGCCAGGCCGCAGCCTGCGGTTACTATCAGAGTCTGCCCCACCGGATGGGTATGCCACGCGGTGCGAGCGCCGGGCTCGAACGTGACGCTGGCGCCAAATACGCGTCCTGGATTGTGTGCTTCGAACAGGGGATCAATGCGGACAGCGCCGGTAAAATAGTCCGCGGGTCCTTTGCCGGAAGATTGTGAGCCAGATCGTTTGATGTCCATGGGGAAGGGGATGGGGCGACGGAGTGGTGGAGTACTGGAGTACTGGAGTGCTGGAGTGATGGAGTGATGGAGTGATGGAGTGATGGAGTACTGGAGTGTTGGAGTGTCGGGATTACAGTGCCGTTTTCAGTGATAGACACTGCTTCTTGTGGTGTCCACTACTCAAGTTCGTCGTTTCAGAAACTCGCACAACAGGGGCACAACAGGGGCACAAAGAGCGCAAAGGCTCGGATGAACGGAGCCGGCTGCGACGTAGGCCTGGCGTAGTTGAGAGCTTATCCCTACTGGTTTTATTTTCCGAATCGCTCGAATCGGTAGGCGACTTCGGGGCCGCCTTCTCGCTCGTACGCGAGCTCGGCGACGAGTAACGCGAAGGGTTCGGTGTAGCGAGCGATCCATAACGGGCCGGCATTAACTGGATCGAAACCCACGTCACGAATCAGCTGAGCAGCGACTTGTTTGCTACTCTCGTCGTCACCACAGTAAACTAAGCTCGGGGGAGTAGCCTTACCCTTGGCTTCATACACGCCGAAAAGCACTTCGCTGGGTACGGTGTTGAATGCGCAGACGACCCGGGCCTCGGGAATCATTTTCGCAAGCGCCTCAGCGCCTGACGAAGTGTGGGCTAGGACGAGCTCGGTGTTGTCTTCGTTCATCGGAAGCGAGCAGGTTACGAGTACCTTGCCCGACAAATCGCCGGTCTGATTGAGCACGTCTTTCATTCGTGACCAGTGCACGGCTAGCAACAATGCGTCCGCCTGGTGCGCGGCCTCTCGCGGCGTGCCCGATTGTGCTTTACCCTGTGCCTCTCCTGCCAGCGTCTTGAGCTTCTGCTCGCTACGCGCATAGCTGAATACCACCTCATGGCCGGCCCGCGCGAAGAGCGTTCCGAGTTTGCCGCCCATTAGTCCGGAACCTAGAATGCCTATTTTCATGTCGTTGCTGAGGTGATCCGTTGCCCCGAACCCCGAAAGCTTTCGGGGGAACATTCTCCGAGGTTAAGATACGCAGATTTCGGTCAGCGAGTTAGCAATAAGCTTAACTTCTAAGTCGAGGTGTCAAGCGAGGACGCGCTCCGTAGTCAGTTATGACTTCAGGGTGCCGATCTGCCGGCGTACTGCGTCCATTGTCTCCATGACCTCGATAGCGAATTCGAAAGGATGGAGCGGTGAATCCAAGAGGCCATCGGCGATATGCTGCGCCACCGCCACCGCCTCCCAGGCGAGACCGTCTCTGAACTTTAGACCCGTATCGTCGACAAACGGGATCCGCACATCGCCCTTGCCGGGTGCTACCAGCTCGAAACCGGCCGGGACAGCAAACCACGGATTGACCTCGATCCGACCTAACGTGCCGTTAATGCTGGCGCGAGCCGGCGTAAAAGCCATCAAGGTCGTGTTGAGAACGGCCTGCGCACCGCTGGCGTAACCCAACCCGATCGCGGTGCTGGCGTCGACTCCAGTCGCGGTCAGGTTGCCGATGGCATTGATGGTCGTAGGCCGGCCGAGCCAGAGGTGGCTGAACCAGATCGGATAAATCCCGAGGTCCAAGAGTGCGCCTCCTCCGAGTTCGGCGTTATAGATCCGACCGGCTGGGTCGGGCGAACCGCGAGTACCGAAATCGGCAAGAGCGAGCTGCAGTTCACCGAGCACCCCGTCGGTCTTCAGCTGCATCATCACATCGGTTTGAGGTAAGTAGCGCGTCCACATACCTTCCATCGCGAAGACCTTGGCCGCCTTCGCCGCGTCGCGGATTTCGCGCGCCTCGGCTGCGGTCAAAGCCACCGGTTTTTCGACGAGAACATGTTTGCCGGCCGCGATCGCCAGGAGCGCCATATTCTTATGTTCACTATGCGGGGCAGCGACATAAACGATATCGACCTGCGGATCGTTCACCAAAGCCTCGTAATTGTGGTGGACGCGGGCAATGTCCATCTTACCGGCAAAGGCAGTGGACCGTTCGACGGATCGGCCGGCCACCGCGACTGCACGCTGGTCGGTATAACGATGGATAGCAGCCACAAAATCTTTGGCGATATTACCTGGTGAGAGTACACCCCAACGCAGGGTGGGCCCGCCTCGCAGGGCTACGACGCGGGGTTTAGGAAGAGAGTTAGGAAAGACGCTCATTAGCCGACTTGTATAAAATGTCTTAACGAAGTACAGCCAGTTTGACCCTCCCGCAATATGTGCTTACATTCTGTCATATGCTGCTGATGCGTTCTCCCCGCACCCCGCGGTTCGGTCTCTCGAAAGGGGGGTTATGACTAAATCTCTCGGTGTTGTTCTCGTCGGCTGCGGCGGCATTGCCCGCAGTCACGCTTTTGCCTTATCTAAGGTTCCGAACGCTCGGTTGATCGCCAGCGTCGACATCAATGAACAAGCTGCGATCAACTTTAAGAACCGGTTCGGTTTCGCCACCCATTCAACTGACCTCGATAGAGTGCTCGCACGACCCGACGTCGATGCCGTTGTGATCGCGACTACGTCGAAGATACACGGCGCCCTCATCACCAAGGCGCTCAATGCCGGCAAACACGTCCTGGTGCAAAAGCCCATGACCGCATCGCTTGCAGAGGCACGCGATGCCGTGGCGCTCGTGAAAGAGAGAGGTTTGAAGTTGATGGTCTCGTTCTTCGAGCTCTTCTTGCCGTCGGTCGAGCGGGCCCGGCAGATCATCGAAGCCGGTCTGATCGGCGAGCCGTTCCTTTTTAAGGCGATGATGGCTTGGTACACGCCTGACGTCACGGCTGGGTGGCGATTCAATCCGGATATCGCGGGCGGCGGCGTCCTTCTCGATGGCAACGTCCACCATGTGGCCAACGCGTTGTATCTGCTCGGCAATCCCAAGATCGAAAGCGTCTACGCCGAATATGGCGCGCTGACCGCTGATGTGAAGGTGGAGGATACGGCGGTCGTCCTCATCCGAACCGACAAGGCGATTCTTGAGATTTCCGGATCCAATCGTCTTCAGGAACCAGGTGGAGCCACGACCGCCTTCAAGGACTACTGGCAGGTCTTTGGCACTAAAGGAACGGTCCAATGGGATGCTGCTGCCCGCCCGACTTTCCGGGTCTTCACCGATGAGGTCAGGGCACTCGATCCTCTACTTTCGAACGGCTGGGTCTCGCCGAAGCTACCGGTCCTGCCCCCGGATCATCGCGAATTCTCGATGCACATCAATGGCGAAGAAAGCCCGTGGGTGCCGGAGCATCAGCACTTTGTCGACTGCTGTCTTAATGACCAACCGGTCAGAAGCGACGCCGAATTCGGCCTCATGACGCAGCTTGTCCTCGAAGCGGCTTACAAGTCCGGCCGAGCCGGTCGCAAGCTCACGCTGGAGGAGGCCCAGGCCTAATGCGTCGGATTATTGACGCGCATTCCCACATCGGGACAACGATTGCCAGCGGTGTCGGCCAGGAGGTTGATACCTGGCTTGCCCGCATGGATGCAGCAGGCATTGCTCAGGCAATAATTTCGGTGGCCGCAGGCGGTCTTCAAGCCGAAGGGCTTGCAGATACCCGTCGCGCCAATGATATCGTTGCGAGGGCGGTCAAGGAACATCCGGACCGATTTCCGATCGGGCTCGCCAGCATTGAAGTCCGGCACAGCACGGCCGGGCTTACGGAAGTGCGCAGAGTCATGACGGAGATCGGGCTGAGCGGCCTGGTGTTTCATCCGACATTTGAGGGCTTTAGTGTGGACTCCTTAATGTTCGACAGCATCCTGCACGCGCTGGGCAGCGAGCCGGCCTTGGTGCTGGTGCATTCGACACCGGATGGCCGGGGAAACCCAACCGCGATCGCTGAAGTCGCGCGGCGTTTCCCGCAGATCCAGTTCCTGCTTGGACATCCCGTTTTTACCGAGGATCAGCGCAAACAATGCGTCAAGGCGGTGCAGAGCAACGCGAATATTCACCTCGATATCGCCTACCAGGCGGAACCAGCGACAACCGAATTTTTTGTCGGCGAAGTTGGCGCCGGCCGGGTGTTCTACGGCAGCGATGCGCCCTTTTTCGAGCCTGCCCAAGTGATCGCCTCGATCGAGGCGGCAAAGATCACTGAAACGGAGCGAGAGCAAATTTTTCGCATCAATGCCGAACGGCTAATCGACGCTGTTCGCTGACATCAGTGAATAAAGGGACGAAGATTATCTCGCGCGATTTCGAACCCGCGCTTCACCTTCTCGACCGCACCCTCAAACGCCCGATCCTCATGCTCAATCGAGGCGACATAGTCGTACCCGACTGAATAGAGTGCACCGAAAAAGGCGCCCCAATTCACTTCGCCAAGACCGCAGAGACGCGGCACTTGCCAACCTACACCGGCGCTCATGATCCCATGCTCATAAAGACCGTCCGTACGGATTTCGAGGTCTTTGGCGTGGACATGGAAGATGCGCTGGCCGAAGTCGCGCACAGCGCGCGGGATATCGATGAATTGCCACACGAGATGCGATGGGTCGAAGTTCAGACCAAAGTTCTCATCGGGAATGATGTCGAACATGCGGCGCCAGTTTGCCGGATTGTAAGCTAGGTTGTTTCCGCCCGGCCATTCGTCGGCAGAGAAAATCATCGGGCAGTTTTCGATAGCTATTTTAATTCCGTGATCACCGGCGAAATGGACAAGGTCCGGCCAGACGCGAGCAAAGACATCGAAGTTCTCATTGACGGATCGGGTCTTATCGCGACCAACGAAAGTGCCGACAACGGGCACCTGCAGCAACTTGGCTGCGACGATCACCTTCCGCAGATGCTCGAATGCGGCCGATGACTCGGCTGGGTCGGGGTCCAGTGGGTTCGGATAGTAGGCAAGTGCCGAGATCGCTAGTCCCTTGGACCGAAGGTCATCGACAATCCGCGGAGCCGCCGATTCGTTAAGTGTGCCGACGTCAATATGCGCGGTGCCCGCATAACGGCGCACCGCCTTTCCGCCGGTCGGCCACACCGCGATCTCCAGCGACTGAAAGCCGGACTCTTTTGCCCAGGTAGCTACTTCATCCAGGGTTAGGGTCGGAAAAGCGGCGGTCAGAATACCGAGTTTCATAACGTCTGTTCTCTTTTTAATATCGCTTATATCTTGCACTCAGCCGCGTTTCACCGCGGTCCATTGGCCGGTGCGGGCGCTTTCGGCGACCGTTTCGACGATCAGGGCTTCTTCATGCCCGTCTTCAAAGGTGGCATAGGCCGGGTCCGGCGAAGGTTTGCCTGCCGCGATGTCGGCATAGACCGCCTGATACATGGCTTTGAAACTGTTTTCGAAGCCTTCCCCATGTCCGCCGGGTAAGGCGGCGACGGCTGCGGCATCCGGCCAGAGCAGCGACGGGTCGCGCAGCAAGAGCTCGTTCGGCTTTGACCGGTGCCCGATCCACAGTTCGTCGGGGCGCTCTCCCAGCCAGGAAACGGATGATTTGGCACCGTTGATCTCGATCGTAATCCCATTCTTGTGACCGGCACTAACCTGCGAGGCGGTTACGACTCCTCGAGCGCCGTTCTGGAAACGTATCAGGATCAGGGCAGCGTCTTCGGATGTTATCGTCACATCGGTGGTCGCGCCCGAGCCGCCGCTGGTGAAGGTCTCGACAGGCCCCGCCGGCCGTTTCCTTACGGGCACAAAGGTGGGCAATTCTGCCAGGACCTCGACGATGCGCTGGCCCGTCACGAAGGTTGCCAGATCGAACCAGTGCGAGCCGATATCGCCGACTACGCGCAGATCGCCGCCGCGATTGCGCTCGACCCGCCAGTTCCAGTCTGTGTCGTAAAGGAGCCAATCCTGCAGGTAACTTCCAGTGACCAGAAAAGGAGTGCCGATTCCGTGGTTGCGGATGCGGCTGCGCATCTCGTGCACTTGCGGATAGAAGCGGATGTTGAAATTTACGGCGGCAACCAGGCCGGAGTCGACGGCAACCGTGCGCAACCGGTCAGTCTCGGCAGAGGTCAGCGCCAGAGGTTTCTCACAGATGACATGCTTGCCAGCCTTGAGCGCAGCTTCGGCTTGCGCCGGATGCTCATCATTAGGTGAGGTGATGTGGACGACATCGATCGACGCGTCAGCGAGCATTTCATCGTAGCTGGCATAGGCGTGGCGCACGCCGAATTCGCGAGCCTTGCTCTTCGCCCGGTCCGCAGAAGAACCAACAATGCCGGAGATGTTAACGCCGAGGCGGCGAATCGAATCGATGTGCACAGCGCCAATGAAACCGGTGCCGACGACAGCCGCGTTGAGTTCGTTGAATGGCTTCATAATCGGCGGGCGGTTGGGGGTGACTCGAGCGATGTCAGGCTATCGCGACGCACCAAATTGTCAAATAGACCTATTGATAGTACATATTGATCGATAGACAAGTTTTGTGTCTTTGTTGGATCGGGTGATTGCATCTACGAAAGCGCCAACTTCCCCTTTTGGGACAGGGACCTGACAAATATGTCAGATTGTCCTATTATTAGGATGATATGAGGCCACGTCAGCGGGCGCCCCGCGATCCAAGTCGCTCCTTAGCTGGCGGAGCGCACGACGAAACTGAGCCGATGACGATTTCGACCAAAGACCTCTTCTTCAACCTTGATCGGTCTGGACCGATTCCGATGTACTATCAAATCGCCAAGCGGATGCGTGAAGCGATCGAGAGTGGTGACCTGCCTTCCGGTGGCCGCATCGAAAATGAGTTGAAGATCGCTGAACAGCTTGGCATCTCGCGGCCGACGATCCGGCGCGCTATCCAAGAACTGGTCGACCAGGGACTGGTGGTGCGGCGCCGCGGCATCGGGACACAAGTGGTTCGAGGACGGCTCGCTCGAAATTTCGAAATTTCCAGTCTTTACGACGACCTGAAGCTGAAGGACCAGGCACCCACGACCAAAGTTCTGCTGCACGAAGAGGTCGTGCCGCTGGCGGACGTGCTGACAACATTGACCTTGCCGGCTGGGACGACGGTGCTACATCTGCGCAGGCTGCGCTACGCCGAAGGCATTCCATTCGCGATTTTAGAAGACTTTCTGCCGCCCGAATTTCTGGATATTCCTGGTGATGCCTTGGAAAAGCACGGTCTCTACCAGCTCATGCGCGCGCGCGGTACGACTTTGCGAGTCGCGCGCCAGTCCGTCGGTGCTCGCGTCAGCACCAAAGAGGAAGCCAAGCATTTTGGTCAGAAACCGAGCATGCCGGTTCTGACGATGTTCCGCACGGTGTTCGACCAGTCCGGTCGCCCGGTCGACTATGGTGCGCACGCTTATCGGGCGGATCTGTATTCCTTCGATATGACGCTGGTCGAGAAATAGCAGTCCCCGGTGGGGCGCAACCAAATCGTGCTCGTGCTCGTGCTCGAAGGTTTGTTATGGAGTGGAGCCAACTACAGACCCGATGACGATGCCCACAAGTCCGGCATGTAAACGTCGGAGACCACTCCGGCGTTTACATTCGAGCACGAGCACGAGCACGAAAGAACCCTCCCGGAATTGGTCGATTTGCCGGCGTATTAGCGCAAGGATCACAAAAGGAGGTATCTTCAGGCGAGCGATCAGTAGGCCGACGATGGGCGCGCCGTCATCCTTTCACTGATCCGCCGATCGTACCCGAAGCAATGTACTTCTGGACGAAGAAGCCAAGTAAGATGGGCGGGATCATCGCGGCCGTGGCGGCCGCACTGCTCAGGCCCCAATCGACAGAGATCGATCCGACGAAGCCGGCGATGCCCACCGGCACGGTATAAGTGTCGAGCGTGGTCAGCTGCAGTGAGAAGAGAAGCTCGTTCCACGAATATTGCATGGCGAGGACCGAGGCCGCGGCGATACCCGGTAGGATCACGGGAACCAGCACCTTCCAGAACGTTTGCATGCGGGTGCAGCCGTCGATCATCGCTGCTTGCTGTAACTCAGGCGGCACGTCGCGCAGAAAGCCCATCATCAGCCAAACGACGAAGGGCAGGTTCAACGCAACATGGGCTATTATCGGGCCAGCTAACGTGCCCCGCAGGCCGAGACTGTTGATGATGACAAAGAGCGGCAGCAGCATCGAAATGACCGGAACCAGCTTACCAAGAAAAAAACCGTTGGCGACGGTGTTGGCGGCAATCAGCCGAAAACTCGTGAGCGCATAGGCGGCGAAGGTGCCGATGCCGATGACGACAGCAGTTGAGACAACCGCGACGACAATACTGTTGCAATAATAGAGCCCAAAGTTCGCTTTGGTCAGAGCGTTCACATAGTTGACGAGTGTCGGTGTAAACCAAAGTTGCGGTGACGTGGTGAAGATATCCTTCGCCCGCTTGAACGAATTCAATACGACGAGTGCGATCGGTACGACTGTCCAAAGCGTAAAGAGGCCGAGAATAATCCAGGTGGCGATGGATCCAAGGCGTAACGGTTTCATTGGAATCAGCCTTCCTATATCTCCTTTCCCTTACGCGCCGAGTTACGCATGAACGGACCAAAGAGAACAACCAGGCACACCAGGGTGATCACCGATGTAGCCATGGCAAAGCCCATCTTATTGTTCTCGAAAGCTTGCTTGTAGGCAAAGACGCTGAGCGAGGTCGTGGCATTAGCAGGTCCACCACCTGTCAGCCCGTAGACCAGATCAAAGATGCGGAAAGCATCGGTGCCGCGGACGAGAATCAGAACGGTCAACACCTTCGCCAGCAGGGGAATAGTGATCCTAAACAGCATGTGAAAAGATGAGGCGCCGTCGATACGCGCCGCTTCGTAGAGTTCGTCCGGGATCATGGTCAAGCCCGCGGACGCGACCAGAATAATGAAAGGCGTCGTGTGCCAGACGTCGGCGACGACGATGCACAGCAGCGCTGTCGCCGAACTGGTGAGGCCGCCGAAATTCTGCAGACCCACAAAACGAAGCAGATAATAGGCAAGCCCGTACGTCGGGTCATAGATGTAGCGCCAGACCAGGCCCACGATGATCGGCGAAATCAGCAAAGGCATCGCGAAGATTGCTCTCAGAACATTGGCAGTCGCTGGGTTTATCCGTTTCAGAAGGACCGCGATACCCAGCCCCAACGAAAGGCCTAGCGACAAGGAAAGAAGGGTGAAGACGACGGTGTTGATTAGCGAACGGAACGCAACCGGGTCAGCGAAGAAACGGAGGTAGTTGTCCAAGAAGACAAAGCTCATGTTGTTTTCTTGGCCCAAGCTATAGTCAAACAGACTCGCATAGAGGGCGAAGCCGAGCGGTACGATCATGACCAAGAAGATCGTCATGGCGGCAGGTAGCAGAAGCAGTATCGCCAGCCGCTGGTCGCGGTGGATAGCGCGCACCTTTGGCGTCTGAAAGGCGGAGGATGGAGCCGCGGTGATGGTCATTATTCCCATGGCTGAATGTCCCTGGCAGGAATTTCAGCCGCGGCTGATACCTTACGCCGCGACGGTTATACCCGAAAACCTTAAAACTTGGAGGCGAGCGAGGTTTGAACGCCCTCGAGCATCTTGGCTGGATCGTCGCCATTGGTGACCACACCGGAGAGACCGGTCGCCAAAGCATTGAGAAGCTGTGGTGCCTCCGGTCGGAGCGGCAGGGTCACGCCGTTGGTCAACGCCTGGTTGGCGGTGCCGAGCCACGGCGCCTTTTTGGCGATCTCCGGATCCGAAGTTAGTGACACGCGGAAACTGATGAAGGAAGGATCGGCCTTACTCATCTTGGATAATGCCGCCTTGCTGGTAAGCCAGGCCGCCAGCTTGAAACTCTCTTCTTTGTGTTTGCTATCGGCCGGCACTGCCCAGGCCCAGCTCTGCAGCAAGGCGGCGGGCTGTTTGTTATAGGGAATCGGTGCATAGCCGAGTTTGCCGGCTACATTCGAGTCGTTTTCATCCTCTAACGCTTTGACCAAGCCAGAAGCTGTGATGCCCATGGGGGCCTGCCCGAACTGCAGCGCTTTGTTGACCTCATCCCAGTGCCAACCTTTGCTGCCATTCAGGCTGTATTGGCCAAGTTCTTGCATAAACTTCACGGTCTCGACGACTGCGGGCTGGGTGAGAGCTAGTTTGCCTTCGGGGTTGAAAAAGCTAGCGCCGTTGCCGGCCAGTAAGACTGCCAGGACGTCGGTGATAGCCGATCCTTGGCGATAAGGGAGCGCAATGCCGGAGCCTTTCTCTTTGAAATACTTCGCGATCTTTAACAGGTCGGCCCAGGTTTTTGGCGCTTCGAAGCCTCCCTGTTTAAGAGCATCCTGGTTATAGACCAACAAGGGAGTCTGGACGAAGTAGGGTAAAGCCAGCAGCGAACCGTCTACGGTGTAGATGCCGAGGCCGACCTTAGCCAAGTCAGCGAAATTCCAGTCGTCACCGGTAAGTTTTGGGTTAGTCACATAATTATCGAGCGATGTAAGATAGCCGGCCTTCGAATACTCACCCATCCAAGCTTCGGGAACATAGACTAGATCGTATTCGCCGGTTTTTGTTCTCATGTTCAGCGTCTGTTTCTGCTTGAGTTGGCCGTAATCAATGGCATCGAGTTTGACGGTAACACCGGCCTCTTTCGCATATTCGTCGAGTAACTGTCGTTGCGTATCCGCCTGGGGACCGGCCCAGCGGGAGACGGTTAGGGTGATCCCGGCGGCGGCATGGCCACCCGGCGAACTCCAGGCCAAGAGCAATGCCGTGAGAGTGAGTCCAAGGGTTCGTCGCCGACGCAATTTCGACTCGACCGGCGAGCTGGTGCTAGGCGCGGCCGAAGACATCCGGCTGAGCGCAACGGGGAAAAGAAGGGGCAATTTCTTGAGCACAAGGATCTCCAAAGGATTTTGTTTTTATTTGGGGGCGGAGGGTACACCGGCCACAGGGTGGCTGCTATACCAGCCACCTCTTGTCATGCAGCCATGACTTTGTCAATCAAAATGCTTCCGGGAGAACTAAGGAGACCGGCGATGAACGCCGGTCGTTGGTAGGGTGGCCGCGGCTTTTCCCCTGCTTCCGCAAACGCAAAATTGACAAATCGCCGGGAACCGCAGATTAGATTAACTTTGACGTGCACCGCCTACCGCGATGTTAGGTGGTAGCTGGGTCAAC
>Ga0307479_10004590_pt1 | contig 12639 bp, 6 predicted proteins | sample atmos_gasesECM4C_FD_203743 | JGI IMG/M metagenome (GOLD analysis project Ga0307479, IMG submission 203743) | Hardwood forest soil microbial communities from Morgan-Monroe State Forest, Indiana, United States - atmos_gasesECM4C_515 | ecosystem: Environmental > Terrestrial > Soil > Temperate...
ATGCCCGCTTCGCCATGGACCAGCACGACTGCGGTCGAGCCGCCACTGCCCCGCTGAGCACCTGCGCTAATGCAGCGCCGACACACGGCTGTGCCGCGCCGACGGCGTCGGCTTCCAGATCCATCGCTTCGGCGCTTCCCCGATAATTACCGCTCGCGACCGCCGCGGGCCGACTCTGCGCCAATCCCCGGCCAGACGAAACCGCACACCCACGGCACTCGCGGATGCGATCGGCTCGTTCCTCAAAGCTTCCGGCGCCGCCCCCGCACCCTGATTACACCGCCCCAACTGAGCCCCACATCAGGGAACAAGACCAGGGAAATCCCCGACGCCATCCATCAGCCACAAGACATACCGTCACCAGTAACGGCGAAAGGGCCTCCGGCGGGGTGGCTGATGTCTGCCGGGTCATCATGGAGTATGCGTTGGGGATGAAAATCGGCGCGACGTCTGCCAAGCCGAGCGCCGGAAAAGTATGTTCGTGAAAGCCTGCGGTTCGCAACCAAGGGAAGCAATGGGGAGGGGCGTACTAGACGCAGGTTAACCAGGGGCTGAGTGGTCCTTAGCAAGTCTTCAGGGGTCTTCGGGAAAGTTCTCTTGGCGAGGTGTCTTAAGTGCGCCTCGAAGGGCATCTCAGAATCTGCTTAGAGCTGCACTCAATTATCTAACGCTTCGCGTTCGAGGCTAACTTTCGCACGCCTTTCAGCCGTGCTAACGGGTACGCGATCGCAAACCATTAAGGAACCGGGATAAAAAGGAGAAACATTGACTGAACATTCAGGCGAAGTTGTGGCAGCCGCCGGTGCGGTCCTGCCCGTGGGCAGCATCGTGGCGTTCGCCGGAGGCATGGACCTTGACTGGCTACGCGAACAGGGGTGGCTGTACTGCGACGGCGCGGCCCTGGAGAAGACCGAGTACCTGGATCTTTATATGGCGATCGGGTCGAACTACGGCGGCGGCCGGGCCACCTTCAACGTCCCCGACCTGCGGGGACGGTTTGTCCGCGGGGTGGACGGCGGTGCCGGCCGGGACTACTACGTGACGGAGCGCCAGCCCTCCGCACCGGGCGGGCTGGCTGGCAATCAGCCCGGGTCGGTGTTCGGCTATCGCACCACCTGGACGGAGGACCGCCCGTTCAGTGCGAGCGAACACGACGGCCACGTCCACCCGGTGCCGCACGCGCCGAAGGATGGCAACGCCTACCAGATCGCCGGCGAGAAGTACGGGATCTGGCGCGACTCGCCCAGCACGACCGGCGAGAACGGCAGGCACACGCACCAGGTGACCGGCGGCGACAAGGAGACCCGGCCGATCAACAAGGCCGTGTTCTTCATCATCAAGTTCCGGGACGAGCCGAAGGGTGAGCAGTGATGACAGTGCTGGTGGGAACAGTGGTCGCCAACGGCTGCATGGTGGACGCCAACTCGCCGCCGCCGGCTGGCTGGCTGCTGTGTGACGGCAAGGAGGTGTCCCGGCAGCGGTACGCCGAGCTATTCAAGGTCATCGGCACGCTGCACGGCAGCGGGGACGGCGCCACGACGTTCAACATCCCGGACTACCGGGGTCGCTTCCACCGGGGCGTGGACGAGGGCCGGGGCAACGACCCGGACTCGAGCAGCCGGGACGCACCGCAGCTGGGCGGCTCGGTCGGCGACCGCGTCGGCTCGGTGCAGCGGGATGCGGCCGGGGTGCCGACCGGCGAAGGCAACGGCTTCGTCCTCACCGACGCTGGCCAGCACAAGCACTCGGTCAGCCACCTGCCGAAGAATCGCTCCTGGTATGAGATCGCCGGCAGCTACTACGCCGAATGGACCGACGACTCCACCGATTCCAGCCTGTCTGGCAAGCACACTCACACGGTGACCGGCGGCGGGGACTTGGAGACGTTCCCGGTCAGCATCTATGCCCACTTCCTGATCGCCTGCGGCGCGGTCACGGCCTGAATCGGAGGATCCTATGAGTGGTGGCAAGCACACCAGCCAGACTACGGAGCAGGCCAAGCCGGTCGTCCCGGTGGGCGACCTCGTGGTCGGCAGCGTCATCCCCTACGCGGGACCGTCGGACGTGCCAGGGTTTGATCCGCAGTCCTGGATCCCGTGTGACGGCAGGGCGATTTCCCGCGCCACGTACGTGGCGTTGTTCGAGGTCATTGGCACCTTGCACGGTGCCGGCAACGGGGTGAGCACGTTCCGGCTGCCGGACTACCGCGGCTGGTTCCTGCGCGGCGTCGATGACGGCGCCAAACGTGATCCGGACGCGGAGCACCGGGCTCCCGCCGCGCCTGGCGGGCACAGCGGGGACGCGTGCGGGTCCCAGCAGGGGTATGCTACCGCGCTCCCGCACGAGGCATTCGAGCTCAGCGAGGATGGCGCGCACGCTCACGAGGCGCCGAACGTTCCCACCGGCTATTCCTCTTATCACATGGCCGGCCAGCACCAGGCCGAGTGGAACAGCGACCCGGCCGACACCAGCGAGGCCGGGGAGCATCAGCATGACCTTCTCGGCGGCGACCCGGAGAGCCGCCCGCTCAACGCCTATGTCACGTACCTAATCAGGTACCGCGCCTGAGCGCCCCGGGCCGGGGCCGCGGCGTCACCCGCGGCCCAGGCCCAGGTCGCGTGCACTCACGCCGCGCAACTCGCGCACCGCCCGCACTCCCGGCGCCCCGCCGTTCTTCGTCCGAACTCTCGAGAAAGCCTTTGTCATGAGCCAGTTCTCGGCGGCCGCGGCCGCCCCTGGCATCCGGCCGAGTCAGCTATCCCATAGCGGGATCGGCGACGTCGCGGACAGCCTCAACCTCTTTCGCGGTGATGTGAACATCCCGCTGCCTATCGTCTCGCTGAGCGGCCGCAACGGCCTCGATGTCGCGCTGACCGCCCTCTACACCAGCAACGTCGGTCCGGTGGTGCAGGCTTCCAACCGGATCGCCCCGGCCGGCGTGCTCGGCGTCGGCTGGGCCTTGCCGCGCGACCAGGTCGTGCTGGAAAACCGGTTGAGCGGCGCCGACGACGAAGCGATCTACCTGGTGACCGGCGGTTCACCGCTCCGGGCTGTCCGTAGTGACGAAGGCGACGTGTTCGAGCTGGTCGACTACCAGTTCTGGACGATCACGCACCACCGCGACGAGCTGAACCCCGAGCAGGACCGGTGGGAGGTCGTCCGTGACGACGGATCGATCTATGTTTATGGCGGCACGGGCATCGAATGGGGCGTGCGCTGGGACAACTGGTCCGGCGCGAGCACGGCTCCGGGCGGGCAGCGTTTCCCGGTCGCGTGGAACCTCATCCGGGTTACCAGCCCGCAGGGCGACACGATCAGCTTTGAGTACGAACGCGAAGAGGTCCCGGTCGGTACCGGCCCGTCCTATACCCGCGCCTGCTACCTGACCGCGATCACCGACACTTTCGGGCAGCGGATCACCCTGTGTTACCGGGACAAGGAGCCGTTCGAGGTGGCGCCACCGCACCCGGTACCAGATGGCGTCCCGGCGGCGTTCCAGGACAGCTACGAGTCCCGTTACCTCGACCAGATCACGGTCGCTGCTGACGATGGCGCCGCGCTGTCCACGATCTCGCTCGGCTACCGTTTCCTCGACGTAGCCGACGCGAGCGAGCACATCGACGACGGCTACCGCAAGCGTTACCTGACCAGCGTGACGCAGGCCGGCTGCGCCGGGATCCCGCTCCCGCCGGTCACGATCGACTACCACGACGGCCGCGAGGACGCCAACCCCGGCGCTATCCGCACGCTGACCTACCCTAAGGGCGCGGTGGTCAGCTACGACTACACCGCTGACCCGCTGAGCAACGCGGCCACCAGCCGGTCGGTGCCCTCGCCAGGTCCCGGCTATGTGCCGCGGGTCTGGCACGGCCCCGGCTATGTGGTCGTCACCTGGCACAGCGCGATGACCGGTGACGTCAACGTTCAGGCGTACAGCTGGAACGGCACCTGGAATGCCTGGAGCGACACCAAGGCATGGGCGGTGGCCGAGGACACCCTGTACGTGCAGACCGCACAAGGTTTTTACGCGGCCGGCTACACCGACTCCCGCACCGGTGAGCACCGCGTCCGGCTCTACCGGCAGGATCCGTACCGGAACGGCGAGTGGTACCTGTCCCCGTACCAGCTCAACCTGCCAGCGAGCCAGACCGCGCCGCTGGTGCGGCTCGGCCGCGACTTCGCCGCGGTCGCGGACCCCGACGGCGACCAGCTGCTGATCGTGTCCTGGGACCCGGTCTCCGGCGGCTGGACCGAACAGTGGTTCGGCAACCCGGGCGCGGACAAGCTGTCTCTGGCGGTGACCGCGGATGAGTGCGTGGTGGGCAGCTACGACGCGGTGGCCCAGGTGCTGCGGCTGGCCCTGTACCACCGAGACGACCACGATCGCTGGGTGCGCTCGGACGTGCTCGACGAGCCGGTGGAGATCGACTGGCAGCTGACGGCGCCCGCCAGCATCCTCGGCGCGGGCGACACGTTCGCCGCTATCTCCTTCGTCGCCGGGCTGGACGAACAGCAGGAGACGGTCCGATACGGGCTGCGGCTGGTGACCTGGGACGCCGACCACACCTTCGGCCGGGTGATCCGTGAGGATCTCAGCCAGCCGGTCGTGCTCGCCAACCCGATCGGCGCGGTCGGCATCAGCGGCGCCACCGTAGGCAACGCCCAGCACCTGTTCCGGTACGACGGCCGGGAATGGCACCGGACCGACTTGCTCGGGCCGGTCGTCGGCAACGGGTACGGTTACGCCTACGGCTCGGATGTCGCCGTGGCGGCGATCAGGACCGCCGACGGCGCGGTCAGCTACCGTCGCCGCGGCTTCGACGCGTATACCCGCGAGTGGCTGCCCGGCCAAAGCCTCCCCGGCCACGGGCCGGCTTCCGGCGCCGATCCCGAGGCCGCGCACGTCTCGGTCAGCGGCGACGTGCTCATCGCCGGCCATGACGTGCTGCGCCGCTCGCCTACCCTGGACTGGGAGCCGTTGCTCACCCTGCCCAGCAACGCCAACATGGCCAGCGTCGCGAACCGGGCGCCCACGTACCTGGCCTGGCAGGACGTGGCCGAACCCGGCGGCGCCGCGGTGACCAGGCTGGTGACGTTCGATGCCGACGGCCACCCGCGGCCCGGGTACCTCCTCGACGGCGAGTCATGCTACGTCGCCGAGCCGAAGCAAGGGCAGGTGCTCGCCGGGTTCGAGACCTGCGTCACCTATCGCGGCAAGTCCATGGACGCCGCCAACGCGCTCCGGCTGCACCGGATCGTCGGCGCCGAGGTCGATGCCGAGCTGGTTGACCGCGCGGTGTGCCGGGCGACGGTGGACGACGGGTACCAGGTGACGCCGGTGACGGTCGAGTACGACAGGACAACCGGCACCTACGACCCCTACGCCCTGGTCGCGCAGTACGTCCGGGTCCGGCTCTACCGCGGCGAGCCGACCGACGCGCCGGGCTACGTGGAAAGCATCTTCTTCAACGGCCTGCGTCCGGACGTGCCCGGAGTGGAGTACCCGTTTGACAACGAGTTCAGCAACGCCCGCGCGTTCTTCGCGAAGCTGAACGGGCAGCTCTACACGCAGACTGCGGTCGACGCGCACGGCCGGCCGGTCCGCCGGTTGCGCAACGACCTGTACACCTACGACCGGGTCAACTCGGACTACCGCTGCCGCGGCACCATCACCCGGCTCAGGCGTACCGAGACGGCCGAATCGCTGCACCTGTTCGACGCCGACCCCGGCTTCGCGGCCGCGCTCGACGCCCGTACCGTACCCGCTGAACTCATCAAGCTACATAACGACAAGGGATTCCCCCTCATCGAGCCGATCACCGTCACAGTGGTCAGGTCAGGGGGTTGCTGGACGATCGAGGACGATGAAGCAACCGAGTTCACGGCCGTGCTCGCCGACGGAAGGCTGGGCATCTTCGGCTGGATCGCCGAGGTCAGCGAGTCCGAGTACAACGAGAAGGGCCAGCTCAGCCGGACGCGTGCCCGCAACGTCAACAGCGAAGGCGAGACAACCGAGCGGCTCACCCTCACCACCTTCGCCTGGGAGGTGTACCCGGCGCTGGCCACGCGGCACATGTACCACCTGGCCGCCGAGGTGCGCACTGTCGACACCAGGACCGCGACGGTCATCGACCGGTCGGTGAGCGCGTACCGGGAAAACTGGCCGAGCGTGTCCGGCGTGTGGAGCCGGAGCAAGACGTACTGGTGGGACGGCACGCCCGGCGTAGGCGACTTCGACTTCGCCGCCTGGTCCGAGGCAGGTGAACCGGAACGCGGCTGGCTGCGCACCAACCAGGTGCTCGACGTCACCAGCCGCGGCCTGGCCCGGGCCACCCGGGATATAGACGGGAACGTGGGCGGCACGATCTACGACCGGTCCGGGCGCTTCCCGGTGGCGGTCTGCGGGCTGGCCGACCCGACCGCCGGCCAGGCGGGCTGGTGCGGGTTCGAGGAGTACGAGGACGCCGGCGGCTGGCAGCTGACGCCCGACGGCACCGATCCGGCCGAGTACATCACGGCCGGCGACGCCTTTACCGGTCGGCGACGGCTGGCCATCCCGGGCGACCCCGCACAGCGGATCGGCCTCCGCCGGACGTTCAGCACGGCCGGCGACCTGCAGCCGTCCCTGCTCTCTTGCTGGATAAAGACCGGCCCGGAGTTCGCAGCCGACCCGGAACTGGCCGGCTGGCAGGTCACGGTGGGCGACGCGGACCCGATTGTGAGCGCGATACCGGACACCGAGGGCCGGTGGCGGTTCTTCCACCAGATCGTGCCGGGCGGCACGCCCGGCGAGCCGGTCACGGTGGAGGTGTTCAGCCGCCAGGACCACCGGTTCCTGCTGGTCGACGCGATCTGCTTCGGACCGCTGCACGGCCGCTGTACCGCCACCGTCTATGCCCCCGGCGACAAGCTGCCGGAGGCGGCGCTGGACCAGACCGGCACGGTGACCCGGTACGGACATGACCGTGAACGCCGCCCAGTGCTGACCGTCCGCGACGGCGAACCGGTCGATTCCGGTGCCGAGTACTTCTGGCGCGCGGCCCGTCCCGGCGGCTCCTTCGATCCAGCGGATCCCAACGCGCTGCTCGGCCTGATCGCCCGGTCCAGTGGCAGCTACACCGGCTTCCGGCATGGTGACGAGTGGACCCGGCACTGGCAAGCCTCGGCTGGCTGGGAGACGGCCCACGGCCAGCTGCGCTACGACGGTGCGTCCGGCCCCGGCACCCTCGATCTGCGGGATTCCGGCGAGCGCCGTGACTACGCGGTCCGCTTCATGCTGGCGTCCGCGCCCGGTGCCGCGGGCACGCTAGGCCTGGCATTCGGCACGGCATTCGTCGCGCAATGGTCGGACGGACGCTGGCAGCTCCGGGACCGCGACGGCACGGTGCTGGCGGAGACCGCGGCGCCCGAGCTGTACCCCGACGTCACGCTGTGTGTCACCGGAGCGTCGATGCTGCTCGCCGCAGGCGGCCAGATCGTCTTGCACCACACGTTCGTCACTGAGCTGTCCGGCGCGGTGCAACTGCGGACCGACGGGCCGCTGGCCATCGCCTGGATCGCGGTGTGCGGCTCTCCCGTCATGCGGGTCTGCTACACCGACAACACCGGCCAGACCCGGCAGGCCCAGTCGATCGGCGACGGGCAGGTACTGGTCAGCGCCTGGGGCTACGACCGGCAGGGCCGGGCCGAGATCGTCGGCAAGCCTGTCCGGGTGGTCGGCTCGCCCGGTTACCGCGCCGCGTTCATCGTCGGCCTTGACCCGGCCACCGGCCGGATGCGCGACTGCGAGCTCACCGCCGCGTACCCGGAGGACGACGGCTACCCGTTCAGCCGCACCCTCTTCGAGCCGTCACCGTTGGGCCGGGTCATCGAGCAGGGAGCGCCGGGTAAAGAGCTGGCCATCGACCCTTCGGTCAGCTGGGCCGACCGGCACACGGTGCGCACGATGTACGCCCTGAACGTGGCCGACCCGGTGCTCGGTCTGCCGCCCGGGCAATACCGCAGCACGGCGGTGCTCGACCCGGGCGGGATACCCACCACACAGCTCACCGACCGGACCGGCGCACCGATCGCCACCCGTTCCGGCAACGGCGGAACCTGCATTCGCAGCCAGATGAGGTACGACAGACGCGGGAAACTGACCGAGATCCGGCAGCCGAACTGGTTCGACTCCACGCTGCCCGAGCATGGCAAGCACGTCGTCAGGATGGACTATGACCCGGTCGGTAACCTCGCCGGCGTGCGCACCGCCGACATGGACGGCCCGGCCCGCCGCGTGTACGACCGCGCCGGTCGGCTGCGGTTCCAGCTGACGCCGCAGCAGGCCGCCGACGGGCAGCTCTGCTACTGCCGCTACGACCGGATGAGCCGCCTTATCGAGCAGGGAACCTGCGAGAGCCCGTGGAACGAGGGGGAACTGCGCGCGCACGCCGGTGAACCCGGCTGGCTGCCCGGCGAACCGCGCTGGCGCCTGCGCTACGAATTCGACGGCGACGGAGCGGACCTGTCGCTGCTCGGCCGGCTCTGGCGAGCCCAGGCCGCAGACGACCAGGGCGCGGCGGTCACCACGTCGACGTTCCGCTACGACAAGGCCGGCCTGGTCGAGTCGCTCGCGCTCGGCACGACTGGATCGCCGGACCGCACCGTCGGCTACCGCCACGACCTGTGCGGGACCACGACCGCGCTGGAATACGCGGACGAAGGCATCCGGGTGGACTACCGCTTCGACGAGTTCAACCGCACCTCGGGCGTGGCCGTCACCGGGCCGGACGGCCGCCGCCAGGAGGTGGCCGGGTACACCTACCGGCCGGACGGGTCGTTCGACACCGAGACGCTCCGGCCCGGGGATGGCGAGCTGGTGCGCGGCTACAGCTACACCAACGCCGGCTGGCTGCGCGAGATCGCCGACCGGCACCTGGTAGAGAGCACCGAATACTTCAGCGACGGCCGCGCCGCGCGGGTCGGCAGCCGCTTCACCGGGGTGGACGATCCCGCCTTCCGGGCCGAGCACCACTACGAGTACGGGTACGACGCGCTCGGCCGACTGCGCTGGGCCCGGGGTGTCCCGGACGGGCCGGACAGCATCGGCGACCGGGTGCCGTTGAGCTACGACCCGAACGGCAACCTGCTCACCCTCCAGCGGGGGCCGAGCGAGCGGCCCTACGTTTACTACCCCGGCACCAACCGGCTGCGGCGGGTCGGCGACGACGGCGACAACCACTTCAATGGCGACGGTGACCTGGCCGACCAGCCCGGCCGCCTGGCCCGCACATTCGGCTACGACCCGGTCTCCGGGCGGCCGGTACGGGTCGGCACCGACCGCGGCGCGACGTTCGGTTTCCGGTACAACGCGGCTGGGGAGCGCGTGCTGAAGTCCGGCCCGGACGGGAGGTTGTCCTACCTGCGCGGCGTCGACGGGGCCGTGCTGGCGGCCGAGCAGGCCGGGCAGCCGCGGCAGCACCTGATCCGCGGTCCGGCCGGCCTGACCGCCGTCTACCGCGCCGGGGACCTGCAGCACCTGCTCACCGGGAGGCTCGGATCGACCCGTGCCCTCTGGGACGGAAGCAGGCTGGTCGCGGCGTACAACTACCGTCCGTTCGGAGAAATGATGACACCCGCCTACCAGCTGCCGACGGCGGTGGCCATGCCCTACCTGTTCACCGGCGCGGAGTGTGACGCGGAGACCGGCCTGTACAACCTCGGTGCGCGGTTCTATGACCCGGTCACTGGCCGGATGATCAGCGTCGATCCGGCCGGCCAGTACCCCAGCCCGTACCTGTACGCGGGCAGCGACCCAGTCAACCTGTTCGACCCCACCGGCGAGTTCTCCTGGTCCTGGGAGGCGTTCGGCGCGGTGCTGCTCGGCGTGGTCCTCCTCATAGGAGGCATAGCGCTGACCGTGGTGACCGCCGGCGCCGCCACGCCGGCCGGGGTGGCCCTCGGCACGCTAGCGGGCGGCCTGTTCCTCGGCGCCGGCGTGGCCAGCGCCGCCTACGGGTTCGGGCACGCGGATGCCGACACGTCCAAGTTCGACTGGACCGAATGGGGGGTCACGGTCGGGCTCGGCGCGGGCTTCGGCATGCTGGCGGCGGCGGGCAGCCTTGCCCTCGCACCCGCCCTGCCGACCCTGGGCAGCCTGGGGGCGCTGGGGGTGGAGACGCTCTTCGGCGCGAGCCTCGGCATGGCCGACAGCATAACGAACACCGTCGTGATGAACTACATGGGTCACCGGGAGCCGACCGCGGGCTGGGAGACGGCCCTGTGGACCGGGGCTCTGGCCGGCGGCGTAGGCGGTTTCATCGGCGGCGCGCTCGGCCGGGCCGGAAACCTGCGCACCAGCAGCACACTGGCACGAGGCGCGCAAGAACCGCGACCGCTGCTCATCGCCGAAACTGAGGGGGCGTTCGGAAGCAATGCGAGGGTGGGCTGGTATATCGGTCCTAGCATCAACGTCACCCGGAGCGCGGTACTCAATGTGACCCGCCGCGATTGGCTGAACGGCATGGACTGGGCCTCGAACCCAGGGTGGACCTCCTGGTTTCGGGACAATTTCGGACATGCCACGGGGCGGCTTCGCGCGACGGGCCTATACCCGCCGCCCTGGGCCTTCAATCCCCGCATGCTGACCTGGTGGGCGGCCACGGCCGCGCGCAACCAGCTGGCCTAGTGCCTGGACGGCCCGTACGAGGATAGCGGCACATGCCACCAGCCGGGAATGACGTCCGGAGAATGAGCCGGGTCGTGATCGGGAGCACCTCATGCCTGTTGCGCCGCCAGGCGCTCTACGGGGCGGGAAAACCCGGCCTCGACGCGGGCGCCGCCTACCGGACCCCATCGCCGGCGGCCTCGGCGCGGTCCTCGCATCGCGGCTGCAGGCCGCAGGCGAGATGCGCGCCAGCCGCACGCTGCTGATCGCGATCGAGAAGGCACGCGCGAAGCCAGCCCGGAGGAGATCGTCAAGCTCGCCGGGATCTAGGGCAAGTCGGGGTGACCGCCTGTGCCGCAAGGCACCGTGATGACAGCGCGATCACCATCCGGGGTCGTTGCTGGGGACCCGCTCATCAACTTCGCCGCGCACTAGGTACGGGCTAACGCCCATGGCGCTCGCCAGGACTTCGAGGAGATGATCAGTCAGCTGGTGCAGGCGGTATGGCCTGGGGTGACCCGCATGGTCGCCGCAAATCCCGGGGACTGGGGTATCGATGTCTTCGCCGGCGACCTCGGCGGCCTGGTGACGGTATGGCAATCGAAATACTTTATGCCGGAAGTCACGAAGGCACACCAGAGCCAGATCCGCGAGTCGTTCAAATCGGCCACCGAGAACGCCGCCAAGCTGGGCTTCACCTTGACACGGTGGATCCTGTGCGTGCCAGCGAGCATGGACGGGCTTACCACAAAGTGGTGGGATGGGTGGGAAAAGTGACAGGAACGCGATACGGGGGTCGTAATCGAACTATGGGATGAGACCGCACTCCGCAGCCTGCTGATCTCCCCTGACGCGGAACACGTACGCCGGCACTACTACGGGCCCGCCACCCAGAAGGCGACGAATGCCAGCAGTGAGGCGGGCGCGGCGATGTAGCCGGGCTGGGCGTGTCGGGTGTACGGGCTGAATCCTAAGCAGGTCGCCCGGTTCAAGGAGCGCTATAACCTCTCCGGGGCCAAGAGCGACGCTGCCGATGCGCATGCCCTGGCCGACATGGTGCGTACCGAACGGCATCAGCTGCGGCCCGTTGCAGCCGACACGCCGGAGGCGGAGGCGATCAAGGTCGCAGCCCGGGCGCACCAGACGCTGATCTGGGAACGGACCCGCCGCAGGGTTCTCGGCACCCCGGCGCAGACCTGCACGCAACTCCGCCAGGCTGGACGGCTCCCCCGCCGGGTGATCGTGACGGGCCAGGCGGTCCATGCCGCGGCTGGCGACGTCACCGCGCCGGTCACCGGCGAGCGGTGCGTGGCCTGCAGCGTGATCGTGACGACGATGGTCCAAGGATCCAATAACGTCTACCCGCATCCCATTTACCGGCGCGAGGCGCTCGACCAGGTCGGGATCAACGACACCGGCGGCGGACCCGCGACGATCCTGCTCACCAGGCGGCTCCTGGACCACGCGCTCCCGGGCGACGCCGCCCGGGAGACGACCAGCACGCACCATGAGTTCTTCCCGATGGCGGCGGACACGTGGCCGGGCGGTTCCTACCTGGCCCGGCTGCGCGCGGATGGCCTCATCGCCAATCGCTGGCTCCGCCGGAAGGGCTCCGAGGGATTCTGGGTCGATGAGGAAGTCCTGCGAGCCGGCACGCAACTGGTCGCGATCGGCAGGCGGGCGCGGCGCGGCGGCGACATCGTGCTCGACAGGTGCCGCGGCGACGTCAAGGGCGTAGCCGCGGCCACCCTCGACGAGGTCAAGCAGCGCTACGCCGCGAAGCAAACCCGCTGGTCATCCTGGCTGCGCCGGGTGCTCCTCTTCGGGGGAATCATCCTCAGCCTGTGCGTCACCGCGTTCGCCCTCACCTGATCGCGCTGTCAGCGAGGCGGTTTCCCTGACCGCCGCAGCACCCCGCGCCATGGCCAGTCGGTTTCACGATGGCAGGACTTTGAGCTGGCTGCCCAGGAGGAAGGCCCGTATATCTACAACAA
>Ga0307479_10004591_pt1 | contig 12639 bp, 11 predicted proteins | sample atmos_gasesECM4C_FD_203743 | JGI IMG/M metagenome (GOLD analysis project Ga0307479, IMG submission 203743) | Hardwood forest soil microbial communities from Morgan-Monroe State Forest, Indiana, United States - atmos_gasesECM4C_515 | ecosystem: Environmental > Terrestrial > Soil > Temperate...
CAGGGGAAGGTGCTTTACGTCGGGATCTCTGATGCCCCAGCGTGGTGGATCGCTCAGGCAAATGCGCTGGCCCACCTGCGGGGATGGTCACCCTTCGTCGGCTTGCAGATTGAATACAGCCTGATCGAGCGAACCGTCGAGCGGGAGTTGGTCCCGATGGCCAAGGCCCTGAACCTCGGCTTCACGGCGTGGTCGCCACTGGCTGGTGGCATTCTGACCGGCAAGTATCACGGTCACGGGTCGTCCGACCAAGGCCGCATGAACAACGACATGATGAAGAATTTCATGCCGGAGCAACAGCGGACCGACCGAGTCGTCTCCACTGTCAAAGCAGTATCTGATCAGACGGGTCGCAGCATGGCGCAGGTTGCGCTGGCGTGGCTTCGTTACCGCCCAGTGCCGGTCATCCCCATCATTGGTGCGCGAAAGCTTTCTCAATTGCAGGATAATCTTGCGAGCTTCGACTTGCCGCTCTCAACGGAACAGGTGCAGGCACTCGACGAGGCCAGCCAAATTGATCTCGGATTCCCATATGGCGTATATGCAAAAGAGTACGTCCGCGCGATTAGGTATGGTGGTATGCGAGAGCAGATTCTGGCATAAGAGTAAAGTAGCTTTCGCCAGGCTTTTTATTCCATGACAAATCGCTTTCGAGTTTCGGGCATGCTTTCGCGAAGGCTCGAGGAATTGGGTCTGTCGCCGGTCGCGGTGCTGCGCCATGCGGGACTTCCGATCGGTCTCTTCGAACAGGAAAGAATCCTGCTCACCACGGAAGAAATGTTTGCTTTGTACGGCGCCATCTACGAGGTCAGCGGCGATCCCGCCATCGGGCTCATACTTGGAACCGAAGAACGTATGGAGCGTTACGATCCCATCGCGATCGCGGCGCTCTATACCCGTTCCTATCGTGACGCGCTGCAGCGCATAGCCCGCTACAAACAGTTGGTCTCGCCTGAGAAGATCCAAATTGCCGAGCGTGGAAATGAGTGCGCCGTTCAGTTTTTATGGTTGCTCACGGATGAGATCGAGCCGGCGCCCTTGATCGATTGTTGTTTTTCCTGGATTGTCGCCATCGGCCGTAGAGGAACCGGACGCACCATCCATCCCAAGCGCGTGGAATTTCAGCGACCGGTATCTCACCGGAAAATGTACGAATCTCATTTTCACTGCCCCGTGAAACTCGGCGCGCGTTACAACGTGCTCGTCTTCGATAAAGCGGACGTTGATCAGCCCTTCCTGACACACAACGCTGAACTCCTCGCCCTGGTCGCGCCGCAATTGGAGTCCGAACTGAGCCAACAACTGGCTCAAAAATCTCTCCCAGAGCAGGTGAAAGGAATTGTGAAGAAACTTCTCGCAGGCCAGCGGCCAACTCTGCAGGATGTTGCCCGCGAACTACGCTTGAGCACCCGAACGCTGCAGCGGCGCCTGACCACGGAACGCGCGAAGTTCCAGCAGTTGATGGAAGAAGCGCGACGCGAACTCGCACAACATTATTTACTGCATTCCTCGCTGGAGTTGAATGAAACCGCTTATCTTCTCGGCTACGAAGATGCCAACTCTTTTTTTCGCGCGTTTCACCAATGGGAGGGCACGTCGCCAGATGAGTGGCGGGCCGTGCATGCCCGTCACGCCAGCACGAACCACGCGTCTGCCTCGGTTGCGCAATTCTGAATCGCCACATTCAGACGTATTCACAAAACGCGCGATGCGCCGATCGGAGTGCGCGGAGCGGGCATGGCGATGTCGCACCGGCGGAAGGAGTGACAGGAATGGGGCGGTCTTCTTTTAGCAAAAAATTGGTGTCTGGGATTCGGCGCGAGGTCGTCACCTATGTAGCCGGTACATTCTGTAACCCATATCTTCGAATTGAACCGAAGTAAGTGGTCGGGGCGCCCGGATTCGAACCGGGGGCCTCCTGCGCCCAAGGCAGGCGCGCTACCAGGCTGCGCTACGCCCCGACGTGAAGTGCGTTATTCATTCTAAAGCACTTTCCAACTTTACTCCTAATTTGTATCAACACTTAGGATTTGCAGGCACAAGGTATCGACTGGAACGTAAGCACACCTCTCTCTTAACGAACCCTTAGTTATCGGTGTTCACCAGTTTCACGCTGTCGCCCTCGCAGGAGCCAGGCCACCGCGAGGGCATTCAGGACAGCAAAGGCAACCGCTCCGTAGATCTTCGAAGGATTGTGGGCGAGCGCGCCAATGACGCCGTCAAATGTTTGCACTGCCGTAATGGCGATTCCCAGAAACGCGATTGCCATGGGGGAAACGAACGGCAATCGCGATCAGGACTGTCAGCAGCAAGGCGACGCTTCGCGAAGCCGCATACCGGGCGAAGTTGTCGTCGCTGGCGGGGCTGAGTAGACCGGCAACGGAAAAACCAGCGCTTACGCCAGATTGCGGATTCTGGACAAGGGTAGCTGCCTGTCCACAACCCTAGCTGAGAACACATGCCGACGACACACAGAATTTTTTATTGATTGTTCGAGAACCTGAAAGCATCCCGATTCGCGGTCGCGCGAAATACTAATCGGGTATGAGTGCATACTCGTCCTCGGCTTCGCCGGTGAACTTCCAGAATTCTGGCAATCCCCAAGTCTCTGTCACTCCAATTTCTTTTTCGAGCCTTGTTTTCAGTGAAATCCAATTGGGCACTCGGTTGCACGCCTCGTGATCGGTACTCGGCTGGAAGGATTGCGGTGCAGAGCAGTCGCCACTGCGATTTTGCTCAAATGGTCTGATCGATGACTTTAAGAAGGAGCTGAACGGTGTCAACTAAATTCATGGACCGCAACGACGAGGAACAAACGGCGATTGCTTCAATCGACAGCCTTTCCGGCGAAGGTGACTTGACCCTCGTCGCCGCTGCGAAGGTTGGGAATCTCCAAGCGTTTGAAGTGCTGTTCGAACTCACGAGCAAAGGATTTTCTTCGTTGCGCGGCGCATGAGAAAAACGCGAGAAGACGCCGAGGATGTCGTGCAGCAAACATTTCAGAAGGCATTCACTCATCTATGCAAATTCGAAGAGAGATCTTCTGGTTTTTAACTACCCCACCCTGGCCGAAGCCTATAAGGTCGCTGCCTTAGATGGACTGAATAAGCTGTAATGGTTGTGGTCAGTCAAAATGCGGAAATCTGCCTCGGCCTGAGGAGAACACGAATGGTGCGACTTGCGCTCCAATTAAGCCGGGCGCGTATTTTGCATGGACCACTCATAGAGTGGCTAGGGCAGTGACTGGATTATCCGCTGACGGGGCAGACGCAACCTACTGATCGATGGCCTTCATGGCGGCTGCGGCGTAGCGCTCGCCGGCAATTTCATTTTCGGGGACTGCGGCTTCCAGCTCCGCGACGTCCGCTGAAGTCAAGCGGATATCAACTGCGGCTGCATCTTCCTCGAGATATTTCCTGCGCTTAGTTCCGGGTATCGGAATTAAGTCTTCGCCCTTGGCCAGCACCCATGCCAGTGCTAGCTGCGCCGGTGTTACGCCTTTGCGTTGCGCGATAGCCTTCACGCGCTGGACCAGTGCCTGATTCTTGTCAAAGTTTTCGCCGGCAAACCTGGGCATGCGTTGCGTGCGCACATCGGTTCCAGCCAAATCACTTGGTTTCGTGATTGTGCCAGTAAGGAATCCGCGGCCTAACGGACTGTACGGCACAAAACCAATGCCCAGCTCCCGAACAGTCGGGATGATTTCTTTTTCGGGTTGGCGTTCCCAAAGCGAATATTCCGTTTGCAACGCCGTGATCGGATGCACCTTGTGGGCTCGCCGAATTGTCGCGGGCGAAGCTTCCGACAGTCCCAGATATTTGACCTTGCCTGCTTTTACCAACTCAGCCATTGCGCCCACGGTGTCTTCGATCGGTGTACGGGGGTCGACACGATGTTGATAATAGAGGTCGATGTGATCCACGCCCAACCGCTTCAGCGAAGCATCGCACGCGGCGCGCACATATTCCGGTTTGCCGCTGACAGACCACTGATTGGGGTTTTCTTTGGTGCGCACATTGGCGAACTTGGTTGCGAGAAAGACCTCGTCGCGGCGTGGGCGAATTGTTTTGCCCACTAATTCTTCATTGTCACCGATTCCATATGCGTCCGCGGTGTCGAGAAAGTTGATGCCGAGATCAAGCGCTCGCAGAATGGTTGCTGCTGACTCTGTGTCGTTCCGCTCGCCGTAGAACTCACTCATACCCATGCAACCGAGTCCCATACGGGAAACCACTGCGCCTTGTGAACCGAGTTTTACTTTTTTCATGCTCATACCTGAATAGATGGCTCAGACACCCTGCTGGATACACTTTTTTTGTTTTACGGCGAGCGAGTTTTTGGCGCCGCAGCTGTACACAAAACCGCGCGTACCCCTCGGTACTCTGCTGGATGGCTGGCGGAGCCATCATCTTTTATAGTAAAGCTCCACAATCTGTGCTTGCGTCAGGCGAGGGTAAATGGAATCGCGAAATCTCAAGCGATTGCCGCCTTTTGATAAAGAATCCGGGGCACTGAATATTATTGTGGAGACTCCCAAGAACGGACGCATCAAATATAAGTACAACGAAAAGTATGGGGTGTTTCAGTTGGACAAGTCCTTGCCTTACGGGTTTTCTTTTCCATTCGAATTTGGTTTTGTGCCCTCGACCATTGGCGGAGACGGAGATCCTCTGGATGCGCTGGTCCTGTGCGATGAAGCCACGTTTCCCGGATGCCTCGTATTGGGTCAAGTTTTGGGAGTATTACAAGCGGAACAGCGCGAGGGAAAACAGGTAAATCGAAACGACAGGCTGGTGGCCATCCCACTGAGCGTCAAGACCCAGGAGCCGCTGATTCCGACTAAGGCACTCGATAAGGCATTAATCTCGGACATCACGAAGTTCTTCATTTCTTACAACCAAGTGCAAGGCAAGAAATTCAAATCCCTAGGTTTTGGGAACCGCCAGCGGGCTTTGGAATTGGTTGAAGAGGCACGCAAACGAGCGCGCAAGAAAGGAAAGTAATCCTCGTGACAGTCGGCTTACTTTAAATAGGATTCCGGCAGGCAGGGTGAATCGGGATGGGTGGACATTGTTTTATCAACGGAGTAGCACACAGGCTCCAGACTGCAATCAACGCACCGCGGTTTACGCGCCACGCACACGCGGCGGCCGTGCCAGATTAGTTGATGCGAAAATTGAATCCACTTATTTCGGGGAATTACCGCCATCAGGTCCTGCTCGATTTTTGGGGGCTCACTCTTTCGGGATAAATCCAGACGTCGCGATAATCTGATCACGTGCGTATCGACTACGACGCCTACGGCGATACCGTAGGCCGTGCCCAGGACCACGTTGGCCGTTTTGCGTGCGACCCCCGGTAGCGTCAGGATTTCTTCCATGGTGCGTGGCACTTGTCCGTGGAACTCTTCCACGATGGCTTTACTCGCGCCCATCACGGATTTAGTCTTATTCCTGAAAAAACCTGTCGGTCGAATTTCCTGTTCCAGTTCGCTTGGCGTGGCATAAGCGAAAGCTTCCGGCTTGGGATATTTTTTGTAAAGCGATTCGGTCACCTGATTCACACGCACGTCGGTGCACTGCGCAGAGAGAATCGTCGAGACCAGCAGTTGAAATGGGTTTGTGTGTTTTAGCTCGCAGGTAGCATTGGGATACATTTCGTCAAGGCCTGCGAGAATGGCGGCAACTCTGCGCGGATCGGTGCCCAGCACGCATTCTTTTTTGCCGATCTTGCGGGTTTTAAAGGGCGATTGATTGCTCTTGGACAATCCTAGCGCCTTCTTTTTTCGTGCTGAACGTTTCTTTGGTGGCTTTTTGCTTGGCATGACGCGCCAGAATAACATACGCGCAAATGCCGTGTTCAAAAGGATGTTCGCGCGCCGAGAGAACATGCGCCTCGATTAATTTTTGATTACAGAGTTTAAAAAAGAGAGCACGCAACGGAAAGCTTTGCCACGGTGGCTGTAAAGGTTTTTTTCCCGTGGCGTCAGCTCAGCAAATGTCTTGTTCAGTTCTGGCAAATAAAAAATCGGGTCGTAACCGAAGCCGCCCGTACCACGCGGGGCTTCCAGAATCCCACCATCTGCACGATTGCTTACCACCGCGACCGGAAGACTTTGCCTGACCACGGCGATGACACAACAAAAATATGCGGCACGTTGCTGGCGCGGCTTACTGGCAAGTTCTTCCAGCAATTTGTTTATACGGTCTGCGCTCGTCGCGTCGCGCCCCGCATAACGCGCCGAATGTACACCCGGGGCTCCTCCCAACGCAGGCACCACTAAGCCTGAATCATCCGCAAATACAATTCCGTCGCTCAGTTGCGAATAATAGACAGCCTTGCCCAGAGCATTTTCGCCGAACGTTGGCGCATTCTCTTCGAACGGGACCAATGATTCGAAACCTGGCAGCATCTCCAGGCGGAAAGTCGTGGACGACGAAGCGCCAGAGGCATCGCTCTCCGCAAGAGCGCGAAACTCCGCAAGTTTTCCTGGATTAGAGGAGGCGAAATAGATTTTAACGGGCGCGTGCACTGAATTTCATAGGGAGAACGGCGAGTTGATCTTCGGTGAGCCGCCGAATTCCTGCTGCCGCAAGCGCCAGTAGATCCTGCATCTCGCTACCCGTAAACGGACGCCCCTCCGCCGAAGCTTGTATCTCGACGAAGTGGCCCGCTCCGGTCATTACCACGTTCATATCCACTTCCGCGCGCGCATCCTCTTCGTACGCCAGATCCAGAAGCGCGCGGTCATCGACAATTCCTACGCTGGTAGCGGCCACCGTATCGATCAGAGGAGAACGCTTCAAAATTCCCGCCGCCACTAGCCGTTCGAAAGCTAGCGCCAACGCCACGAATGCTCCGGTGATGGAAGCCGTGCGCGTCCCGCCATCCGCCTGAATCACGTCGCAGTCAATCCACACGGTGCGTTCGCCGAGCGCTTCCTGATCGGTTGCCGCGCGCAGCGATCTGCCAATTAATCGTTGGATCTCGAGTGTGCGTCCCGACTGTTTTCCCCGGGTAGCCTCGCGCGGCGTACGCTCTTCCGTGGCGCGCGGGAGCATTCCGTATTCGCTGGTCACCCAGCCTTTGCCGCTGCCCTTCAGAAATCCCGGGACCCCATCGTCGACCGTCGCGGTGCAAATCACGCGCGTGCCACCAAGCTCAATCAACACGCTGCCTTCTGCGGTAGCGATAAAATCAGGCGTAATTTTTAGCGGTCGCATCTGGTCGGGATTGCGCCCGTCGCTTCTTTGTCTGCTGGCGATTGCCACTTTAGGCTTCCTCGAATTCGTTGGTTGTTGCCGCATTGCTGCGTAAGTTTGCCGGGACGCGCTTACGGCTGTCAATGGCGGCACGCCTCAAATTGAGGGTGATGTCAGCACATCAGGGGGTGGAGCGATCGCAGCTTGTGCTGCTCGAGGATTCACCACGAACGAACCGGTAAGATCCAGATGACCCGCCAGCGTTTCTACTTCCTGTCCGTGAATCAAAATTTTGAGCCGCAGGACCTGAGGAACATTAGCGGCCAGTGTGTGGGTGAGCGAATCCACCGCTCGTTGTTCGCTTTCGATCCCCGATGGAATGGAACTGGCCAGCGCTTCGGAAAAATCCGCGATGCCGGTTCCGTCTGGCAACAGATAAAAGGCCAACAATACCGCGTCAGGCGGCAGCGTTCGCAACTCGGGATCGGCGGGGCCCGCCAATAAAGTATTGAGCACTTGCTTGGCGCGCAACGCGGGATCGCTCGACAATGGCAGGTCAATGTTCACAGGAGTGAGAGAACCGTCATGCGCATTGGAAGCCCAAAAAAGTTTTGCTTTTACGCGGGCTTCCGTCGGATTGGCCGTAAGTGTTTGCGTCAGCTCTCTGCGTGCCTGCTCCTCGGATTGCGGCTGAATTTTGGCGGTTTGCTTCACGCGCTGTTTCAATATCGGGAAGTAAAGCCCGGCGATGATCACCGCGCCAAATAATCCTCCCAGCGCCATTCTGACCCAGCGCGTGTTCAACGTAGTCCTCCGGGGACGCCAGCCACCACATAAGATGGTCGAAAGTAAGTGATGCCGCGAGCGATGGCGTCGGCGACTCCGGGAGCCATGCGATCCAGATCAAGGCGGTCGTTCACGGAAACGCTGGAAATTTCCACGGCTATGGCTGGAGCGGCGGTGGTTCGCAACTGGCGGATGGCTGCAGTTTGCGCGCTGCCTGGTGAGCCCCTGAATCGCACGGCCAGGTTACCCTGCACAAGATCTCCCAGCTTGTGGCTTAGAGGGAGAAAGGGCGCTTGCGCGCGATCCCAGGGGATCAGTCCGCCGGGTTCGCGCCCGCCCGAGCTAGCGGGCAAATCTGAATTTACATACACACGTACCGTTCCGGGCAGGCCCGTGGAGGACACGTGCAAGCTGACAAATACGGCGCCGACTTGTGCGTTGGCCATCGCTGATCGATCATCAAATGAAGGATTTTCATTGGCCATGCGCGTTTGTATCACTTGAAAGCCCTGCGCTTCGAGAGCGCGACGCACCTGCAGCGCGAACTGCAGGACAATTTCACTTTCGCGAATCCCACCGGTTCCGCGCGCCCCTGTGTCAGTGCCACCGTGCGCAGGGTCCAGGACGACGATGTTCAGTCCGGAACGGGATTGATAAGTGGGAGCTGGAGTTTGCGGATTAGCATTTTGTGGGGCAACGGATGCGGGGGAACTCGCCGCTGGAGCTTGCGCAGAAGATTGACCTGAAATAGCCAGAAATGTGGCTAACAACAGAAAAAACGCCAAGGAAGCGTAGCGAAAACTGTTATGCATCATCCATCGAGGCTGTTTGTCGTTGCGATTCCTCACCTTGAGCAGCATACCAAATTAGTCGCCATCGCTAAGGCGCGCGAACCGCAATGCAACGAAAAAGGGACGGCCTGCACCGGCCGTCCCTTTCTCAATAGCACCCGCCTATGTTACTTGCTCGCCGGTGGTTGCTGCTTGGACTCGCGGTGCTCACGCATATTTTCATCAAACTGTTTGCGTTGGTCCGGGGTGAGCACCTTTTTCACCTGCTCGTGCATATCACGGCGGATTTCGTGGATCTTCGTCTGTTTTTGGTCGGCCGAGAGCGACGAATCGTTATTCACCGCTTCGACTTTTGATCGTGTGCCTTCGTGGATCTGCTTGATTTGCGCTTTCTGGTCATCCGTGAGATTCAGGTTGGCCAGCATAGCGTTATGATCGCCATGCTTTTCGTGCATGGCTTGCGACTGCCCCGGGGTCGAGTCAGGCGCTTTATTTTGTGCCTGGCTCAGCGCCGGAATCATGCTTAGCAGCAGGAAGCTGGCGGTTATTGCGAGTTGCTTGGGAATGCGGTTCATAGGGCGTCCTTTTCTTGGGCTGGGTTTTTTGCGTTCGTCCCATATAACCCCGCTCCAGTTGGAATGTCGCGTTCTCTCGCGTCGCTGCTTATAGTGGTTTTAGGCTAGCTTTCTGCAACAGGGAATTTACGCGCGTTCGGTCCTGTTGCCAAAAGGCCTCCCAGCGCTGGAGGAGATTCTTTGTCGCACTATCCCATTTCTCAATCGCCACCGCTGCATCCGCCGTGGGAGCCGAATCCGAACTCTGAACAATAGACAGTAATCCTGTCGCTGCGTGCAACGCCTCGCGTAGCGTGATTGTTTCCGTTGCGGGCACAGTCAATCCGAACACCCCAAATTCGGGTTCCCCCTCGACACCTAGAAGCTCCGCGGTTTTACGATCAAGCGCGGCAAGCGCTTCCGCGACCTCGCCACTGGAAGGCATCTCTTTCTTGCGGGCGGCAAGACTGGCTTGCAGTCCCTGCACCTGTTTCATCGCCGTGGAAAGATCTGCCAGATTCTTCGCGACGCGAGACTCCGCGCGAAACATTTTCTCGAGATCAGCTTGCGATGTTTTTACGCGCGGATCCATTTTCAACACCAATCGCTGAGGGTGGCTTTGCCCGTTCACTGTTAACTTGACCGTATACTTCCCAGGCAACGCCAGCGGCGGTTTCGGCCCATAAAATGATGTATGCACATCAGCTGGAAACGCATAGTGCAAATCCCAAACAAAGCGGTGCAGGCCGGCTGTGGCCGAAATGGGTTCTGCATCGTGCACCCAATACACTGGAAATTGCATGTCTTCCGGCTTTGCCTTTGGAAGCACATCGTTACTCGCGTAACGCCTTACCAGTGCGCCCGTTGAATCAAAAATTTCCAACCGCACCGGCGTGGATTGCGTGTCCTTAAGGTAGTAATCCACCGCTGCGCCGTCCGGCGGATTAACCGCATGCGGTTCATCGAATGGCACGGGAGTGCCCTGGTCTGTGCCGGGTCGCACGCGGTACGCGGTGCTGGGTTGGAAAAGCCACGAGGTGGACTGCGCCGTCTCTGCGGTTATTTGTCGAAGCGGCGCAATGTCGTCCAAAATCCAGAACGAACGTCCATGCGTCGCAATCACCAAATCGTCGCCGTGGATCACCAGATCGCGAACCGAGGTGGTAGGCAGATTCATCTGCAACGGTTGCCAATCGTCGCCATCGTCAAAAGAAACGAAAACGCCTTTTTCGGTGCACGCGTATAACAAACCCTTTCGCAGCGGATCTTCGCGAATACAATTTAAAAAATATCCTTCTGGGATTCCGTTCGAAACCAATTCCCAATTCTTGCCGAAGTTTCGCGTGCGATATAAATATGGGTGCAAATCATCAAGGCGGTGCCGGTCAACCGCGGCATAGGCGGTGCCTGCATCAGAATGGGACGCTTCGATGAGCGTTATCTTGCTCCACGCCGTAATTTCAGGCGGCGTGACGTTGCTCCACGTTTTCCCTTCGTCCTGAGTCAGCTGGATTAGCCCATCATCCGTGCCCGCCCAAATTTCGCCTTTGTGTATGGACGAAGGCCCGATGGTATAGATCACTCCGCGCCGTTTTTCTTTTCCGGCATCGGCAATCGCTGGCGGATCCAGATTCGGCGGCGCGCCAGGGTCTTCGCGCGTCAAATCAGGACTGATCACCTGCCAGGAATTTCCTCCATCCGCGGTGCGAAACAATATCTGTGAACCGAAATAAAGCACATGCGGATCCATGGGAGAGAAAACAAGTGGCAACGTCCAGGTCCTCCGATAGTTGCCGGAATGCGCCAGCGTCGGCGGAGTCTGCTGGATCTGTTCATTGTTCAAATCTTCACGAGTTACAAATCCTCCATAAATCACTCCGGGATTTTCCGGGTCAGGAGCTATGTAACCGTTTTCGTCACCAGCCGCAATCGGGCGCCAGTCGTGAGAATTCAGCGCGCGATAATTTCCCCGGCTGGGCGTAGCGATCGAGCCACTGTCTTGTTGCGCGCCGTAAACCCAGTACGGGAATCGATTGTCGGTGCTAACGTGATACATCTGCCCAGTCGGTTGGTTGTACCAGGAGCTCCAGGTTTCACCGCCGTTGCGCGTGACGATGGTCCCCTGATCGCTTGCCAAAACCATGCGATTCGGTTCATCCGGGTCGATCCACAATTGGTGGTAATCGTCGCCGCCCGGAGCGCCTCTGAGCGCAGCAAAGGTTTTTCCTCCATCGCGCGAGCGGTACACGGTTGTGTTTGGAATGTACACGGTGTCCGAGTCCTTAGGATCGACGCCGACTTCCCCGAAGTACCAGCCGCGCTGCCAGATGCGTTGGTCTTGCGACATTAGCTGCCAGTTTTGGCCGCTGTCATCCGAGCGATAAAGTCCCCCGGCTTTTGCGTCTACAATCAGATAAATCCGCTCTGGATTACTGGGTGCGAAGGCAATTCCGATGCGGCCAATTTCTTCGGCGGGCAATCCGTGGCCGGTTACTGGCTCCCAATGATCACCACCATCGCTGGAACGGTACAAGCCGCTGCCAGGACCCTTGGAAGGCGGATAAACATTCCAGGGAGGTCGTCGGGTCTGAAGCAGCGCGGCGTAAATCGTGTTCGGATTCCCTGGCTCGAATGCCAGATCGATCGCGCCGGTGTTTTCATCGTGAAAAAGTATGCGCTGCCATGTCGCACCTCCATCTTTGGATCGAAACACGCCTCGCTCGGTGTTAGGCCCGTAAGCGTGTCCCAGCACAGCGACAAATACTTTATTGGGATCCGCAGGATCGACCAGGATGCGACCAATCTGGCGGGAGTCGCTCAATCCAATGTGTGTCCAGGATTTGCCGGCATCCGTCGATTTGTACATGCCGTTCCCGTAGCCAATATTCGAACGCATATCGGCTTCACCGGACCCGACATAAATCACCTCCGGATTTGAAGGCGCAACGGCAATGGTCCCGATGGAACCAATCGGCTGCGAATCGAAAATAGGGTTCCATGTTCGCCCCGCGTCATTGGTTCGCCAAACGCCGCCATCCACGGATCCAAAATAGAATAATTCCGGCTGCCCCTGGACACCCGTAACCGCGAGCGAGCGTCCACCGCGATGCGGTCCAATCGACCGCCAGTGCAGCTCCTGGAAGAATTTATCGTCAAGATGCAGCGAGGTGCTTGACGCTTGAGCGGATAAAATTGGCGGCACTGCGACGACGCAGGCAATAACGATGGGCAGACATGTCAGCAGCGGCCACTTCAGGCGCGGAATTTTCACTTGGCTATTCTCCGGAGCGCAAATTTCTATTCGAA
>Ga0307479_10004592_pt1 | contig 12637 bp, 13 predicted proteins | sample atmos_gasesECM4C_FD_203743 | JGI IMG/M metagenome (GOLD analysis project Ga0307479, IMG submission 203743) | Hardwood forest soil microbial communities from Morgan-Monroe State Forest, Indiana, United States - atmos_gasesECM4C_515 | ecosystem: Environmental > Terrestrial > Soil > Temperate...
CTTGCTCAGAAAAGAGAGCCCTCATGCGATCGGACGAGAACAACCAGAGCTCAGCAGACAAGGAAGACCTGGGCGATATCCGCATTCTCAAAAACTTGCTTGAGCTTCAATCTCGCTTGCGATCAAAGACTGATTCGATGGAAACCGAACCAGACTAAGTGCTCCTCGAAAGGCGTCTTCCTCACAGTTCATGGTTCAACGACCCCTATCAGTCGGAAGCTGAGGGTTTGTTCTCTCGGTTCTAGTAACGGTGTGCTTGAGCACGTCCGGCGTCACCACGATGGCGGTCTGAGTCTTCTCGACTCCGCTTATGTTCTGAATCTTCCCGAGAATTAAGTCCGATAACGCGGTCAGATCGGGAACTTCGACAAAAGCTATCACATCGAACGGTCCTGTAACTGCATGAGCCATCTTCACCCCTTTAATCTTGGAGATTGCCGTGGCGGCGGTTTTGGTTTTACCCGGTGCGAGCTGTATCAGGATATACGAAACTAGTTTCAACTTGGTAATCTCTGCTCTAAAGACGCCGCGAATGACGAATCATAGCTGATTAACTCTTCGGTTCCGATTCAGCGAGAAGTGTACTTCAACGAAGTTCAAGGTGGTTACAATCCCCATTCATACCCGCGGTCGCTGAAGTAGGCAAATAGCGACTTGTCAGAAGGACCGGTCGGCTAGCATGGGGTGCAAACCAGGACTGGAGAAGATAGCCACACCTTTCAGAGACTTCTACAACCTTCTTGGCGGCAGCCTTCCCGACGCCTCCTCAATCCTGATAGCCGGAGACCCGGGGAGCGGGAAAACAACTCTTGCCCAACAGATACTCTACGACGAGCTGACTCGGTCAAGGTCGTGCATCATCGTAACCTATGATACGTTCCCATCGAACATATTGGAGAGGATGAACGAATTCGGTTGGGACCCGAGAAAATACCAGCTCATGAACAAGCTCGAAATAATGGACTGCTACTCGGCCACTGCTGGCATAACTGAAGGAGTTGTCCCACAACCTTACGACCTGACCAATGTCAGCATTTACCTAACAACGTTAATGGAAAAACTCGGCAACCGCCAAGTCACGATACTTCTAGACTCTCTAATACCCATATTCAGCGAAACTGAGAGCAAACACGCAATCAGCTTCATCCAGAGCATCGCAGCAAAAGTCAAGAAAGCTGGGGGAAAACTGATCGTCACTCTCTCAACTGGGAGCGTCCACCCGGAACTATTCAGAAAAGTGGAAAGCCTCGTCGACGGTGTCGTCGAACTCCGGATGGTTGAGGAGAATCAGATGCTCCACAGATATTTGCTGGTCCGTAAGATGGATAGACGCCAAATAATCCCCCGACTCGTACGTTTCGACATCATAGGCGGGCGAGGCATTCAGCTCAAACTCCCTCGACTCGGGTTTCTAATGCGAAAACCGGGCGTGACATAGTAGGGCATAGATAGCCGGCCAGCTACGTCAAGACTGCCTCTTACGCTATGAAATGACAGAACGCGTCCACGAATCACTTTCTTTCTCTATTCTCTATTTTTCAGGAATCAACTTTAGGCCGACAAACCTCAGGTCTACAGCTCGTCCCACCATCAAACATAGGACAAAGCTCAGACAGTGAGCTTGATTCTGATAGCCCATATCTATTTATCTCCGGTCGGACAATGAGTAGTCAGACCCTGGCATGGCCGAGCAAAACGCGCCAGAATATCCTCCAGCGCTCGAACTTGAGAAAGAACTGACGCGAAAGGAACGCCAGATAGAATATCTCCAAACTGAACTACGCCGTTATCACAACCTGATGGAAGAGCTCAAGCAGGGAATGCGACCTATTGGGACAATAGAGGAAGTAAAGGGCGACACTGCCCTAGTACGCCTATCTGGCGGTCAAGCTTTCCAAGTCAGTATCCCACCTGAAGTGAGAGACAAGGTGAACACCGGCGTTGACGCAGTATTGTCTCCCACCAAGGGCGTAATCGTAGACGTCATCGAGCGAATGAGGGACCGGAGCCTTCTCGAGTACCAAGTAGAGAAAGCGCCTAAAGTATTCTATGAGGACATCGTGGGCCTTGGTAAGGAACTGCTCAGCTTAAGACAAGCCATAGAATGGATACTGGACCCCGAGACGAGAACGAGAAGAGAGCAGATCATCCGGGATCCTCGGATGCTCGAAGAGGCCGGATCAGTCTTACTATTCGGGCCCCCAGGAACCGGTAAGACCTACATGGCAAAAGCGGTAGCAGGGACCATCAGCAAACAAGGCCAGAATACCAGCTTCCTAAAGATAGAGAGCTACGAGATAGTCTCGAAGTGGCTCGGAGAATCCGCGAAGAACGTAAAGGAAGTGTTCAAACTAGCGAGAGAATCCGCCCCGACAGTCTTGTTCATCGACGAAGCAGACGCCATTGGCCGGGCGAGAATGGAGGCGACAACTGACGCAGGACGAGACGTCCAGGGCATGCTCAATCAAATCCTGACGGAACTCGGTGAAGGCTTTCACGTCAACCGGAACGTGGCAGTGATATTCGCGACCAACTATCCCAGCGTGATCGACCCAGCGCTCCTAGACCGGATGAAACGTATAATCTATGTCCCTCCGCCGAAGACTCGGGAAGAGGTCAAGAAAATCCTCGACTTCTATCTTTCCAAAGTGGAGGTTGATCCATCTATCTCGAAATACGATGGTGGACTTACAGAGGAAGCTTTCGATGAGATATGGCGAATCATCCGCTCTCGACGCCAAGTCTACGAAGCATCAATTCCCGACCGCGGAATAATAGTCAAGGACCAGTACGTCATCACCCCACGAGACATGAAGAATATCGTGCAAGAGGCAGCAAGTGAAGCCTCCTTCCAGGGAGAGCCCTTCGTGACGATCGACCGAGTCACAACCCTCTTCCGAAATTTGGGTTCCGAAGAACGGGACAACCGCATCGTTAGCTAGACCATTCCGGTTTTATCCTCCCTCTAACCAGAGGGCCAACATGCGCCCGAGAACAGGAGCTAATCCATTTTCAGTCGGAGATCCTGAAGAGACTATTGACAGAATTGTCAGATTTCTCAGAACCCATTCTGAAAGAATAGGCGCGAGAAATCTAGTAGTAGGTATGTCCGGCGGCCTCGACTCGAGCGTCACCGCCGTGCTATGTTCGAAAGCTCTCGGGGGAGAAAGGACCATGGGTTATTGCCTTCCCGAGGCTGAAACGCGGAACCCGAGAAGCGTAAAGGACGCCGAAGAGGTTGCAGGAAAGTTTGGAATCAGATTCAAGTCCCTTGACATCACAGATCTAGCTCAAGCCGCATCGAGTCTGCTTCATCCTTCAAGAAAGAAGGAAGGCGCCATTCCTTTTGGAAACCTGAAAGCTCGACTCCGGGCGACGATCCTATACTACTACGCGAATACTTGTAGAGGACTCGTCGTGGGCACGGGCGACAAGAGTGAGATTATGCTCGGATACTTCACAAAGTATGGAGATGGTGCCTGCGACATCCAACCGATAGCCGATATATACAAGAGCGCAGTCAGGGATCTCGCCAGACACCTTGGACTTCCCCGGAGAATCTTCTCTAAGCCTTCAAGCCCCGAACTCTGGCCCGGACAGATCGCCGAAGATGAGCTCGGATTACCGTACACGAAGCTAGACTCTATCTTGTGGAGGCTCGAGAGGTGGATGCCTCCCCACGAAATAAGCGATGAGCTAAAGATTCCGGTGCGCACGGTGGAAAGAATCCGAGATCGATTGCTCCACTCGGAGCACAAGAGGCGGCCGCCTCTCTCGATTAAGCTCGGTTTTAGAACTGCCGGTCAAGATCTACGAATCCCCTACAGTCTATGACCCTAGCTGGATCGATCCAGAACTAGAGTCCCGAGGAGGAGTATTTGTCTATGACAGTTCTTCGAGCAGTGGAGAAATATCTCGACTGTAAATATCGTGTTCGACAAACGGTTTCTCTTTGAGAGCTGGCATCCGATTGGCTAACTGGTCCTCGAAAGTTGCTACTTCCATCTTGAAAAAGACGCCTATTGGTATCTTCTCGCCCCACTCGAACGACTTCAGCAGTGCGCCTCCTTTCTTCGAATTGACCTCATCTCTTACCATCGGATCCGCGACCCTGCCATCATACCCTGTCTCCTCAACCTTGTACAATCGGGGGGCTTTGGAAGGAAGGTCATCACCTGCATACCACTCTTTCGTGTTGATGTCGTTGTAAGTTGGACAAGTCTGCAGAACGTCCACGAAGGCGCTCCCACGATGCTCGATGGCGGCGCGAAGAGTCGCCTTCAAATGTCTCACGTCCAGCGCGTAGCTCCTCGCTACGAACGTGTATCCAGACGCGATAGCCATGGCTATCGGGTTTATGCCCTCGACAATTGAGGGTGCGGGCATGGATTTTGTCTTCAAGCCCTTTGGAAGGGTCGGTGAAGCCTGCCCCTTGGTAAGTCCGTAAACTCCGTTATCATGGAGAACGTATGTGAAGTCGAGATTCCTTCGTCCTGTGTTGACAAAGTGTCCTGCTCCTATTCCCAGCCCGTCACCATCTCCACCGACGGCAATAACCGTCAAACCAGGATTCGCCAGCTTTGCACCAGTAGCGATAGGCAGGACTCTGCCGTGGAGGGTGTGGAAGCCGTACGCGTTCACGAAGTGTGGCGTTTTTCCTGAGCACCCGATGCCAGAGAATAGGGCTATTCGGTGGGGCTCAAGCTGCATCTCCAGCAGTGTCATCTGGATCGCGTTTACGATGCCAAAGTCCCCGCAACCGGGGCACCAATCGTTGTGAACCTGTGTCCGATAGTTTTTCAGTTCAAGCATGGCTTAGTGTGACCTCCTTGGCACCATCCCTAACCACTTCCTTCACGCCCTCATAAACTTCGTTTTGCGAGAACGGTCGACCGTCGAACTTGACGACCTTGCTGCCTATCGCAATCCCGGTTCTCTCTCTTATCAGTCCGGCCATCTGGCCCGAATAGTTGTTTTCAACCGCGACCGTCCGTCGGGAATTTGAGAGAACCTTCTGAACAAATTCAGTAGGGAACGGATTCACGTATCGAATCTGGAGGAAGTTAGTCTCGATTCCATCAGCCCGCAGATCTTCAATCCCGTCGAGAATAGAGCCCTTGGTCGATCCCCAGCCAACCAGGGTTATTGGCGCGGACGAGGGACCGTGCAACGTGGCTTTCTTCGAGTCTGGGATGACCTGACCAGCGAGCTCGATCTTGTTCATCCGCTTGGTCATCATTCGGATTCGGAGGTCTGCCGCCTCCGTGATATGTCCAGACTCATCATGCTCGTCCCCAGTCGTCCAAAATACGCCTCCTTTCAAACCCGGTCTTGCTCTTGGTGAGATTCCGAGATCTGTAAACTGGTACCTTTTGTAATCAGGAATCTTGGCTAGGTCCGCTTCCTGGAGTAGGTCGCCTCTGTCCACCTTCATCCCACTTGTGTCGAATATTGGAATGTCCTTGTAGGTGCTGGCTAGGAATTTGTCGGCTAATATTATTACTGGAACCTGGTAGTGCTCCGCGTAGTTGAACGCATCGAACGTGTCATAGAAACACTCAGTGACATCTCCGGGTGCGATAATGATTCTGGGAAATTCTCCGTGAGCTGCATGAAGTGCGAATCGGAGATCAGCCTGTTCTGTTCTAGTTGGAAGTCCAGTTGCTGGTCCGGCTCGCTGCCAGAGGATGATTACTGGTCCCGGGGCTTCCGTTATTCCCGACCATCCTAGCCCTTCTGCCATCAGCGAGAATCCTGGGCCCGAGGTCGAGGTGGACGAGCGCAGCCCAGCGTGTGCGGCGCCGGTCGCCATGTTTATGGCGGATATTTCATCCTCTGCCTGAACCACTATCATGTTGTAGTCAGGCTGATGAGACTCAAGATACTCACTCTCGTCTGTCGCGGGGGTTATCGGATAGTAGGTCTGAAACCCGCATCCAGCTTTCAGCTTGCCAATGGCGATTGACTGAACTCCACGTATCATCATCCGCTTAGCTCCCAAGGGTTGCTTTCGCAGTCTTATCGGGAAGGCATTCGCTCCAAACATTTTCTTCGCATAGTCGAAGCCGTGACGCGCTGCGCTAATGTTCAGGTCTCCAAGAGCCGCTTTTCGTCCTGTGAAACCCTCTCTGATCGCCTCAGTTGCCAGGTCAAAATCATAGTCCACAAGCCCGATCGATGCTCCTAGCGCAATGGTGTTGACCATGACCTGATATTTGCTTAGCTCCTTGTCCTTTCCGAACTCTTTCAACGCATCGATAAGGAGATCCATGTAGGGTACGGGAAAGAGCTTGATGTCATCTCTCCCAAATGACTCTGGCTGCAGCTTAAGGCTTGAATCGTAGATTATTCCGCCCCCCGGACTGACCTCGTGGCGATGACCCCTGTGAGTAGGATGTACCTTGTTTAGGTCGCCGAACATCGTTTCCCTGTCTAGTGCCACCAGGAGGTCCACCCAGTCTACGTGGGACCGGAGTTCTCTTTGATCGACTCTCAACCGGTAATAGCTATGCTCGCCTTTGATGTTGGAGTGATATTCAATGTTGGCAAAAACGTGGAGTCCTCCCCGGATGCACGCCTTTGCGAAATTCTCGGCGACCGAATTGATCCCGCTGCCCTGGGGACCGCCAATCATCCAGGTGAAACTGTTGATCATGCTCAAATGACTATTCAACACTAATTATCGTTGAAACCATAGAAATAATCTTGCTTGTAGAAGAACCAAGCACTGAAGCCGTCGAATATCAACCGAGTTGGGAGTTGGAATTTGGTGCCTAAAAATAAGCACTATATAGGCTAAGTTCAGCGATTGAATCTCTAATTTGAACGGGATAAGACGAGCCTCAGCAGCCGAAGCCTACGGAACATTTCTCCTCACTCTCGTTGGTCCTGGAACGATCACGGCAACCAGCTTTGCCGGGCTCGGATCCACAGCCGCGGGGCTGGGAGTCATAGGACTTGCCCACGGAGTCGCACTTCTGGTTGCCGTCTATTCAATAGGGCATATTTCGGGCGCACACATCAACCCTGCGGTCACAATCGCATCCTGGGCTACCAAGAGGATAGAGCCCAAAAGAGTCGCCCCTTATATCATAGCACAGCTACTCGGCGCGACGATCGCAGGACTAGTTCAGCTAGCGCTTTGGTCTTCATCGAGCACCACATACGAGGCGGCGAAGGCCACATTTCTCGGCGACACTACCCCAGGACTTGGATTCACGATTGGAGCTGCACTGTTCGCCGAGGTTGTCGCAACCGCCATCTTGGTATTCACAATATTTGGGGCGACCGACAAGAAGGCGGATCAGTCCTGGGCGGGGGTCGCCATTGGACTGGTCCTGGCCGCGTCGATCTGGATGTTCGGACCCATATCCGGGGCGTCTCTAAATCCAGCTAGAACATGGGGTCCAACGCTTGCATCTGCGGCGTTTAGCCTCACACCATTCGGAACACTGTGGATTTACATCGTCGGGCCAATCTTCGGCGGCCTGCTTGGCGGCTTCCTGTACGAAGTGGTTCGGCAAGACCGCCCAGGCCAATGAAATGAAAATCGTCGCCCGTTCGACTTGAATCTGATAACTTCTCAACGGCTCCGCGGGCGGAGGACCCCTTACCTCTCCGGTGGCAGGATCAGACTGTCCAAAATGCCAAGGGCATAGTATAACCCCGTCTTTCCAGAGTCCCTCCTGACAGAGGTCCTCTGCGGTCAGTGCACCTTCTCGTCGAGGGCGCAAACCTTCCCTCGTACTTTGCTAGGAGAACCTCCTTACCTTCGACTACGAAACGGGAGAGCGAATTATCTTCGATTTCCGATTCAGAGCACACTCGAATCAGGGCCATTTCTTCGGATTGGGTGAATTGTCCTCAGATTGTTAGGGGGTCGGCGGAGGAGGAGGGGTGTAGTCGGGGTTCACTCTCTGATTGATCTCGTTTGCCAAAGCGTGACCGTGCAGAATCACAGTTACCTTCTTCACTCCATCCAATTTCGAAGTAAGCTGACGAATGTTCATTCCGATATCCTCTGCAAAAATCGGCGGACAGAATGGGGCGGTTAGATGGTATCTGATGAACAATATTCCGTCATCCTTGATGTCAATCTCGTCGACTAGGTGCATCTCCGTTATGGGAAGGCCAATCTCGGGGTCCACAACTTTCTCGAGCTCCTTCGTCACTTCGTCTACTGTGACCATTTCGTTTTTCCTATATTGACAGAGCCCGATGATTTCATTTATGCATTCGCGTCTCGCGAACCCACAGAGGACAAGCCAAGAATGAACTCATACAACACTCAGCTACCGGGGGACTGATAACGGGGACCGATCGATTAGAGTATGACGTAGGTCATGTTTAAATAGACTACTCGTCCTTTTCACTTATCGTTTCTGATTGATAATTCCTTGCGAAGTCGCCTCGAAGTCGGTAATCCCAGCCCTGCGAGCACTTGTCGCTAGGGAACTAATAGAACATTACGGATTCAAGCAAGAGCAGGTCGCAAGCAAGCTAGGAGTGACCCAGGCCGCGGTAAGCAAGTATCAGCATCAGGTCCGCGGGGAAGCCGTCGAACTCGCAGCCGCCCCTGAAGTCAGGGCAATGAGCAGGGACATTGCATCGATGTTATCCAAGAGCCCTAACCCACTGGCAGTCTCACAGAAACTCTGCCAGGCTTGCACGGATATCCGTGCGCTGGGTTTGATGTGCGAGACATGTCGCAAAGTGGATCCAGCCTGGGATGTCGAACATTGTACTATCTGTTTTGGAAGTCATAGCTGCTCAGAGCTAGTAACCATTGAACCTAGCAGCATCGGAAAGTATCGCCGTATCCCGGTGCTATCTTAAAGAAGTCCGTTCCATCTCGTCGTTGGAAGGCGCTGGAGTTGGCGAAAGCCGCTGTCGCGCTAGCAAAGATTCGCAACGTTTCCCCTGTTCTGAAATTATGGTGGTCTCCCTGAACGCCGACGCGTTCAGAATCGGCCTAGTATTTGATTATCCTCCCGCTTGAAGACTTTCGGTAGGGCCCTCTCTTTCGTTTTCGAGCTTTCTCCTTCAAGTCTCGTCGTCGTTCCAGCTTGTCTTCGACGCTCATCTTAGTTTATCACCCCAGCTAGAGTTGTTTGCCGATATCAACTTTCGAGAATGAACTCTTAAATGGGTTTGACCCGAGTCTCACGCCCGTCAAGGAAGAGATTGAGCAGAAGATGCTAGGTTTGTTTGGCAAGAAGAAAGAACCGCCTTCTGTTGAAGGAAATCAGGCAGACCAAGAGCCGATGGTTCTTAGTAAGCTCCAGGAAATTACAGCAGGCGACGCCGACATGTATCAGTCGCTCTCTAGACTTCTATTCCTTGACCCAAAGAAGATTACCACCTCATTGGAGGAGGCGGTCAGCCAAGCAAGCACGTTTGACTCAACAGGAAACAGGACTAGGGCTGAAGTATGGTACAGGGTTGCGGGCGGGATTGCACTATACCGAGGCGATCCCGAAGGTGTGAGAAAATTCTTCGAGAAGGCCGCCTCAATTGCAGGAGACCGTCGACCAGAATACAAGACTATCGCAAGCAGGCCTCAGGACGCGGTGAATCTGGCCCGAAAATTCTATGAAAGCGCCTAGACAGCCCGTATTGGTTACGACCAAAGCCATACTCGGAAAGAAGTATGCTTTCCGAATATGCTTCCGGATGATGGTGCTCCGGGCGGGACTTTCAGCGGCTTTCGGCCGCGTTTGAACCCGCGATCAACGGCTCTGGGGCTTCGTTTTCTCGTAAGCCTCCCCGATCTAGGGCTCGACTGGCCGCCTCATTCGATCTTGAGGCAAAGGCCGCTATGCTAAACCGGGCTACACCACCGGAGCGGCCGAAGGCCTCGGATGAGGTTTCTTTTACCTTTTGGTAAGACTCAAACGAGAGGCTGTATTCTTCGTTTGGATATTTCTCGCGTTCTCTCATTTCGTGATCCTGAATCCTCTGAACTCTCCCGAATGGTCTGACCATTCAACCTCCACCCGCTTAACGACTGCACCTCGGGGACCAACGTGGCAGAATCGAATCAGTTCGTCCAATCGCGTCTTGTCCCCCTCAGCGAGAACTTCTACCTTACCGTCCGGAAGATTTCTCACCCAACCGAGAATCCCAAGTCGTCTAGCCAGATCCGTAATTTCTCTTCTGAAAAACACGCCTTGTACCAAACCTGTGATCAGAATTCTTGCTCGGGCTTCCATTTACCGGTGATGGATGTCGGATGCATTTCTCTCTTGCTTTGAAACTCAAAGAACAGAGGTTCCGAAAAAAAAGAGTTACTAGGTCGCGGGAGGAGGGATGATGGGACGTACGGGTGCAGCAAGTGGGGGGAGAGGCATTTCCTTTGAAGCCACGTCCAGCTCCTGAAGCAGTCCCGTTAAGACTAGGCCCTGAATCGCCGAAAACACGTTTAGTGTCATGTAGAGATAACCTGCTTCCTCGACGTCAAACCTCAGCCCATGTTTCATAAGCACATCTCTTGTTCTCGGAAAAGCGACTATTAGATCTCCGATGGTCGTCTCAGCGCGTATAGAATCAATCTCGATGGTGAAGATTCGGGAATCATCGAAAGCTTCAGACGAGGGTCGATTTACCAGTGTCACGCTCGGAGTTTCAAGACTCTTCGGGATAAGTTTTGAAACTGGTTTTGCCGGCGTTTTTTGTTTGGGACCACTTTTCGGCTTCGTGGTTTTCTTGGAGATTTTCTTTGATTTCGTCTTGCTGCTTCGGGTTGTCTTTTTGGCCATGATCCCATCAGTTTTTCCGCCGTGCGGGGATGGATGCCCGCCCGACTACAGGTAATGGTCGTCCCGGACTATTAATACGCTCGGATGATGTTCAGTCTAGTTCTCTGAGGGTTGAAGGGACCAAGCGATTGGGAGACCTTGCATGAGTTGTTCTGTGTGCTGTGACGCTCTCATTCGGAGTTCGTCCGTGAGGGCCTGAAGGACTGGCGCTGAATAATCTTCAATCTGGCCGCGGTCAGATAGTCGAGCAACGGCCGGGTCTATGGGGACCGATCCTAAGAAGGGTATGCCCAGCTGACTGGCTAGTTTCTCACCCTGCGGTTCTCCGAAGACTTTGATGGCTTCACCGCAATGAGGGCACGTTAGGCTACTCATGTTTTCGATCAGTCCTATGAGCGCCGTATTCATTTTCTTCGCCATGTTGACCGCCTTGGTGACGATGAGGGAGGCGAGCTCTTGGGGAGAAGATACGACGATCACTCCATCCAATGGTAGGGATTGTAAGACTGTCAGCGGAGCGTCGCTGGTCCCCGGCGGAAGATCTACCAGCAGGTAGTGTAGGGATCCCCAGTCGACGTCCCAGTAAAGCTGTCTAATGACGCTGTTCACTATGGGTCCTCTCCAGATGACCGGCATTACTGGATCGTCTAGAACCAGGTTTATCGACATCACTTTGATTCCAGTCCTTGTTAGAATGGGAGTTATGCGGCCGGTGGGACTCTTGGTGGGTCGATCCTTCAGCCCAAACACTTTCGCAATACTTGGCCCAGTCAGGTCTGCGTCTAGGACGCCCACTTCGTATCCTAGTCTACGGAGCTGGACTGCTAGCATGCTGGTGACGAAGGACTTTCCGACTCCACCCTTGCCCGATGCTATCGCGATTATGTTTCTCAGTTCACGTTTACCTAGACGATCGATGCCTGGTCCTGGACCGTTCCCCTGTTCTGGTCGGGTCTGAGCTGCTCCGCTCTGGAGCCTCGTTCGGAGCTGGTTTAGCTCTGCCTTGGACATTGCAGTCGTCTCAACGGTTACTGATTGTATGTGGCCGGTTTTTTTGAGGGCTTTCTCAACGTCCGCTTGGAGGGTTTTTGCGAGGGGGCAGTGCGCGACTGTGAGTGCGATTGTGACTGTGACGTGGTTTTCCTTGATCGATATGTCTCGGACCATGTTGAGGTCGACGATGCTGATGCCGATCTCCGGATCGAGAACTTCGCGGAGACTATTGACGACGAACGACTTGTCGATCGATGGTTGCATCATCCGAGACTGCTTCTATGGTCTAGACTGGGCGAGAAGGTATTTACACTCTCTTTCCATTAGAATCGCTGGATTCATGAGGTAGGGGCGGACCGGACTATGATCCCGTGTGAGACAGTGGTTCTTGCGTTTGACAAGTCTTGGATTCCCATCTCCTTTGAGAGTGTCGACTGGTCTGGTTAGGGTCGCGTTTCTGGAACGATGTCGGTTAGCGAGAAGACGCGTAGAGCGCTGAAGGAGTTTGGCCTGACGGAGTATGAGGCCAAAGTCTACGTATCCCTAGTAGAGTCGGGGACTCAGACAGCGAGCGAGCTCAGCCGGACCGCTTCTATCCCCTACTCGAAGATTTACGAGATTCTTGGAAATCTTGAGCGGAAGGGATGGGTCGAGTCTGAGCAAGGTCGGCCTAGCAAGTACTACCCTAAGGCTCCCTCGACCGCTCTAGAGTCATCGAAGGCTCGCGTGGAGACTACTCTGCGATCGAGCCAGGTAGTTGCGTTGGAGGAGCTGCAGCCTCTGTATGAGAAGAAGGGCGTGCGGGAGAGGCCGGACATTTGGATTGTGAGAGGACAGAGCAATATTCTGGACAAGATTAGAGAGACTCTCGGCCGAACGAGGAGAGA
>Ga0307479_10004593_pt1 | contig 12637 bp, 9 predicted proteins | sample atmos_gasesECM4C_FD_203743 | JGI IMG/M metagenome (GOLD analysis project Ga0307479, IMG submission 203743) | Hardwood forest soil microbial communities from Morgan-Monroe State Forest, Indiana, United States - atmos_gasesECM4C_515 | ecosystem: Environmental > Terrestrial > Soil > Temperate...
CTTCACCTATCTCCACGAGCAGAGCCGCCAAGCCTACTTCCGGGCGTGGAAATGGGCGTGGGCTTTCTACTCGCTTCACTACGTGCTCGATGCGTTTCCGTCGTCTCCTCTTGCGTTCTTTGTCAGCGAGCTTTTCCTGGTCGCGATGGCGCTGTGCATTTTCGTTTCGACGCGGCTGATGCGTGCTTCCACTTATCGTTACCGATGGTACGACGCCGCGGTCGCATCGGCGGGCATTGCGCTTGCCTTGCTAACGTTGCGCGGCCACATAGTAGACGGCGCTTTTCGCCCGGAGATGCAACCCGCGATCCGGCTCGGACTGGGCCTGGCTGTGATTCTGTTGTACAGCTCTGCCGTCTTTTACTTGAACGGCCATAAGCGTGGATCACTTGCCTTTCAGGTGCTTGCGGTGTCGTTGGCCCTGTGGGCCGTTCTGATGGGCGTGGGGCAGTTGCAGAATCCGTGGGTGTTTGGCACAGCCAGCCGGCTGTTCGGTCCCGTGCCGCAGATGCTGTTAGGCATCGCCATGGTCATGGTGTTGTTTGAGAACCAGCGCAACGCCGTACAGGAAAACACTCTTGCCCTGTCGACGCTCGGCGTCGACCCGCGGCGACTCCTCTTCGCCGACGACCTGGTGCCCAACATGCAATCCGCGCTCGAGCGGCTCATGAGCGCCTTGCCCATGCGCCGCGCAGCTATCTGCATCACCGAGCGCTGGCGTGGCCTTTTACCTTCGGTGCAGCAGGGATTCTCGCCTGGATTCGTGGATGCTCTGGAAAGGAGCAGGTCCGCGGACTACATTTCCGAAGTCGCCTACCGCCAGGGCGGAATCTTCACCGTGCATGATCTGGCTGAAATGACCGAGCCGTTCCCAGTAACGGCAGCAGGAACCTTCGCCGAATTCAAGCAGATTCTATTGGAAGCGGAGGTTCGCAACCTGACCGCAGTCGCGCTGCAGACTCGGGAACATAACTTCGGCGTGATCCTCTTCCCGCATGCGGAACGCAGGGCGTTTGGTTCGTCGGGTCCTCGCCTTATGGTCGGTCTCGCCCTGCAACTGGGACTCACCCTCGAGAATTATGTAGTCGGTCACGATGCTCATCGCCGCACACAGGAATATGAGTTGTTGACCGAGATCGGGAAGGCCATCAGTTCGCGCCTCGACCAGGACGAAATCCTCCGTACCATCCAGGTTGAGCTAGGGCAGATCTTTGACACCAGCCACTTTTACATCGCGTTCCAGGAGCCCGATGAAATTCGCTTCGAGCTCGAGGTCCGGGATAATCGGGTATTCCCCAAGCGCACGCGCGAGCTGCGCAATGCATTCACGGAATATGTGATCCGTTCCGGCGAGTCTCTACTGATTCGTTCGGATTTAGAGAAGACCCGGGCGCGATTGGGAATCAGCCACGTGCCTGACCGCCCTGCCAAGTGTCTGATCGCGACGCCCATTTTCCTAAACAACAAGCCCGCCGGTGTCATGGTCGCGATGAACCCAGAGAGGGAATTCGTCTTCGAACAGCGCGATCTCGACGTGCTCGTCACCGCCGCCGGACAGGTCTCGGTTGCCATGGAAAACGCGCGCCTCTTCGCCGATGAACAGCGCCGTTCCCGCCAGCTTGCCTTCCTCAACAACATTTCCCGAACTGCCATCTCGAGTGACGACCCCGTTCACATGCTGAGCCAGATCGCCAGCGAGATTCAGAAGAACTTCAATTTCGATCACATCGGGATCGGCTTGCTCGACTACGGCACCAAAGAAGTCGAAATCAAGGCCGAGGCTGGAACCACCGCTCACGCGACCGGCAAACGCATTCCGCTGGGCACAGGCATCCTGGGCCGCGTTGCCCGCAGCGGCGAGCGTGCTCTGGTGCAGAATGCACTACCCGGAAATCTGACCGGGGTTTTGCCCGATTCGCGCGCCGTGCTCTGCATTCCGGTCACTTACGGCGAATCCCTGCTGGGTGTGCTTAACGTGGAGAGCCGCAACGAGAACGCGTTCTCGCCGCAGGACGTCCTCATCCTCAACACGCTTGCCGATTTGCTGGCCACAGCTTTGCACAACGCCTTCGTCTTCCAGAAGCTGCAGCAGCAATCCATTACCGACGGCCTGACCGGCATCAAGACGCGCCGCTTTTTCTGGGAAGCCCTATCGGCCGAGTGGAAGCGCGCTTCGCGTTCCGGACGTCCGTTCTCGGTCGTGCTCATCGATCTCGACAAGTTCAAAGAAGTCAACGACACCATGGGCCACTTTGAGGGCGATCTCGTCCTGGCCCGCGTCGGACGGCTGCTCGAGCAAAAGTCGCGGCAGTCGAACGTGGTCGCCCGCTACGGCGGAGATGAGTTCATCGTCCTGATGCCGGAAACCGGCGCCGAGCAGGCCCAGGTGCTTGCCGAGCGCCTGCGCCAGTGGATCGCCGCCGATCCTATGCTAGGGGAACACCACGTAACCGGCAGTTTCGGCGTCGCCAGCTTCCCCATGCACGGCTTCTCCATCGAAGACATCATTCGCGTTGCCGACGCAGGTATGTACGTCTCCAAGCGCTCGGGCGGAAACCTGGTCTCGACGGCACAGGAATTTACCGAGGGGGAGACTTTCGCCCGCCAACGCCAGCAGATTTCCGCTTACATTGAAGGTTTCCTCCAGCGGGAGCGCACCGGACCGGAAGATCTTGAGGAATTGACCTCGACGTTGGAGAAGCTCTGCACCGGCGATGAAGGCTGTAACGTGCCGATATTGAAGGAATCGATCGAATCACTAAGCCGCGCCGCCGAATCGCGCGAATTACGCACCGCCGGCCACGGCGACTTGGTGGCGCGGTACACCGAAGTGATTGCACGCGCCTTGGGCTTGTCCTCGGAAGAGACGGCAGATCTCGTTTATGCTGCCCGCGTTCATGACGTCGGCAAGATTTTCGTGTCCGAGCGCATTCTCAACAAACCCGGCCTCCTCACCGACGACGAATTCCTTCAAGTTCGGATGCACGCCCACGTGGGTGCCGAAATCGTGGGCACCATCCCTCATAGTGCCATGATGCGCGAGGCAGTCGAGCATCACCACCAGCGCTTCGATGGCTCCGGCTATCCCGATGGGTTGAAGGGCGAAGAAATTCCCCTGTGGGCTCGCATCATTGCCCTCACCGATGCCTACGCCAACATGGTTACCGAGCAGTCCATCGCAGCCGCGAGAACTCCCGACCAGGCCCTCGATGAACTCGCGCAGATGAGCGGTACACGCTTTGACGGCATGCTCGTGCGCGTGTTCCTGCGCGCACTGAAGTCCGAACGGTCCTCGAGTTCCGCTGGCTGATAAGCGCAGGTATCAAGCGGACCACTCCCACGGACCAAGCTAACTCCAACTGAATTTCGGGTGGATTTCGCGCTGACCACAAACTCGGTGTGTCACTTGCTGTCAATGGAATTTTAGATGATATCACGCGCAGCTACTAGCTTGTTTCTTTGTCGTTCCGCGGGAACAATGCACTGCATGAAAACCGAAGCGACGCGCATCAACGACATCGAAATGTTCTACGAGACTGACGGAACCGGGGAACCGCTGCTCCTTTTGCACGGCGGAGGTGGCTGCCACGACGACTGGGCATTCGCAGGTCGCGACGAGTTCTTGCGTGACTACACTCTCATCCTGCCCGATGCGCGGGGCCACGGCCGCTCGACCAATCCGCAGAGGACGATTACCCACCGGCAATGCGCGCTAGACACCCTCGCGCTTCTCGATCATCTCGGTATCGATCGCTGCAGAGCGATCGGCCTGAGCATGGGTGGGAACATTCTTTTGCACATGGCCACGATGCAGCCCGATCGCATTGAAGCGATGGTGGTCGTCAGCGCAACTATGCACTTTCCCGAGCAGGCCCGCGCCATCATGCGACAGGTTCGAGTAGAAAATCAGTCTGCGCAAGAGTGGGAGACTATGCGCAAGCGCCACAAACTCGGTGACGGTCAGATCGTGGCTCTGTGGGAGTGGCAGCGCGGAATGAAAGACAGCTACGACGACATGAACTTCACCCCCGCCGTATTGGGCAAAATCAAGCCGGCGACGTTGATCGTCTATGGCGACCGGGACGTTTTGTATCCCGTCGAGATGGCGGTCGAAATGTATCGATCCATTCCGCATTCTGCGCTTTGGGTCGTCCCCAACGGCGGCCACGGCCCGGTGTTCCTCGAGGCCGCGCCACGATTCGTCCAAACGACCCTGGCCTTCTTTCGGATGTGAGGCACATCCGGCTGCACTGGCCAGCCGATTCCGTCTCACAAGCTCGTATGAGCCGAACGCGGGAACCCGTGGCCAACAATTCGTGGTAATCACCGAACGACTGCACTACAGCTTCGGAAGCACGATTCCTTTCTGCGCCTGGTATTTACCTTTGCGGTCGGCATAGCTGGTTTCGCACACTTCGTCGGACTGAAAGAAGAGAATCTGGCACAGGCCTTCGTTGGCGTAGATGCGGGCCGGAAGCGGCGTCGTGTTCGAGATCTCAAGCGTGACAAAGCCTTCCCACTCGGGCTCGAATGGCGTCACGTTAACGATGATGCCGCAGCGGGCGTAGGTGCTTTTGCCCACGAAGATGGTTAGCACGTCGCGTGGAATCTTGAAGTATTCGACCGAGCGGGCGAGAGCGAAGGAATTCGGCGGAACGATGCAAATATCAGTGGTTAGGTTAACGAACGATTTTTCGTCGAAATGCTTGGGATCGACCAGTGCGTTGTTGACGTTGGTGAAGATTTTGAACTCGTCGGCCACGCGCAGGTCATACCCGTACGATGACAAGCCATAGGAGATCACGCCCTCTCGCACCTGCTTCTCCGAGAAGGGGTTAATCATGTCGTGTTCCAGGGCCATCTTGCGAATCCAGCGGTCACTCTTCGGCATGAAGCTCCTTGGGGAATTTGTGATTGGGTAATTCGTAATTTGATATGCGCTCGGGGCCGTTGCAGTCTCGCTGGTCCAGGAAATTGCAAATCACCCGATTACACAGTTACTCAATTTCTTTGGCTGGGTTGTCAGTTTACGGGATTGGTGCTCCCGTTGACAATCTCGGTTATCTCCCCTAGCATCAATAACTTGAAGCATCATCTAGACCCCTGCACCCGGGAGCGCTCGTGATCAAGCTCGACATTATCAATGAAGTGGTGGCCAAGACCGGCATCACCAAGACCAAAGCCGAACTCGCCGTGGAGACTGTGTTTGAGAGCATGAAGCAATCGCTGGCGCGGGGCAATCGCATTGAACTGCGGGGATTTGGCGTGTTCAATGTGCGTCCGCGCAAGACCGGCATCGGGCGCAATCCGCGCACTGGAGCCGAAGTGTCCATTCCTCCAGGAAGGGCCGTACGGTTCAAGCCGGGGAAGGAATTGCAGTCGATTGATTGAGCGTGCCTGCCGCGTCGACCGCGATCTATGGGCTCGCGGTCCCTTCCGTCGTCTCCGCTCGTAGTAGCATCAAAGAACCATTCGGGATTCAGATCCCGGACGTGTGAATTTCATGTCGGACCCGAATCTCCAGATACCGACTTCGACGCTCGAGTACGAATATCTGCCGGAACCGATGGGGCCGCCGCCCGCGGAACGCTACTGGCTGCATGGATTGCTGCTGCTGGTGACCTGCTTCACCACGTTGGTGGTTGGGGCGCGGATGGAATTCGAGTTCAGGAACAACTTGCCTCCGTTCGCCTTGGGAGATGAATACCTTCCTTTTTTCAAGCTGAAATGGGTGCTGGAGCAACCTTCGAGGCTGCTCCTGGGCATTCCATTTTCAGTGACGCTGCTGACGATCCTTCTGGCCCACGAGATGGGGCACTACCTGGCATGCCGTTATTACGGAGTCCGGGCGACGCTGCCGTTTTTTATTCCAGCGCCGACGCTGATCGGAACCCTGGGAGCAGTGATTCGGATCAAGGCCCCGATTCGCTCGCGGGCTTCATTGTTTGACATCGGAATCGCGGGGCCGATCGCGGGATTTGTGGTTGCGGTCATCGCACTGGCAGTCGCGCTGAACCTGTCAAAGCCCCTCGCGCCTGGTATTGGTCCACCTGATCTCCACCTTGGGTTTCCTGCCATCTTCTGCGTCATGCATGAACTGCAGCGCAGTTTCGCGCCGAACCAGGCAGCGGCCGCTGTGCCCCTGGCACAAATCTATTTGCATCCCACGGCGATTGCGGCCTGGGTTGGGATGTTCGCCACCGCACTGAACCTGCTTCCCAGCAGCCAGTTGGATGGAGGGCACATTGTTTACGCGCTGTCGCCGCGGGCGCATCGCGTGATTTCCTGGATTACGGTCATCCTGCTGGGCGGCCTGGGCAGCTTAGGACACCTGTATCGGACCTGGTCCATGTGGGCCGCGCTGCTTCTCGCGATGAATATTTTCACCTACCGCCAGCGACAAGCGCCGGAGTATCCTTTGCTCCCCGCCAACCGCTGGGTCCTGGCACTACTGGCACTGATCCTGCTGGCGTTGACATTCACGATCTCGCCGTTCCGGATTGATTTTCACTGAGTTTTAACCTTCAATTAACTTTCGAGCGGGCTGCCGGCGCTAGGCCTGGAGTCTATCCATCGGACCACTCTCCAGGAGGGACATTCCATGAAAGTGCATCATTGCGCCCGATCGCTTATCGGTAGTGCGCTGCTGACAGCCCTGGCCGCCGTCGGGCAGGTCGCATCCGTTCCCTACACGATTTCAACCTTTGCCCTCCGGCGTTCCCGGAGCCTATTCTCAACCTGACTCAATTGCCGTGCTCGGGCGGTATGTCTACATTGGCTACGGGAATGGAGTGGCGAAGGACGGCTCCGACGGCAAAAGCACCACGATCGTTAAATACAAAATGAACGCTGACGTCGTTACCACTTTTTCCGTGATTGGCCACAACGATGGGCTGCGCGTAAATCCGAGGACCAAGAAGTTGTGGGCACTGCAAAACGAGGACGGGAACCCCAACCTGGCGATTATTGATCCGGAGACAAGGAGCGCAAAAAGTTTATACCTTCGCGCCTACGGCTCACGGCGGAGGGTATGACGATATCGCGTTCCCAGGCGACGACGTGTTCCTGAGCGCATCCACCCCCCCAACAATCCTAACCTTTCCCAAGCAGTTGTCCGGGCGACCCTCAGCGGAACGAAGGTCAACGTGAGCGAAGTGCTGAACGCGAGTGCCACCGCCATCGACATCCCCACGAACACGCCTACGCTACCGCTGAATCTTCAGGATCCGGACTCGATGACCTTCAATCAGCTCGGCGACCTGGTGTTGGACAGCCAGGCCGACGGCGAACTCATTATCGTGCATCACCTGGGAGCCCCCGACCAGAGCGTCTACCATCTGGGACTCAGTCTGAACGGGTCTGGCACTCAGGTGGACGACACCGTTGTCGCGACATCCGGCCACGGCACAATTCTCGTGTCGGATCGCGATGCTGGATCCGCCGGGATCATATATTCGATCTCCAAGAACATTTTCTCGCCAGGTGCGGCCTACACTGCGGCGCTCACTTCGGTGGGCGCTCTGGATTTTGACACCGGAGTCATCACCAACGTAGTTACGGGGCTGGTGAGCCCGCATGGCATGGCGTTTGTCGATGACGAGGGGGAGCGGGAAAGATAGATAACGCAACAACAACCATACACTGGGCGGCCAGGGTTAGCGGCCGCCCTTTCCTACATCAGCCAAAGCGCATCCACATCAACGATGACCTGCGTGCGTGGAATCTTCTGCTGCGCGGCATAAGCAAGCATGGCGCGCAACGTTGCGTTGAGTTTTTGCCGGCTGGGTGATTTCAGAACGAAGTGGTAGCGATAGTCCCGCTTCAGGCGCATGATCGGCGCTGTGGCGGGGCCGAGCACGCGCACACCCTCGTGGCGACTGGCGTCGAACCACTTGCCGAGCAGTCCCGACCATCGCAATGCGTCGTCGAGTTGGTCGCTGCGGACGAGCACGTTCGCCAGGGCCGAGTACGGAGGGTAATGCATCCAGCTGCGAAAGCGGAGTTCCTTTTCGTAGAAGCCGATGAAGTCGTGGCGGGCGGCGTACTGGACGGCGTAGTGATCTTGAAAATAAGTCTGGAGGATGACCTTGCCGGGCGTCTGGCCGCGTCCAGCGCGGCCGGCGACCTGGGTTAGCAACTGGAATGTGCGCTCGGCGGCGCGGAAGTCGGGCAGGCCGAGAGCGACGTCGGCTCCGATCACCCCCACCAGAGTGACGCCGTGGATGTCATGGCCCTTGGCGATCATCTGCGTGCCAACCAGCAGGTCGAGCTCCCCTTCATTAAGCGCATTCAGGGTTCGTTCGAAGTCTTCGTGACCTCGGACGGTGTCGCGGTCGAGGCGAGCGATGCGCGCTTGCGGGAACATTCCGTGCAGAAGGTCTTCCAGCTTCTCCGAACCCGTCCCCAGGAAATAGACATATTCGCTGCCGCAGTGCACGCAGGTTTTTGGCACGGGCGCCCGATAGCCGCAGTAGTGGCAGATCATTTTGTGCTCGCGCTTGTGATGCGTAAGCGCGATAGCGCAGTTGGCGCATTCCAGTTTCTTGCCGCAGGTGCGGCAGAGAACCACTGGAGAGTATCCGCGGCGGTTGAGCAGTACCATGACCTGCTCTCGGCGTTCCAGCCGATCTTTAATCTCGGTGGCGAGCTTGCGCGAGATGACTTGCTCGTGGCCGGTTTCCTGGAACTCCTGGCGCATATCGACGATCTCGACTTCGGGCAGCGGTCTCTGCTCGACACGATCAGGCAGTTCGATCAGGGCATACTTATCCTTCTTTGCGTTGAAGTAGGACTCCAGCGACGGGGTTGCCGAGCCCAACACGACGACGGCGTCGGACATCTTGGCGCGCATCACAGCCACGTCGCGGGCATGGTAGCGCGGCGTTTCTTCCTGCTTGTAGGAGGAGTCGTGCTCTTCATCGACGATGATGAGCGCTAGGTCCGAGACCGGAGCGAACACGGCCGAGCGTGTGCCGACGACCATGCGGGCTTGGCCGCGCTTGATGCGATGCCACTGCTCGGCGCGCTCCCGGTCGGAGAGCGCAGAGTGGAGCACTGCAACCTCGTCGCCGAAGATCTGATATAGGTCGGCGGCGACGGCGGGGGTTAGACCGATTTCAGGAACGAGCAGGATGGCGGAACGGCCGGCGTCGAGGACCGCCCGCATTCCGGCCAGGTACACCGCAGTTTTTCCCGAGCCCGTGACACCGTGGAGAAGCATGCCAGAGAACTTGCGGGCTTCGACGTCGTCACGCATACGAGTGAGCGCGGCCTGCTGCGCTGAGTTGAATTCGAATGCGAAGGGGGATGGGCGCGGATTGGAGCGGGAGACAGTGAATTCGGCTGGTGCTTCGACGATCTCGACGAGTCCACGCCGGATTAGAGTGCCTAGTGTGCTGCGGGGAACCTCGAGCGATTGCAGTATCTGGAGTGGAACTTTGCCACCTGATCCGGCTAATGTGTCCACCAACTGCCGCTGATTCTGGTTGAGCTGGCCGTCGACGGCCTTCAGGAGAGCGACCTTGATCGTGCGTGTAGCGTCTTGCGGTGCCGAAACATCTTCGCGGGCTAGCCATTTCTTGCGGACCATTCCAGTCAGAACCGCGCGGGACACTCGAGTCGCGGAGCGGAGAGTTTCTTCGCGTACCAGAGCGGAAGACTTGACGGCCAGAGCAGCGGACTCCGTTTCCGAGGCATGCGCCGCGAGATAGTCGAGGACGCGGAACTCCACCGCTTGTTCCTCGGGGGTACGGCGGGAGCGGGCGGACGAGCCAGACATGCCTGCGAGATGCAGCGCCATCTGGCCGTCTTCGGTGACGCGATACCCGATGCAGTGTTTGAATTCGGCGCTCAGCGGAAGCATGGTGCGGAAGACTTCACCGATCGAAGCGAGATAGTAGTCGGCGATCCAGCGGCCCAGACGCAGCAGTTTCTCGTCGAGAACCGAGGCGGGGTCGAGCACCGAGATGATGTTTTTCGTGGTAACGGAGGGCGCGCGATCGTGCACTTCGACGACTATGCCCGACATACGCTTCTGGCGGAATGGCACCAGCACACGGCCACCGACGACTGGCGTGGCATCTGCGGGGACGCGGTAGGTGAAGGCCATGTCCAGTGGCACGGGCAGGGCTACGTCGCAGAATTCGGGCATTGGTTGCAAGGATAAACTATGGGTCGCGTGTCGGGAGTGAATACCCTCGTCAGGCAGGGATGCTTCGACTCGACTGATCATCCGCCTCGCGGGTGATCAGTTCCGCTCAGCATGGCAGGATCGCTGCTTACTCGCTCTTCTGCGGAGGTTTCAGACCCAGGTACTTCATCACCATCTGTAGATCTTTCCATGCCTCGCCTTTCTGGCGCGGATCGCGCAGAAGAAACGCGGGATGATAGGTTACGGCGAGGCGCGCTCCTTGCCAAGACGGATCGCTGCTGCGCGCGCCGGCCGGCATGAAATCATAAAAGCGACCGCGCAGCTCGGACATTGGCGCGTTGATGGCGAGCAGATTCTTGGCGGCGACCGCACCGAGCGCAACCACGACTTTGGGTTTGATGACAGCGATCTGGCGCATCAGGAAGGGCGAGCAGGTGTCACACTCGTCGCGTTCGGGCGTACGGTTGCCCGGGGGACGGCACTTGACCACGTTCGCGATGTAGACCTCCTCGCGCTGGAGTCCCATCGCCTTGATCATATTGTTAAGCAACTGCCCGGCTCGGCCTACGAAGGGCTCACCCTGCGCATCTTCGTCGGCGCCGGGACCTTCGCCGACGAACATCAACTCGGCCTTCGAATTGCCTACTCCAAAGACGATCTGTTTGCGCCCCTGCTTGTGCAGCTTGCAGCGGGTGCAGTCGCCCAGATCCGCGCGAATCAGTTTGAGCGCCGCCACAGGGTCGGCGACGCTCCGCTCCGGCCTCGTCAGCACGTCGAAGGTGTTGTCTTCAGCAAAGGCCGCGACTGCGGCCGACTTTCTTGGCGTCATTTCTTCTCGCTGTTCTGGCTGGGTTGGGGATGATACGATGGCTTCAATCGCGACCACTGCGGGCTCGGCAACTTCCGGTGCTTGCGGTTCGCGACGATAGAAATCGTCGATGCCCAGTTCGTGATAGTAGCGCATGCGCTCGGCCACCGCGCGGCGCAAGTGAGGGTTAAGAACTGAGGGCATGAGTTGACGTCATTATAGCGTGGCGTGAGGACAGGACCTTTACGGCGGAGTTTTCGCGGGTTAGTGTTCGTAGATAGGGATCCTTCGACTGCGTCAGTCATTCGCTTCGCGAACGACTGACTTCGCTCAGGATGACAGTTAACCGAGGTTAAGCCTTCACGGGCGATTTGCGCTGCTGGCGGAGGCGCACGACTTGGTCGAGAACCCGCTGAGCCACTTCCCACTTGGTGGTTTCGGGAACGTCGACGACCTCGTCACGAGTGATGATCGTCACCGCATTGCGGTCGGAGTCAAAACCAACTCCTTCGCGCGAAACATCATTGACCACGATCGCGTCGAGGTTCTTGCCGACCAGCTTCTGGCGGCCGTTCTCAAGAACATTTTCCGTTTCCGCAGCGAAGCCGACGACGATCTGCGAGGTCTTCCTGAGAGCAAGCTCCTTCAGGATGTCGGGGGTTGCTTCGAGCTCCAAGATCATTGGGTCTTTGCGCTTGATTTTCTGGCTGGCGGCAGTTTTGGGGCGATAGTCGGAGACGGCCGCGGTCTTGATCACGATGCTGGCCTGCGGCAACAGCTTGAGCACAGCATCGCGCATTTCTTCGGTCGACTCCGCAGGCGTTACTTCGGAAGCAGCGGGAGCCGTGAGCGAGGTTGGCCCGCTGACGAGCAGAACACGCGCGCCCCGGCGCAGAGCCGCCTCGGCCAGAGCATAGCCCATGCGCCCGCTCGAACGGTTGGTGAGGAAGCGCACGGGATCGATTTTTTCTCGGGTTGGCCCAGCGGTGATCAGCAGAGTCTCGCCCCTCAGATCCTGGGATGCACCGAGGGTCTCCAGCACGGCGGCGACGATTGCCTCGTTGTCGGCGAGGCGGCCAGCGCCTGTCATGCCACAAGCCAGGTAACCCGAGCCCGGCTCAACGATCTTGACGCCGCGTTGGCGCAGAATCTCAAGGTTGGCCTGCGTGGCCGGATGGTTCCACATGTTCACGTTCATGGCTGGCGCCACTACGACGGGAGCTGTAGTCGCCAGATAAAGCGTGGTCAGGAAGTCGGTGGCGATGCCTTGCGCGAAGTGGGCGAGTACGTCGGCCGTAGCCGGAGCGACCACCAGAGCATCGATCGATTGCGCTACGGCAATGTGCTCGATTGCGGAGTCGATATTAGGCACATGTTCGTCACCAGTTGAAAACATTCCGGTGATGACCTTTTCTCCGGAAAGGGCGGCAAAGGTGAGGGGCCGAACGAACTCCTGGGCGGCGCGTGTCATGACGACTTGCACGCGGATTCCGCGATCCTGCAGCAGGCGAACGATTTCGGCGGCCTTATAAGCTGCTATGCCGCCCGTAACGCCGAGGGCGATCTTCATGGAGTTTTGATGGTTGATTTTTGATTATCGATTCAAAGGAGCCCAATCGGCCTTTCGCCTTCAACAATCAGCCATCACGAAATCAAACCATTCTCTCAGTCCTGGCCCA
>Ga0307479_10004594_pt1 | contig 12636 bp, 8 predicted proteins | sample atmos_gasesECM4C_FD_203743 | JGI IMG/M metagenome (GOLD analysis project Ga0307479, IMG submission 203743) | Hardwood forest soil microbial communities from Morgan-Monroe State Forest, Indiana, United States - atmos_gasesECM4C_515 | ecosystem: Environmental > Terrestrial > Soil > Temperate...
TTCGGCGGCGAGCGTGCGCTCGGCCAGCAGCGTCTCCAGCGGCCCGAGCAGCAGAGTGAGCGGCGTGCGGAATTCGTGAGAGACGTTGCTGAAGAACGTCGTCTTGCTGCGATCGATCTGGGCCAGCGCCTCGGCGCGGTTCTTTTCCGCCTCGTACGCGCGCGCGGTCGCAACGGCACCCATGACTTGATCCGCGGTGGCCTGAAAGAACCTCAGGTATCGGTCGTCGAGCGCACGATGGGGGCTGATGCCGGCGACCATCAGCGCGTACGGCGGTGATGGGCCCGCGCGTGACAGGGGCAGGATGATCGCCCGGTTCGGCCGCGCACCCCAGCGGCCTGCGGGCAACGGCCCGAAGCGCGCCGTCAGGTCCTCGATGACGAGGTCGCGACCGCTGCGGACAACCTCGAACAGGGGCCACGAGTCTGCAGGGATGTAGCCGGCCAGCGGCACCCGAACGGACCTGGCGGGACCTTCATGGTCCTTCCATCCGCTGACAGCGACCAGCTGCGCATCTTCACCCTTCTGGCCGAGAAGATAGAAAAGCACGAACGGCAGATCCAGCTCGTTGGCGGACAGAGCCTCGGCCGCGATGCGATAGGCTTCCAGCTCGGTCTTCGCCTGCGCGGCTCGCGCCGACAGATCGTGCAGCATCCGGATCTGCCGTTCGCCTTGCACCTTTGCGGTCGTTTCCTGCACCGTATTCAGCAGGCCGCCGATGGCCCCGTCGTCCCCGGGCACGGGACTGTACGAAAAGGTGAAGTACGTTTCCTCGGCCATGCCCCCGCTGTTGATGAACAGCTGAAGGTCCTCGGTCCACGTGGCCGGACCGCCCTCCTGAACACTCCTGGCCAAGGGGCCGGCGACATCCCAGACCTCGGCCCAGATCTGTGCCGCGGGAGCGGCCAGCGAGCCGGGGTGCTTGTCTCTCAGAATCGGGCGATACGCATCGTTGTACAGGTGCAGCAGCTCGGGGCCCCACCAGAGCAGCATCGGGAATCGGCTGCCGAGCACGACGCCCAGCATCGTCTTCAAACTGGCCGGCCAGTTTTCCACCGGACCGAGTTTTGTCCTGGACCAGTCGGTCGCGCGCATCAGCGCGCTCATTTCGCCGTCGCCAGCGAACAGATCCTTCGGAGAGGCGGTGCCCTGCAGCTTGGCTTCGGAGTCCTTCTTTCCGTGATTCAAGCAAAACCCCTGCTTCAGGCACAGTTAATGCGTCCGCGACGAGGCCGATCGAGCCGCCGGCCGCGGCCGAAGCATAGCCTGCCGCGACTCGGGCGATCGCGAAGACTTGTCGTGGTTGTTGGGAGTAATGTCAGGGGGGAGGGAGCTGGTTTTCGCGCCGGATTACGAAGCAGTCGGTGAACCGATCGACACGTGTGTGCGCTCGTCGAGGGCGCACACCGCGCCGGAGCGATAACGACCCTCCGATGACGAGCCGGAGGTGCAGATGTCTCGGACGGTTGCAGATGTCCTGGTTGGCGTGCTCGAGCAGATCGGGGTCCGCCATATTTTCGGGTTGATCGGCGACTCGTTGAATCCGATCGCAGACGCGATTCGCCGCAGCCGCATCGAATGGATCGGCGTGCGCCATGAAGAAGGCGCGGCATTGGCCGCGGCCGGCCAGGCAAAGCTGTCCGGCCGTCTGGCGGTTTGCGCCGGCACCACGGGTCCCGGCAGCAACCACCTCGTGGCCGGACTCTACGAGGCCAGCCGCGACCACGCACCCGTTCTGGCGCTGTCCGGCGAGATGCCGCGCAAGCTGCAGGGGATGGACTTCTTCCAGGCGACCGAGCCCGATCTTCTGTTCCGCGACGTCTCGCTTTACACGCAGACCATCTCCTCGCCGGCCCAGGCGCCCGGCGTCATTCACCAGGCGATCGTCGCTGCCTATGCAGGCCGTGGCGTCGCCCATCTCACGCTGCCTCAGGATGTGCTCGCGTCCAAGGCCGAAGGCGCGGTCTCGAGCGTCGCTACCCTGAAGCCGCCGCCCGAGCTTGCCGCTCACGAGGACGACATCGGCGAGGTCGCCCGACGGATCGATCAGGCCGGCAGTGTCGTGATCATGTGCGGGTCCGGATGCCACGGCGCCGTCGAGGAACTGCGCGCCCTCTCGGACCGGCTCAAGGCGCCCTTGATCCACTCGGTCAAGGGAAAGGACATCATGCCGTATGACGACCCGCGCTGGATGGGCGGTATCGGCATGATCGGCACCCGGCCGGTGTACAGCGCGGTGATGCATTGCGATCTTCTGCTGATGGTCGGCACCGACTATCCCTTCTCGAACTTCCTTCCCACCGGCGGCACCGTCATCCAGATCGATGAGCGTCCGCAGGCGCTGGGGCGACGCGCGCCGACCGCGGTGGGCGTCGTCGGCTCGGTCAGGCCGACCTTGAAGCTGTTGCTCGACCGGGTCGCTCCCAGGAGCGACACGGCGTTCTTCGACAAGCTGACGACGGAGCGTCGCAAATGGGATCAAATGCTGGATCAACAGGCCGATCCCGCGCGCAGCAAGGATCGCATCCATCCGCAGGCCGTGGCGCGCATGGTGAGCGATCTGGCCAGATCCGACGCCGTCTTCGCACTCGACACGGGTCTGAATACGCTCTGGTCCGCCAACTGGATCCGGCAGAGCGGATCGCAGCGGATCATCGGCTCGTTCAACAACGCGGCGGTCGGAACGGCGCTCGGACAGGCCAACGGCATCCAGGTGCTGGATCGATCCCGCCAGGTCATCGCGCTGTGCGGTGACGGCGGCTTCAATATGCTGATGTGCGAGTTCCTGACCGCCGTGCACCACCGGTTGCCGGTGAAGGCCGTGATCTACAACAATTCGGCCTTCGGGTTGATCACCTTGGAGGCGGAATCCGTTGGTTTGCCCCCGTACCGCAAGGGCATCGAATTTCCCAATCCGGACTTCGCGGCGCTGGCGCGTGCGTGCGGCGGGCATGGGTTCGCGGCCAGGAAACCCGCTGAGCTCAAGGCCGCGATCCGCGAAGCCTTTGCGGTCGATGGCCCCGCCATCGTCGATGCCGTCGTGGCCGCAGACGAGGTTCCAAACCTGCCGCACGTCGACCTCGATACGATCGGCAATTACGCCGTGGCCAAGATCAAGGAAGCTGTGCTCGCCGTTACTCGCTCGTGACCATCAAGGAGAGGCCATGCGAAGCTCGTATTCTGAAGCGGGATGTCTGCGCCGCGCGTGGCCGACATCATGGTAAAGGCCGACATCGGGGCGGCCGCCAGCGCGCCGAAGCAGTCGCGCCCCTGGTACCGGATACTGTATGTGCAGGTGCTGATCGCCATCGCGCTGGGCGTGCTGGTGGGGCATTTCTATCCCAAAACCGGAGCCGCGCTCAGACCGCTGGGCGACGGCTTTATCGCTCTGATCAAGATGATGATCGCGCCGGTGATCTTCTGCACGGTCGTGCACGGCATCGCCTCGATGACCAACCTGGCCAAGGTCGGCCGGGTCGGACTGAAGGCGCTCGTCTATTTCGAGGTCGTCTCCACCGCCGCGCTGGTCATCGGATTGGTGGTGGGCGAGATCGTCAAGCCGGGTCAGGGCTTCAACATCGACCCGAGCACGTTCGACGCGCACAGCGTGGCCGGGTACGTGACCCGGGCAAAGGAGGAGGGCATCGTCGCCCACCTGCTGGGCATCATTCCGACCACGTTCGTCGATGCGTTCGCCAAGGGCGATCTGCTGCAGGTCCTTCTGATCGCGATCCTCACGGGCGTCGCTGTCACGCGTCTTGGCGAGGTCGGCCAGCGCGTCAACAACGCCGTCGATGCCGCCGGCAAGGTCTTCTTCCGGATCATCGGCCTGATCGTCCAGGTTGCGCCCATCGGCGCGTTCGGCGCGATGGCCTTCACCATCGGCGCCTACGGCCTTAAGTCGCTGACAAACCTGGGCGAGCTCATCGCCACGTTCTACGCGACCAGCATCCTGTTCGTGCTGCTCGTATTGGGCGCCATTGCACGGGCGATGGGATTTTCGATCCTGCGCTTCATCGGGTTCATCAAGGACGAGCTGCTGATCGTTCTGGGCACGAGCTCATCGGAGACCGTGCTGCCGCGGATGATTCAGAAGATGCAGCACCTGGGCGCGTCTTCATCGGTCGTGGGCCTGGTGATTCCGCTGGGATACAGCTTCAATCTGGACGGTACCAATATCTACATGACGCTGGCCACGCTGTTCCTGGCGCAGGCCACCAATACCCCGCTGACGTTTGGCCAGGAGATGACCGTGCTGCTGGTGGCGATGCTGACCTCGAAGGGCGCCTCCGGTGTCACCGGCGCCGGCTTCGTGACGCTGGCCGCGACGCTGACGATCATCCCCGACATCCCGATCCAGGCGCTGGCGATTCTGGTTGGGATCGACAAGTTCATGAGCGAGTGCCGCGCGTTGACCAACCTGGTCGGCAATGGCCTTGCCACGATCGTCATCAGCCGGTGGGAAGGCGAGCTGCATCGGGATGAGCTCAATGCGGCGATGGTTCATCCGGTCGACCTGGGTGAATCGCTCGAGCGCGAACCGGCCTGATCAAACCAGCGCCGCGTGTCCCACCACGGTCTTCGGAGGACGCCATGTCTGAGCCTGCCAGCCCGCGCGGCACCGCGCTGCTCGAAGATCCAGCCCTGAACAAGGGCACCGCTTTCACGCTGGAAGAGCGGGCGGCGCTCGCGCTGGACGGCCTGCTGCCCCCGGTTGTTGAGACTCTAGAGCAGCAAAGCCGCCGCTGCTACGTGGCATTTTGCAGAAAGCAGGACGACCTGGAACGGCATATCTATCTTCGCGCGCTTCAGGATACCGACGAGACGGTGTTCTACCGGCTGCTGCTCGATCACCTGGAGGAGATGCTGCCCATTGTTTACACGCCGGTGGTGGCGCGGGCGTGTGCGGAGTTTTCGCACATCTACCGCCGCCCGCGGGGTCTGTTCATCGCCTATCCGCTGCGCGACCGGGTCCGCGAGCTGCTGGCAAACCGGCCGCGCCGCCAGGTCGACGTGATCGTCGTCACCGACGGCGAACGCATCCTCGGCATCGGCGATCAGGGTGTCGGCGGCCTGGGCATCCCGATCGGCAAGCTCTCGCTGTACTCGTTGATCGGAGGCATTCATCCGACGCGCACGCTGCCGATCGTGCTCGACGTGGGCACCAACAACAAGGAACGGCTGGACGACCCCGAGTACCTCGGCTGGCGCCACGAGCGCGTCACCGGGCAGAGCTACTTCGACTTCATCGACCAGTTCGTAACGGCCGTCAAGGCGGAGATGCCCGACACGCTGCTGCAGTGGGAAGACTTCGCAACGCCGCACGCGCGTCCGATTCTGGAGCGCTATCGCGACCAGTTGTTGACCTTCAACGACGACATCCAGGGGACGGCCGCCGTGGCGCTCGGTGCGATCAGCGCCGGCATCAAGGTCGCGGGAAGCGCGATGCGGGAGCAGCAGGTCGTTTTCCTGGGCGGCGGGTCGGCCGCGATGGGCGTGGCCGATTACATCTGCGCCGCGATGGTGGCCGACGGGCTGGCCGGGGAGGATGCGAGGCGGCGCTTCTGGATCGTCGATCGGGGCGGTCTGCTGCACGCCGGTCGGACCGACCTCACGCCCGAACAGCGCCTGTACGCGCAGCCGCAAGAGCGCTTCGGCGGTTGGCGGCGGGCGGCGGCCGGCCCGGTCACGTTGGGCGATGTCATCGCCAACATCGAGGCCACCATCTTGATCGGACTGTCTACCGCCGGGGGCGCGTTCACGGAGTCGATCGTGCGCGAGATGGCCCGCAAGGTTCGGCGCCCCATCATATTTCCGTTGTCGAACCCGACGGAAAAGTCGGAAGCGGTCCCGGCCGACCTGATCCGATGGACCGAGGCACGCGCATTGATCGCGACGGGCTCGCCGTTTGCTCCGGTGCAGTTCGGCAATCGCCGCATACCCATTGCCCAGTGCAACAACGTGTTCATCTTTCCTGCAGTGGGCCTGGGCGTGATCGCCAGCGGCGCTCGACGCGTCACCGACCAGATGCTGCTGCTCGCCGGACGCGCGCTCGGTGAGCAGACGCCGGCGCTCGGCGGTGCGGACGCGCCACTGCTGCCCGCCATCTCCGATCTGCGCCGGATCGCGGTGGAGGTGGCCGTCGCGGTCGGCGCCCAAGCGCAGCGCCAGGGCCTGGCGCCGGCTTCGACCGCTGAGAACCTGCGGCGCAGCATCGTCGATCGCCAGTGGGAACCGAGTTACGCCGCCGCCTAGGTCTGCAGGTTGCTGTCGGGCGGACCAACGAACAGGTGCCCGTGATAAGCGCCATACACGGTGCGGCTGAACACGATCAGCCAGAACGCCCCCAGCACCAGCACGAAGGCCGCGCCCAGGACGATGAAGACAGACACGCCCGTCATGTAGCCCAGCGTCAGCGTGGCCATTGAGTACACGCCGATCGGGAACGTGAAGGCCCACCAGCCCATGTTGAAGGGCAAACCCTCGCGCACGTACCGCAAGGTGATCAAGACGGCGAGCACCAGCCACCACAGCCCGAAGCCCCACAGGATGGCGGCACCGATCACCCCGAGACCGTAGGCGGCTCGGCCGATCTCGACGATTTGGGTGCCGACCAGTATCCGCGGCGCCTGGGCTCCGAGGAGCAACAGGCCGAGCGCGCCCGTTCCGATCGGTCCGAGCGATAGCCAGCTCGACGCGGCCATGTCGCGCCTTGGCAGCTTGTGCAGCGCCATGCGCAGAAACAGGATGGCCAGAATGCCGATGGCCGGGAGCACCGACACGCCCCACAGCGCGTAGCTGACCAGCAAGATGCGCGTCGCCGCAGCGCCGGCTCCCAGATGCGCAATCAGCAAGCCCCCGGAAGCGGCGGTCACCTCGGCCGCGACGATGGGCAGCAGCCAGACCGCCGTCATGCTCTCGAGGCTGTGTTCCTGCCGGGTGAACATCAGGTAGGGCACCAGCCAGGCGCAGGCGACCGCCATCGCGGCATCCACCCACCACAGCGCATGGGCGATTTCGACGGCTGCGTTGCCTGGATGCGAGGCGCCGAAGGCGAGAAAGCCGTTGACGATGGTTGCCAGGCCCATCGGGATCGCGCCCAGGAACATGCACATCACTCCGTGCTGGAAGATGCGCCTGGCGCCATCGAAGAAAAATACCCAGCGCGCCGAGTAGAGCAGGGCGCACAGGATGAACACGCCGATGTTGACCAGCCAGAGGCCCTGGGCAAAGCCTCTGAGGCCGGGAACGGGCAGCGGAAACTGATTGAGCGCCAGCGCCAGAATGCCGGTTCCCATGGTCGCTGTGAACCAGTTGGGTGTGAAGTGGCGCACCACTTCGCGCGGATGCTGCAAACGGGATAGCGGTGGGGTCCACATGGCGGATCGGCGCTTTCGATGACGGTGCGTGGATTCTGGTGCGCCCGATTAATTCAGTCCAACTCATTCTTCAGATGACGAGCATCAATTTCATTGATACGATCCCCCGATGCGCATCGCCGTCACCCTGCGTCAACTGGAGACTTTTCTCGCCGTTGCGCGCGCGGGTCAGGTCACGCAAGCCGCCAGGACATTGCACCTGACCCAATCGGCGACCAGCATGGCCTTGGCGCAGCTGGAGAAGCAGCTCGATATCGAGCTGTTCGAGCGTCAGGGCCGCAGCCTGAAACTGACCGAGCGCGGCCGCCTGCTGCTTGCGGAGGCTCCCGACCTGCTGGACCGCGTGCGGCAGCTGCCGGCGCTGCTCGGCGGACGGGGCCGGGAGTTGCGTGGAGAATTGCGGGTGGCCGCCAGTACCACGGTGGGCCGCTATCTGCTGGCCCCGACCCTGGCGGCATTCGCTCAGGCGCATCCGGCCGTTGCCGTGCAGCTGATCATCGGCAATACCGAGACGGCGACCGCGGCCTTGCTGTCGCATCGCGCCGATATCGCCTACGTCGAAGGCTCGGTCGTGCAGGCGGGGTTGGTCGCCGAACCGTGGAAGACCGACGAGCTCCAGATCGTCGCCAGTGCGCGACGCCGGAAGCAGCGCTCGGCGCCGTTGTCGCGAGCTGAGGTGGCAAAGCTCGGCTGGATCATGCGCGAGCCCGGCTCGGGCACGCGCGAGGTCCTTGAAAATGCCCTGCGGGCGGCGAAGCTGCCGCCGCCCAAAGCGCTGCTGACGCTCGACGATTCCGAAGCGGTTCTGCAGGCCGTGGCGTCCGGCGTTGGCGTCGCATGCCTGTCGCGGCTGGTCGTGGCCGAAAGTCTGCGCAGCAAGCGCCTGCTGGCGCTGCGGGCACCGTACCTCAATCTGGAAAGGGCGCTGTGGGAGGTGACGCGCGATCACTCAACGTCAGGACCGATCCAGAAAGCCTTGCAGATGTCGCTCGCTTCGAACGGTCGGCACGCAGGCTTCGCGTGAAAGGATCCGTGGGTGCCGGGAAGCTGCGCCACCTCAGCCGGGCGGCCGCAGCGCCGCAGCAGGCACTGCGAACTCCGGAAAGCGCTTGCGCAGCAACGCCAGTTCGCGATCGGCCTCGTCCTGGCGTCCGGCGCGACGCAGGGCAACGATCCGGTCGACCCAGTGCTGCGGCGTTTCCGGCTTCGCGTACGCCCTGGCGGCCGCTGATACGGGCGCCTGAACCTGAAGCGTCATCTGCCCGGCGGTCGCCGAGGCCTCGTCCCGCTTCGCCGATGAGTCAATCACCTTGTTCTGCACTCGTTTCGCAGGCAGCGTGTCAGTCTCGGAGGGTTCCTGCCGGAAGCGAGCTTGCTCCGACGACGCTGCTGAAGCCGCCGGCGCGGCGGTCGGCGTCACCGGTGGAGCGTTGGACGATTCGGCCAGCGGTGATGTGGGCTTTGTGGCCGGCTGAGGCGCGCCCGCCGCACGCTTCGCTGCTGCAGCGACCGGCGCGCCTGCAGCAACGTCGGGCCGGGCCGACGCGATTGGCTCCGGCGGGGCGGCGGCCGCCTCGCGCCGGCTCGGCGCCATCGCCTCCGGCGCGGGCGTTTTCTGTACCTCCGGAGTTGCGGAGGCCAGGACCGCAGGAGCCGCCGGCTGGGCCGCACGCTGCACTTCAGTGACGATGCCTACCGCAATGGCGCCGACCAGCATCGTGGCGACCACCGGAACCGACCAGTTCCAGGTGCGCGGCCACCAGCTCCACCCTGGCCGGGCGGCCCCAGCCCCTGTAGGCGGCGCGGCTGTCATCGACGCCCGATCCAGCCCCGCCCGGGCTGCCTGCGCCGCGGCAAGCAGCACCGCCTGGCGCACGCGCGGCGCAGGACGCTCGCCGAGCGTCGCCTCGGCATGGCGCACCTGTCGCAGCAAACCGGCGTCGTCGGTGTCGCTCACGTCCACTCCTGATGCACCGCGCGCAGCTTGTCCAGCGCGTAGCGCAGCCGGCTCTTGGTGGTCTCGAATCCGGTGCCGGTGACCTCGGCAATCTGGGCCAGCGTCAGTTCGCCCTCCACGTGCAGCAGCACCACTTCGCGCTGCGGCGCCGGCAACGCCTGCACTGCGGCCAGCAGCGCGAGCGCCTGGGCCCGCGCCATCACCCGCGGCGCCGGTTGCTGCGATTCGTCGGCTGCGACGGTCTCGCCCAGGGTCGCCCCGCATCCGTCCGGATCGTCGCTCAGCGGCGCATCCAGGCTCAGCACGATGGCGGGGTCGCGCGCGCGCCAGTGGTCGATCAGTCGTGTGCGCGCGATGCGATAGAGCCACGTGCGAAACGCGGCCTGGGGCCGGTAGCGAGCGGCGTTGCGCACCACCGTCAGCCACACTTCCTGTGCCAGGTCGTCGGCCACCGATGCGATGGCGACCGAACGCAGCAGGAAACGGAAGACGGGCGCCTCGTGCCGGTCGTAAAGCCGCTCGAATGCGGCCGCCTCACCCGCCCCGTAAGCCAGCATCAATTCCTCATCGGTCTTTGCGCCGGGCCCGGGTACCGGGCGGCACGCCTGGTCGGACCGCGGCTCGGTGTCCGCATCCGCGGCCCCGGCAGGCGCTTCCGACATGCGGTCCATGACACCGATTATCGCGCCGGCCGCGTCCGGCGCGGTTCGCGCTTGCGCCCGCAACCCAAGCTCAGCGCGCCGGGGGATCGGGCACGAAACCGACAACGGAGGATGGAAACGGGTTCGGGACTGTCAGCGATGGTGCGATCACGCCCATCGCGATCAGGTTCTCGCGACGGTCATATCGGATTGTGATGACCTCGTCCGGGCTGGGTCGGGCCCGCTCGAAGGCCGTGAAGGAGACCCGTGAGTCCTCGCTTCGGCCGTGCGCAGTTCCCAGGCGCGAGGGTTCTTCGGCGCGCCGGGCGGGGTTGGCCTGGCTGCTGGGATCGGCGAGCGAGCGCGGCGCAGCCGGCGAATTTTCGGCGCGGTCGCGCCGGTCCGGGTCGGCGCCCTGCGGCATCGGCGTCAGGGCATTGACGGCCGGCTGGACCGCCTCTCGAAACAGGGCCACGCCAATGACGCCGACGTTTTCCGGGCGGCCGGTGCGCGCGGCGTAGGAATCGGGCAGGGACGCAAATTCGAAAGCGGCGATCCGGTCCTGGCTCTTGCGCCAGCCGGCGATCTGATAGCGCTCGCCGGGGGCGAACACGTAGCCGCGCTGGTCCCAGCCGGAGGTTTCGCCGCTCAGGACATTGACCCCGTCGACCGACATCACCGCCAGCAAGCGAGCGTCGGTGCGGTTGTGCACTGCGATCGCGTACCGGTGGCCTGGTACGCCGGCGACCCAGCGCTCGCCGCGATGACCGTAGATTGGCAGGCGCTCGCCGGTGCTGCGGTCGATGACCTCGACCTCGGCCAGCCGCATCGGCGAGCAGGTGGTGACCGGGACCGCGCCGGCGGACGCGATTCCCGCGCAAGCCGCCAGCATCACGACCGGCAGGCCGCTGATCGCGGCGATACGAATGGGCTTGGGACGCATCGTTTCTCCTTCACGTTGGGGTTCTCCTTGACGTAAACGTGGCGCCGGCCCGTTTGGGGTTAACAGCGAGGCTGGACTTGGAGCGTCGGGATGGCGTAACGTCCTCAGGCACGTTCAGGCGAGCCGCCATCAGGAGGAGACATGAGGCAGAGCATCGCTGGTTGCTGCACCGCGAGTTTGCTGTTCGCGCTCTTGCACGGTCCCGTCGAGGCGCGGATCACGCTGCTGCAGATCACCGCGGTCCAGTCCCCGACGTTTCAAGGTCGCACCTTCGGCGCCGTGGGCGCCTATGAAAAGTTGATCGGGCGAGCCTACGGCGAGGTCGATCCCGACGATGCCCGCAACGCGTTGATCACCGACCTGGCGCTGGCGCCGCGCAACGCCAGCGGCAAGGTCCAATACTCGATGGACGTCTATATCCTGAAGCCGGTGGACCTGGATCTGGGCAACCACAGGCTCTTCTTCGAGGTCAACAACCGGGGCAGCAAGCTGTTCGGCGCGTTCAACGGCGCGCCGCTCGGCAACGATCCCACGACGGCAGCCGACGCAGGCAACGCATTCCTGATGAACCAGGGCTACGCGCTGGCCTGGAGCGGATGGGATCCGACCGCTGCGCCAGGAAGCAGCCGGCTGACGATCCAGGTGCCGGTTGCCCACAACCCGGATGGCAGCTCCATCACGGGTCCGTCCTACGAGTACCTGGTGTTCGACAACGCCACCACGGTCCAGGCGGGCATTACCTACTCGGCCAACAGCCTCGATACCACGCTGGCCCGGCTGACGGTGCGCGAGCACCTGACCGACACGCCCACGCTGCTGGCGCCGACCGACTGGCAGTTCGTCAACGCGAAGGCCATCCAGTTGTTGCCCGCAGGATCCATGTTCCGGCAGAGCGCCATCTACGAGCTGTCGTACACCGCCAAGGATCCGGTCGTCGCGGGTCTTGGATTTGCGGCGACGCGCGACTTCGTCTCCTTCCTGCGCGCCGCGACAACGGACGACTTCGGCAATCCCAACCCGCTGGCGGGCTCGGTGCAGCACACGGTCGCCTTCACGGTGTCGCAGCCGGCGCGTTACGTGAACGATTTCGTCTGGCTCGGATTCAACGAGGACGAGGGCGGCCGGCGCGTGTTCGACGGCATCGAGAACTGGATCGGAGCGGGTGACGGCGTGGCCCTGAACTTCCGTTTCGCGCAGCCCGGGCGTACCGAGCGCAATCGCCAGAATCACCTGTACCCGGAGGGCATCTTTCCGTTCGCCTTCGGCACGACGCATGACGACCTGACCGACAAGACCGATGGTCGCGCGCTGCGCTGCCACCGCAGCGGCACCTGCCCGAAGCTGTTCGACGTCATTTCAGCCAACGAGTACTGGGTCAAGGCCGGCTCGCTGGTTCATACCGATCCCGAGGGACACGACCTGGCCGCGCCAGGCCGCCAGGAGCACGGTGACGACGACGGCGATCGCGTCGATGCGAGCAACGTGCGCCATTACCTGCTCTCCAGCGTGGAGCACACGGTCGCCGGGGCCGCGCCGTCTTCGTCCGGCATCTGTCAGCAGTTCGGCAACACAACCGACCCCAACCCCGCGCTGCGGGCTCTGTTCGTTGCGCTGGGGCAATGGGTCGGCGAGCATCGCGCACCGCCGCCCAGCCAGGTCCCGCGGGTCGAGGACGGCAACGCCGTCTTCTCGGTGCCGCAAGCAGACGGCCTGGGC
>Ga0307479_10004595_pt1 | contig 12634 bp, 9 predicted proteins | sample atmos_gasesECM4C_FD_203743 | JGI IMG/M metagenome (GOLD analysis project Ga0307479, IMG submission 203743) | Hardwood forest soil microbial communities from Morgan-Monroe State Forest, Indiana, United States - atmos_gasesECM4C_515 | ecosystem: Environmental > Terrestrial > Soil > Temperate...
ATGCTTGTCCACTTTGCGGCCTGGCAGGCCGGAAAAGTCGAGCACGCGGCCCGAGTGAAGCATCGCTTCGGTCAAGGCGGCAATTTCCGGGCGGCTCATACCGCGCAGCACCACCGCCATCAGCCACGCCGACATTTGGTAATCGGGGACATCGCCACGGGTGTATGTAGCGATCAGTTCTTCGATTTCTTCGCGGGTAAGTTCGCCGGAGTCTCGCTTGCGGCGGATGAGATCAACGACGCGCATGCTTTTGGGGGATCAGTTTCCGGCAGGCGCCACGCGCTGGCCGGGCCGGGGCGCTCCTGCGTAAAAGGGGAGCCTGGACGCATCAGCGGCAGTTTGGTGGGAGCCTTCGGACGTACCGGGCAGCAGCTCGAGGGACGTAATCTCTGCCGGGCAGCGCAGCCGCCAGGGCAACACGATAGTGCCAATTCCGCGGCTAACATAAATTTGTGTAGCGCCCAGGCGGTCCCACCCAATCTTGTACCGCAGACGCTCCGGGGATCGGCCGTAAACAGTTCCCAACAGCGGCAGGTTCACCTGGCCGCCGTGGGTATGCCCGGACAGGACCAGGCTCACACCGTGCCGGGAAGCGAGCGAAATAATGCGCGGATTGTGGGCCAACAGGACAGTGGCAGCATCGCGCGGAATGCCGCGCACGGCACGTCGCACGTCAGCGCCATACCCGTAATCGTCCACACCCGCCACGTAGAGGGATGCACCGCCAAACTGCACTTTGATATGTTGATTGCGAAGGACTTCTATACGACGCCGCCTTAACGCCAGGGTTACGGCATCCGCTCCCACGCGGAAATCGTGGTTTCCAAGCACCGCCAGCACCCCGTAGCGCGCCCGCAGACGGCTCAAGATTTCCGCGGCAGGTTCGATATTTGCGCGGGAATAGGTGACGAAGTCTCCTGTGAGCACAACGATGTCAGCGCGGAGGCGGTTTGTCTGCTGTACAGCTTCGATGAGCTTTGCCTTGGGCAGGAACAACCCATGGTGAATGTCCGAGATTTGCACAACTCGCAGGCCGCTGAAGGCTTCCGGCAGCGCATCAAGCCAGATGCGTTCTTCATTCACGGCAAACCGCTCACCCGACGCCCATCGCGCGCCGTGGAGGCCAGATTCGCCTGCCGAATAGTTTTCGATTCCGCCCCGGCGCCAACGGCTCAACCAACGGGCAAGCCTGTCTCCCAAGCTGGCGCTGTTGGGTACCGGAAATATGACGGTATTCCCCATCATCCCTCAGTCAATTGGAAGTAACATTGGCGAGCCTAACACTGGCCGGAAACCGAGTCAACGCAACGTTTTACCGGCGCTTGTGCAAAACGTTACGCGCTAGTTTTGAGTTCGGGAGGCTGCCCCGGTTTTTCACGAGGGAATCAAAGCGAGGCTCGAGTCGCCGAGCGCTCGGCGATGTCCGCCGCGATCTGTTTCATTTCGGAATGGACGTGGCCATTTGATGCCAGGAGTTCTCGATCGCCCAGTTGGTACGGCTGGCCGTCGAAGCCAGTCACGGTTCCGCCAGCTTCACGAACGAGCAGGACACCCGCAGCGGTGTCCCATGAGTGCAGGCCGAATTCCCAAAATCCATCAAACCGGCCGCAGGCAACCGCCGCGAGGTCCAGCGCTGCGGACCCATCGCGCCGCACTCCGTGCGATCGCAACGTAAAATCCCAATAGTAGTGGATATTGGGATTCTGCGCGCGCTTGGTGCTCGGAAAGCCTGTGGCCAGGAGGCTGGTGGCCAGCTTTTCGATCGCGGAGACGTGGATTTTCTTCTGATTCAGGTGCGCACCCTCACCTTTAACGGCGGTGAAAAGTTCCCCGCTCACCGGCTGGTAGATGACACCGGCAATTAAGTCTCCCGCCTCTTCGAGCCCGATGGAAACGGCAAAGCACGGGTATCCATGCGCGAAATTGGTGGTGCCGTCGAGAGGATCCACGTGCCAGCGGAACGGCGAATCGCTTTCGGAGCCACCGCCCTCCTCGGCGACAATCGCATGCTTCGGGAAACGCGTGCGCAGGCGCGTGACGATGGCCTGCTCGGACCGGCGGTCGGCCTGCGTGACGATATCGACTTCGCCCTTATAGCTGATCTTTACCGGGCGGTCGAATTCCGCCATGAGAATGCCGCCGGCTTCACGGGCCGCGTCGATAGCAACTTCGAGAAATGGATTCATGCCGCTCGTTTGTTCAGTTTCTGGGAGGTTGCACACTTCACTTGGAGCGTTGAGCGTAAAAGAGGAGCCCGCACCCCCTATGAATCATGCCAGAACTTTGCTGGATAGGACAGGTGCGGCTAAATATCTGGCTCTGTTCACGTCCGCTTGAATAGCGATAGTTATTGTAGCCCGCGTCTTTAGACGCGGGGATTTTCCTCCCCATCAGCAATCAAACCCTCGTCCCGGTCTGACCGGGACGAGCTACAACTTCGGCGCCAACGGGCGAGCAAAAACGGCAGCACCATTCAGGGTGTCGACCCAGCCAGGCGAGATCAGTCCAGGTGGCCGCCGGTGTAGTATGCCTTTCGGCTGCGGATCCTGCATTCGCAATGGACGCGCACTTCGAGAGCGCGGTAGGCGCCGTCGGGAGGCCGCGGATTGGGATAGTAGCCCAGGCGGTACTGGGTGTGGAGTTCGCGGTCGATGCGGTCAAACATGGCGCCGAGTTCTCCCGCGGTATCCGGATAATAAGTCGCGCCGCCTGTGGAATCCGCAATGGTCTCGAGGGCATGCTCGCCCGCGGTGTTGCGGCCGCTCTCGTTTTTCACCACGCGTACAACGATTGTGTAAAGGAGCGCGTCGGCGCGAAGTGCGGCCCGCCGAGCCGTCTCAAAGTCAGCGCGGCTGGTTGTTTCCCCAGCATCGGTCACCAGCACAATCACGCGGCGCCGGCCTGAGGGATTGCGCGCCAGAGCTTCCGAGCCCAGGTACACTGCGTCGTAAATCGCCGTACCGTCTCCGGGAACGATATGTTTGAGCGCCGCTTGCAGCGTGGACACGTTGGATGAAAACGGCGCGAGTTGAGTCACGGCGTCGGCAAATTCGTAAAGCGCCAGGCGGTCTGAAGGACGCACGAGTTTCTGAATGAAGCGCGAAGCTGCCTCGGTCTCGAAGTCGAGGTCCTTTGTTTCGCTCAGGCTCGAATCGATCATCAGGGTGAGGTCCAGGGGCTGCTGCGTTTCCGGCTCGAAGATTTCTATCTTTTGCTTGACGCCTTCCTCATAGATCTCGAACTGGTCCGCCGCGAGGTCGAGCGCGGGGCGGCCGTTTTTGTCCAACACGCTGGCAAGCGTGCCGACCAGGTTGACCTCTGAGCGAATGCGGGCGCGCGGGTCCTGATCCGCGCGTTGCCGTGCCTCGACCCCTTTTTGCATTGTGGTGGCAATCAACAACAGTACCCCGGCGAGCAAGCAGGGAACGGCTGGACGGAGAACCGCTGGAACGTGCCGCATCGCTACGCTCACACCAGCTCTCTGAGGTGGCGGTATTGAGGAATCATTGGCAACAACAATAGATTCCTGCCGGGGCGAAAAGGATTGCTTATGCGGAAGGGATTTCTCCCTCGGCCCATGCCGCGCCGTCTCGGAAAAACTCCTTCTTCCAGATCGGAACAGAGCCCTTGAGCGTATCGATGCCGAACCGGCAGGCGTCGAACGCGGCGGCGCGATGGGCCGAGCAGACTGCGATGAGCACGGAAGTCTCACCGATCTCAAGGCGGCCAAGCCGGTGAACCATGGCGAAACGCCGGATCTTGAATTTTTCGCGCATCTGCTCGCCGATTTCGCGCATCTTGGCGATGGCCATGGCCTCGTAGGCTTCGTACTCCAGATACAAGGTTGTCCGATTGCCGGAGTGGTTGCGCACGATGCCTTCAAACACGACGGCCGCCCCATCGCGCGGGGCCTTGAGCTGCGCAACGATTTCCGCCGTCGCAATCGGCTTTCGGACCAGCGCGCACAGGTTCTCTTCCATCGTGGCGCCTGCCGGGACGGCGCCTCCGCTAACAGGAGGAAGAAATGCGACTTCGTCCCCGGAGGAAAGCGGGGCGCGCCATTCGGCGAATTCCTGGTTCACGGAGGCCACCACCGAAGACCGGAATCGCGCCAGCTCCGGGAAACTATTCCCATAGCGCGCAAACAAATCCTCCACGCGCGCGCCTTCGGAGACCTCGGCGCTCTCCTCCGATCTCCCAACGATGTCTTTTAGCCGGCCAAAGAAAAGAACCCGCACGTGCATGTTTCTATTCTAGCCGTGTGAAAGGGAAAGTTCCACCATATGGATTGTGCGGTATTGTCCTAATTTAGAATTCGCCGGAACGAATCTGGTCTTTAGGAGGTCCGCGCTTCAGCGCCGACGTTCACATTCCCGCAACTTGGGGCTTTAGCCTCTGAAGCTGAAGCTTCCGGGCTTAAAAGCCCTCCTCAGACCGGCCTGTATGTCGGGGCTGAAGCCCCGACCTCCTGAAATGCAAGAATCAGACCCCGTTCACCGCGTTCCATAAATTAGGACACCACCGATTGCGCCGCCATTGGCCGGACACGAATCACGCACCTGCGCGTCACACGTTATGCGGCTGGACGTTGAATGCCTCGCTGTAGATTCCCTACAAATACTTGCCAATCGTTCGGGGAGGTCGCGGACTCCGTTTGAAGCCCGCCAAAAAAAGGAAGGGGCCGGACGTGAGACCGGCCCCTCCTTGTGACGCCTGTGCCTACCAGATGAGCTTCAGGCCCAACTGGATGTCACGGCTGCTTCCTGAGCCAAGCACGGGGTTGCCAGAACCTTGGTCCGGGGTTGCGTTGGCTAGACCAAGTGAACCGGACGACGGATCATTGGTAGCCAAGTGACCATTCCCCACATCCGCGAACATAGGATGGTTGAGGACGTTGAAGAACTCCGCCCGGAACTGGGCGCTGAGGCGCTCCTTGAATTTCCAGTTCTTCTGTACCGAAACATCCCAGTTATGGAAAGGCGTGTCACGGAAAATATTCTTTCCGGTCGTGCCATAGGTTCCGTAGGGGGGAGGCGTCAGGACAGATTTGCCCACCGCGTAGCAGCCGTTGTTTTCCAGAGAGGCATATCCCAGCGTCCCAACAGCCCCAGCATTCGCGGTACAGGCGGCGTTGTTAATGGCGAACGCAGGATCGGTAGGACCTAGGGGATCTGAAGCCTTCGGTATGCCAAGCTGGAAAAAGGGAATACCGTTTGGAGTCGCGGTGAAGTCCTTGGGATTCCCGGAAAAGTTCCAGTTTTCACCCCAGGTGTCGCCACCGTTTACCTCGCCAGTTCCGCTGAAGTCGTTATTTGTATCCTCCACAGCCCAAGGTGTCGCAGTCTGCCAGGTTAAAATGGAATTGAGCACCCACCCTTGCAGGAGTTGTCCCGGCGATTTCAAGCCAGGGAGCGCGTAGGTCAGCTCGAAAGTGAACCGGTGCCGGATGTCATAGTCGCTGTTTCCGTAATTCGATGCGTTTGGGGCCAAGTTATTGAGCGGCGCGCTGGCCCCGAAATTCTGCGAAACATCGTCGAGGGCGTGGCTGTAAGTGTAAGCGGCGGTGAAGGACAGGCCGTGGGAGGTTCGCTGCGTCAGCGAGGCCTGCACCGCGTGATAGTGAGATCTATACAAGTTCGATAATCGGTAGATGTACGCTAAGTATGGAAAGTATGGGGTCGTCCCCGGAGTATTGTAGGGTCCGGTTTCGGCCTGGTCGCCTGCTGCGGATGTGTTGAACGGTTTGCCTTTGAAAAACTGGCAGGTCGTCGGGGTGGCGGCGCAAGTACTTAGGAAGCCTGCGGAATAGCCGGAGCCGACTGCCGGCGCGTTGATGTCACGCACCCCATACAACTTCACGCCGTGGTTGCCCAAATAAGCCAAATCCAAGGAGAGGTTGGGCGTAATAGCGCGCTGGATGTCGAAGTTCCAGGTGATGACGTACGGCGTCCGCAAATTACGGTCAAAGGCTGAGATAGTGCAAGGCCCTGGGCTAGTGCCGTTAAGGGGGCCGGAGGTGACCGTATTTCCATCCCCGCACACCACGGCGGTAGATTGGTAGATAGGAGTGGCGCCGTTGCTCTGCCACCCTGCTGACATGGTTGATGGGAGGGGGCTAAAGGTGGTGGCCGCGATGGTGCCGCTGCCCGCCACGCAACTCCCATTTACGCAAAGTTCGCCTCCGGTCGGGACTTTGCCGAGCCCGACGGCGTTGCCCCCTGAATTCATGAACGCGGAGAACGGCACGAACTCATAAAGCAAGCTTGCACCCCCACGGATCACCGTCTTCTGGTTGCCCTGAAGATCCCAGGCGAAACCAACGCGCGGGGACCAATCGCGATGATCAGGGTTATAGGGAGAAGTGGTGCCTAGTCCAACCTGCACAAGCCCGCTCGAAGAGTTCGGATCGAAGTTGCCAAGCCTGTCGTTGACCTCTTTGATAACCGTGGACAATTCATAGCGGACGCCGAAGTTCACGGTGACGCTCGGCGTCATCCGGTAGTCGTCTTGAAAGAAAACGCCGAGATGATTCGAGTGGACATCCCGGATCGGGTCCCCCACGAAAATATCGGAACCATTGGCTACGTTCCCTTGCAGGAAATTCTCGATGCTCGAGAACTTAATGTTGCCTTTGGCGTGTCTCGTGGCCCCCGCGGTGGACTGAACGACCGTAAGCTCGCCCCCAAACTTGAAGGCGTGTTTCCCGTGCAGATACGAGATGTGATCGAGGAACTCCGTATTAGTCGCTGGCCCCACGAACTTGGGCCAGTTTCCCCCCAACGGGATGAAGCCCTTAATGGCGATAATCGGGAAGCCGTAAAAAGTCGGATTCGTAACGCCCGTGTTCATCGCGTAGCCGGTCGGAACTCCTCCGGAGATTCCCCAAGGCGCGTTCGGATTGGCGTTGTGGTCGACCGAATTAAACGGCAAGTGGTAATACGTATAGCCAACTTTAAATTCATTCACAATTGCGGAGTTCGGAACAAACGTCCAGCTGCCCGAGCCTATTCGATCGGCCACAGGAAACAGGGACTCCACAAACGCCGAAGTGATTGCGGATGGGTTGTCATTCCACGTTCCCGACCCTTGGCCAATAAAAAACATGCCGCTAAAAGTGTTGCGGTCGTTGGCGTGATAGTCGACTTTGACAACCCCGTTGTATGTTGAATTCACGTCCGACATAGCAGTCAGGCCGGTGGCGACGACCTGGGTAGGGTCAGAGAACTGGTTCCCGAGATTGTAATCGAACACGTTTTCAACGGAAGCTGATGCGGGCGACACCGTGCAGGTTGTTGGGTCAAGGCCCGCTAACCGCGCGCTGAGTGCAGAAATCGGCTTATTATTCACCGGATCCAACGCATGGTTGGCATTCACGTCGTTGCACGCATCCACCATGCTATGTGTCGTACGTTTCGGATCGCTGGGGAGGGCGACGTCCGCAGGGGCAAGTATCGGTGCTGTGATTCCCAGGTTAAGTAGCTGCGCTTCATAGCCCACGAACCAGAACAGTTTATCTTTCTTGATGGGTCCGCCGGCCGTGGCTCCATACTGCTCAAACGATAATGATGGTACCTCCACCGGGGGCCCTGGTTGGAAGAAGTTTTTCGCGTCCCACGAACCGTCCCGCCCAAAAGCGTAGGCCGTGCCGTGGATGGAATTGGTGCCGGCCTTCAGCCCCAGGTTGACCTGGACGCCGGGCTTCCATCCTAATTCCGCCTTGGGATTTTGCTGGATGTTGAATTCCTGGATGGCGTCGATCGGCAGGATCGTGGCCGCATCTCCAGCAGGGGCATAGCCATTCACGAGTTGCTGGCCTTGGGTCCATTCATAAATGTTCAGACCGTCGATCAGGAACATGCTATCGCCGGGCCGCAGGCCCATGCCAGCTTGGTTGCCGCCTCCGCCGCCGGGTGAATTGACATATCCAGGGCGCAGTGTGAGCAAGTTTACGAAGTTGCGGCCATTCAGCGGGAGGTCAGTAATCTTTTCACTACTTATAGTTCCAGTTAATGTAGCGGTGGTAGTTTCCACCAGCGGCAGCGCCTCGGTTACAGTAACCATCTGGGATTGCTCGCCGGGCTGAAGTGTGACATCCACACGGGCCCCCTGCCCCACACCTAGTTGCATGCCCTCACGGGTGAAAGTTTTAAAACCTTTGTACTCGACGCGAAGCGTATACGTACTGGGATCCAGATTCGGAGCCGAGTACTCTCCTGCTGAGTCCGTGGTCAAAGTTCGCGAGACGCCTTTTTGCACATCCATAATCGTCACGTTGGCGCCGGCGATGACGCCTCCGCTTTGGTCCGTAACCGTGCCCAGAAGCCGCGCTTGATTTACCTGTGAGAACAGAGGAGCACCCACGCACACCACACCGAGAATCACGCCGACCACGCATAGCATTTTGCTTGGGCGCACGGGGATTCCGTTCTTTCCTGAATTTAGGAAATTCATACGCTCACCCCCCAAATCGGTTTGGACTTCGACCCACGTGTCAGTTGAGTTTGGCCGGACTACCCACGTTCTGGTGAGCGACTGCTTATAACCGAATTTCGCCTCTGTCAAGCAGTTTGTGAATTTTCTGCGGAAGTGGCTTGGCTGCGGCTGTGATGAATAATCCGAATGTCCGGCCTACTTGGTGGAAGGCAGCATGGGCTTCAGGCCGAAGGCATCGTTTATGAACATGTCCTCGCAGATTGCTTCGCCCATCTCGCTGGTCGGCGGCCTCAAGCGAAAAGTTCGCTGCGCGGTCCAAGCCTTCGTATATGCCTTCGGATCGTCGATTGTCATATCCAAGTCCAATCGGTCCTGAGCAACGCGCTGGAAGCGCTCCACAAGATGAAGAGCGTCACTGTGCGGATGGCCCATTCGATCGAGCCAAGTTCGGTCGCTAATTCCGATTGTGTCGATAACAAAAGTCTCTCCCTCCCACTTGCCAATCGAGTGCCCCATCCACAAGGGCTTCAAGTCCTGGGGATGCTGGCGCCCATCCGTGTAAACCTGCCGCACATTGCGCCCCCAAAAAATGATCACGCGGCCGGGCACTTGAACGGCTTGGAACGCAGCTTGCACCGCTGCATAGACGCGGGGCACTCCGGGTGGAAAACAACCGTAGGCCAGGTCGTTCGGATATTCATAAGGGTGGGGTCCGAAAGAGGGTTTGTTGGCCTTGAATTTCGCCACTGCCCAAGGAGTCATGGGAGGTTCGTCCGCAATAAGGGCATAGTTGTACCAGGAGACCCCGGGGGGCACGCGTACGGCCCAAATTCCAGACAAGTCTTGAGGAGAGAAAGCACTCTGATTCCTCGCCGAGTTTGACTGCTCAGAGGACTGAGCGAATGCAACCGAGGAGGACGCGGGCGCTAAGCCCAGCACAAACGTCAAAGCGATCATGCAGCGCCGCATTTGAAACTCCTTCGGCTTCCAGGAATCAAGACTCCAGTTCGCCTTCAAGCTATTGGCGATCGACCAATTTCTGGTCCTCACAGACTGCCTCCCAATCAATGTCCACACGCGGTTGCAAGTCGAAGGTGCTCTGAATCGTCCAGGGCTTCTTGTAGGCTTTCGAATCATCAATCGTGATGTCATCTTGCAGGGTCCCATGGTCAACGCGCCGGATGCGCTCCGCAACATGCAGTGCCTCGCTGTGCGGATGGCCTACCCGATCTAGCCAGGTCTTGTCGTTAAAGCCGATCACATCGACAACGAGAGTGTCGCCCTCCCATTTGCCAATGGAGTCTCCCATCCACAGCGGGGGATCCAAAAACTCGTCATGTTGACGCCCATCCGTGTAGATATGGCGCACAAAGCGGGCATATTCGAACATCATGATCACTTCATTCGGAAGCTGGATGATTTCCATTGGCCTCCGGTGAAGATAAATCCGCGGTACCCCCGGAGGAAAACAGCTGTAAATGGGATCGTTCGAATCCTTGGCTGGTTTTTTGTTCGGCCCAAATACGGGCTTGGCGGCCTTGTATTTCGCTTCTGCCCAGGGAGTCATCGGTGGTTCTTCCTTGCTGAAGGCAAAATTGGAATACTCGCCAGGGCTGGCGGGCGCGCGCAATACCCAAACTCCGGATAAATCTGTTTGTGGAGCGGCGTTCTGAGCTTTTGCCATTCCCGTCTGCCCAGCGGTTTGAACCCGTAGAACCAAATAGGACGCAAGCACTGCCACGAAGGTGAAGATCGAACCGATCAAGCGATTTCGGAGTAGGAACATTTGTGGTTTGGGTTTCGGGATTGGACCAGGCGGGAAACGAGCTGTCCAATAAGTAGTGCCACCCTTCCGGCGCGACGTTTGCCAGTGAAACATCCACCCTAATTTCGGGCGAACGATGTTTCAGTACTCATCTCCGCCCCCAAGTGCGGGGAGCGTTCTGCCGTCTGCTAAGCCGACTTTCAACACACGGATTACCGTGGCGCCGTTTTTGGCGCGATCCCCGATAAGAGTGATCGGGTCCCCAGCCTTGAACATTTCCTTGGTCCAGCCACGCCTGTGCAGAGCGCTGGGATTGGTAAATTCACCGACCCATTTTACGGCATTGCCCTTTTCATCCGTGGCTTCAATATAGAGTTGGCAGTGGGGATTGATGAACAAGAACTCCACCACCTTTCCTTTCACGGTCGTCGATTTGCTCGTGTCATATGCGGCCGCCCCATGGTGTGCGAACACCGGGCTTGAAAATAAGAGCAAACCAACCGCCACACAAAAAAAGTTGATGAGCTTGTTGGTCATTCCGCACCTCCGCACTTACTTTATGGGGACAAACTTTTGAATCCGCTTGCCGGTCGTAACTTCTCCAGTATAGAGGTTTCCTTGAGAGTCCATGGTGGCGACGTGCAATCCGTGGAATTGTCCGGGACCATGCCCTGAGTGACCGATTCTGCCCGCCACCGCGCCATCACTGCGGTTGAGAATCCACACCACGCTGTTCATCATGTCGGGGACATAGATGTATTTTTGATCCGGATCAGGCGAAAAACTGATGGACCCAACCGTTCCGCTGCCGCTATTGTTGGCCACTGGGAATTCCTTCAGGAACTTGCCCTGCTTGGTAAATACTTGAATTCTGTCGCCGCCGCGGTCGCAGACATAAACGAGCCCATCGCGCGAAATACGCACGCAGTGGACCGGTTCCCTGAATTGTTTGGCGAGTGGATCCCCTGGGGCGCGCGGCGGCAAGGGATCGTTGTTGACCTCACTCAAGGGGATTCCGTAGGCTCCCCAGCCTCGCTTGAATGCCCCAGTCTCGGAATCCAAGACGATGAGCCGTTTGTTCAGGTAGCCATCCGCGATGTAAAGATCGTGGGCATCTTCGTCCAGTTCGGCGGCTGCAACTCCCCTCAATAACAAGGAGGTTTGTTGGTTGTCCTGCTTCTGTTGGCTGTTGTCGTCGCCCGCTGCTGCCGGTCCGCGATGGCCGAAATCGGAGATGAACTTCCCGTCCGGCGTAAACTTGAGAAGTGTATCCCCAGCTCTAGCCCCTCCAAGCCAAATGTTTCCCTGCTTATCTACAAAGATGGTGTGTTCGGAACCAGGCCAGCCGGGCGTCGCTGCCGGTACCCCCCAGGATTTGAGCAGGTTCCCCTCAATGTCGAATTCCATTACTGCCGGTGGCTGAATGCAGCATTCCGCGGTGGGCGGCGTGAGCATCGCGAAGTTCTCGGTTTTGTCGAGGTCGCGCGGGCGATTTAACACCCAGATGTGATCGTTCTTATCCGCATAGAGCCCGGTGACTGCTTGTACGGTCCAGTTGATTGGCAACATCTTGGGCCAATCTCCGTCGAGCTTATACCGCGGCGCGTTTTGCGCTCGCGCGGCTGGGCTGATACTCAGAGCAATGACCCAGCAAAGGCCGGCCGCCAACCTGAACGCCCTGACCCAGGTCTTCGAAATGCACATTGAATGCTCCTCTCTGTGACGGCCCGCGGATGAGTTGCAAGGAACTGCACCGGGGCAACATAGGCAGGTGCAAACATCATGGAACCATGCTCAAGAATCGAAGGGCCGTAATTGCGATTCCCTCCGTACTCGAAATCGAGGCAATCAAAAAACAATTAAGTCGCAGGCCGGATATTGCTGGCGTTTACTATTTTGGGCGTCTAGATGTCAAGCTAAATCTCCTTGACAATCATTGCTGTCTGTAAGATTTTCTGTTCAAAATGCAGAGCGTAGAATTCTCATCCAATGGGACGCGCGAATAGCTGGAAGAGTTTCACAATTAATGCGAACTAGGGGTAGTGGGTCAATTTCGTTTATGTCCGAAACAAAAAGCTGCCCGCCCAAAAAGCGGGCGGCCGCTCCGACCCGTGCTTTTCGGGTCGGAGAGGGCACGGTTCGATTCAAACCGACCCGCTACCAAGACGTAGAGTGAGGGCTATTGTCCTGCCGGGTTCCCAGGCCTGAGCTTTCCCACTTCATCCATGCTGCCATTCGCGTTCAGCAAGTAGAGAGAAGCGGCCATGATCAATACACCCAAAAACACTTCACCCCGAAAAGCGTAATTGTGCATCCACTTCAACTGGTTCAGCCCCATCACCGCTTGGGGCGATACAAGCATCCATGAACCCAAGGCCATCAAGACCCAACCGGCCAGTTGGCGCAGGATTTGGGGCTTGTCTTGGCGGATCGGCA
>Ga0307479_10004597_pt1 | contig 12633 bp, 9 predicted proteins | sample atmos_gasesECM4C_FD_203743 | JGI IMG/M metagenome (GOLD analysis project Ga0307479, IMG submission 203743) | Hardwood forest soil microbial communities from Morgan-Monroe State Forest, Indiana, United States - atmos_gasesECM4C_515 | ecosystem: Environmental > Terrestrial > Soil > Temperate...
CCTGACGACTCCAACGGGATACGTCGTGCGGGCCGGCAGAGACGTAGCCGTAGGGGCTCGTCGGGCGCTGCGGGGGGAAAACAAGATTTCGACTCTCGGTGCGGACCGAGGTCGGGAGTTGCACACGGGGACGTCACTGCACCGGCTCGTCGGGCGCGCTTCAGATAACGCGCTCGGCTCAGGACCCCTTAGGGGCAGGAGGTAATGGTTATGTTGAAGCAACTCATTGACCGGTTGTTCAACGGTCGAACGAATTCTGGGCGGCGGGCAAAGAAGTCCGCGGCCCTTGTGCTCATCCTCGCGACCATCAGTGCGGTGGGCATCTTCGCATGGGCGGACTCTCCGGACCCGGTGCTTCCGCTTTCGGGATCCGAGGTCGTCAATGCTGACGGTTCGATCACGCTGACCGTTCAGGGCGGTTGGGCGTGGCCGACGCACAGCGGCGACTGCAACACGTCGAAGACGGTCGGATGGGCTGTCGACTGGAACGACGCGTCGCAGCCGGGTGGCGTGGTCGCGACGCTGAACGGCGTCACGGTCGACGTCGGCGCGGCCGCGGCTAACCAGTACAACCCGAAGGACCTCGCGACGCACTACTACCCGGGTCCCAACCCGCCGAAGTGTGGTACCTACAACGCCGGCCTCAACTACAACACGGGCAACTGGGGTCCCGGACCGGGAGTCCTCGGCCGGCCCGGATATCCGAACGGTGAGACGCACACGTACCCGAGGGGCACGACGGTCGTCGCCCCGTGCGTCGTCATGTACGACATGCACAATGTCGGCTCGAGCGACCTCATCGCCGGCGGCCAAGGCCACGACGGCGACAACTCGGTCCAGAGCAACAAGAACACGCCGCTGGGCAACGGATGCTTCACCTTGAACTTCCCGCAGCTCACGTCCAACGCCTCGCTCGCAAACGACGGATCGATCACCGACGTCGCGCATCTGAGCGGCGGCAACAACCCGACCGGAACGATCACCTTCTCGCTCTACGGACCGAACGACACGAACTGCACGGGAGCGGCCGTCTACTCGCAGGCGACGAACGTCAGCGGGAACGGCGACTACAACAGCCCGAAGCCGGACTTCACGGCCACGGCGCTCGGGACGTACCGCTGGAAGCTCAAGTACACTCCCGACCCGGCCGACAAGAAGAACGCCTCAGCAGAGAGTGCGTGCAACGCCGACAACGAGTCCGTGAAGGTCGATCCGCACGCGAATATCCAGATCACTCCGGACAAGCGGGCGAACCAGATCGGCCACGACCACGTGCTGACGATCACCGTCATGAAGGAACTGAGTGGCGGAAACAACTTCGCCCCGGCCGGCGGAGTTGACGCGACGGCGACGACCGATCTCGGTGTGTTCGCGAACACCAACGGCCAGCAGACGACGACGTGTAACACCAACGCGAATGGTCAGTGCAACGTGACGCTGCAGTCGACCAAGACGGGGATCTCGACGGTGACGGCTTCGGCGACAGTTGCGATCGACGGCCTGAGCCTCGCGGTTTCGACCAACGGGCAGGCCCCCAACTCGGCTCCCGCGATCAAGCAGTGGACGAATGCCGTCCTCACGCTCACACCGAAGACGGCGGCGGACCAGATCAGCGACACCCACACACTCACTGCCCACCTCATGATCGACAAGGGCGACGGTGCGGGCTTGCTGGATGCGTCCGGTAAGACGATCACGTTCACGCCGCCGAGCGTCGGCACGCTCCTCGCGACGAGCTGCGTGACTGCAACGGACGGCACGTGCACCGTCAAGCTGATCACTTCGGTGACGGGGATCTCCACCGTGACCGCCAATTGGAGCGGCGGCATCGATACGGGTGCCAACGGGGTCGCACAGGCAGCGACGACGTCCAACGACGCGGTCAAGCAGTGGACGGACGCGAAGCTCACGCTCGACCCGCCGTCGGCGGTCAACAGGGTGAACAATCCTCACACGTTCACCGCGACGCTGACGTTCGACCACGGCGATGGCGCCGGCTTCGTGGCTGCGCCGAGTGAGACCATCAACTTCGTCAGCGCCGTCTTCGGCAACCTGTCGGCCTTGAGCTGCATGACGAACGCGAGCGGCCAGTGCACGACGGTGCTCACCTCGACTGTGACGGGATCGACACACGTCGATGCCTCATGGAACGGGAAGATCTCCACGGCGGCGAACGGATCGGCTCTCGCTTCCGCAAAGGCGGGCGCCGACAAGATCTGGGTCGATGCGCTGATCAAGATCGAACCGCCGACGGCCACGAACGAGATCGGCAAGGACCACGTGTTCACGATCACCGTGTACCAAGTGGTGAACGGCGGAGCGCCCACGCCCGCTCAGGGTGTGGTTGCGAACGCTTCTCTTACGAACGCCAACGGCGCGACGGCATCGTTCGTCGGCGCCAACAGCTGCACCACAGACGCGAACGGAACATGCCAGGTGACCATCAACTCGCCGACGTCCGGTAAGACCACGGTGACGGCGAGCGCGACGGTTACGGTCAACGGCACGGCCATCAACGTCGTCACCGACGGAACGGGCAGTAACGCGCCGCCCGCAGTCAAGCACTGGGTCAACGCGCAGCTGTCTGTGACGCCGCCGGACGCGACGAACATCGTCGGACACGTCCACGTGTTCACCGCGCACCTCGAGCTCGACCTCGGCGATGGCAACGGCTTCGTCAACGCTCCGGCCGGAGAGACGATCTCCTGGGCGAAGACGTCCGGCGTCGGCACCCTGTCGTCTCCTGGCACATGCGTCACGGACGCCACCGGAACGTGCACCGAAGACCTCAACTCGTCGGTGTCCGGACAGACCGAGGTGCAGGCGACGTGGGTGGGCTCCATCACCGTCCAGGGAACGGCATCGCTCACGCGGTCCGCCTCGGCCCACAAGAACTGGGTCAAGCACCCGGCGATCGCGATCGTCAAGAGCGGCGCGGCCCTCGCTCACGCGGGCGATGTAGTGACGTACAGATTCAAGGTCACGAACACCGGTGACGTCCCGCTGACGGACGTGAAGGTGACCGATGACGTGCTCGGTGACATCGGGACGATCGGCGACATGGCGGTCGGAGCGACACAGACGCTGTCGAAGGACTTCACGGTCCCGGCGAACGTCGCGAGCGTGAAGAACATCGGCTCGACGTGTGGTAACGACCCAGATGGTGTCGCGGTTTGCGCGAACGATCATCACACCCTGATCGTGATCCACCCGAGTATCCACATCGTCAAGACGGCTTCGCCGACATCGGCGGGACCGAGCGACACCGTGACGTACACCTACACCGTGACGAACGTCGGCGACACCACGCTCAACAACGTCGTGGTGACGGACGACGTCATCGGGAACATCGGGACGATCGCGTCGCTCACACCGAATCAGACGGTGGTGCTGACGAAGTCGTTCATCGTCGCAGCCAACTCGCCGCGCACGAACATCGGCACGGCGTGCGGAACCGACGCACTGAAGCTGACGGTGTGCGACACGGCTCCGGCGACGATCGCGATCGTCTTGCCGATCCCGCCGCAAGCGCGACTTCCGAAGACCGGTGCCGAGATCCTTCTCTGGACCGCCTTCGGGATGGTGCTGATCGCGGCAGGTCTCGCGATGATGAAGACGCGCCGGGAGTTTCTCGCCGAGTAGCGCGTAGCTAGCGATCGAAAGGGCCCGTCGGTACAACCGGCGGGTCCTTTCTTTTGTGCGGGTTCCGCTTCACCTCGCGCCGGACGAAGGCCGTGTAGCCGACGATGCCGACGGCCATGAACAGGAACCACTGCACCGCGTACGCGCGATGCGGCCCCTCGGTCAGCTCGGGCGGCGCCTCGTACGTCGGCAGCTTGTTCGCCGGACGCTGACGCTCGAGCAACACGTAGTTAGCGACCAGCGGATACGGCAGCTGCTTTCCGACGCGCGAAACGTTGATGTAGTTGATCGCCGACACGCGTCCGCTCCGTGGGATGTCCGGACTGAACAGACGTTTGCGTTCGGCGGGAAGCACGATGCCGCGGACCGAGACGGTGCCGGCGGGCGGAGCCGTCCGGCGATCGAGCGGCCGCGTGACCTCGATGGGTACCCAGCCGCGGTCGACGAGGACGGCCTGCCCGTCGCTCAAGCGCAGCGGCGTCAGCAGGTCGTTCCCTGAATTGTCGTTCAGCACGCGTGAGCGCAGCAGCACTTCGTTCGCCACGTCGTATCGTCCGGACGCGGTGATGCGGCGGTACGGCTCGACGGTCGTCCTCCGGTCGAGATCGACGGCGGGCTTTGCCATCTCGCGACGAACATGCGCGTTGTAGGCCTGCCGCTCGTGCAGGCGGTGGATCTGCCAGAACCCGGCGAGACAGAACAACCCGAGCACGACGAGGACGATCACATGCCGGACGATCCAGCGGGGCGCGAGCAGGAAGCGGTACACGCGTTAGCGTTCGATACGCACGATGGCGACGGGATCGTCGAGACCCTTGAGGTCTTCACGTCCGACGTCGTCGACGGCGAGACCAGTGATCTTGTCGCGGATGTCGGCCGACGCGAAGACCGTCGACGGCGGCGCGATCTTGACGATCCGTGCGGCGAGGTTCACGACCGGGCCGAAGTAGTCGCCCTCGCGTGCGACGACCCTTCCGGCGGCGAGTCCGACGCGAACCGGTGGTACGTCCGGGCGGCCCTGAAAGCGCTCGGCGAGCGTCAGGGCCACTTCGGCTCCCGTCTGCGCGGTGGTGGCGACGAACATCACCTCGTCGCCGATGAGCTTCACGACGTGAGCGCCCTTCGCGGTGATGAGATCGGAGGCATCGGACTCAAACGTCAGGACGACGCTCGCAAGTTCCTCGGTCGAGATCTGCCGGCTGAGCGGGGTGTAGCCGACGAGATCGCAGAACCCGATCACGCGGTCGAGCGCGTCGACGCCCTCCCACGCTTCTCCGAGGAGGAGGGCGTCCGTCCTGCTGCGCTCCTCGAGGTGACGGCGAAGGAGGATATCCATCGTTCGAACGGCCGTCGGCAGCAACGACAATGCAACCTCGTTGGCCTGGACGATGTCGTCGTCTGTGAATCCTTCCTGGACGCTCAGCGAACCGATCACGTGAACGAAAGCGGACACGAACGCGTCCGCGCAGCGAGCCATCGACGATCCGATAACGCGCACGATCTGGAGCGCGGCGTCGAGGCCCAAGAAGTCGACGGCGCCGTTGAACATCTGCATCGTCTCGATGTCTTCGTCGGTGAAGACGAGCTCGTCGGGAGCCGGATCGGCGAACCCGCACGCGAGGTTGAGCCGGCTGAACTGCTCCGTCGTCAGGCCCGCCTTCTCCGCGGCCTCGGCGATCGTGTACCGGCGACCCTCGCGCTCAAGACGTTCGCGGACGACGTCCACGACCTCCGTCGTCGTGTCGAGGATGCCGACGACGCGCTCCATCTCGAGCGCGGCTGCGACGTTGCGAAGTCGCTCCACGTTCGTCGAAGACGGTTGGGTCAAGCCCTCGATGATCTTCGCGAGGCGATCCTTCTTGGGTCTTGTCTCGTCCGCCACTCCCATATCATCCGTGACCATGGCCTCGGACCTCGATTCGGCCCTCGATCGCCTGTACGGCGCGCCTCTTGACGAGTTCACTCAGGCGCGGAACCGTCTCGCGAAGGAGCTCACGGGCGACGACGCGAAGCAGGTGAAGACGCTGAAGAAGCCGAACCTCGCGGCGTGGGCGTTGAATCAGCTCTGCCGGATGGAAGACTTGGCGGTGCTGTTCGCCGTCACGGACAAGCTGCGGCGCGCGCAGCGCCGCGTGATGTCCGGCGGGAAGCCGACGGAGCTGCGTCAGGCGACCGACGAGCGCAACAAAGTCGTGAGCGCATTGACGAGGCGCGCCGGCGAGATCCTGTCGGAGGCGGGGCACGCAGCCGCGCCCGCGACGCTGTCCGCGATCAGCGATTCGCTCATCGCGGTTGCGTCCGACGACGTGGGGGCCGAGCTGTTGAAGAAGGGACGGCTCACGCGCGAGCTGCACCCGCAGTCGGTCGTCGACGTCGGCGGTCTCACGCTGGTCGAAGGCACCCCGGACGAACCACCTCTCCCGGACATGAGCGCGCTCGAGGCCGCGCGGGACGCCGTCGAGGAAGCGCGTGCGCGGGTCAAGAACGCGACGGCCTCGGTCTCAGAGGCGAACCGCGAAGCCGAGCACCTGGCGCGAGAAGCTGACGAAACTGAACGGCGAGCGAAGGCCGCACGCGAGTCGGCCGAATTTGCGAAGCGCGCGGCCGAGGCGCGTCGCAACGAAGCAGCAGAAGCGGACCGCGCGCTGGAAGAGGCGCGTAACGCGTTGCGCGAAGCGCAGAAGGGTTAGCTTCCGCGCAGCCCTTTCGCCGTGCGGCCGCGCGTCCATTCGATGATGCGGATCGCCGCGCCCGTCACCGGTTCGAGGCTTGGTTCGTGGATCTTGTCGACGGTGTCCTGCGAATCGAACAGGTACATCGGTGCGGCGAGGAAATTCACGAGCGGGACGCCCACGGTGTGATAGAAACCGCCGTCCGTCGTCGGCCACTCGCCGAAGACGTCCGGAGGAAGGATGAAGGAGCGCGTTATGCGTTCGGCATGCAGCGCGCTTTCGACGGCATCGATGAGATCGTCGTTGCGCATCACGAACCACCACGCGGTCTCGGGCCCATCACCGGCGACGAGCTTTCCGTTCTCGCCGTGCGACTCGCGTGCGGTGTGCTCGAGGTGCACTTCCAGGACGACCTCGTCCATCAGCTCGCGATGTGCGTCGATGAAGGCGCGGCAGCCGGCGCCGTGGACCATGTGTCCGGCCTGGACGATGAAGATCATGTTGTGCGGACGGCTCTCTTGCGCCGCCCAGTACTTCGCTTGGGCGAGGACGAGCGCGATGCCGGACGCGTCCTCCACGGCGGAGACCCACGGACCGTCGTGATGCGAACCGACGATGACGTATTCGTCCGAGTCGCCGGGAAGCGTCCCGACGACGTTGTGACATGTGACGTTCTCCCGTGTGGAGTCGACGACGATCTTCGCGTGTTGTCCACTCTTCAGTTTCGCGCCGGTGCTCTTCGACACCCAGACGCCGGGTATCGGACGTTCGATGCCGTCATACGGCACGTAGTAGTCGCATGAATCCCACGGCGCGTCGAAGACGCCGACGAACGCTTGCGCACCGGCTTCGATCGACGGTTCCATCACGGCTTGCAGCTGACGTCCGAAGGGAAGCGTCTGCTGCAGCGTGTCGAACTCGTTTTCCGGATCGATCGTGCGGAGCGCGAGGCGTTCCCGGACGAAGCTCTGCGGCCACGAGTTGAGCGTCACGGTCTCGAGCGCGATGTCGTGGCCGAGCGTGCCTTCGACGGCGCCGGCTTTCGAGTGGGGGAGCGGGAAGCAGTCGAAGCGCTCGCCGTCGACCTCGAGCGACCACGTCTTCGGCTCCCAGCGCGGAAGTTCGACGGGCTCGAGCCGCACGTCGCGCAACCCGAACTCCTCGAAGCGGTCTTTGATGAAGCCCTCGGCCCAGACGTCGGCGGGGTAGCCCGGCCGCCGGATGCCCTGCGCGCAGACGGTCTCGATCCAGCCCATCATCTCAGCGGACGTCGGTGCCTGCCGGTGGAGCATGCTAGAAGTATGAGGTCTTCCCCGCCGCAATCCAGGAGCGCTTGATGGCGACACGTCCAACGCGTCGTTTGACATACGACGACTACGTTCGTTTCCCCGACGACGGGCGCCGCTGGGAGCTCATCGATGGGGAGGCGTACATGGTTCCGAGCCCGGATGCCGGCCACCAGCTCATCGCGGGCTACCTGTACCGGCGCGTCGCCGGTTATCTCGACGAGCACGGCGGCGGGATCGCCTTCATCGCTCCCTTCGACGTGAAGCTCGCGGACGACGAGGTGTTTCAGCCCGACGTGATCTTCATATCGGACGCCGACGCCGACGTCCTCACCTCGAAGAACATCACCGGCGTCCCGACATGGGTCGTCGAGGTTGTCTCCGATCCCGTCCGCGACAAACGCGTGAAGCGTGACGTGTACATGCGCTTCGGCGTGTCCGAGTATTGGGCCGTCGATCCTCACCTTCGCTCGATCGAGGTGCATCGTCCGGACGAAGCCGTCGTCATCGTCGAAGCGCCGGGACGCGTGAGCCCGCGCGCGCTTCCCTCACTCGCGATCGACCTGGACGAGCTCTTCGGGGCCGCCCGCGGTCTCTAGCTCAGATGCTCTCCCACCAAAACGTCTCCGCGGTTTACCAGGGCTCTGCGGCGATCGATTCGCGGAGCGCAGTTTCCCACGCGGGATCTGGGTCCTGAGGTTGACGCGTGCAGGCCTCGACAATCTGCCTGTCGATCGCCGCATCCAGCGCTTCACCCGGGTAATGCTCGATCGCGTCGCGGTGGGAGGTCACGCCTGACCGGTCGCCGAAGGTTCGTTGGTGAGCGCGCCGACGATCCGAAAGCAGTGGTCGAGGCGGTGCGATGTTGTATTCGTCAGGAGCGCAACGCCGGTTTGGGTTGCCGGATGCAGGACGACGCTCGCTGAGAAACCCCCGCTTTGGCCGTTGTGCCAGATCAGCCTGTCTCCGTTCGGCATGATCGTGATCCGCCACGCCAGTCCATAGTGGGTGAGTCGGCCGACTTGCACGCGGGGGCGCTGCGTCGCCGTGATCGAGTTCGTCAACGGCGTGGGCGATGGATCGAGGTTCGCTCGCATGTAGCGAAGAATGTCGCTGATCGTGGATTTCATGCCTCCCGATGGTGCGAACACCGGCCGCTTCATCAACGGCATGGGGTTGCCGGCCATGCCGTGCCCGGCCGCCGTTCGCTCGACGAGGTCGTCGTCGAGATCGATGGCGCTCTCCGTCATGCCGAGAGGTCGACAGATGCGGTCGCGGACCAGGCCCGCGAAAGGCGTGCCGGTCGCGAGCGCCAGCGTGTGACCGAGGAGCGCGAATCCGAGATTGGAGTAGCGGACAGTGCTTCCGATCGCGTGGATAACGATCCGCTGAAGCGTTGCGTAGAGGTTGTCGAGACTGAAGTCCGCATAGGGGTCGCTTGGTTCGGCGGGTTTGAGGTCCGGCGGTAGGTGCGGAAGGCCGGAGGAGTGTGTGGCAAGATCGACGAAGCGGATCTCTCGGCCCGATGAGTCTTTAGGGAGGCTCAGCCCATCGGGTAGATATCGGGAGACGGGGTCGGTAAGCGAAACCTCGCCGCGAGCAACAAGGTCCGCGAGCAACGTGGCGGTGAAAGTCTTCGTCACGGAACCGATCTCGAAGACATCGTCCGCGGCGACGTCACCGAAGCAGAACACGGTCTGAGTGTCCCGACCGACAACGCCAATGACGAATCCGCCCCAAGTTATCTCCTCGGCGAGGCGAGCCACGTTCTCAGACACGACGTCGGCGACTGAGGCATTCGTTCCGCGCATCGATGCGAAGACCTCGATGAAGTTCGGCGCGGCTTGCAAGTTCAGCGCTGTCAGTCGATGGGGCTCGTCGCGTTCTATCTGCGCTCCGACGTAGAGCCTTCTCTCACCACACGAACCGAATCCGCGCCAGAACGTTCGGTAGACATACTCCGGCGGATCCAAACGCAACCCGCCACAAGCGGTGATATCCCGGAATAGGTCCTGGACGTGAGTGTGAGTGTGTTGGGTGAGGTAGGACGGCGCGAAGTGTTCTTCGATCTCGGTTCGTCCGATGGATCTACCTGTTTCGGTCAGTTCGCGCACCCAGGCGAGCTGGTGCCCGACCGACGTATCCGGCGCGTTCAACGACGTGCCTTCAGCTCAAGCCGGGGGCAGGAAAGCTCTTCGTCAGCTCCTTCACTTCGCCGAAGATGCTGTCGAGTGCGTCATCGTCCTTGCGCTTGGCCGCTTCGACGGCTTCGTCGATGAACCGTCCGATGTGCTTCATCTCATCCGGCCCCATGCCGCGGGTGGTAGTCGCCGGAGTTCCGAGACGGATCCCGGACGGCGAGAACGGCTTGCGTGGATCGAAGGGAACCGTGTTGTAGTTCAGCTCGATCCCCGCGAGATCGAGCGCCTTCGCGGCTTTCTTCCCAGTGATCTCCTTGTTCGTCAGATCGATGAGGATCAGGTGGTTATCGGTGCCGCCGCTCACGAGATCGAACCCACGAGCAAGCAGTTCTTCGGCGAGCGCTTTCGCATTCGTGACGATCTGCTTCGCGTACGCCTTGAAGTCGTTGCTCGTGGCTTCCTTGAGGGCGACGGCGATCGCCGCTGTCGTGTGATCGTGCGGACCGCCCTGCAGTCCGGGGAAGACGGCTTTGTCGAGTGCGCTTGCGTGGGCTTCGTCCGACAGAAGCATCGCGCCACGGGGGCCGCGCAGCGTTTTGTGCGTCGTCGTAGAGATGACGGGCGCGTGTCCGACGGGGGAGGGGTGCGCTCCGCCGGCGATGAGTCCCGCGATATGCGCGATGTCGGCGACGAGGAGGGCATCGACTTCCTTCGCGATGGCAGCGAACGACGCGAAGTCGATCGTGCGCGGGATCGCCGTCCCGCCGCAGAAGATGATCTTTGGACGGTTCTGTTTTGCGAGGTCCATCACCGCGTCGAAGTCGATCCGTCCTGTGTCATGTCGCACGCCGTATTGCACGGAGTTCATCCATCGTCCGGAAAGTGTCGGTGCAGCGCCGTGCGTGAGGTGTCCACCCATCGGGAGCGCCATGCCCATGATCGTGTCGCCGGGCTGCGCGAACGCGAAGTAGACGGCGAGGTTCGCGGGGGAACCGGAGTACGGCTGGACGTTCGCGTGATCGACGCCGAAGAGCGCCTTCGCGCGTTCGACGGCGAGAGTTTCGACCTCGTCGATCAGTTGGTTGCCTTCGTAGTAGCGCTTGCCTGCGTACCCTTCCGAGTACTTGTTCGTGAGGACGGAACCCGTCGCTTCGAGGACCGCGGTGCTGACGTAGTTCTCGGACGGGATCAGGCGGATCTTGTCGCGCTGGCGGTCCTCCTCGGCACCGATGAGTCGCGCGATCTCGGGGTCGGTGGCGGCAAGAACGGTGTCGCGGTCGACGAGAGTCATCTGGGGGCCTCCTAGCCGATCACAGGGGCCGCCTTCGGCGGATCCTGAGCTGCTCTTCGGGCGGCCGAGGCACCCAGGCGTTCGGCAAGCCGCCCTTCTCACATCGCTCCCCGGTGGTCAGTTCCACCCGAAGCGCCTACGCCAGTCGCGACGCGAGCAGAGCGTATGCGCCGGCACCGGCGCCGTCAACGGCCGGTCGGGTTAGGAGATAGAGGCCGGGTAAGAAGTTTTCCCTTAAGTTGCAGAACTTCGGCCCGCTCCGAGCGGTCGAGGGTCATTGCTTCGACTGCACGAATCTGCAAAAGCGCCTCATCGGAGCGACCGAGTTTCTGCAGAGTCCTCGCGCGCTCCAACAGCAGTGCGGCGTGCTCGGCCTGGTCGATGTGACTGGTACGAGTGTCAAGCTCGTTCAACGCCTCGACTGAGTTACCGGCGTCTCGGAGCACAGCCACGAGACGCCGAAGAGGCTCGGGGTGCTGTGGATTCTTGTCCGCAAGTTCGACGAGCTGATCCAGCGCCGCGGTGTCCCCGGTATTAGCCAGTATCCAAAGCGCACTTGCGCGACGAAGAGTCTCGTCGTCAGGGTTCTCAGCTTCGTCGTACCAATGCTGGAACTGTTTACGCGCTTCGGCGTAGTCCTTGGTTATGGCTGCATCAACGCCGAGCCCGACGTGAGACCGCTCCCCACCATTTGAAGCTTGGTCAGAGTCCTCTTTGGCTGTAATCGCGGCTCGCGGATCATCAGACTCCCGCTCTTCGACGGCCGCGGCGTCGCCGGGGGCCGGAATCGCGATCGGAGCGACGGCATCGGCTTCCGGCACCGTTGCTGCGGACTTAAGTTGTGCTCGCGCAATGCGGAGGCTGTTTCCGAGTGCGCCGATTGTCACGGCGAGCAGAAGTCCGAGACTGCTCAGACCCCACTTAGGTCCTCCAATCCAAAACGTGGCTACTACGCCCGCGACGCCGAGAAGCGGCAAGATCCAAGGGTTCTCCCGATAGACCGAAGACCAAAACTCCATAACCATCTCCCTCAGTCACGATTGAAAATCAAGCGACCTCGTTCCATCGCTCCAGACCAGGCTTTAATGCGCGGGTCGCAGGAGTATCTGGACTAACTCCTCAGTTGTTACTCGATCGCTCGCCTCGCGAAGGGTTTGCAAGATCTCGCGTCGCCGCTCGTTGGGCTCGCCTTCCGGGTCTGCGTTCGGCTTCGAATTCACGGGCGATTGTCTGTGCGCCGCGACCTTGCGATACGTCGCCGACCGACTGCTAACGCGGCGACGCCAACCGTCGCCGCCCCGCTTGCCCACACGCTCGCGCGCGAAACGGCGCCGAATGTAACCCCGTCCGGCGTGTACCACCAAAAGGCGAGCAGGAAGGCGAGCGTCGCGAATCCACAGACGACTGTCAGCGCAACGACTTGAGACCTGGGGCCTCGCAGCGTCCCGGCGACCTTCGGGCCGAGCCTCGACTCGGTCTCAATGACGAACACCAAACGAGCGATAAAGACTAGACCTAGTGGCGCGAGTAGTGCGCCGCGCAACACGCCGACCGCGGTTTGCTCAATTCGTTGCCCGAAAGAATTCGCGTAGTCAGTCCAG
>Ga0307479_10004599_pt1 | contig 12630 bp, 12 predicted proteins | sample atmos_gasesECM4C_FD_203743 | JGI IMG/M metagenome (GOLD analysis project Ga0307479, IMG submission 203743) | Hardwood forest soil microbial communities from Morgan-Monroe State Forest, Indiana, United States - atmos_gasesECM4C_515 | ecosystem: Environmental > Terrestrial > Soil > Temperate...
CGCCTCCGTCGCGCCAAGCCGGACGCCATCGTCCTCCATCCCGGCCCGATGAACCGCGGCATCGAAATTTCGCCGGAGGTTGCTGATGGCCCCCAATCGTGCGTCCTGGAACAAGTCACGAACGGCATCGCCGTGCGCATGGCTCTTCTCTATTTGCTGATTGTAGGCGTCCCCGAAGAAGGCGCGCATCCTGCTGTCGAAGCGGAAGCATCGCGAAACCGGCGCTCGACCGACGTTAAGGATCCATCGCATGCTGCTCGTTAAGAACGGCCGGGTCCTCGACCCGGCCACGAAAACCGATGCGTCCCTGGATATTTTGCTCGACGGCGAGAAAATCAAGGAGGTTGCGCCGGCCGGAAAAATCGTTGGGGCGCAGGGCGCGGAAGTTTTCGATGCTGCAGGCCTAATCGTGGCTCCGGGCTTTATTGATCTTCACGCGCATCTTCGCGAGCCTGGCCAGGAATCGTCGGAAACCATCGAAACCGGCACACGCGCGGCGGCTCGCGGCGGCTTCACCGCCGTTTGTTGCATGCCCAACACCAAACCCGTCAACGACAACGCTTCTGTCACACGTTTTATTCTCGATCGCGCCAAAGCCAGCGCCAGCGTTCGCGTCTGGCCCATCGGCGCCGCTTCCGTCGGCAGCACAGGCGGGGACATCGCCGAAATCGCCGCCATGAAGCAAGCCGGCATCGTCGCCGTCTCCGACGATGGAAAACCCATCGCCACCGCAAAACTCGCTCGTCAGGTTATGGACTACTGCCGCTCGCTCGATCTTCCCGTCGTGGAGCACGCCGAAGATGTTTCGCTCGCTGCTTGCGCCGTCATGCGCGAAGGCGTCACTTCCGCGCGTCTCGGCCTGCAAGGCATGCCTGCCGCTGCGGAATCCGTTTGCGCCGCGCGCGACGTTCAGCTTGCCGAACTTACCGGCGCGCGCCTCCACATCGCTCATCTCTCCGCGAAAGCTTCCCTCGAGCAAGTCCGCTGGGCCAAGCAGCGCGGTCTCCGCGTAACCTGCGAAGTCACCCCCCACCACTTCACGCTCATCGACGAGGACGTCCAGTATGATTCCCGTTTCAAAATGAATCCGCCGCTCGCCGCGCGCGAAGACCGCGAAGCCCTTCTCGCTGGCTTGGCCGACGGCGCCGTTGATGCCATTGCCACCGATCACGCCCCTCATGAGCCTGCGCTCAAGGACGTGGAATTCGACCGTGCGCCCTTCGGTATCCTGGGCTTCGAAACCGCGCTCGCGCTCGCGCTTGAACAACTCGTTCACGCGGGCCGCGTTTCGCTCCTGCGCATGGTCGAGCTATTCACCACCGGCCCCGCCCGCGTCCTCGGCTTCGAAAGCGAAAAGAAAATCGCTGCCGGCCATCTCCCGGACCTGACGATTTTTTCCCTCGATCGTTCCTGGACCTACAACACCAAAGAATCCGCCAGCAAATCCCGCAATTCACCATTTGACAAGCGCACCTTCAAAGGCGCGCCCATGGCCACGATCGTCGCGGGCCGCATCGTTTATCAAGTTCCGTAATCTGGAATGGGTTTTCTTTCTTGGAGCATCCTCAAAATCCAATATCCCGATGCGGCGGCGAACAAATGTTTGATCGTGTGCCCGCTCAAGATGTGCCCTAGTGAGAAAATCTGCCTATCGGCCGTCTCGGCCACTTTTGCGATCGCGTAGAACACAAACACCCAAACCAGGTCTGCGTTTCCCGTGTAGCGCGAGGGCAGGAGCAGTGCGGCGACGAGCGCGAGCATGGCGTAAACCTGCACGGCAGCGTAGAAGCGCAGGTCGCCGGCGCCTTGTTGCACGGTGAAGTGCCACTGAATCACGCTCCCCATGCCAATTGCGGTCAAAACTGGCAACAACCAGAAGCCAAGCTTGAAATTAGTGCGCTCTCCGATTACGGCCGCTACCAGCGGCATGAAAACGATCGTCATCGGCAGCCGGTCCCAAACAAGACGCGCGTTATCTGGAGCCAGGTGATAGTACGCTGACCCGAACGCCGTCAGCACGAGGCCGAGAAAAACCAGAAAGTACGGCCATCGCTCGTTTACATGAACAAATTTTTCATTGCTCGACTTCCCAGTTAGGAATGCCAATCCCAACAGCCCGGCTATGAGGAATGCGACGTTGGAGGCGACGTCACCGAAGTTCAGGATGCCAAGAAAAGTGCGTTGATCGGCGAAATGATGGTAGGAAGGCGGCAGGTCCGCTCGCGGAGCGAGGAACGCCGCGGCTCCGACGCCAATCGCAAGTAGTAGGAACACCCAAACGCCCGCGCGCCTTGGAAACAACGGGCGCATAGTGTTCAGTGTGCGGCGGGTTCTGCGGCCGGATGCATCCCGTGCTGCGGCACCTCATGGACTCCGCGCGCGGGCGGCTCGATCTTCTGGCGGTAGAAATGGTCGAGCGGCAGTCTGCCCTTCCCGACCGGGTAAGCCTTCTCGATTGCTTTCGTCACGTAAGCCTTCGCAAGTGTTGCGGCTTCCACAAGCGACCTGCCTACTGCGAGGTGTGCCGCAAGCGCCGAAGCAAACGTGCAGCCGCTTCCGTGCAGGGTATCCTCCTGCACGCGGTCTCCCGCGAGCTGCGTCAATTCCGTGCCGTCAAAAAGCACGTCGACGGCGCGCTCCATGTGCCCGCCCTTGACGATCACCGCGCGCGCCCCCATCTCCGCGATCTTCCGCGCCGCCGCTTCCATGTCCGCAATCTCTTTGATCGTCAGGCCCGTTAGAGTCTCTGCTTCCGGCACGTTTGGCGTGATCACACTCGCGCGCTTCAGCAGCTCCGTCGCTACAAATTTAACGCCGCCCGGGTCGAGCAATTCCCGGCCGCTTGAAGACTTCATCACCGGATCGTAAACCACGTGCGCGAATTTGTGAGCATCCAGGAATTCCGCAACGGCCACAGCATTCCCGCGGTTCCCCAGCATTCCGATCTTTACCGCCGCAATCTCACAATCCTTCGCGAGAACATCCAGTTGCGCGCGCAGCGTCGCGCTCGGCGTGTTCTGCACCTCTTCCACGCCTTGCGTGTTCTGCACTGTCAGTGAAGTGATCGCGGCCACGCCGTAGCAGCCGTGCGCCGCAAACGTCTTCAAATCCGCTGCCGTTCCCGCTCCGCAGGAAGGATCGAATCCCGCAATCGTGAGCAAGATCGGCGGCGCCGCATGTCCGTTATTCGTCATCGCCCTGGTATCTTCCTTTTAGCGACGGCGGAATTTATCCCCGCCCTGCCGGGACGCCGCCGTCTCTCTTGAATCCCGCATCGCCATGGCGTGTCTATCCCGCCACTTTCTTCTCGTCCGTCGTCCGAAGCGAAAAGTGCCGGTCACGCTCGCTGTCCGCAGGACGTTTTTTCCATCCAGCGGCGCACGGAACGTACCGGCACTTGTGAATGTACGCGTGCTGACTCCTGCGCGCAAGAAAAAATTTGATGACTGGGTGCCGCGGATATGTGGTGAAGGGCTGGAGACAGGTTGCTTGGAGAGGCGGCGCGTCGCACGCCGCTCAGAATTTTTCTTCAAACGCGTGGAAACGGTGTTCCAGGTTCCATTGCATCAAGGGAAAAGGCCACGCACCAGCGTCGCTTCGGCGACGCGGCCCACCCCAAGAATCATCGCCCCCGCGCGCGGCGGAACGTGATGCTTGCGCATCGTCTCCACCATCTCGTGGAACGCGCGAACCATACTCTTCTGCAGCCGCGCGTTCACTTCATCGACATCCCACATGAGCCCTTCCAGGTTCTGCACCCACTCGAAGTAGCTCACGGTCACGCCGCCGGCGTTCGCCAGGATGTCCGGCAGCACGGTGATGCCTCGCCGCGCGAGAATTTCATCAGCGTGCGGCGTCGTCGGGCCGTTGGCCGCTTCAGCGACAATGCGCGCCTTGAGGGCATCGGCATTCTGCAGCGTGATGACGTTTTCCAGCGCCGCAGGCACCAGGATGTCGCATTTCATCGTCAGCAATTCGTCATTGGTTAAGCGCGAAGCGCCGGGCATGCCGACGACCGTGCCGGAGCGCTCTTTATAGCGAATCGCCTTGATCGGGTCGATTCCACGCGAATTCGTTACGCCTCCGCGCGTGTCGCTGAGCGCGATGATTTTTGCCTTCTTCTCCGCGAAAAGCCGGGCTGCGGTAGCCCCGGCGTTGCCAAACCCTTGAATCGCTACGGTTGCGCCCCGCAGCGGAATCTTCTTCAGCTTGCACGCTTCCTCGACCACGTAGAGCAGCCCGCGCGCCGTGGCCTCGCTCCGCCCTTCGGATCCCCCGATGGACACAGGCTTGCCGGTCACCACGCCATGCACGGAATGGCCTACGGTCATGGAGTAAGTGTCCATGATCCATGCCATGGTCTGCGCGTCGGTATAAACATCCGGCGCGGGAATGTCCTGCGCGGGCCCGATGATCGGCAAAATCTCGCTGGCATAGCGCCGCGTCATCCGTTCGAGTTCGCCCTTGGACATGCGCTTGGGATCGCAAATCACGCCACCCTTCGCGCCGCCGAACGGCACGTTCAAGACGGCGGTCTTCCACGTCATCCAAGTCGCCAGCGCCTTCACCTCATCCAGCGTTACGTTGGGATGGTAGCGGATGCCTCCTTTTCCGGGGCCTCGCGAGATGTTGTGTTGCACCCGGTAGCCGGTCAGCACTTTTACCTGCCCGTTATCCATCTTTGTCGGGATGGAAACTTCCAACATGCGCTTGGGCGTGCGCAATATCTGCCGCAATCCGGGATCGAGCTTCAAAAATTCCGCCGCCATATCGAATTGAATTTGCGCGATGCGGAAGGGGTTCAGGTCTTCTCGCGGAGCAATGCGCGGCACCATCGGCGGCGTGCCGATCTGTCGTAACGGGGCTCCAGACTTTGCGACCGTGGCCATGGGCGTCGGTCCTTTCGTCAACTCGTTTTCTTCTGAATTCTTTTCGCTAATCTCATTTTTTCCTATTGCACTTGGCCCGCATGCCAAAATCCACTCTTCCCGAAATCCATCTATCCGTTTGCCGCCATCTTCCTCGCGCGGCCGGCATAGGCATCGCGGCAAGCCGCGGAGCAGAAGTGCACCAACTCGCCTCCTTCGCGAAGGGAAATGGAGACCTCTTCGGCAACATGCGTCCCGCACACCGGGTCGCGCACCAGTCGGCGTGGAACGCCAATATCCTGCGGACCGCCAAGCCTGTCCGCGCCTCGTGATGGAGCGGCCGTGGTATTGCGCAGCATCCATCCGATCGCGCGGCGCACCAGCTCCACACCCCAGTAAACGACGAACACCCAGAACAAAAACCTTACGATGCCGGAGAGAAAATTCATCACTTTTTCAAGCTCGACCCAAACTCATTCTGTTCCCAAGTAAGCGCCGACCGCTCAATGTTTTCGCCGCGGTAGGCGGAATCCCCTCTTAACCCTACGAGGCGGGGGTGAGGGGAGTTTATGCAAGGGGAAAAGGGCGAGTCAAACGAAAAGGCGTAAATTCAATGGGTTGCGCGACGCATTGGGTACGCTGGAATACGTCAAATTCCAGGTAACTTCCATGTAAGCTATGTATTTTCAGATAGTTAGCTCCACAAGGGGAGCTCCAAACCATCCTGCCCGACGCCCCCTTATTCTAGGGCGGGGATACGGTCAATACCCATATAGGGGCGCAAAACATCGGGGATGACAATCGATCCATCAGCTTGCTGATAGTTTTCCACCAACGCGATCCAGGTGCGGCCAACCGCCAGGCCGGACCCATTCAAAGTGTGCACGAACTCACTCTTTCCACCACCCTTCGGTTTGAAACGAATACCAGCGCGGCGCGCTTGAAACGCCTCGCAATTCGAGCAAGAAGAAATTTCGCGAAACTCGTTGCTCGAAGGGAGCCAGACCTCAATGTCGTAAGTCTTGGCGGAAGCAAAGCCCATGTCGCCTGTGCAGAGCAGCACGATTCGGTAATGCAACCCAAGCTTTTGCAGAATAGCCTCTGCATTTCGCGTTAACGATTCGTGCTCTTCGTAACTTTTCTCCGGATGCGTAAATTTGAAGAGCTCCACTTTCTGAAATTGATGCTGGCGAAGGATTCCGCGAGTATCTTTTCCCGCGGCTCCAGCTTCCGAGCGGAAGCACGCTGTCCAGGCCGTAACATGGATGGCAAGTTTGTCCTCGGGGATGGTTTCGTCGCGATAAAGATTATGCAGTTCGACTTCGGATGTCGGTGTGAGCCAGAGGTCGGTGCCCTGGATTTTGAAGAGATCAGCCTCAAATTTTGGCAATTGCCCCGCGCCCATGAGCGACGCGCTGTTCACCAGAAACGGCGGGAGAATTTCCGTGTAGCCGTGCTCGCGCGTGTGCACATCCAGGAAAAAGTTCGCAAGCGCGCGCTCCAGCCGTGCGCCCCAGCCTCTGTAAACGACAAATCGCGCGCCGGAAATCTTGGCAGCCGCCGGCAGATCGAGAATGCCTGCGCGTTCACCGACTTCCCAGTGCGGCTTCGGCTGAAAATCAAATTTCGGTGGTTTACCCCAGCGCCGGACTTCTGTATTGTCCGCAGCGCTCGTGCCAACCGGAACCGACGAGTGCGGGACGTTAGGAATAGTCAGCAGGAAATCGCGCTGCGTAGCGTCGAGTTCCGTGATGCGCTCGTCGGTTTGCTTGATCAGGTCGGAAGCCTGCTTCATTTCGGCGATGAGCGCATCGGCGCTTTGCTTTTCCTTTTTGAGCCGTGCAATTTCGTCGCTTGCCTTGTTGCGCTGCGCTTTGCGCCGCTCATTGACGGTAATCAGGTCGCGCCGCTCTTTGTCCAGCGCGCGAAAGGCATCGAGGTCGAGCGCGATACCACGCCGTTTCCCCATCTCGGCGAAAACATCCAAGTGTTCACGGAAGTAATTGAGGTCATGCATGGTCACGAAAGAATAGCGTACTCCGGACGGGGAATGTAGATGCTTGACCCGTCCGCCTGGAAACAGAAACAGGACACGCAGGCAACGGTCGCTTTCTGCTTCGCATCCCTTCTAGAATTAGTGTGCGCGGAGATTCTCGAAGGGAGTGTTCATGCGAAAAATCAAGCTCTTGCTCGGCCTTCTGCTCGCGGTTCTCTTTTCATCCACACCTCTCAAAGCGCAGGACAAAATAGAAATATTTGGCGGCTATTCCTACGCGCGCGTGCCGGTTCAAATCTTTAATGCCGTCGCCATTGGCGGCCCGATAATCGTCACGCCTCCGGGGACTTGCCCGATTCCGGTTTGCCCTCCCGGAATAGGCGGCTTTTTCACTACAAGTCACGTGAACACCAACGGTTGGGAATTCTCTGGAACTTTCAAGCCCATTGCATGGCTGGGCGCGGTGGCGGATTTCAGCGAGCATTACGGCTCGACGCATGGCAGTAGCCTTCACCTGAACACCTATCTCTTCGGGCCGCAGGTGTCCTTCCCGGCCCGCGTCTCCCCGTTCGCGCATGTGCTGTTCGGCGCGGCGCACGAGTCGCTCAGCAATCCTGGATTGGCGGCCGGGACCCCCGGTATTGGAACAGACACCGCCTTCGCCACGGCAGTGGGTGCCGGCATGGACGTGAAGCCCTTTCACTTTGTGTCTATCCGCCTCTTCCAAATCGATTACTTGCTGACGAGGTTCGGGGGCAATACGCAGAACCAGCCGCGCGCATCCGCCGGATTGGTTCTCCGCTTTTAGTGCCACTGTCCGCGAGATGAGCAGCCAACATTCTTGTGGGAAGATAGGCCGCACGAATTTTGTATTGGGGCGGGCGATGAAATCCTGGCAAACGATCGCATTTCTCGCGATCATCTTCGTATCGATCTGCGGCTCTCTCCTCTTGTGGCCACGCGTGGCGCGGACGCAGCAACCGGCCCCGGCGCAATCGCTGACCATCGAGGAGTACCAGCCCAAATCCAGGCTCGTCGTCAAGGAACACAGGATTGAGCGCGCGAAGTTTCCGTTCATTGATATTCACAGCCATCATTGGGAGGTCACGCCGGAATATGTCGACAAGCTTGTGAGAGAAATGGATTCGATCAACCTGCAGGTGCTGGTGAATTTGAGCGGCGGCACAGGCGAGCATCTGAAGCACACGCTTGCGGTAATGAAAGGGCGCTACCCGGACCGGTTCGTCGTGTTTGCGAACATGAGTTTCGACGATTTGAACACGCCGGGATTTGGCAAGCGCCAGGCGGAGCGGCTCGAACAAGACGTCAAGAATGGCGCGCATGGGCTGAAAATCTTCAAGAATTTCGGGATGGACCTGAAATACGCAAACGGCGAGCGCGTGCACGTGGACGATCCGGAATTCGATCCCGTCTTTGAAAAATGCGCCGATTTGAAAATTCCCGTGTTGATCCACGTGGCGGAACCTTCCGCGTTTTTCGATCCCTGGGACAAAACCAACGAGCGCTGGCTGGAGCTGAAAGAATTTCCCCAGCGCGCGCGTCCGCCCGCAAAGTATCCTCCGTTTGAAACGCTGATGGCGGAGCGCAATCACCTGTTCGCGAAGCATCCGAGGACGAACTTCATCGCGGCGCATCTCGCGTTTCATGGCAACGATCTCGAACGGCTTGGAAAATTGTTCGACAACTACCCGAACGTGAATGTGGACATTGCCGCAGTGTTGGCAGAGCTGGGCCGGCAGCCGTATTCCGCGCACGATTTTTTGGTCAAGTATCAGGATCGCGTCTTGATGGGGAAAGACATCTACGACGTCAACGAATACAAATGGTATTTCCGTGCACTCGAAACGCGCGACGAGTATTTTGAATATTACCGCAAGCGCCACGCATTCTGGCGCATTTACGGTTTTCAGGTGCCGGACGAAGTGCTGAAAAAGGTTTATTACAAGAACGCGCTGAGGTTGCTGCCCGCCCTTGACGCTAAAGCCTTTCCTGACTGATGCGCGTTAGGCTTTCACTCGCTATTTCAATGACCCTAGTACCCTGGCCATTCCCTTGCGCACGGCAAATAAGCCGCGCGCGGGGAAGGGGCACCTGTAATATGGACGAACAATAACCTCTATCCTCGATGCTGCCTAATGAAGTCTCGCGGGAACCGACTGTAATACCTTTGGGAGGTTACAGCGCATGAGATGGAGAATCCGCAAGTCCTTCAAGATCTTCGCCCCCGGCAGTTCATTGCGAAAAAGGGTAGCCTATAGCCTGGCCATCGTGAGGTTGATTCTCGTCCCTGTTATTTTCTTGGCCGTTTACTATCTGTTTGCGATGGGCCGGATCATGGACCGCATCGTCAATGTCGATGCGCCGGCAGCAAGGCTGGCAGAACAAGCTTCCATCGAGATATTAGAGGCCCGGCGCGCGGCGCGAAACTACGTTCTGTTCCAAGACCCAGAATATCTTCGGGCGAACCAGGAATCGCTCACGGGGGCGAAGCAAATCCTAGTTCGTATTGGGGATCTTGAGCCTGACGAAGAAACCGTCGTTCAAAAGGGTCTGGATGCAGTCAATCGATATCAGCAGCAATTCGCATCTGCAGTTTCGACAATGGGGCAGAGCAGGCAAGAACCCGTCGAACGCATTCGGGAGGCCTTGCTGGCTTATGAAAAAGACTTGGACGATCTTGTCAAAAAGGCCAAGCACGAAAAACGAGCTCAACTGATTCAAGAGCTTCGCATTGGAGTCGAATCGTTTGATACTCGGATTACACATGCTATTCAGGCAGGAAACCCCGCCCTGCGCCAAGTCAGCCAGGAACTTGAGGCGTCAAGTGAGCAGATCCTGCAACTCGCGTCCGAACTGGAAAAGCGAAATTGGGCGCGCGTCCAATCGGATCATCAGGAAGGTCGCCATCTGATCCATCGCGCTGAGTGGGGCTTGACCATTGTTTCGGCTATTGCTCTCGTATTTAGTGTGTTGGTCAGCCTCATTCTGCCTAGCCAAGTGGTGCAGCCGCTCGTTAGCCTCAAAGAGGCCGTTGATCAAGCTGCAACAGGGAATTATGAGATCGACTTCAAAGTCCAGGGAGATGGCGAAGTCGCGGAACTTGCAAGAAGCGTCCAAAATCTAACCTCACACTTGCAGAGAAAGCGGTAACCTGCGATGGTGCACGCATCCGAACGGTGGAGTAACGTGGAGCTGTTGAGGGAGAGAAGGAACTATTTTTTGTGCGTTTGTACGGCAGCCATCCTCCCCACACTTTCGGGTTCGCCCCAATGGGATTGCCTGCGTGTCAGCAAGAGATAGATGACAGCCAGCGCCATCACCGTGAGAGCATCGACAAAGAACCAGCCATATCCCAACACGAAAATGTGACTGAGAATTACGGCAGTCATCCACACAACAGTCAATCCCGCTCCCAATCTGGCTGTCTTCGAGATCAGGAGCAGAACCGCCACCACCGTCTCGAACACCCCTGACCCTAGCCGGAATACCGGCTGAGATACCAACCCGTGGACCGCTTGCGACATCTGCGTGAACAGGGTCACCGAATCTGGCACCCCTGCAAACTTGAGAAAGATGGCGGCATACAGAAGGTTCACGGACACCAACAGGCGAATTGCCAGTAGTGCGAGTCTTTTGCCCATAAAATCTTGCCCCCTTGACCACCTCGAATCGGCCAATGCTTCGCGAATGGCAGGCATTACGCGGACACCTCAAAGATCAGTTCCAGTTCGACCGGAGTGCCGAGCGGAAGGCTTGCGACTCCATACACAAGGCGGCTGGGATTTTTGTCTTTACCGAAGACGTTTTGGAGCAGCTCCGAAGCGCCATCAGCCACTCTCGGCTGATCGCGGACATCTCCGGAAGTGGCCACCGAGACGCCGAGCCGGACGATCCGCGCCACTCTATCGAGCGATCCCAAATGCTGCCGAGCGACAGCGAGGGCGTTGAGCGCCGCGAGGTGTGCCGCCTTGCGTCCCGCTTCCACATTGAGCTCCTCGCCGACGCGCCCGACGAATTTCGCCGAGCGGCCTTCCGTGGGAAGCATCCCGGTCAGAAAAAGCAGATTGCCCGTTTGCACGGCCTCTGCATAGATGCCAAACGGCTCGGGCGGCGCCGGAAGCTGGATGCCAAGTTCTTTCAATCGCTGTTCGGCGCTGGCAGGCCGAGAGCCTTCCCGGGTTACCATTTGCCTGCGTGCGCGCCGCCATCGACGTGCAGTATTTCACCGGTGGTGAACGTGGCGTCCGTGAGGAACAAAACTGCATCCACGATTTCGCTGATTTCCCCCAGCCTGCCGACCGGGTTTGACCCTTTGAAAGACTCATAGGTCTCGGGCGGGTGCATGGGGGTTTTGATGACGCCCGGCGCAACCGCGTTGACACGAATGCCTTCCTTTGCGTACTCAATTGCCAGTGCGCGCGTCACCGCATTCAAACTGCCCTTGGCCATAATTTGAACGGCCGCCGGGGCGCCAGCGACTGGCTGGTCCACCACGGCAGCGGATATATTGACGATGCTGCCGCTCTTCTGCTTCCGCATCTGCTTCACCGATAGCTGGGAAACATAGAGAAAGCCCGCCAGGGTCGTGGAGACCAACGCGTTGAAGTCTTCTGTCGTGTAGTCGGTGAAGGGTTTGGGGATAAAAATGCCCGCATTGTTTATCAGCACGTCTATGCGCCCAAATCTGGATACGGCAGTATCTACGATCTTTGCAGCCGTTTTCGGGTCGCCGATGTCTCCATCGATCAGCGCAAGATTCGCGGACGCCGGAAATGGATTTGCTTTGGTAATGTTTCGCGAGTTCGCGACTACGCTGTGCCCTCGTTTCAGAAATTCTTCAACCAGTGCCGCTCCGATTCCCTGGGAAGCTCCGGTAACAACTGCTGTTTTCTGTGTATTTGCCATTTTCAAGCTCCTTTTACTGTGCGACTTGCGCGGGACTCATGCAGTCGCCGCTTTGAAGGCGAGATGACGCCCGAGAAAATCGCGAATGGCGCCAGCAATTTCGCGATGATGGGTCTCTAGCGCGAAGTGACCGGTGTCGTAAAAGCGAACTTCAGCATGCGGATTGTCCCGCTTGAAGGCTTCCGCCCCCGGTGGCAGAAAGAAGGGATCGTTCTTGCCCCACACGGCAAGCAGCGGAGGCCGTTTGCTGCGGAAATACTCCTGGAACTTGGGATACAGAGCGACGTTGCTCGCGTAATCCAGGAACAAATCAAGTTGAATCTCGTCGTTTCCTTCACGGGCCAGAAGTGCGGAATCGAGTGTGTAAGATTCGGGCGCGACTTGCGATTCCTCTTGCACCCCGTGAACGTATTGCCATTTGGTGGCTTCCGGCTTCAAAAAATCCCGCAAGGCGGCGCGGTTCTTAGGCGTTTGCTCCTTCCAATATTTCTGGATAGGATTCCAGCCATCACTTAGACCTTCCTCATAGGCGTTCCCATTCTGCGAAATGATGGCGGTGATCCGCTCGGGATGAGCCAGAGCGAGGCGGAATCCTACTGGAGCGCCGTAATCGAAGACATAGATCGCGAAGCGGTGAAGAGCGATGGCCTGCGTAAAGCTATCGATAACTTTGGCTAGATTCTCGAAGGTATAGTGGAACCGTGTGCGGTCCGGCGTATCCGAGAAGCCAAAGCCTGGAAGGTCAGGCGCGACGACATGGTAGCTGTCGGCGAGCGCCGGAATGAGATTGCGGAACATATGCGAGGAAGTAGGGAAGCCATGCAGCAAAAGAATCGTTGG
>Ga0307479_10004600_pt1 | contig 12630 bp, 5 predicted proteins | sample atmos_gasesECM4C_FD_203743 | JGI IMG/M metagenome (GOLD analysis project Ga0307479, IMG submission 203743) | Hardwood forest soil microbial communities from Morgan-Monroe State Forest, Indiana, United States - atmos_gasesECM4C_515 | ecosystem: Environmental > Terrestrial > Soil > Temperate...
GGCGAAGGCGGCTTCATTCCCGCCCCGGCGTTTTTCCTCCAGGAATTGCAGCGCATCTGCAATCGCCACGGCATCCTGCTGATTGTGGACGAAGTGCAATCGGGAGTCGGCCGCACCGGAAAGTGGTGGGCCTACGAGCATGCGGGCATCGAGCCGGACATCGTTTGCGTCGCCAAGGGCATCGCCAGCGGCATGCCGCTCAGCGCATTTGTCGCCAAGGAAGGCGTGATGACCTGGAAAAAGGGTTCCCACGGCACAACGTATGGCGGCAATCCCGTGTGCATCGCATCGGCGATGGCAACGCTGGATCTTATCGAACACAGCTACCGGGAAAACGCGCGCAAGATGGGCGACTACATCTTCGGGCGCCTCCACGATTGGCCGAAGCGCTTCAAGATCGTCGGCGATGTGCGCGGCAAAGGCCTGATGATCGGCGTCGAAATCGTGCGCGATCAGAAAACCAAGGAGAAAGCAGCAGATTTGCGCGACGCGGTCGTCAGCAAAGCGTTTCACAAGGGATTGCTGACCCTTAGCGCCGGTGAGAACACGATTCGCCTGTCGCCGCCGCTGCTAATCGACGAAGAGCAGGCGGACTTTGCCATTCGCACGCTCGAAGAATGCTTCCGCGAAGTCGAGAAGACCATTTAAGACAGAGACCACCAAGAACGCAAAATTCACGGCCAAGAGATCGACGAGATCCCACGTCTCTCGACGGAGGCGCGGAACTGTTGCGGCTTGCTCCGATTCACTTAGGGCTCCTTGCAATACGGCAGGCCACTCTAGTTTACTTGGCGATCGCTCTCGCTATTTCACAAGGAATTGTTTGGATGCACGACCACGCTACGTCACCCGGCTTAGCTGCGGTCGCTTCCAGCAGCGTCAAGACCGCCGTTTTTTGAGTCTCCGTCCATGATGAAGAAGGGCGCAGTCGGAATTCCTTGCCAAATGGGGGTGAGGCAGTAGAATGCAGGGGCAAAATCCCCTCGGGAAACCTGAACAAGGAGTGCCCTCATGATTTGTGAAGGCAGGTTTAATTTCGGGAGCTTTGCGAATCCTGCTCGCATCGCCTTGCTTGTCTTTGCGCTGGTGGCTCTTGGCGTTGGTGCGCGAGCGCAGGAAGCGGACGTCGCGAAAAAGCTGCAAGGTTTCGACGCGTACATTTAACAGACGCTGAAAGACTGGAACACGCCGGGCGTGGGTGTCGGGATAGTTGTTCAAGACAAGCTGGTTTTTGCGAAGGGCTATGGCTATCGGGATTATGAGAAGAAGCTGCGGTTCACGACGAAAACGATGCAGCCGATTGCGTCGAACTCGAAATTGTTCACGGCGGTGGCAGCGGGGATGCTGGTGGACGAAGGAAACCTGGCCTGGGACAAGCCGATACGCGACTCCGTGCCGGAAATCCAGTTTTACAACGACCAGCTCAACAGCAACGTGACGCTGCGCGACATGCTGTCGCACCGCACCGGCGTGACGCGTCACGACCTAATCTGGTTCAAGTCGCCATTCACCCGGGAAGAGTTGTTCAAGAAGCTGAAGTACTTGGAGCCGCAGGAGCCGATACGCACAACGTTTCTCTACAACAACCTGATGTTCGCGGCGGTGGGACAGATCATCGAGATCAAGTCCGGGAAGAAATGGGAAGATTTCGTGCGCGAAAGAATCTTCACTCCCCTCGACATGAGCACGACTTGCTACACCATTGCGGGCATGCTGAAGCAACCGGACTACGGCGTGCCGTTCCGCGAGAAGCGCGATTCCTTCGAGCTGTACAAGATTCCTTATTACGAGGATACCGAGGGAGTGGCTCCGGCAGGCGCGATCATTTCAAACATTGATGAGCTATCGCACTGGCTGATTGCGCTGATGAACGAGGGAAAATACGACGGCAAGCAGGTGTTGCCGGCCGGTGCGTTGAAGGCCACGCTGCAACCGGCAATCGCATTGCCGAACGCGGGAGGCGAGGCTCTGGGCTTCTGGGAGTTGATCAATTCAGCTTATGGGATGGGCCGGTGGACTGCCTCCTATCGCGGCAAACTGCTGACGTACCATGGCGGCGACCTTCCCGGGTTTCACTCGCAGATTTCGTTTATGCCCAACGACAAAATCGGTGTAATCGTCCTGGTGATCAGCGATCACAGCGCACCGCTCTACAACATCGTCAGCTACAACGTGTACGAGCGGCTGTTGGGCATGGACCAGACGCCTTGGAGCCAACGGCAACTCCAGCAGCGGCTTGCCAACAAGAAAGCCGGGACCGAGGCGCGGGCGAAGGCTGGTGGCGACCGCGTGCTCAACACGAAGCCATCGCACGCGCTGGCCGACTATGCGGGCGAGTACGAAAACGCCGCTTACGGGATTCTCAAAATCGGCCTGCAAGGGGATCAATTGCAATTCGGTTTTCACGAGTTCCATTTTCCGATGAACCATTTCCATTACGATCGCTTTGACACGCCGGACGACGAGCAATACGGAAAGTTTTCGGTGACTTTCCGGACGAATCCTCAGGGGGATATTGATAGCGCGGTGATTTCGCTGGACCAGGCCGAAGCGGTGTTTAACCGCAAGCCCGAGGCTCTGGACGCTATTCTTTTGGAGAAACTTGCGGGCGTATACTTGACACCGAGCAAAGTGAAATTTGAAGTGCGTTATCAGCCTGGAACGGGGCTTTCGATTGCGTTCCCCGGCGCGCCTCCCCAAATGCTAATCCACGTTAAGGGAATGCAATTCCGAACGCCGCTCTTTGCCGATGACATCTACGAATTTGTGTTGGAGAACGGACAGGTAAAGGCGTTGAAGGAGCGGACACCCTCGGGCGAATACACGTTCCAGCGTCAGTGAGAGCTTGCCTTGTAAGGGCTCTCTTTTTCTTGCATTCGGAGGAAGAGGGATTCCTCGCTTCACCTTGGAATGGCGGCAGAAGACATTTTTGATAGGCCGTTCAGATGGCAAGAACAAGCCGTGCGGGAAAGCGCTGGAGCATGAGATGATAATGCGCAGGGGGTCGGACGAAGTCGGTAGAAGTGTTTTGCGCAGTCACCTCCAGGGACAACCCAGAATCAAACTATTGGGAAGGAGAGAGAGTTGCCGGAGTTGCGGAAAGACCCCATCACGGGTCGCTGGGTGATTATTTCGACGGAGCGCGGAAAGCGGCCGAATGATTTTCTGCGCGAAAGCGTAATCGCGAAAGAGCCGAAAAATTGCCCGTTCTGCGCGGGGAATGAATCCAAGACGCCGCCCGAAGTGCTCGTGTACGGACGAAACGGCGGCGGGGCGAACACGCCCGGGTGGAAGCTGCGCGTGGTGCCGAACAAATTTCCCGCTCTCGGCATCGAGGGGGATCTCGACCGCGAGGGTGAAGGCTTGTTCGACAAGATGAACGGTATCGGCGCGCACGAAGTGGTCATCGAATCGCCGGACCACGCCGCAACGCTCGCGACGCTCCCCGAGCGCGCGGTGGAAGATGTGCTGTGGGGATACCGCGACCGCATGTTGGACCTGAAGAACGACAAGCGTTTCCGCTATATCTTGATTTTCAAGAACCATGGAGAAGCGGCGGGAGCGACGGTGGAACATCCGCACTCGCAGCTGATCGCGCTGCCGATCGTGCCGCGGCGCGTCCGCGAAGAAGTGGACAACTGCTGGCATTATTACGACGAGAAAGAAAGATGCATTTTCTGCGACATCATCCGTCAGGAGCGGGACACGGGTGAGCGCATGATCAATGAAAACGAGCAGTTCGTCGCGTTTGCTCCGTATGCGCCACGGTTTCCGTTTGAAATGTGGCTGCTGCCGAAAGTGCACAGTTCGTCGTACGAGAACAACCAGAGTTCGATTTACGCCAGCTTGGCAAGGATGCTCAAGGACACACTGATGAGGCTCGACGAAGTGCTAGACCGACCTGCGTATAACTTCATGATTCATACGTCGCCGATCGGGGAAGAAATCAACGATCACTATCACTGGCACATCGAGATAATTCCAAAGCTGACGAAGGTGGCGGGATTCGAGTGGGGAACGGGCTTTTACATCAATCCGACGCCGCCGGAAGAGTCGGCGCGGTTTTTGCGGGAAGCGAAGGTCCCCGCAACAGCCGAGAAAAACTAGGAATTTTCGCACGAAGCAACGAGTCAGGGCCTCCGGGAGGATTACCGAGTTTTGTTATAATGACGGCTGTGGCGCGGTACCCAAGCGGCCCAAGGGAGAGGTCTGCAAAACCTCCATTCGTGGGTTCGAATCCCACCCGCGCCTCCAATCTTTTCAAGCACTTACGCACAAGCCTCTGCATTCCTGCTAACAAACGTGCTAACAGAATCCTCTCCCTGTGGCTTCCTGAGGAGCATTTGCTCATTGCGCTTGTGCCGGAGACGCCCGTCTATCTTCCGCTCCAGTGGCCACACATGGGAGCTCGACGGCAACGCACCGTGCCTCGCCGGGTGCGGCCACAACTAGGCAGCGGAAGCATTGATTGAGTGGGTCAGCGCATTCGCGAGCGTCGTGTCAAGTCGCTCACAAAGCATTTACACGCCGCTTGCGGCCAAAACCTCGTTTCTCCTGACAAACCTTTCGTAAGGCTTGCGAATCAGTTGCAGATTAACAAGCGGGCTGCGGGAGGTAGGGAGCATTCTTGTATTCGAATCTCGATCACCGCACCATCGGAACAGTTCATGCACCTGGTCTCTTCGCGCAGTTTTCGCGCGACGGTTGCCGAATGGCGACATTTCCACGTCTTGTTGGTGCTGTCCGGAACTACAGGACCGTCCGTAATTCATATTTCGCGTCGAACATAATGCTTGTATTACGCACTGTAATACGATAGGTGAAATTAGGGTGACTTTATGACATCTCTCCTGACATTAAGACTATGCCTGCCCTCGACCAGATTGCGCGGTCCACTACACCATCTCAAACGGATACTTCATTCGACCTAACGAAGAACGACTCGTGAAAAAGCCCTGACATTAGGCCTGAGACGTTTTCCACTGCTCAACGCACCTCAAGTTGGAGGCCAGGTGCAAACTTTCTTTGTCCCAGACGTTGGCAGTACACGATCCGCCGGCGTCTTCAGGTGCTCGTCCGGCGCTTCCAAACGGACAATCTTTCCTGAAACCCAAGTTGAATCGGTAATCACCCGTGCGCCTTGCGGGTTCTGGTCAGGTTCTCGGTGCCATGGGCGTTATGGTCCGCACACGTCATAGCTGCGAATGTGACCAACCAGGCGAGGGTTCCTGAATTCATTTTTTGACGTATCGCCACTGATGTGGACGTGACCGAGCATTGTTCAGGTCGCACACGCGTGATCTCGATCACGACCTCATGTGAGCTATCTCATTGCCTGCGGATTCAGGCAGGCGTGAAATGTCCCGCATCAAGCTCGCTTCGTTCCCCGCTGCCGAGCACTTGATCGGCCCCCGGATACCAACAAGGCCCCTTGCACGCTAGGCCCCTTACCCAGGTTCAAACGCAGTCGGCCATTTTGATCGTGGTCGGGATTTCGTCAGAACGACCACAACCAAGCCTATTGAACGAGAGGAGAAACAAATGAATCGACGCGATTTCATCAAGACGTCTGCGATGGCGGGAACCGCCATGGCTGCGTATGCCGGCTTTGGTGCAGAGTCGGTGTACGCCTTCTATCAGAGCCCCGGCCTTAAGAAATACATCCAGCCGCTGCGAGGTGTTTATCCTATCGACCCGGCCGGTATCCCTCTTGCCTTGCCAGATGGCTTCAGCACAGCGAGTGTCGACCACTATTCGTTGGTGGCTGGCCAGTACACCGACCAATTGCACCCTGCTTTGGGCCCGACCGCCCTATGGGGCTACGCAGATAACGCGCATGGCGGCCTACATCGGCACCTTGGCGGGATCATCGTCGCCACAAAAGGCAAGGCGGTACAGATCACGATGACGAACAATCTACCCTCGACGCATATCATCCCTGTGGACACCACGATTCCCGGCGCCAACCAGGCCGTGAATCGCACCGCGGTCCATCTGCATGGCGGCTTGGTGCCGTGGATCAGTGACGGCGGGCCGCACGACTGGTTCGCGCCGGATGGCACGCACGGGTTGAGCTTCATGAACAATTCTGTCGTTTACCCGGCAGGTCCGACCACTTGGAAACCTGGACAGGCGGAGTATTTTTATCCAAATAACCAGAGCGCACGTCTGGTGTGGTACCACGACCATGCGTGGGGCATCACGCGCGTCAACGCGTATGCGGGTGTGGCTTCGGCCTACATCATTCGCGATGTTGGACTGGAGTCTTCGGCTGGACTGCCCATCATCGAACATCCCGACCTGCCCGGTGGTGGCCGCGAAGTTTCACTGGTGTTTCAGGACAAGATCTTCGTTGGCTCGAATCTCGCGGCGGTTGACCCGACGTGGCCAGCCTCCTGTCCGCACACGCCAGGGAGCTTGTGGTACGCGCATACCTACGAGCATCCGCGGTGGGGTCTAAAGAGTGGCCTGCTGTTGCCTGATCCCTCGGTCATTCCTGAGTTCTTTGGCGATACGATGCTTTGCAACGGCACGGTATATCCGACCGTCCAGTTGGAGCAACGCCGTTATCGGTTCCGCCTTCTGAACGCCTGCAATGCTCGCTTCTTGAATATCAACCTGTACGTTCGCGATGCGAGCGTAGACGGCATCACTCTCAACAACAAGGGCTTGGTAACCAATCCGGCCGGTCCGGCGATCACCATGATCGGTTCGGAAGGTGGATTCTTGCCAAAGCCGGTCACGCTCAACTCGCCTCCGGCACCCTTCCCGGGTGTGGCGCAGCCTCTGCCCAACCAATTCTTGATGGCTCCTGCGGAGCGTGCTGATGTGCTCATTGACTTCAGCGCAGTTCGTGTGGGTACGAAGCTCATCCTGTACAACGATGCACCTGCCCCATTCCCGGGCGGCAAGGTCTACAACGACTACTTCTTCGGTAACCCGCAGAGCCCGGTGGTCACCCAGGCGGGCTTTGGTCCAGACACGCGTCAACTGCTGCAGATCGAGGTCGTGGCGCCGAGCGCAGGCTCTCCGCCTGACCCAAATCTGAACCTCGGCCTGCTCCAGCCCGATCCAACGCTGCTGGCGCCGGTTGGTGTCACAACCCCACCGCCAGGCGTACCGGTTCGCGATCTCACGCTAAACGAAGTGTCAGATGCATACGGTCGGCTCATCCAGTTGCTTGGCACGACGAGTCCAGTACCTGGCGGCGGCTTCGGTCGAACGTACGATTCGCCGGCAACGGAGGTTGTCAGGGCCGGGGCGACAGAGGTCTGGCGGATCTTCAACACCACTGCGGACACGCACCCAATTCACTTCCACCTGGTAAACGTGCAGATCCTTTCGCGTCAGCCGTTCCAAGTGACTAGTTTCGCGGGCTTGGCCAACTTCCAGGGCCCGGCGGTTGGACCGAGTCCAAACGAACAGGGTTGGAAGGAAACCGTGCGTATGAACCCAGGCGAATGCACCACGGTGATCGCGAAGTTCGATCTACCTTCGGGGCTGCCCTTTACCGTTCCCGCAAGTCCGCGGACAGGCGGTAACGAGTACGTCTGGCACTGCCACATTCTCGAACACGAAGAGCACGACATGATGCGACCGCTAGTCGTGATCTAACTTGCGGCGTACTTAATGCCGCGCTTTGACAACTAGTTTCTCGGCGCAATCTCCGGTCTCTCTCACCAGCGCGCGGTGCGGGAGACCGAGCGCCGAGAGGAGTGACGTGAAGGCCCTGCGGTGTCGCGCGGGGCCTTTTTTTTTCTGCCGAGTTCGGGTTGCATAGTTCCCTTGGGCGCGCGGGCGCTGGTGGAGGCGAGACATGAACAGGCTCAGGATCCCTTTCCTCATCGTCCTGGTCGGAGCCGTATCCTTTCTGGCCGGCATCACTTACCGTCGCCAGAACCCATCGGCACACGTATCCGCGAGCGGGCGCCGCATCCTGTACTACCGGGATCCCATGCATCCGGCTTACAAGTCGGACAAACCGGGCATCGCTCCCGATTGCGGCATGCGGCTGGAGCCTGTCTATGCCGAGACGGCACAGGCCGGAGCCGACGAGGCTGGTATGGCACTTCCACCTGGCGCAGTCAATATCTCGGAAGATAAGCAGCAGCTCATGGGCATTCGCGTGGAGCCAGCTCAAAGCTCTCGATCGAGGAACACTTTGCGAGTCTTGGGACGCGTAGCCGCAGATGAGACCCGCATTTATCGAATGAATGCGGCTACGGATGGTTGGATTCGCGAGGCCCTTCCCAACACTGTGGGCACACTGGTCAAGAGAGATCAAAAGCTGGCCGGGTTCTATGCCCCAGAATTCCTGGGTGCTCAAGAGGCTTATCTCTACGCATTGGATGCCCTGGATCGTTTCCAAGCCAGCGGTAAGGAGACTCCAGAACAGATCAAACTCACCAAAGCCAATGTGCAACAGATGGCAGACAGTCTTCGTAGCCTGGGCATGTGTGAAATTCAGATCCAGGAAATAGAGCGGACCCGCAGGGCGACACAGAGCATCATTTTGTACGCACCGGCCACCGGGTTCATCGTCACTCGGAACGTCTCGTTCGGTCAGCGCTTTGAGAAAGGCACAGAACTCTATCGCATCGCCGACCTCGGTCGAGTCTGGATTCTCGCCGACCTCTTCGAGAACGAGGCGCAGTACATCGGACCGGGTTTAACGGCGCGTGTTAGCCTGCCGCTCGAGAACCGTCTGTTCACGGCTCGCGTCAGTGATGTGCTCCCGCAATTCGATCCCGCCACACGCACGATGAATCTGCGGCTCGAAGCCAAGAACTCAGATTATGCCCTGCGGCCCGGTATGTTTGTGGATGTCGAATTTCCTGTCGACCTGCCGATCTCTGTCACCGTTCCCACGGATGCTGTGCTCGACTCCGGTCTTCGTAAGATTGTGTTCGTCGAGCGCGCGAGCGGAGTCTTTGAGCCGCGCGTGGTTGACATCGGGTGGCGTTTTGGCGAGCGCGTCCAGATTGTGCACGGACTCGCGCCTGGCGAGCATGTGGTGGTCAGCGGCAACTTCTTTGTGGATTCTGAGAGCCGTCTGAGCGCTGCAGCCGCCGGCATCTACAGTGTGGCCGTCAAGGATCCGGTCTGCGGCATGATGACCGACCAAAGCAAGGCCGCGGCTGCTGGCCGGAAAACCGAATACCGTGGCATCACCTACTACTTCTGCTCCGACGGCTGCAAGCGCAAATTCGACAAGGAATCGCAAAGCTACCTTAAGGAATTCCTCGATACCGAACAAGCCAGTCACGCGTCCGCTCCGGTCCGAGGCTCACATGATTAACCGCATCATTGATTTCTCCGTCGAGAACAAGGTTGTGGTCTTCGCCCTGGTGCTGGCGGCCTGCGTGGCGGGTTGGTGGTCCATGCATCGGGTGGCTCTGGATGCCATCCCTGACCTCTCTGACACTCAGGTCATCATCTATTCGCGATGGGATCGTAGCCCCGATATCGTGGAAGACCAAGTCACCTATCCAATTGTCACGGCCATGCTGGGCGCGCCGAAAGTGAAAGCAGTCCGCGGCTTCTCGGACTTCGGCTATTCTTACGTTTACGCCATATTCGAGGACGGCACCGATATCTATTGGGCGCGTTCCCGGACACTCGAATACTTGAGTGGTGTGCTTCCCCGATTACCTCAGGGCGCTACCACCGAAAATCGGCCCCGACGCCACCGCACTGGGTTGGGTTTTCCAATACGCGCTCATAGATACCGCAGGCAAGCACACGCTAGCCGAGATACGTTCCTACCAAGACTGGTACCTGCGTTACTGCCTGAAGTCGGTAGCAGGGGTGGCGGAGGTTGCGCCTTTGGGCGGGTTCGGCCGACAGTACCAAGTGAACCTCGACCCCAACCGCCTGCAAGCCTACGGCATTACCGTCAACCGCGTCATCAATGCCGTCCGCGCCGGCAACAATGATGTCAGCGGCAGGCTCATCGAGTTTGGCGGTACTGAGTATATGGTTCGCGGCCGCGGCTACGCTCGGTCGCTGCAGGATTTTGGAAATATTGTGCTCACGGCCAGTGAGAGTGGTACCGCGATCCGCGTTAAGGACGTCGGCCAAGTGACCATCGGTCCAGACCTGCGGCGCGGTGTCTGCGATCTCGACGGTCAGGGAGAAGTTGTCTCCGGTATCGTCATCATGCGCCAGGGCGAGAACGCACTAGATGTTATTGAGCGCGTGAAAGCCAAGCTCCGCGAGATCGAGCCGGGCCTGCCCACGGGAATCCGAGTGATCCCAATTTACGACCGTTCGGAGCTCATCCGCCGCTCCATCGATAACCTCAAAGCCACGCTGGTCGAAATTACGCTGACAGTGTCGATCATCATCCTGATGTTTCTCTGGCACTTTCCGAGCGCGATGATTCCGATCCTGACGATCCCCATCGCGATTTTGCTCTCCTTTATTCCCTTCCGCATGCTGGGGATTACAGCCAACATCATGTCGCTGGGTGGGATTGCCATCGCCGCCGGTGCGCTGGTAGACGCCGCTATCGTAGTCGTCGAGCAAACTCACAAGAGATTAGAGGAGTGGGAGCGTAACGGCCGCACTCGCGATTACGCTTCGGTGATCGTGGGTGCGGTCAAGGAGGTCGCAGCACCGAGCTTCTTTGCCTTGCTGGTGATTGCATTCTCATTTTTGCCGGTGCTCACGCTGGAAGCCCAGGAAGGGCGGCCCTTCAGGCCGCTAGCCTACACGAAGACCCTGGCGATGATTGTGGCAGCGATACTGACGATTACATTTGACCCGGCGCTGCGTGTGTTCGTCAGCCGCGTGAAGAAATTCGACTTTCGCCCATCCTGGCTGTGCCGTGCAGCCAATGCACTGCTCGTGGGAACCGTGCAGTCGGAAAAGAAGCATCCCATAAGTCGCTTGCTCATCCGTTGGTATGAACCCGTGGTCGCTTGGTCGTTGCGGTGGAAGTTCGCGGTCATCGGCAGTGCGCTGGCTCTCTTGTTGCTGACTATTCCCATCTACCGCAAGCTCGGCTCAGAATTCATGCCCCCATTGGACGAAGGCTCCCTCTTGTACATGCCATCTACCATGCCGGGGATCTCCATAGCGGAGGCACAAAGGCTTCTTTATGTCAGCGATGGAATCCTCAAACAGTTCCCGGAAGTCGACCGGGTTTTCGGTAAGGCTGGGCGCTCCGAAACCGCTACGGATCCTGCCCCACTTTCCATGCTTGAGACGGTTATCATCCTAAAACCGAAATATGAATGGCGGCGCGTCCATACCTGGTATTCCTCGTGGGCACCAGAGTGGGTCAAGCCTGTGCTGCGGCACCTTACGCCGGAGCACATTTCGCAGGAGGAACTCGTCGCCCAGATGAACAACGCCTTGAAGTTGCCTGGCGTCTCGAACGCCTGGACCATGCCGGTCAAGGGCCGCATAGACATGCTTACCACAGGGATTCGCACCGCCGTGGGCCTGAAGATTTCTGGCAACGATCTTAAGCGAATCGAAGAGATTGGCACGCAAGCAGAATCGCTCCTGAGCTCGCTACCGGAGACGCGCAGCGTCTTTGCTGAGCGTACTGGAGCGGGCTATTTTCTCGACTTCGATTGGAACCGCGAAGGGTTAGCTCGCTACGGTCTGAGTATCGATGACGCCCAAGCGGTCATCCAGAACGCCATCGGGGGCGAGAACATCACTACGACCATTGAAGGCCAGGAGCGTTATCCCGTTAACGTTCGTTATATGCGCGACTTCCGCTCCAGCTTCGATGGCATCGGGCGCGTGTTGGTTCCGGCTGCAGGGGGACAGCGGCAGATCCCGATCTCGCAATTGGCCTCCATTCATGTCACCAGTGGTCCTGCCATGGTGCGCAACGAGAACGGCTTGCTTACCGGTTACGTCTATGTGGATATTGTTGGTCGCGACCCTAATGGCTATATCGAGGAAGCTCGACGATTGCTGCGGGATAATCTCCAGCTGCCGCCGGGATATGCCGTTTCCTGGAGCGGCCAGTATGAAGCCATGCAGCGCGTCCGTCAGCGCCTGAAGGCTGTGCTTCCCCTGACGTTGTTTCTCATTCTGTTGCTGCTCTATTTCAACACGCGCTCCCTAACCAAAACCGCCATCATTATGCTCGCTGTCCCCTTCTCCGCCGTGGGTGCCATCTGGTTCCTTTACCTGGTCGGGTACAATATCAGCATCGCGGTATGGGTCGGGCTCATCGCGCTGCTGGGCGTGGATGCGGAGACCGGCGTCTTTATGCTCCTGTACCTCGACCTTGCGTATGAGCAGGCGAAGCGGGAAGACCGAATGCGCAGTCTTGCGGATTTGCGAGAGGCCATCCTGCAAGGTGCCGCCAAGCGTATTCGACCGAAGTTTATGACCGTCTCAACGATGGCGCTCGGACTGATCCCCGTAATGTGGTCTGCGGGAACTGGGGCCGACGTCATGAAACGCATTGCCGCACCGTTGATCGGCGGCATCTTCACCTCTTTCGTGCTGGAGTTGATGATATATCCAGTTATTTATGAGATCTGGAAGAGGCATTCGGTCCCGAAGCCGCGCACGGCGTGATGCCACGAAGCAACAGGATAGAAAACCACGATTGGTCTCGAAAACCTCCATTCGTGGGTTCGAATCCCACCCGCGCCTCCA
>Ga0307479_10004601_pt1 | contig 12630 bp, 14 predicted proteins | sample atmos_gasesECM4C_FD_203743 | JGI IMG/M metagenome (GOLD analysis project Ga0307479, IMG submission 203743) | Hardwood forest soil microbial communities from Morgan-Monroe State Forest, Indiana, United States - atmos_gasesECM4C_515 | ecosystem: Environmental > Terrestrial > Soil > Temperate...
TGATTTTCAGTTCTACGATTTTTTCACTGGAAGTTCCGCGGGCAGATCGCCGACATGTCGGAGCCACTGATGTCCAGAGTCCGGCCCCGTACGACCCATCCTTCGAGCTGATGACATCTCTCCTTCCCCAATGAGCCTCCGCTGACGGTGGTTCTCCCCTCTGTACGTCTGAGCTCGATCTCCTGACAATCCAGAACTCATGCTCTTCGTGACCAGTGGCGGATAAGTGTGTAGTGGAGACAGATTTCAGCACCGGCGAACGATGCTTTTGGGAACCAACAGCTAGCGGCGGCTCTTAAAGAACGTTTGCAGCAACTCGGCGCACCGACCTGCGAGGACTCCGCTGCGGACTTCCAGTTTGTGATTCAGTTGCGGATGGTTTAGCACCTGCATGACTGAATGTACTGCGCCCGCTTTGGGATCGTCGGCGCCGTAGACCAGGCGCTTGATCCGGGCGTGCACCATGGCTCCGGCGCACATGGGGCAAGGTTCAATTGTGACAAACAGACTGCAGTCAGAAAGGCGATGATTATCGAGGATTGTTCCGGCTTCGCGCAGCGCCACGATCTCGGCGTGGGCTGTGGGATCGTTGCCGGAGATGTTGCGGTTCCAGCCGCGGGCTATGATTTTTTTTTCGCACACGACGACCGCGCCTACGGGGACTTCGCCGGCTTCGAGTGCTCGCTGGGCGCAGCGGAGGGCTTCTTCCATCCAGAGTTCGTCGGATGACGTCGTCGGTCGTCGGTCGTCGGTCGTTGGCATGCTGGGCCCAGGGAGCAGGGTATCATCCACTGCGGCATGTGGGACGTGCGCAGGAAAAGGCAGCATCTGAAGGCGTCTCAAGGAGCGGTGAAGGCATGTCTGACGACATGCTCTGATACGAATCTCTCGCCTGCCGGGCTGCCGCGGATCAGAACAGCCGTAGCACCTCGCGCACTACCTCCGGGACCGCGGCGTGAACTATGGCTGGAAGCACCATCGTCACCAGCACGTAAGCGATCACGAGTGCGGGGATGGCAAGCAGCACCCGGGATTTCGGCGTCAGGTTGGCGAAATAGGCTCGCATAACGTCCTCTTGAGTTAGCTACGGATGAGGGGTCAAAAAAGTTCCCAACACTCAAGCCAAGCGGGGAGAATTCCCTGAAGCGGCAGAGTGACCACCAGCGGTGCAGGGGTCCTTCGACTGCGGAACTGCTTCGTTTTGCGAAACAGTTCCTCCGCTCTGGATGACACATTGAAGGCCGCCGTTTCTGGCCACTGACCACTGGCCACTGAGCACCGGCAACTGATATGCTGAAGCAGTTATGGGGATGACGAGCCTGCTGCGCAAAGTTTTTCTGATCGACCTTCTGCAGGGGTTGAAGGTCACGTTCCGCTATCAGGATCCCAAGGAGATTTATACCGAGCAGTATCCCATGGAGCGGCCGCAGGTGGCCGAACGCTACCGGGGTGCGCCGCGGCTGAACGTGAATCCGGATACGAACGAGACCATGTGCATTGCCTGCGACCTGTGCGCCGTGGCATGTCCGGAAAATCTTATCGTGGTTTCGAGTGAGCGCAACGAGCACACCCGGCGCAAAGAACTCACCAACTTCACCTACGACCTGAGCCGCTGCATGTTCTGCGGCCTCTGCGAGGACGCCTGTCCCGTGGACGCGCTGGAGCTTACCCAGGACTTCGAACTCGCCAGCTATACGCGCGAGGGCTGGATTTGGAATCGCGAGACTTTGGAGAAGGGGCCGCAGCCTACGGAGTATAAGAAGTAGCGAAGCAAATATAAATTTCCGTTTGCGCTGAATAGTGTCCAGGTTTTACTATAGCGATATGCTATAATAGAATTATACAGTCGAGACAGCGGCGCAGCCTTCGAGTTGCGCCGTTTGTGTTCGGGGCAGTTTCGGGTCCACGAAACCAAAACTAACATCAGAAGCAATGTCAAACGGTGGCGTACAAAAGTGTCCGTCGCACACGGGCTAAGAGCGCGACGGGAAGTCAAAATCCCCACCCTCTCGCCAAGAACGCGAGAAGGGCGGGGCACCCTCAGGTAGATTTCGGAAATTAAAAAGGAGATGTTTCGGGCGCAGCTTACCGGCTGCGCCTTTTTATTTATGGAAAACAACAACGACAATTCGAGTGAGGCGCACGACGAAGAACTGATCGAAATCAATGCGGTCGCTAGCGACAACCCCAAGAGGATGGGAGAAGAGATAGAAGCCGCGTTTCTGGCCAAAGTCTGCAAGCTGAGGATTCCGGTGTGCAAGCCCTGGGGAGATAGCGAGCGCTACGATTTCGTGGTGGACTGGGGGAAGGGATTTTGGCGAGTACAGGTCAAGGGCGGGTCGAATTATTCTGGGTCGAGCTATAGAGTTGGAACCGGAAGCACGGGCGGGCCATTCACGAAGGAGGACATGGATTTCGTCGTCGCCCACATTGTCGCCGTGGACGAGTGGTTTGTCGTCCCGATTGAGATCGCGGAGGGGCTGGCCGGGCTGTGGTTCAATCCGCGGTCGACGCGGGCGCGGTTTGAGAAATATCGGGAAGCGTGGTGTTTGCTGGACTGTCCGCGGAAGGCGCGGGGACGCGGGGATTTGCCGGTGCGGTGCCGGAGTGAGGAGGTGAAGGTGAGGTGCGCCGTTTGTCCGCTGCGCGGGCGCAAGGAGTGAGAAGGGAACAATCTACCACGGAGACACGGAGACACGGAGTCACAGAGACGAGCTAAGCAAGCCTCGTTTTCTCGATGTCTCTGTGTCTCCGTGGTGAACAAGGTTTTTGATCAGCCTACGGCATGTGCCGGATACTCGATCGACCGTCTTTCCGGCAGACTGATAGTCAAATCCCTCGAACCGGCGCGCTGCTACAGGGATTGACAGTAAATTCGATTGCCGGAGGCTTCATGATGTCAGGAAGGAAAATTATTCTTCTGTCAGTGATTCTATGTTGCGCAACCTGGGTGGTGGCGCAGAGCAAGCCCGCAGGGCAAGGCAACACTCCACCAACCACTACTCCAGCGCCACCGCCAACGGCGACGACCACGCCGCCGCCCACCGCTCCTCCCCCGCCACCGAATACGCCCGGAGCGAACCCAACCAATCCGGCGGCGACTGAGGGCAGCATGACTCAGCCCTCTGCAACGAATCCGAATAATACGAATGCGACGGGCAACACGCCGAACGGCGTGCCTTGCAGGCCTACGCCGGCAACACCCACGAACCCGGGCAACAACGGAGCTTTCAACACAGGGTCTGCAAATTCTGAGACTGCGAATACGGGCTCTGCGAATTCCGGCTCCGCGAATTCTGGCTCGTCAACTTCGGGATCGTCCAACTCGGCGGCGGGGAATAATGGAGTGCCGGCCAACTCGCCCTCGGGCACACCATGTCCTCCCTCGGCGACGGGAAACAATCCGCCGCCGACTGCGCCGCAGTAAGAACGCAGACTTATTGTCCTTACGGTTTATGCGGGCCCGCCTCAGCGCGTGCCCTTTTTTTGGCCGGAATTCCGAGCGATCGAAACTAGAAGCAGAATAGCCGCTCTACGCCGGTTGCTGCTGGGTCATACAGTGCATGGTGCCGAGTCCCCAGACCAGGTCGCCGGAGTAGATGGGGACGATTTCTCTTGCCGGGAAAAGATTTGCGAGCGTGTCGAGGGCGATGCGGTCGTTGGGGTCGTTGAAGACCGGCACTAGCACGATGCCGTTGGCGATGTAGAAGTTGGCGTAGCTGGCGGGGAGGCGGCGCTGCTCGAAGACGACCGGGCGGGGCATGGGGAGTTCGATTACGTTGAGCGGCTTGCCGTTCTGATCGGCCGCGGATCTTAGGCGACGGAGATTATCGGTGAGCGGCTTGTGGTTTGCGTCTTTGCGATTTGGTTCGATCATGGTTACGACTGTGTCTGGGCTGACGAAGCGGGTTAGGTCGTCGACGTGGCCGTGGGTGTCGTCGCCGACGATGCCTTTATTTAGCCAGATGGTGTGCGGGGCCCCGAGGTAGTTGGCGAAGATATTTTCGTAGTCTCTGCGTTGCATTTTTGGATTGCGTTGTTGGATTTTGCTGAGCAGGCATTCTTCGGTGGTGAGGATAGTGCCTTGGCCGTTGACGTCGATGGAGCCGCCTTCGAGGACTACGCGGGTGTTGCGGTGGGTGGGGCGGATTTCCGGGGCGCGCGTGACGCCGGACATTAGGGAGCCGATTTTTTGGTCGTGGGAGAAGTTGGAGTATTTGGCCCAGGCGTTGAAGCGGAAGTTCAGGGCTTGGAGGCGACCTTCAGGGGCTGAAGCCCGTTCTTCCTTTGGACTCTTATCGGCACGACTGAAGTCGTGCCCTTCCCGAACTTTAGCACCCCCGATTCTTTGCGATGCTGCCGGCAGTTCGCGGGCGGGGGCGCCCGCGCTGCATCTCGCGAAGATGCAGCCGGAGTCGCGGAGCCAGACTCGGTTGGTGGGCTGGCGGTGGAAGCGGATGTTTTTCAAATCGACGTTGGCTCGTTGCAGTTGTTTGCGGGCCTGGCGCTCGGCAGGCGCGTCGTTGACGATTAGTTCGACGCGCTCGTGGCGCGAGAGATTGCGGATGATTTCGGTGTAGACCCAGGGGATGGGCTCGAACTTGCCGGGCCAATCGCCGTGATAGTGGGGCCAGGCTAACCAGGTGGCCGCGTGCGGGGACCATTCGGCGGGCATTCGGAAGTCGAGGGCTGCCGGGGAGACACTTAAAGTATTACTTGAATGCATAAATCGAGGCATGGAGGTAGTTTATTGTACGCGATGATAAATCGCGTATTGAATCCTGAGCCTGACATTGATCTTGACGAACGGACTCCTGCTCAGTGAGTGTTATCGCGGTTTGTCAACAGTTGTGGCGTCTATCGGGGCATAATACGCAAGGCGGTCTCATTGAGCCAGAACTGCTCGAACTGATGCGGCCCCGAGCGGCAAACCTGAACGCTTGCACTTACTGCGCCACAGTGCGTTTGCAACCCGTAGCCAATTCGGTCAAACCAAAGGAAGCGGCTCTCGGTCTGAGAGACATTAGCGGAGTGACGAAGCCGCAAGCGCTAGAATGCGGCCGAGGAGATGCTTGTGAATCGGGCTGTCAGATGGATTCGAACATACATGCGCGGCAGCGAAGAGGAGCGTCCTGAACAGATACGCTTGGGCGATGAGGTCATGCAACTTCTGATTAAGCGCGAAACCAGTCTCGCCGACGCACTCGACGCGCTCACCGCCGTGATGCTCAACGCCCTCGGAGCCAAGTTCGGCCAAAGGGACGAGTTCTCCCCCTTCTCCAAACAGGTGAGCAGCTTCCTGGGATCAACGGAGCGTGATCGGCCAGTTGGCTTGATTCCCCGACCCGGCGGTTCGGCGGCGAAAGTCCACCCAAGAACTGTGAAGATGCTTGAACGACCCGAGGGGATCCGCCGTTTGGCCATTGAAATAGGCGAGGTAATGACCAAGCACAGCCCCAAAAACCTCGGCGACGGTCTTGATGCACTGACGTCAACGATGCTCACCGCCATCGAAGCCACGTGCGGGCGCGAAAGGGCGGACGAGTTCGACTTGCTTATCGGCGGGTTCTCAAAAGAAATGAACAGGTTCTCGGGAGGGCGGGTTCAGTAGTCGTGATGAGACGTGATTGCGCCTTCGTTGTTGCGCCAGTTCAGGCATGATTTTTGGGCAGATGGGCTAGAGTTTCAGAAGTGCTCTTAACCAAGCTTTCCATCGAGGTTCTCCAACTGTTGTTAACAAGGCCATAACACTCATTGACCGATTTCATCGTCCATCCAGCAAACGATTGGAGATTGGTGCGTAGGCGTCGATTCTGCGGTCGCGGAGGAAGGGCCAGTTGCGGCGGATGTCTTCGAGGGCTTTTAAATCGACGTCGCCGATCAGGATTTCTTCGCGGTCGTGAGAGGCTTCGGCTACCACGCGGCCGAAGGGATCGCAGAAGAACGATGCGCCCCAGAATTCCAGTCCCTGGCCGGGGGAGGATTTGCCGCGGACGTTGCCGGTTTCGAAGCCTACGCGATTGACTACCGCTACGTAGACTCCGTTGGCGATGGCGTGGGCGCGCTGAATGGTGCGCCAGGCGTCGTGCTGGGCCACGCCGAACTCGGATTTCTCGGCGGGATGCCAGCCTATCGCTGTGGGATAGAAAAGAATTTGCGCGCCTTGCAGGGCGGTCAGGCGCGCGCCTTCGGGGAACCATTGGTCCCAGCAGACTAGCGTGCCGAGGCGTCCGGCGGTGGTGTCGAGGGCACGGAAGCCGAGATCACCGGGGGTGAAATAAAACTTTTCGTAGTAGAGAGGATCGTCGGGGATGTGCATCTTGCGGTAGAGGCCGCGTAGGGAGCCGTCGGAATCGAAGATGGCGGCGGTGTTGTGATAGATGCCGGGGGCGCGCTTCTCGAATAGCGATGCAATCAGGACTACGTTGTGCTGGCGTGCGGCGGCAGAGAGCTTGTTGCTGGCGGGGCCGGGGATGGGTTCGGCCAGGTCGAAGAGAGAGTGGTCTTCACGCTGGCAGAAATATTGCGTTTGGAAAAGTTCGGGGAGGCAGACTACCTGCGCGCCGCGTCCGGCGGCGTCGGAGACGCGCTCGAGGGCTTTGCTCAAATTTTGTTCTGGTTCTGGGCCGCAGGACATTTGAACCAGGGCTACGCGGAATTTGTCGGGGGGCACGCGTTCTCCTCTGGGCATCAATATAGCATTTGACGCGCGGGCAGCCGTCAGTCTTCAGCAAAAGCGAATAACCACTAAGCGCACGAAGTAACACGAAGGATTTATTTAACGGATCGCTTTGGCCAAGGCTCGGGTTAGGCGTTGGTTGCCCGAGACCAGTTCTTTCAGGCGTTTTTTTGTTTCGTCGGAAGGCGCGGCGCGGAGGATGGCTTCTATGGCGGCTTCTGCTTGTGGGGATTCGTTGCGGACTTGATCGAGCAGGAATTCTATCGCGGCGTCCTGGCGAGTCAGCGCCATTGCGGACAGCAGTACCGAGCAGAACCAGGGGTCGGCTGCTTTGGCGAAGCGCTGCTTCAAAGTTTCGAAGGCTTGTGGGGAGTGCGTGCCGGCGATTGCGAGGGCGGCTTCGGCGGCGGCATCATCGCTGGCAGAGAGGAATTGAGCGACCCAGGGAATTGCGCTGGCGCCTTCGATGCGGAGGATGCCGCTGTAGCATGCGCCCAGGGTTTCGGGTTCGTCGTCTTGCATTTTGGCATTTAGATGGGGGCTGAGGATGGCTCTCTGGCGAAGCAGAAGGGCGGCGGAGGTGGAGTTTACTTGTTCGATAGCGCGGATGGCTTCGACGCGAACGGACTTTTCTTTGTCGTCCAGCAGTTCGATCAGATGGGTCAGCAGGTCCGGTTCGGGGAGGCGGCGGCACTGCACCAGCGCAAGCGCGCAGGTGGCGCGGAGGGTGCCGGCGGAGTCGGAACTGCCTCCGTAGGAGGGCTCGGGCTGGATGTGTTTCATGCCGCGGAGGAAGACGTCAGGGTCTTGATGCTCGAACTGGGCTAGAGCGCGACTGATGGCGTTCTTGGCCCAGCATTGCGGGTCGGTCTTGATGGGATCGTCTTTGTCCGAGCAGAGCATGAAACGATCGAAGGCGGCGAGCAGCTCGGGTGTTAGTTGCATGAGCTGGAGATCGCGGACCAGATCGGCAGCTTTGGCGACGATGAAATTGTTGCGATTGGTTAGGGCCTTGCGAAGTGGCTCGAGCGAGAGTTCTGGAGGCTGGTGGCGGAGCGCGTCTAGGGCGGCTAGTTGGTCTTCGAACTTGCGCTTGGCGGGCATTACAGAGAGAGTGTAACGCGATCGCCTACGGGTCGCTGTGGCCGGCGCACTTCAGCACGCCCAGGTAGGCGCTCCAGGGGCCCACGGCATCGCGATACTGGTGGGCCATTACGCGGGAGAGTTGATGCAGATGAGTGAGGTCATGAACGGCCCAAGTGGCCAGGAGTTCGCCGAGTGTAACTGTTCCCAGCGCGGGATGCTGTCCTCGTCGGTTGAAGTCTTCTGGTTGTAAGTTCATGGCCTGCAGAGCGGCGAGATTGTCTTCGCGGAGGCGGGCGAATTCGTCGAGAAGTTGCTCGAGCGATTTGCCTTGACTCTCCCTTTCTTGCGCGAAGCGGTCGAAACGGTCGAAGGCGCGGGCTTCGCCGTGCTCGAGGATCATGCGGGCGCGCGGCATCCAGTCGGTGCGTTCGCCCACGATTAAGTGGCCTACGATGTCGAAGGGGCTCCAGGTGTTTTGACCTTCTTTGGTGCGGCCTTCGTTGCTGTGCACCCAGATGTCGGGCAAGCCGCGCAGCAGAGCGTCCAGAGTTGCGGGCGTGCGCGAGAGGACTGCCGTGGTATCGGCCAGGCTGAATCGCGTTGCGGTTGGCATGCGTTCGTAGATGCGGGTTGGGCACTTTGGACTCAGGGAGGGAGTGGAGGGGTCCGATCCAGTTTAGTGCTTACAAATTCATCAACCACTAGGGGCACGAAGGTACACGAAGGGGAGTGATCGCGAGAAGCAGAAGACATGGGCAGGTGCATCCCTTCCCATTGTTCCTGTAAAGTAATTGGTCTGGGGAATTGTGGGTTGAATTTGGAGGCGTCATCTTGAAACAGGGCAATCATGGCGGTGGGCATGGGGCGGCAGGGAAGCCGCACGGCAATGGCGGGCATGGCGGTGAGGGGAAAGATCGTCACCTGCACAATCCGATTGAAGACAAGCTGGTCCCGTTGGAGCCGCTCGATTTGAGCAGGGTGCGGTCGATTGACGATCTGGTGCGGGCCATGTCCAAGACGGCTTTTACTGGACGCCAACTCGGTGAAGCGGCCGATGTGCTGGAGGCGATGGCACGCGACGAAGAGTGTTTTGTGGTGATGACGCTGTCGGGCGCGATGACCGTTGCCAAGCAGGGGCTGATCGTGACCGAGTTGATTGATCGCGGCATCGTCAACGCAGTGGTGTCGACTGGGGCGCTGATGGCTCATGGGCTGGTGGAGGCTACGGGGCGCGCGCATTTCCGGGCGAATCCGGAGGTGTCGGACGAAGAGCTTTACGAGCAGGGCTACAACCGCGTTTACGACACGCTCGAGCCGGAGCAGAATCTGGATGACGTGGAAGAAGTGATGTCGGCGGTGCTCGAGGGATGGGACCACAGTGAGGCGATGTGCTCGTATAAGTTGAATCATGCGATTGGGGCGTATCTGGAGAAGCATTCGGGCGAGCAGCGCGGGATTTTGAAGGCGGCGTTCGAGCAGGGTGTGCCGGTGTTTGTGCCTGCGTTTACCGATTCGGAGATGGGGCTGGATACGGCGCTTAATAACCGGCTGCGGGAGTCGACCGGACGCCACAAGATACGGTTTGATCCCTTTTTGGATTTGGAACATTTCGCAGCTACTCTGTTGCGGCAGAAAAAGCTGGGCATTGTGACGATTGGCGGCGGAGTGCCGCGAAATTGGTCGCAGCAGTTTGGTCCGTTCTGCGAATTGCGGCACCGGCGGCTGGGGGAGAATGTGCCGTTGAAGCGGTATCACTATGGGCTGCGGATTTGTCCGGAGCCGGTTTATTGGGGCGGGTTGTCGGGGAGTCCTTATAGCGAGGCGATTTCGTGGGGGAAGTTTGTGCCTCAGACGGAGGGTGGAAGATTTGGAGAAGTGTTTGTGGATGCTACCGTAGGGCTGCCTTTGATTGTGGCCGCGGTGTTGGAGCGGCTGGATAAGAAGGGAAGCAGGGCGAGTAAGGGGAGAACGGCAGCGGCAAGGAAGTGAAGAGAACACTGGGACTGAGGCCCATAAGCGCTAACTTAAGCGGCGCGGCTTGGGCTTTCAACTTCCCACAAGCACGTCTCCGGTTTGCCGACAAACCTAACAGAATCGTCGCATCCCCGCAGAACGTTCTGCGCAGACTATAATTCTCGAACGCATGGCCCTCGCCTCTGGCACCAACCTTGGCCCTTATCACATTCAATCACCGCTCGGCGTGGGCGGGATGGGCGAAGTGTATCGCGCCAAGGACGCGGGTCTGGATCGGGTCGTAGCGATTATGCGCAAACTGTTGGCATTGATTCTTCAGAGTTGCGTTCTGTGCGTGGCGGCCACGGCACAACAACCTGCGCTCACTGTGGGAACCGCGACAGCAGTCACCGGGCAGACCGTTACCGGATTCATCGAAGTATCGGCGGGGAGCGACGCGGGCACGAATATCCCGGTGGCGGTAATTCGCGGCCCGAAGCCGGGGCCGACTCTCGCCCTGGTGGCCGGCGCGCATGGCACCGAGTATGCGTCCATCATTGCGCTCGAAAAGCTTATACAGGAACTCAATCCCGCGGATATTTCCGGGACGGTCATCATCGTCCCATTGGTGAACATTGCGTCATTTGAACAGAAGGTTCCGCATGTGAACCCGGTGGACGGCAAGAGCATGAACCGGTTCTATCCGGGCAATCCCAACGGAACGCAGACTGAGCGCGCGTCTTGGGCGATGACGAAGCAGGTCGTGGAACAATCCGACTACCTGATTGACCTGCATGGCGGTGATCTCGATGAAAGCCTGCGGCCGTATTCCTACTGGGCGCCGACCGGTAACGCGCAGCAGGATGCCGTCTCGCGCGCCATGGTGCTGGCCTTCGGGCTCGACACGATCATCCTCTCAACCGATCGCCCCCGCGACCCGAACGCCGCCCGCTATCTGGAGACCAACGCCAGCCTGCGGGGGAAGCCGTCCCTCACGGCCGAGGCGGGCCATGCTGGCACCGTAGAGCCGGAGGACGTGACGGCGCTCATGAACGGCTGCCTGAACGTGATGCGCTACCTGAAGATGCTGCCGGGCAATGCGCCTCCGGTGCAGAACCCGGTGTGGATCGAACGCGTTGCCAGCGTCACCAGCGAAACCGCGGGCGTTTTCTATCCTATGGTCAAGCGCGGCTGGTATGTGCAACAAGGCATGAAAATCGGCTACGTCACCGATCTGTTCGGCAAGACGGTGTGGGAAGCACGTGCGCCGGCGAGCGGCGTGGTCCTGTATGTCTGCGCCGTGCCTTCGATGAAGAAAGGTGAGACGGTAGCCAACATCGGCGTGGTCGCCGGCAAGGCGCCATAGCGGGCGGCTACCGATTCAGTGATGCGGCCACGCTTATCACCCACAAGGGTCCCAGCGAACAAGACCGCAGAGCAAGGTCGACGAAAGAGTGCAAGAAGACCGCGACTTATAAACACGAGCGGCCGGAATCCCACTCTCTCCGCCAGCTTTCATAGCAAAGGGTTTATGAGACAGCTACAAGGATTGCACTGATTTCCTCGGGACTTCCCCAAACGCGGTATTAAGGGAAGAGGGAGATCAGTCCTCCGCGAGACAAAAGCAAAGCTATAGCTTGGATTCCGCATGCCGGACGGAAAGCGGTCCGCATACTGTCCGGCTCTGTTCGAGAACAAATCCCGGATCCATCCTTTCTGGTGCCTCGTTAAAGGCACGCCAGAACACCATCCATAGGCGACCGCTCGGAGCCAAGCGGGTCTTCCCCTCGCCTGGCCTCGGTGCTTGCGCCATGATTACCAGTACACAGTCGCTGCCTGACCAACTTCAAAGTGAGGCCAGGCGGCAGAATTCAGAAGGCGATGGACGCTTACTTCAGCAGTTCATCGGCGTAACGGATGGGAACCGCCAGGTTCGAGCCGCCAAAATCACTCAGCATAGCGAAATTCACACCAATGACCTTGCCGTCGCGATTGAAGAGCGGCCCGCCAGAACCGCCGGAGGTTGTCGCCGCATCGTAAACAATTTTGTCCTTCAAGACATCTCCGATGTGTCCCTGAGTAGTCGTCGGGCGAATGAGGCGTTGCGCTGCCAATCGCGAAACGATCTGGGTCACCTCGTGGGCATTCTCCGCCACTCCTCGCGCGACGTCGCTTCCCGCGCGGGCGAGGATGCCTTCGATTCCTGTAGGGTAGCCAATCAGGACGACGGCATCACCCGGCACGCTGGCTTCACGGCGATCATCCAGTTCGAGAAGTATGCTGTGAGGCGGTGCCGCAGCCTGGAGCTTGAGAGTTGCCAAGTCGGCATTCGGCGAAATGCGCTCGATCCTGGCCGCGATGCCTTGAGCAGTCCCGGGGAAATACGCGGTGTAAGACGCGGCGAACGCGACCGCGCCCCGATCGAGAAGTTGCTTCAATTCTTCATCACTCCACCAGGGCTCCGCAACGTGATGATTGGTCAGGAGACGCCCGTCGCGTGCCACCAGAAATCCGGTGCCAAAGACGTCAACCTGCAGCGGCGGTCCGGTTCCTTCAGTCTCGAGAGATACCATCCCCTTTTCATCCACCAGCGGCTTGCCGGTGGCGTCGGCGGAAAAGCGAATTAACTGTCCGGAGTCATGGTCACGAAACTGCACGACCACGTGCAACAAGCAGATGCTGGGTCCGTAGGTGTGAACGATTGTTCCCGCGACTCGTCCCTCGCTCTCGAGCCGGTTCAAGCGATTCTGAGTCTCCTGAAGCTGCCGCTTGAGGGACTCGCCATCGCCGTCTGCGGCCATCTTCTTACGGATCTCTTCCGTCTGCGCCTTCAAAGATTCGCGAGTTTCCGACGTATCGCTCGCAGCCAGGGAGGCCCGCGCTTGTTCGGCGCGGCGCAGGAGTTCTTCCTG
>Ga0307479_10004602_pt1 | contig 12629 bp, 9 predicted proteins | sample atmos_gasesECM4C_FD_203743 | JGI IMG/M metagenome (GOLD analysis project Ga0307479, IMG submission 203743) | Hardwood forest soil microbial communities from Morgan-Monroe State Forest, Indiana, United States - atmos_gasesECM4C_515 | ecosystem: Environmental > Terrestrial > Soil > Temperate...
TCTTGCAAAGAACGCAAGGATGGGGAGCGATGCTGCCGGCACAACCTGCTGTCCCTTCCGCGCAAACCGGGTTACGTAGGCGTTCGTGGTTCCCGCCCTTCGCAAACTGCGCGAAGGACGGGCACCCACCGTGTGGTTGAGGGCCAGCAAGATCAAAAGCCTGGGCCACCCGTCCGTTCGGGACTGGCGCGAGGGCGCTTCTGCTAGACTGTCGCCTCTGATCCATTTATGGCCGTGATCTCCCTGAGTGCTTCCCCAACCTCGCCCCGGACCGAAATCCCCGAACGAACTGTGTTGTCGGGACTTGCCCTGACCAGCTTCGCAGCGCTCTTGCTCGAACTGGCGCTGACCCGCATCTTCTCGGTTGTGCTCTTCTACCACTTCGCGTTTCTTGCCATCTCGATCGCACTGCTTGGGCTGGGCGCCGGGGGCGTTTTCGCCTACCTGCTCAAGGCGCGTCTCGCGGAACTGGGTACACGGGCGCTCGCGGCACGGCTGTGCGTGATCAATGCGGTCGTCGTTGTTGCGGTGCTGGAAATCGTGTTGCACGTTCCGGTAAGTCTCGCTGTTTCGGGGAAGAATTTTCTGCGGTTGACGGTGCTCTATCTCGCCGCCGCGGTTCCTTTCTTTCTAACCGGGCTGCTATTTTCGGTGGTGTTTGCACGCGAGACGCAGCGCATTCCCCGGCTTTACGGCGCTGACCTGTGCGGTGGGGCGCTGGCGTGCCTGGCGGTCGTCCCGTTGCTGAACTGGCTGGGTGGACCGAACGCGATCCTGGTGGCAGGAGTCGCGCTGGCGGCCGCGGGAATGATCTGGGCCGAAAGCCGCAGCGCACGCAGAAATGCGGGGGTGCTCGTACTCGCCCTCGCGATCCTCACCGGCGCGAATTATTCCGGACGTCTCATCGACGTGGTGTACGCCAAGGGGATGTTCCGCGATCCGGCGTGGGTGGAGTTCGCGCGCTGGAATGCGCTCTCGCGCGTCGAAGTCGACCGCCAGGGCCAGGCCAAAGCGGTGGTGATCGACGCCGACGCATCCACGTACATCATGAATGCCGACCTGTCGCAGTGGCACACCACGGCATGGGAGCACGCGCTGATGTCGGCGCCGCCCGCGCTGGCGAACGTGCTGCGCCCGCACGGTGAGTTCGCCATCATCGGGCCAGGCGGAGGCGTTGACGTTCTGCGGGCGGTGGCCAACGGCAGTCCCAGCGTAACCGGGATCGAGATCAATCCCATCATCGCCACGACGATCATGCGCGGGCGCTACGCCGACTACTCGCAGCATCTCTACGAACGTCCGGAGGTGCACATTCATGTTACCGACGGCCGGTCGTTTCTACGTTCGAGCCCACAACATTTTGACGTGGTGCAGATGACCCTGGTGGATACGTGGGCGTCGACGGCTGCGGGTGCGTTCGCGCTCAGCGAGAACAACCTCTACACGGTCGAGGCCTTCCGCGAGTATTTCGAGCATCTGAAACCGGATGGCATGATCGCCATCACGCGCTGGGAGTTCCACCATCCGCGGGAGGCGCTGCGCGTGGTCGCGGTAGCGATGGAGGCGCTGCACCGGCTGGGGGTGGCCAATCCGGCGCGCCATTTCATCGTCGCCTGCCAGGGCGAACTCAATGCCGATGGCATTCCGGTCGTGGTGCTGGCGAAGAAAACTCCATTCACCGCGGCGGAAGAAACTGCAGTGATCACGCAGTTCGATCACTATTGGGAACTCGATTCGCTCTATTTGCCTTCGCACCCGGGGCAGAATCCGTTTTCCGATCTGATCGCCAGCAACGCCCCTTACGCCTTTGCCCGCAGCTATGCGTACAACGTCGCGCCGGTCAACGACAACGCGCCCTTTTTCTTCTTCACTCTCAAGGCCGGACAAATTCTCGGCGAGAAGGGCCTGCGGGAAGGCATCGACTGGAAAGTAAACCTGGGAGTGCTGGTGTTGCTCCTGGTATTAGTGATTTCTGTGTGCGCGGTGTTGGCATTCCTGATTCTGCCGCTCGCACTCAAGGGCGGAAAGACTCGCCAGTCTGCTTTTCCACTGCTCTATTTCGTAGCGGTCGGATTGGGTTACATCCTAGTGGAGATCGCGTTTATTCAGCGCTTCGTCCTGTTTCTGGGACATCCCACGTATGCGCTGACGGTGGTTATTTTTCTGCTGATGATCTCCAGCGGGGCGGGCAGCCTGTTCTCACGGCTGTGGCTGCCGCGCGCCGAGATGGGCTGGCTGCCGCTGACGTTGGTGGTCGCGACGCTGCTGGTCTACGTATTCTTTCTGCCGACCAGGCTCGCCCAACTGGTCGGGCTGGACTTCGGATTGCGACTGCTGGTGAGCGGAGTGCTGCTGATCCCGCTGGGCTTCGTCATGGGCATGCCATTTCCTACTGGTTTGCGGGCGTTGGCGGCGACGCCCGCACCCGAGTTTCCCGCCTCGCAAGACAACGCGGTCGAGTGGGCCTGGGCGATGAACGCCGGTGCAAGCGTGCTGGGATCCGTCTTGGCAATGGTCATCGCCATCCAGTTTGGGCTGACTGCGACCCTGGCTTGCGGCGCTGCTGCGTATCTGTTGGCGCTGGCCCTGATGCCCGCCTTGGGTTTGAAAGCGGCTTAGGGACACTGACTTGGAAACGGGCGCCCGGCGGGACTCGCGTACCTCTCTGGCTCCAGCCCGTCACTTCCCGCGCCGGGCTTTTAGATGACGCTGCTGCGCGGCTTGATCTTGGTCCGCAGTTCCCCGCAATCTCATGTGCACTCTTAGAGCCGCGCTCTTTTTGTTATTATTCATCGATGGGCGCGCCGCAGGGGCTAAGTTCCGATTACGAGTCGCTTGCTCTGGCGGCAGGAGAACTTCAGACTGGGACCATGAGGAAATCGTTTGCCTAGCCAGAAGCAGCTCAAGTGGTCGCAACTGCGTGTTGGGATCACGGTAATCGTCGCGAGTCTGACCCTGGCTTTGCTGCTGTTCCTGATGTCCGGCACCACCGGACTGTTCACCCCGCGTATCACGCTGAAGTCCTACTTCGACAACGCCGAGGGACTGCGCGTGGGAGCCCCGGTGCGGCTGAGCGGCGTCGATATTGGCAACGTATCGAGAATTCGCATCGTCCCGGACCGAGACAAGCAGGTCACTCCGGTCGAAGTCACAATGAGGGTGAGCACGAAATACAGCTACGGCCTGCGGCGCGACTCGACAACTTCCCTCGATACCGCAGGGGTGCTGGGAGAAACCTACCTCGACATTGACAGCGCGCAAGCGGTCGGCTCGCCTGCGCAAGACGGAGACACGTTGCCTACCCAAGTGCATCCGGACTTCAACCAGGTGGTGCGGGCCAGCCAGAGCACGTTGCAGAACCTGGACGCCCTGCTCAAGCGCGCCGACCGGATCCTGGCCTTCGCGGAAAGCGGCAAGGGATCGATCGGCAAGTTGATCTACGATCCTACTTTGTACAACCGCTTCTCAGCCACGGTGGGGGATTTCCAGAAAATCGTCGATAACGTGAGTAATGGCCAGGGCAGCCTAGGCGCGCTCATTAGCCGAAACGACGCGTACGACAAGTTCATTGCCACGCTTGACAAGCTGAACGGCGTGATCGACGACCTGCAGCAGGGTAAAGGCACGGCGGGCAAGTTCCTGAAAGATCCTTCTTTCTACAACAATGCCAACGACACCATCGCGAACGTGAAGAAGTTCACCGAGGACATCAACGCAGGCAAAGGCACGCTGGGCAAATTGTCAAAGGACGAGGAATTGGCCAAGAAGCTCGATACCACGATTACGAAGCTTTCGCAGCTGACTACCGAACTGGAAGCGGGCCAAGGCACAGCCGGCAAACTCTTCAAGGACGAATCGCTCTACAACAACGCCGATCAAATGCTGGTCGAGAGCCGCGAACTGGTGAAGGCGATCCGCGAGAATCCGAAGAAGTATCTGAGCATCAAACTGCACATTTTCTAGAATTTGTCTGGTCCCCGATTTGTCATTCCGAGCAGAGCGAGGAATCTGCGTTTGCGTTGTGTGTGTGGGTCCGGGTCTATGACCCGGACATGCCGAGCGAAGCTCGGCTGGTGCCCGCAGCCTTGTGCAATTTGTCGACCTTAGAACGGTTTCGCTAAGGGGATAGCCGCGGCGCTCAGGGGCTGAAGCCCGGTATCCATCAAGACCAGCATGCGGCACGAGTGGAACTCGTGCCCTTCCCGAATACTGCAACGGCAAAACTGCTCTAGCCTGAAGGAGTTTAGTGTTCGCCGATTCCGAAAACGGATCCCAACAGCAGGATGACGAGCACTCCCAGAGATATCAGTCCATACCGCTGGTCCTTTTCACGGAAAAACAAGATGCAGGCGACCAGGACGCGAACTGCCGGCGTCACCAGCATCAGCAGAACTCCGGCGCGCTCAATGGCGAGCGGAATGGGGCCGGGGACAAAGAGCCCGACGAGCAGGCCCGCCAGCATGATGAAAAAACAACCGAAGGCCCCCACGCGCAGCACAAGGGCGACAGCGCGGTCAAAGGACGGTTCCCGCCGTTCGCTCATAGCATTCCCCGCAGCAAGTGAAGCCCCAGGTGACCAGCCAGGTAGAACATGATGGCGACCAGCAAGTAGACCACGTATTTGGTGTGGATCCGCGGGGCGAGGCGGGCGCCGAGAAGGGATCCCAGGAAAACGCCCACCGCCAGCGGAGCGGCGTACTCGACCAGAATGTCTCCGCGGCGATAGTAGACGATGGCGCTGGCGGCGGCAGTCACGCCGATCATGAAGTTCGAGGTGGCAGTCGCGACCATCAGCGGCACGTTCATGAAGATGTACATGACCGGAACTTTGATGGGGCCTCCGCCGATGCCGAGCAATCCGGAGAGCGCGCCCGCCACCAGCGATGCGCCCAGGCCCAGCGGGTAACGCTTGGGTTCGTATGGCGGGATTACCGTTTCGCCGTTGAGCGCGGGGGCCGATTCTTCATCGGGCTTCAGTTTGCCGCGACGCAGCAGGAGAGTGATCGCACTGTAAAGAAGAAATCCGGCGAACAGCCCTTCCAGCGCGTTGCGATTGAAATAAGCCACCAGATAGGCCATGAGCGCGGCTCCGAACGAGGTCGCGAGTTCCAACGTCATGCCCAGGCGGATGTCGGTGGTGTGGCGCTGCAGGTGAACCGAGGAACTTGCGGCCGAGGTTGTGATCACTGCGACCAGGCTGGTTCCAATGGCTTGCCGGATCGGGATTCCGAAATGGAGCGCGAGAAGCGGCGAGAGCAGAACGCCGCCTCCGATGCCCGTCAGGGCGCCCAGCATTCCGGCAAAGAATCCAAGAATGACGAGAAGAACGGTCACCACGGGCGAGGCGACCTCCGGTAGCCGATTTTTTCGATGGGGATACTAACTCTGCGAAGCGTCGTGGCTGAAGAGAAAACGTTGGCGGAAAAGCCGCTCTGGTGCAAGCTAAGACACCACCCGCGGAGAGCGAGTGGCATTGGCTTGCTCGTGCGCGTGATAACTGGATCGAACCAGCGGACCGGATTCGACATGGCGGAAACCGAAGCGGAGCGCCTGGTCCCGCAAGTCGACAAATTCCTCGGGTTCGTAAAACCGCGCGATGGGCAGGTGATCTTTCGAGGGACGCAAATACTGTCCAACGGTGAGGATGTCTACGCCGCGCGTGCCGAGGTCGCGGAAGACTTCCACCAGTTCCTCGGTTGCCTCACCCAGCCCGACCATCACGCCGCTCTTGGTAACCATGCCGGGAGAAAATTTCTTGGCGTTCTCCAGCAGCGTGAGCGTGCGCTCGTAACGGGCGCCGGAGCGGACGGCACGATATAGGCGGGGCACCGTCTCGGTATTGTGGTTGAGCACGTCGGGCTGGGCGTCGAGCACGATGCGGAGCGATTCTTCCAGACCTTGAAAGTCGGGGATCAGCACTTCGACGTGGCAGCCCGGCGTCAAACGGCGAATTTCGCGGATGGTCTCGGCAAAAACCCGGGCGCTGCCGATGTTGTCATCGTCACGGTTCACGCTCGTCACTACCGCATGCTTCAGGCCCAGAGTGGCGACCGCTTCCGCCACACGGCGAGGCTCGTCCCAATCGATGGGCTGCGGGCGTCCCTTGGGGACGGCGCAGAAGCCGCAGCGGCGGGTGCAAATATCGCCCAACAACATAAAAGTCGCGGTCTTGTGGTTCCAGCACTCGCCGATGTTGGGACACTGCGCCGATTCGCACACGGTGTGCAGACCGAGACCGCGCGCTAGCCTTTTCAGATCGTGGAAATTGTCTCCCACGGGAGCTTTGGCGCGCAGCCAAGTGGGTTTGGGTATCCGCGGCGGGGGACCGAGTTCGATCTGAATCAGTTGCGAGGTTCCAGCCATCCTTTCGATTTTACCAGTTTTCACTTCTGGCTCAGGCGGGCTGGGTGGACTCGGTGTCAAGCGGGGTTCTGAGTGTAAAGGGGATATTCCGACAGTTTGGTGCTACTCTCGTTTTCTGCGGAACTATTCAAACAACATGACAGCCGCTACTAGATCATTCTGGAAAGCTTTCTTACATGGACTGGCATGGATATTGTTTGCCATAGCGGGCGTGGCATTCTGGGTGGGAGGAAGGGCAATCAGCGAGTTTGCGAAGATCGACCGAATACTGGCGGAGATGTTGGGTCTCGGGATTGCGTTCGCGACCGGGGTGCTCGGGTGGATCTTGAAAAGTACGGCAGACGATCTTAGCACGGAGCAAGACTCGCCCGGTCAATAAGTGAAATTGATTTTATGACAATGTCGGCTCCAGTGCCCGAGTAAAGTTGGTGGTGCTAAGCCCAGAGCCGTCCTACTTGGATTCGAAACAGATGCAGCGCGTGATCGTTCATGGGCACGCCGTAATAGCGATTGTGCCCCACAACTACGGATCGCAGCGACTGGCCTATTTTGGGGATGGGATGGTGCATGCATCGCCGGAGTTCGACCTTCAGTTCGTTCAGCTTCGCTTGCAGCCGTTTGCGAATCGTTTGCCGCAGCACCGTAAACTGTCCATTGCTCCTTTTCTTCCCGCAGATGCGTTCGAAAAGAACTTGACACCGCCGACATTGTCAGAGATGCGATTTCATCCTTGGGCTGCAATCAGTTAGGGGCAAAATCTTGAGGCCCGGGAACTTAGCTGCGACTTGAGGATGCGTTTTCGCTGGTTAAGCGCGCAGTATGGAAGGAATGAAAATCTCGGTCACGGTTCTGCTTACGGCGAGGGAAACCCGGGCCAGCCGACTACATAGATGCAGCCAGCGGAGCGATTTGGTTGGCGAGATGAACTGAGAGCTGAAAGCCCGGATTCTAGTTCTTTTTCTTTCCCAGCTTGCGAGTAATCTCTTCGACAATCTTGGGCCGCAAGTCGGCCAGCACACTGTCCACGATGCTGGCGATCTCCGGAGTCTCCGAGCCTGCGGGAACATCCTCGGGTGCTTTCTCAGCGCCGGCGGCGACGGCCATCGCTGCCTCGTCGGAAGGAGGCGGGACCTTTTCGCCCTGATTCTGCGACTGCGCCGCGTCCTTAGGATCTCCGGTTTCGCGAATTCTCCGCCAGCTAGCCCATGCTGCCGCAGTTGTGGCCGCGATGTCCGATTCCTTTTTCGCCATCTCGGGGATGCCTCCATGAGTTGTGTCGGCTGACACGGCAAGCTCCGGTGCCGGAGCATTGTACGCGGGAGGATGGTCCGTGGGAACCTGGCTCACAGCAACGGGCTCAGCGGTTTCGAGCCTCTCTCCGATTGCCGCCCGTTCCTCGGTTTCGGCCGAAGCCACTGGGGCTGGGATCGCGGGTTCTTCGCTCTTCTGCGCCCCCATCGGCTCGCTCGCTCCTTGGGGCGTTGGCTCCTCCTGCCTCGATTCCTCGTGTTGCATTGGGACCGCAACCGCATCTGCTGTCGAAGGTTCCAGCTCCGCGACTGGGGCGATCGGAATCTCTTCAGCTTTGGCTTCCGCCGGCTGCGGCGCCTCCAATGACGGCGGAGTTGCAGAATGCGGAGCAGACCCGGATTCCGCCGGAGGTGCATCTGGGGCCGAGGGCGCAGTCACACTCTCAAATCCCTTCACTTCCGCACGGATCACATCCGTAGCTGCACTCTCAGTTGCTCCGCTCGTCTGCATCATTTCAGGTTCTGCTACCGTCGCTAAGACCTTGTGCGCGGGCTCAACCGGCAGCGGAATTTCCGCAGTCGCGGCAGGTTCTGCGAGCGCGGGCTGGGGCTCCGGCACACAGGCTACAGCTTCGACTCCAGGCGCCTCGACGACAGCCGGGGAAGCAAGCGCCTTCCGCATTTCGTCTTCAAGATTGACCCCACTTTCTTCTGGCGCCAGCGCCATTGAAACCGCGGTCCAGCGCGATGGGGTAGTCTGCTCGGCCCCCACGGCCACTGCCATGGTTACAGACTCTGCCTCAGGCTGCGGCGCTAAGCCCTCCGCACTGAATCCGTTTCCAGAAGCCGTTGTGGGTGCGATCGGAGCGCCCGCCGTCTCCACACTGGAAATCGCGGCCATCACGTCGGCAGGGCTCGGAGCTGTGCCGCTGGCAGCCGGTTGCGCTGTTTCGCCAGGCGTCCAAGCCGGTGTTTCTGGCGCCGACTCCTTCTCTTTCGCGACCGCTTGGTCGGAGGATGCGACGATCGCTTTGTGCGGCTCGGAACTGGGCTGCTCTTGAGCGTGCGTGGCGGTTGCGGATTCGGGCTTTGCCGGTTCGGGGGCTGGTCCAGGCGCTGCCTGGTTCGTACTGGCCGCAAGTTGTTCTGGCAAGTGTTCGGCCGCAGGAAGCTCAACGGGATGAATGTCCGCAGGCTTGGCCTCAGCAATCTTGGTCTCTGCAGTCTTGCCCTGTATTTGTGCAGCGGCCGCCGCCAAAGCGGCAATCTCCTCCGGAGTCACATCTTTTAGCAGACCCTCAGGCGTTAGTGCCCCCAGATCGACCTTAGCCTCGGTCGCAGCAGCATGGGCTACGACGGGCGCCGGATGGCGATCAATCACCGTGCGCAGATCTTTGTTCACCGCGTTGTAAATGGCCGGGTCGTCCCCATCCTCCGCCTCCGCCCGGGCACGCTTTTTCTTGGAAGGAAAAGAGATGCGGTTCTTCCAGCCACTATCTTCGTCCATGGCAACCGTCTTGTCGTACCGGCCTTCCTCGACCGCTGCGATGGCCCGCGCAAAGCGCCCCGGCTTCGACGATTCCGAACGGGGAACCATTTTGTCTTCGAGCTTGGTCAACGCACTCAGCAGTTCGCTGGCTTCAAAAGGCTTGACGATAAAGCCCTCAGCGCGCACCCGCTTGGCCTCTTCCGGCTTGAACGGCTCCAGTTTTCCCACCGTCAACAGGATCGGAATGCGTGAAGTCTCCCCCGCCTCCTTCACCCGCTGGCACACCTCCAGCCCGCTGTAGCCGGGCATATAAACGTCCAGAACGATGAGATCAGGCTTAACCTCGGCGATCTTTTTCAGCGCCGCCGAGCCATTGTTGACGGTAATGACCTCGTAGCCTGCATCGGCGAGGATCTTCCGCCCCATATTTTGAGCTGTTACGCTGTCGTCGGCGAGCAGTATCTTCCTGGCCAAAGGCTTCCTCTGATGAGGGGAGATATCGCGAAGGTAACCTGCCCCACAACGTAAGTCAATGATGCGGAAGGGAAGTAACCGGTTACCAGTGGTCAGCACCTACCGCGCGGGACACTGGAATCACAGTGCTGGAGTCGCAGGGTTTGGTTCATCGCTCACAGCTGATGTTAAAAGGGCACGATCTTCTTCAATCCCTTCTTTTTCTTCTTCTTACTGCTCGACAGATCCTGATCACTAGCCGGAGTCGAATTGTCGGCGGCAGCCGAAGACGAGGAGGATGAAGACGACGATTGCCCTTGCTGAATTTCATTGACTTGCGCGGGCGGCGGCAACGCCGGATCGCCGCCGTTGTCGGTTGGCTTTAACTCGTTCGGATCGGCGGGCACATTGGGTTTCAGTTCATTGGGATCAGCCGCCGCTGGGGGCTGGGGATTCGCGGCCGAAGCCCCAAAGGGCGAACCTCCGGGCGCAGTGGCATTGGAAGACTCTCCCAGCGGGTTGGGATTGGCGCCGGATTGATCGGGCTTCACGATCTCGACACCTACGGTGTTCTTCCCGCCTGGCTCGACCATGCCCAACGTTTCTCTACGGGGAACGTCGGAGGCGGCAACCGGTTCTGGATCGACCAAAGAGGGCTCGCCGTAGCCCGCCGCCTTCGTAGTGTCCGGCCCCTTCTTGATGACCCCCATCAACCTCTGAGCCATGGTGGACTCATGGCGGCTGGCCTCTTCCGCCTTGTTCTGTGCAACCGCCGCCTTGGTGGGACGGGGAACCGGCTGGTGCAGGGCCGTCAATCGCCTCTTGGCATCGTCGGAGCGATCCATCATCGGATAGCGCGTCAGAATCTTCGAGTACGCCTCTGCGGCGTGCTTGGATAACTGTTCGATATAGCGCGCCTTCACCGCCTCGAGCACGCAGCCGCGCGGCTGGCCGTGTACGTCGCACGTGGGCGCACTACGCATGCGGGTAATCTGTCCCTCATAGTTTTGCCCCAGCAGATACAGTGCTTCGTCAGCCCGGCTGTAGAGCGGATACTTGTCCACCAGCGACTGCAGGCGTGCGATCGAGGCTGGGTAGGACTCCCGCAAATAGTAAAAGCGCCCGATTTCAAACTCACGCTCGGCCAGCACCTCCTGCACTTCGAGCAGGCGCTGCTTGCATTCCGGCACCAGCTTGCTGTCCGGGTACTGCAGAATCATCTTGCGGTATTCGTCTTCGGCGCGCTTGGCGTGAGTATAGTCGCGGTCCGCTTTCTCCATCTGCTGGAAATGGATGTTGGCGATCTTCAACTGTGCCTCAGCCGCTTCCGGCATATTGGGGAAGAAGACCTCGAAATCGTTGTATTCCTGTTCGGCCTGCGCCAAGGCGGCAGTGCCCCCCTCCGCGTACCAGGAATCACCCACCGCCAGCTTGGCGCGAGCAATGTACTCAGAGTCCGGGTAGGTATTGATCAGGGTTTGGAGCGTCAGCCGTGCGACGTCGAAACGGTTGTGACGCATGGCGTCCATGGCCTTGTCGAACAGGACCTTATCCGGCTGCTTCGAGCCAACATTGGCCAGTGGGTTGACGGATTTCTTATTGGTGCAGGCGGCGGTGAGGGCCAGCAGAACTCCCAGCACCGCGATCGACGCAATTCGACGTGACATAGGACCTCGAGGAATTCTCGTGTGGCGCCGGGTCTATGACCCGGCCATGTCGAGCGCATGCTCGACTGCGGTTGCGGCCGAAGCGGCTTCCCAAGTATCGACCCGCCGCATCGACCAGCCGCGCTTCGCGCGGCCCGACCGGATCAAAGATCCGGTCCCACAAAATCTATACTTTCTGCAGCGCGGCCTCCGTCGCCGCTTTCAGCAGATCCTGCGCATTCCTTCTTGGATCACCATGACCGAACACGGCGTTGCCCGCCACCAGAATTTCGGCTCCGGCCCTGACCACGTCGGCTACGGTCTCAAGCGCGACTCCGCCATCTACTTCAATGCGGTAGGTCAGCCCGCGCCGGCTGCGAATCTCCGCTAACTGCCGCATTTTGTGCAGCGTAGACGGAATGAATTGCTGTGCTCCAAAACCCGGATTGACCGACATCACCAGCACATAGTCGACGATCTCGAGCACTTCGGAGAGCGTTTCAACGGGTGTCGCCGGATTGATCACCACGCCCGCCCGGCAGTCATGACTCTTGATCAGATGCAGCGTCCGATTCAGATGCCGGCAGGCTTCCTGATGCACCGACATCCAGTCGACTCCCACGTCGGCAAACACGGGAATGAAGTCATCCGGATTCTCGATCATCAAATGGCAATCGAGTGGCAATTCCGTCACCCGGCGCAGCGACTTCACCACCGGCGGGCCGATCGTCAGGTTGGGAACGAAATGTCCATCCATGATGTCGACGTGGATGACACTCGCCCCGCCCTCGCCGGCAGCGCGCACCTGCTCGCCGAGCCGCGCAAAGTCAGCCGAAAGAATAGATGGTGCCAGTTCGATCAAACCTAGGGCCTCGGAATCTGAGCTCTCGCAAGGAAACGGCTTGTGGAAATTTTAACACGCGACTGAGCGTGGCGCGGGTACTCCTGCCCGCGAAAGCTGCTCGGGAATAGTGGCCTCAGGGTTTCAGCGAGGCGGCGTACGCGGCGAGCGCCGCCATGCGGTCGATGGTCCGTTTTGTGACCAGGCGGGTTGACAGTGTAGGCCCAATCGCGAACAGGCTCATGCGACGCCGCCGCCCTTCTTCCCGCATTACGATTTTGGGTCGCGGCATCCTGCCAAGTAGCGGCCAACACGACGACGGTCAATGCGCGCTTAAGCCATGGTCGAGATCTCATGGCTGGGGCGGCTTCGGGTCAGCCTTCGGCGCGCTCTTTTCCATCTCCTTCAGTTCCTGCTGCATGCGATCATTCCACTCGCTGAGATACTTGCTCATAATTGGCATCGCCGCTTGCGCACCTTCTCGCATGACCGCAGGCAACTCCTCTAGAACTTTCTGGCCGACGGGCGAGGAGTAGAACGTATTCATCGCCTCAATCTCGCTCTTCGTGAAATGCTTCTGGTAGGCA
>Ga0307479_10004603_pt1 | contig 12629 bp, 9 predicted proteins | sample atmos_gasesECM4C_FD_203743 | JGI IMG/M metagenome (GOLD analysis project Ga0307479, IMG submission 203743) | Hardwood forest soil microbial communities from Morgan-Monroe State Forest, Indiana, United States - atmos_gasesECM4C_515 | ecosystem: Environmental > Terrestrial > Soil > Temperate...
CAATGGTCTTACGGCGAGGTCAAAAAGCCGGAGACGATCAACTACCGCACGCTGAAGCCGGAGAAGGACGGCCTGTTCTGCGAGAAGATCTTCGGACCGACTCGCGACTGGGAGTGCTACTGCGGCAAGTACAAGCGCGTGCGCTTCAAGGGCATCATCTGCGAGCGCTGCGGCGTCGAGGTGACTCGCGCCAAGGTGCGCCGCGAGCGGATGGGCCACATTGAGCTGGCCGCACCGGTCACGCACATCTGGTACTTCAAGGGTGTGCCGAGCCGGCTGGGCTACCTGCTCGACCTGGCCCCGAAGGACCTCGAGAAGATCATCTACTTCGCCGCGTATGTGATCACCTCGGTCGACCAGGAGATGCGGCACAACGAGCTGTCGACGCTCGAGGCCGAAATGGTGGTGGAGCGCAAGGGCGTTGAGGACCAGCGCGACGTCGAGCTGGAGGCCCGTGCGCAGAAGCTGGAGGCCGACCTGGCCGAGCTGGAGGCCGAGGGCGCGAAAGCCGATGCCAGGCGCAAGGTTCGTGACAGCGGTGAACGCGAGATGCGCCAGATGCGCGACCGCGCGCAGCGTGAGCTGGACCGGCTGGAGGACATCTGGAGCACGTTCACCAAGCTGGCTCCCAAGCAGCTCATCGTCGACGAGAACCTCTACCGCGAGATCGTCGACCGTTACGGTGAGTACTTCACCGGCGCCATGGGCGCGGAGTCGATCCAGAAGCTGATCGAGAACTTCGACATCGAAGCCGAGGCCGACTCGTTGCGTGAGGTTATCCGAAACGGCAAGGGGCAGAAGAAGCTTCGTGCCCTGAAGCGTTTGAAGGTTGTTGCTGCCTTCCAGCAGTCGGGCAACTCGCCGATGGGCATGGTGCTGGACGCCGTCCCGGTCATCCCGCCGGAGCTGCGCCCGATGGTGCAGCTTGACGGTGGCCGGTTCGCCACCAGCGACCTCAACGACCTGTACCGCCGGGTGATCAACCGCAACAACCGGCTCAAGAGGCTGATCGATCTGGGTGCTCCCGAGATCATCGTCAACAACGAGAAGCGGATGCTGCAGGAGTCTGTGGATGCGTTGTTCGACAACGGCCGTCGCGGCAGGCCGGTCACCGGGCCGGGTAACCGGCCCCTGAAGTCGCTGTCGGATCTGCTCAAGGGTAAGCAGGGCCGGTTCCGGCAGAACCTGCTCGGTAAGCGCGTCGACTACTCGGGCCGTTCGGTCATCGTGGTCGGCCCGCAGCTCAAGCTGCACCAGTGCGGCCTGCCCAAGCTGATGGCGCTGGAGCTGTTCAAGCCGTTCGTGATGAAGCGGCTGGTGGATCTCAACCACGCGCAAAACATCAAGAGCGCCAAGCGAATGGTCGAGCGCCAGCGTCCGCAGGTGTGGGATGTGCTCGAAGAGGTCATCGCCGAGCACCCGGTTCTGCTGAACCGCGCACCCACCCTGCACCGGCTGGGTATCCAGGCTTTCGAGCCAATGCTTGTGGAAGGCAAGGCCATTCAGCTGCACCCGTTGGTGTGTGAGGCGTTCAACGCCGACTTCGACGGCGACCAGATGGCGGTGCACCTGCCGCTGTCGGCTGAGGCGCAGGCCGAGGCCCGCATTCTGATGCTGTCGTCGAACAACATCCTGTCGCCCGCGTCTGGCCGCCCGTTGGCCATGCCGCGACTGGACATGGTGACCGGGCTGTATTACCTGACCACCGAGATCCCCGGCGACACCGGCGAATACCAGCCGGCCGCCAAAGATCGTCCCGAAACGGGCGTGTACTCCTCGCCGGCCGAAGCGATCATGGCGGCTGACCGCGGTGTGCTCTCGGTACGGTCCAAGATCAAGGTGCGGCTGACCCAGTTGCGTCCGCCCGCCGAGATCGAGACCGAGTTGTTCGGCCGCAATGGCTGGCAGCCGGGCGACGCCTGGATGGCCGAGACCACGCTGGGCCGGGTGATGTTCAACGAGCTGCTGCCGCTGGGCTATGCGTTCGTGAACAAGCAGATGCACAAGAAGGTGCAGGCGTCGATCATCAACGACCTGGCCGAGCGCTACCCGATGATCGTGGTCGCGCAGACCGTCGACAAGCTCAAAGACGCCGGCTTCTACTGGGCGACCCGAAGCGGTGTCACCGTCTCGATGGCCGACGTGCTGGTTCCGCCGCGCAAGAAGGAGATCCTCGACCAATACGAGGAGCGGGCTGAGAAGGTCGAAAAGCAGTTCCAGCGTGGCGCTTTGAACCACGACGAGCGCAACGAGGCGCTGGTGGAGATCTGGAAGGAAGCCACCGACGAGGTCGGTCAGGCGCTGCGGGAGCACTACCCCAGCGACAACCCGATCATCACGATCGTCGACTCGGGTGCCACGGGTAACTTCACCCAGACCCGGACGCTGGCCGGCATGAAGGGTCTGGTGACCAACCCGAAGGGTGAGTTCATCCCACGTCCGGTCAAGTCGTCGTTCCGTGAGGGCCTGACCGTGCTGGAGTACTTCATCAACACCCACGGCGCTCGAAAGGGCTTGGCGGACACCGCGTTGCGTACCGCGGACTCCGGGTACCTGACCCGTCGTCTGGTGGACGTGAGCCAAGACGTCATCGTGCGCGAGCACGACTGCCAGACCGAGCGCGGCATCGTCGTCGAGCTGGCCGAACGTCAGCCCGACGGCACGCTGATCCGCGACCCGTACATCGAGACATCGGCGTACGCGCGGACTCTGGGCACCGACGCCGTCGACGAGGCCGGCAACGTCATCGTCGCGCGCGGTGAGGACCTGGGCGACCCGGAGATCGACGCCCTGCTGGCTGCGGGCATCACGCAGGTCAAGGTGCGTTCCGTGCTGACCTGTACCACCGGCACCGGCGTGTGCGCGACCTGCTACGGACGGTCCATGGCCACCGGCAAGCTGGTCGACATCGGCGAAGCCGTCGGCATCGTGGCCGCCCAGTCCATCGGCGAGCCCGGCACGCAGCTGACCATGCGTACCTTCCACCAGGGCGGTGTCGGTGAGGACATCACCGGCGGTCTGCCGCGTGTTCAGGAGCTGTTCGAGGCCCGGGTGCCGCGGGGCAAGGCGCCGATCGCCGATGTCACCGGCCGGATCCGGCTCGAGGACGGCGAGCGCTTCTACAAGATCACCATCGCCCCCGACGATGGTGGCGAGGAAGTCGTGTACGACAAGCTGTCCAAGCGGCAGCGGCTGCGCGTGTTCAAGCACGAGGACGGTTCCGAACGGGTGCTCTCCGACGGCGACCACGTCGAGGTGGGTCAGCAGCTGATGGAAGGCTCCGCCGACCCGCACGAGGTGCTGCGGGTGCAGGGCCCCCGCGAGGTGCAGATCCACCTGGTCCGCGAGGTCCAGGAGGTCTACCGCGCACAGGGTGTGTCGATCCACGACAAGCACATCGAGGTGATCGTTCGCCAGATGCTGCGCCGGGTCACCATCATCGACTCGGGCTCGACGGAGTTCTTGCCCGGCTCGCTGATCGACCGTGCGGAGTTCGAGGCGGAGAACCGCCGGGTGGTGGCCGAGGGCGGCGAGCCCGCTGCCGGTCGTCCGGTGCTGATGGGTATCACTAAGGCGTCGCTGGCCACCGACTCGTGGCTGAGTGCGGCGTCGTTCCAGGAGACCACGCGAGTGTTGACCGACGCGGCGATCAATTGCCGCAGCGACAAGCTCAACGGTCTGAAGGAGAACGTGATCATCGGCAAGCTGATCCCGGCCGGTACCGGAATCAACCGCTACCGCAACATCCAGGTGCAGCCCACCGAGGAGGCCCGGGCGGCGGCGTACACGATCCCGTCCTACGAGGATCAGTACTACAGCCCGGACTTCGGCCAAGCCACCGGAGCCGCGGTTCCGCTGGACGACTACGGTTACTCGGACTATCGCTAGGCTGCGCAGCGAAAGCCCCCGCACGCATGGCGTGTCGGGGGCTTTCGCGTAGGTGCTCGGGATCGTGTAATCCATGACCGAAGGGATCTGGAAACTCGAACTGACCGAAGTCGCCGAACTGATTCGCACCCGGCAACTGACGTCGGAAGAGGTGACCGATTCGACCCTGCGGCGAATCGAGAAGTTCGATCCGCAACTGAAGAGCTACGCGTTCGTAATGGCAGACTCTGCGCTGAAGGCGGCACGTTCCGCCGACGCCGACATCGCTCGTGGCCACTACAAGGGCGTCCTCCACGGTGTACCGATCGGCGTGAAAGATGTCTGCTACACGGTCGACGCCCCAACCGCGGCGGGCACCACCATCTTTCGCGACTTTCGACCATCATATGACGCTACGGTTGTCGCGAGACTGCGCGCCGCCGGCGCCGTGATCATGGGCAAGTTGGCCATGACGGAGGGCGCTTACCTCGGCTATCACCCCAGTCTTCCGATACCGGTCAATCCGTGGGACCCGGCAACGTGGGCAGGTGTGTCCTCCAGCGGTTGCGGCGTGGCCACCGCGGCGGGATTGTGCTTCGGCTCGATCGGGTCAGACACCGGGGGATCGATCCGATATCCGACGAGCATGTGCGGCGTTACCGGGATGAAACCGACGTGGGGCCGGGTCAGCCGGTACGGAATCGTTGAACTCGCAGCCAGTTTCGACCACGTCGGACCCATCGCCCGAAGTGCTCGAGATGTGGGGGCTTTGCTGACGGTCATGGCGGGATCCGATATCAGCGATCCGACCTCGTCGCTGGAGCCCGTCGCGGACTATGCGGCTGACCTGACTTTGACGCAAATACCCCGCGTCGGCGTGGACTGGTCGCAGCTGGCAGCGTTCGACGAGGACACGAAGTCCATGATGGCCGACGTCATAAGGACCCTCGAAGTTATCGGATGGCCCGTCGTCGAGGTCGAGCTGCCCGCACTGCGTCGGATTGTGGAGGCATTCGGAAAGATGCGCGCGGTTGAGACGGCCATCGCGCATGCCGAAACCTATCCGGCGCGCGCCGACGAGTACGGGCCGACTTTGCGCGCAATGATCGACAGCGGGCGAAGACTAAGTGCGGTGGAGTACCAGACGTTCGTCAAGCAGCGCCTCGAATTCACCGGATCACTGCGTCGTGTCTTCCAAGATGTGGAAATCGTGCTGATGCCCAGCTCCGGTCTTGGATCCCCCACGCTGGAAACCATGCGGAATTTAGGACAGGACCCAGAGTTTTACGCCACGTTGGCAGTGCCGACCGTGCCTTTCAACGTGAGCGGCAACCCTGCGCTATGTCTACCCGCAGGAGCCACGCCGCGAGGTACTCCGCTCGGGGTCCAGTTCATCGGACGTGAATTCGCCGAGCAGTTGCTCGTTCAGGCCGGCCATGCGTTCCAGCAGGTCACCGCATTCGATCGCCGGCGCCCGCCACTGTGAAGGACTACTAGACTGGCCGGCGTGCTTATCGGTTCGCACGTCAGCCCAACCGATCCGCTGGCCGCAGCGGAGGCCGAGGGCGCTGACGTGGTGCAGATTTTCCTCGGCAACCCGCAGAGCTGGAAGAAGCCCAAGCCGCGCGATGACGCCGCCGTGCTAAAAGCCGCGGCACTACCGATATACGTGCACGCGCCCTACCTGATCAATGTCGCGTCGGCGAACAATCGCGTGCGGATCCCGTCGCGCAAGATCTTGCAGGAGACGTGTGACGCAGCGGCCGACATCGGCGCTGCCGCGGTGATCGTGCACGGCGGGCACGTCGCCGACGACAGCGACCTCGACGAGGGCTTCCAGCGCTGGCGCAAGGCGCTCGACCAGCTGGAGACCAAGGTTCCGGTGTACCTGGAGAACACGGCCGGTGGCGACCACGCCATGGCCCGCCACTTCGACACCATCGCGCGCCTGTGGGATGTCATCGGCGACAGCGGGATTGGTTTCTGCCTGGACACCTGTCACGCATGGGCGGCGGGTGAGGCGCTGGTCGATGCCGTAGATCGCATCAAGGCCATCACCGGCCGCATCGACTTGGTGCACTGCAACGATTCCAAGGACGAGGCGGGCTCGGGTCGTGACCGCCACGCCAACCTGGGCAGCGGCCAGATCGATACCGAGTTATTGGTAACGGCAGTCAAGGCCGCCGATGCCCCGGTTATCTGTGAGACGGCCGACGAAGGTCGCAAAGACGACATCGCGTTCCTGCGAGAAAAGACCAGCGGCTGAGTTCGGGCCGGGCGCCTACCTTTGAAGCCATGCTCCATCGAGTCGCCACGCTTCTTGCCCTAGTTCTTGGCGCAGTACCTGTAATCGGTGGCTGCTCACCGGGGGAGCCGACGCTGCCGTCGGGCTTCGTGAACGGCACCAGCCTGCACACCATCAATGTCGGCGGACGCGACCGCACCTACCGGCTCTACAAGCCCGAGGGATTGCCTTCGTCGGCTTCGCTGGTCGTCATGCTGCACGGCGCGACTGGCAACGGCGCGCAGGCCGAAAGATCTTATGGATGGGATGAATTGGCCGATTCGCAGAAGTTGCTCGTCGCCTACCCGGACGGCCTCAACCGGGCCTGGAACGTCAATGGCGGCGGCTGCTGCGGCCAGCCGGCACGGGACGGCGTCGACGACGTCGCGTTCATCAGCGCGGCCGTTGCCGACATCGTCAAGAATGTCAGCATCGACTCCTCCCGCGTCTATGCCACCGGCATCAGCAACGGCGGCATCATGTCCTACACGTTGGCGTGCAACACCGGTGTCTTCGCAGCGATCGGCCCGGACGCGGCGACACAGCTCGATGCCTGCCTGTCGCCGCATCCGACGTCGGTGATGCACATCCACGGCACCGCCGATCCGCTCGTCCCGTACAAGGGCGGGCAGGGCTTCAGCGTCATCAACGGTCCGTCGGTGCCGGAGGTCAACGCGTTCTGGCGCAACGTCGATCAGTGCGGTGCCCCGGTCGCCACGACCAACGGCCCGGTCACCACGTCGACCGCCGGATGCGCCGACAACCGCAGCGTCGTGCTCATCACCATCGACGGCGGAGGCCATGTTGAGTGGCCCTCCTTGTTTACGCAGAAGCTGTGGGAGTTCTTCGCCGCACATCCGCGCTAGTATTACGTCCCTTGTGCAATTGTCGAAGAAATGTAACATTGATGGCATGCCGGATACCCACGTCGTCACCAACCAGGTCCCGCCTCTACAGGACTACAACCCCGCCACGTCCCCGGCGCTTGTCGAGGCCCTGATCCGCGAGGGCGGGCAGTGGGGCCTGGAAGAGGTCAACGAACTCGGGGCGATTAACGGCAGTCGCGAAGCGCAGCGTTGGGGTGAGCTCGCCGACCGCAACCGGCCTGTTCTGCATACCCACGACCAATACGGGCACCGCGTCGACGAGGTGGAGTACGACCCGGCCTACCACGAGCTCATGCGTGTAGCGATCGCCCACGGCCTGCACGCCGCGCCGTGGGCCGACGAGCGGCCGGGTGCTCACGTAGTTCGGGCCGCCTTGACCTCGGTGTGGACCGTAGAGCCGGGCCATATCTGCCCGATCTCAATGACGTATGCCGTCGTGCCTGCGCTGCGGTGCAACCCCGAGCTGGCAGCTGTCTACGAGCCGTTGCTGACCAGCCGCGAGTATGACCCGGGGCTGAAACTGGCCACCAGCAAGCCCGGCATTACCGCGGGCATGTCGATGACCGAGAAGCAGGGCGGCTCCGACGTGCGCGCCGGCACCACCCAGGCGACCCGCAACGCCGACAGCACCTACAGCCTGACCGGCCACAAGTGGTTCACCTCGGCGCCAATGTGCGACATCTTCCTCGTACTCGCGCAGGCACCCCGCGGGCGGTCGTGCTTCATGTTGCCGCGGGTGCTCCCCGACGGCACCCGCAACCGGATGTTTTTGCAACGGCTCAAGGACAAGCTCGGGAACCACGCCAACGCCTCGAGCGAGGTCGAATACGACGGCGCCACAGCATGGTTGGTCGGTGAGGAGGGTCGCGGCGTACCGACCATCATCGAGATGGTCAACCTCACCCGGCTGGACTGCACTCTGGGCAGTGCCACCAGCATGCGCACCGGCCTGACCCGCGCCATCCACCACGCCCAGCACCGAAAGGCCTTCGGCGCCTACCTGATCGACCAGCCGCTGATGCGCAACGTGCTGGCGGACCTGGCCGTGGAGGCTGAGGCTGCCACGATGGTCGCGATGCGGATGGCCGGTGCCACCGACAGTGCAGTTCGCGGAGATCAAAAGGAAGCGCTGCTGCGCCGCATCGGCCTGGCGGCCAGCAAGTACTGGGTGTGCAAGCGTTCCACCCCGCACGCCGCCGAGGCGCTGGAATGCCTGGGTGGCAACGGCTATGTCGAGGATTCCGGGATGCCACGGCTGTACCGTGAGGCGCCGCTGATGGGCATCTGGGAGGGCTCGGGCAATGTCAGCGCGCTGGATACGCTGCGCGCCATGGCCACTCGCCCCGAATGCGTCGAGGTGCTGTTCGACGACCTGGCGCAGAGCGCGGGTCAGGACCAGCGGCTGGACCGCCACGTCGAGCGGCTGCGGCAGCAACTGACCGATCTGGAGACCATCCAGTACCGTGCCCGCAAGGTCGCCGAGGACATCTGCCTGGCGCTGCAGGGGTCGCTGCTGGTGCGCCACGGGCATCCCGCCGTCGCCGAGGCGTTCCTGGCCACCCGGCTTGCCGGTAATTGGGGCGGCGCGTTCGGCACCATGCCGGCCGGGCTGGATCTGGCACCGATCCTCGAGCGCGCCATGGTTAAGGGATGACACACGCGATCAGGCCGGTCGACTTCGACAATCTGAAAACGATGACCTACGAGGTCACCGACCGGGTTGCGCGGATCACCTTCAATCGGCCCGAGAAGGGCAACGCGATCGTGGCGGACACCCCGCTGGAGCTGTCGGCGTTGGTGGAGCGGGCTGATCTTGACCCTAATGTGCACGTGATCCTGGTGTCCGGTCGTGGCGAGGGCTTTTGCGCGGGCTTCGACCTGTCCGCCTATGCCGAAGGGTCCTCCTCGGCCGGCGGCGACGCGGGATATCGCGGCACCGTGCTGGACGGCAAGAGCCAGGCCATCAACCACATGTCGGACCGGCCATGGGACCCGATGATCGACTACCAGATGATGAGCCGCTTCGTGCGCGGGTTCTCCAGCCTGATGCACGCCGACAAGCCGACGGTGGTGAAGATCCACGGCTACTGCGTGGCCGGCGGCACCGACATCGCGCTGCACGCCGACCAGGTGATCGCCGCCGCCGACGCCAAGATCGGTTACCCGCCGACACGGGTGTGGGGCGTCCCGGCGGCAGGCCTGTGGGCGCACCGGCTCGGCGACCAGCGCGCCAAACGACTGCTGCTCACCGGCGACTGCATCACCGGCGCCCAGGCCGCCGAGTGGGGCCTGGCGGTCGAGGCGCCGGACGCCAAAGACCTCGATGAGCGCACCGAGCGACTCGTACAGCGGATTGCGGCGGTGCCGGTCAACCAGCTGATCATGGTCAAGCTCGCGCTGAATTCCGCTCTGCTGCAACAGGGGGTGGCCACCAGCAGGATGGTCAGCACCGTGTTCGACGGTGTCGCCAGGCACACGCCCGAGGGACACGCGTTCGTCGCCGACGCGGTCGAGCACGGTTTCCGCGATGCGGTACGGCACCGCGACGAGCCCTTTGGTGACTACGGCCGCCGGGCTTCGTCGGTTTAGGGCAGGTTGGGACCATGCCGAACATGACGGCCCGGTCCGTGGTGCTGAGCGTGCTGCTCGGCGCCCACCCGGCATGGGCCACCGCCAGCGAATTGATCAGGCTGACGGCCGATTTCGGCATCAAGGAGACGACGTTGCGGGTCGCGCTGACCCGCATGGTCAGTGCCGGCGACCTGCTCCGGTCCGCCGACGGCTATCGGCTCTCGGATCGATTACTGGTCCGGCAGCGCCGCCAGGACGAGGCCATGCGCCCACGGGTACGAGCCTGGGGCGGACACTGGATCATGCTGATCGTCACCAGCGTGGGCACCGATGCCCGCACCCGGGCCACACTGCGAACCACCATGCACCACAAGCGTTTCGGTGAACTGCGTGAAGGCGTATGGACGCGGCCTGACAACCTGGACCTGGAGCTGGATCCCGAGGTTGCGACCCGGGTGCGGGTACTCAGAGCGCGCGACGACGCACCCGCTCAGCTGGCCGGCCAGCTATGGAACCTGCCAGAGTGGGCAGAAACGGGCCACCGGTTGCTTGACGAGATGGCCCAGGCCTCCGACGTTCCCGGTCGGTTTGTGGTGGCCGCGGCGATGGTGCGCCACTTGCTCACCGACCCGATGCTGCCCGCCGAATTGCTGCCCGCTGATTGGCCTGGCGCCCGGCTGCGCGCCGCCTACCATGACTTCGCCACTGAACTGGCGGAGCGACGTGACGCAACCCAACTCCTGGAGGCGACATGACTGATCCGGTGCGTGTGGAGCGCAATGGCTCGGTGACCACGGTGATTCTCAACCGGCCGGCCGCGCGCAACGCTGTCAACGGCCCGACGGCCGCAGCGCTGTACACGGCCTTCGAGCAATTCGACCGTGACGATTCGGCGTCGGTGGCCGTGTTATGGGGCGACGGCGGAACATTTTGCGCGGGAGCTGATTTGAAAGCATTCGGCACGCGGGAGGCCAATGCTGTGCACCGGACCGGTCCCGGCCCGATGGGCCCGTCGCGAATGGTGCTGTCCAAACCGGTGATCGCCGCGGTCAGCGGCTACGCCGTCGCCGGAGGTCTGGAGCTGGCGTTGTGGTGCGATCTGCGGGTGGCTGAGGAGGATGCCGTGTTCGGCGTGTTCTGCCGCCGATGGGGAGTGCCGCTCATCGATGGCGGCACGGTGCGGCTACCACGGCTGATCGGGCACAGCCGGGCGATGGACATGATCCTCACCGGCCGTGGTGTGGCGGCGGATGAAGCGCTGGCGATTGGGTTGGCCAATCGAGTCGTCCCCAAGGGCCACGCCCGACAGGTGGCCGAGGAGTTGGCGGCTGAATTGGCCGCCCTGCCCCAGCAGTGCCTGCGATCGGATCGGCTATCCGCGCTGCACCAGTGGGGGTTGCCCGAATCCGCCGCGCTCGACCTCGAATTCGCCAGCATTTCCCGCGTCGCCGCCGAGGCCATGGAAGGTGCCGGACGGTTCGCCGCGGGCGCCGGGCGCCATGGCGCCCCTTCGAGCTAGCGGGTCAGCTGCCCTTCTTGATGGTGTTGCCTGACCCGATGTTGTCCACCTTCGGGTCACCGTCTTTGTAGGTGATGGTGTTGTCGAGCCCCAGCACCGTGAGGTGGCTGTTGATCTTGTCGAAGGTGATCTGGTTGTTGGCACCGCCGATGGTCACCGTCTCGCAACTGCCGGTGACGGTCAGCGTGTTGTTCGAGCCGGCCACGTTCAGTGATTTGTCGTTGGCGCAGTCAAGGGTGGCGGTGGTCCCGATCGATCCGTAATTCAGTGTGTTGCCGATCTCGACTGACGCGGTTGTGCTTCCGCCGCTTGTCGATGTGGTCGGTGCCGCGGTTCCGCTGCTTGTCGTTGTCGTCGTGGTCGCGGAGGTCGCCGGGGCGCCGCCGGGAGGGTTGGCCGTAGAGCTACAGCTGGCCAGCCCGAAAGCCGCAGGGACGATGGCCAGCCCCAGGGCGACGGCGGCCAGTCTGGATGCGGGGGTGTGGGCGCGCATTGCTCCTCGATTCGTCGATTGAGCGTCGGTGTGGGCAGTGATTGAGCTTGCGTTAGGGGCCTACCCGCTGGAGCCGGTTGGTCATGCCCAGCTCGCGGCCGCGGTCCCAGATGAAGGGGTCGCCGTTGTGGAAGAACACCGTCTCGTCGTAGCCGTAGACGGTGATGTCGTGTGTGACGCTGTCGGCGACGACGGTATTGGACGAGCCCATGACCGTCACCGCCCAGCAGTTTCCCTTCGCGGTGACGATATTCTGCGTGCCATTGACCAGCAGGGTGGCATCGTTACAGTCCAGCACCTGCTCGATCCCCTGCCCCACGACGTGGGTGTCGCCATTCTTGGCGTGCGCGGTCGGCGTGGGCGCGGCCGGCATAGCCGCGAAGGTGACGACACAAGTAGCCAGCGGCCCGGCAACCCTTGCCCATTTCACGCCGGCCCCCTTCGCTTTCGCGGGTGATCTAGCTCGGCTGAGCCTCGAAAAATCCTACGTGCATTCGCATGCGTCATGAACGGGTTATTTGCATGTAGTGGACCCAACCACCGGACGTTTCGGTCCAGCACCGCGCTGCCACCTCGCGTGTAGCGGGGCTGTTTTACGGCCTCGTCAACTAGAGTCATTAGTTGAACCCAAAGTCCACCGAGAAGCGGTCATCATCGCAACCGAAGGGCGATCGCCATGGCAGCTCAACCGGAACCGCCGTCAGCGGGTGGGCACCCGCGTGCGGGCAAATCAGCGGCCCGCCCGGGCAAGCTGAGTCGAGACTGCATCGTCGATGGCGCACTTACCTTCCTCGACCGGGAGGGCTGGGACTCGCTGACCATCAATGCGCTGGCGACGCAGCTCGGGACCAAGGGGCCGTCGCTGTACAACCATGTAGACAGCCTGGAGGACCTGCGCCGTGCCGTGCGGGTCCGGGTTATCGACGACATCATCACGATGCTGAACCGGGTGGGCGAGGGTCGTGCCCGGGATGATGCGGTGCTGGTCATGGCCGGCGCCTACCGCAG
>Ga0307479_10004604_pt1 | contig 12628 bp, 5 predicted proteins | sample atmos_gasesECM4C_FD_203743 | JGI IMG/M metagenome (GOLD analysis project Ga0307479, IMG submission 203743) | Hardwood forest soil microbial communities from Morgan-Monroe State Forest, Indiana, United States - atmos_gasesECM4C_515 | ecosystem: Environmental > Terrestrial > Soil > Temperate...
GGGCTGGCAGCGAAATGGGCGGCACAGAATTCTCATCTGCTACCGATTGACCCGCGACCAATCGCGCCGCCATTCGATGACGCAGGGCCGATACCGGCCCCACCAGGTGGAGAAGCAACTCCCTCACCGCAACCTCCGGTGGAGATTCCCGCGCAGGTTTCGGTGGTTGATGAGCAGTGGCCCGATAGGATTGTGATTGCGCCGGAGCCCCCTGCTATTCCGGTTCCTGATGTGCCGAAACCTGTTGAGACAAAGATAGAAGCTGCCCCGCTTTCGGACGGTGGCGGATCTCGCGACTGGATGAGGGTGATTTCGATATCGGTGTTGGTAGTGGCCTTGGCCGCATTTATCGTATGGCTTGGTTTGTACCGCCAGCGACACTTCGGAGCCGGAAAACATCGTGACGCAGCCGAACATACGCTGGGCAGGCGTCCCCAGGCCGGCGGCCCCGTAGCCGCGCGCAAGCCTGCCAACTTTGCGGAGCTATTTCGCCAGAGTTATGAGCAATTGCCGAATAGTTCCAATTCCGATGCGCTTCGCGCCGAGGAGAATGCGCGTGGTTTGATCGAGTCAAAGGATTACAGATCTGCGATCACAGCTTTCAAATATGCAGTTTCGACGGACGCCAGTTTTTCTCGCGCCTGGATTGAATTGGGCTGGGCGTATTCCGCAACCGGAGACAAGAATTCGGCTCTCGATGCTTTTCAAAAAGCTGTCGATGCCGACCCGAAACAGATTCTTCCCTACAAGATCCTCGCCTTCGATTACGCGTTCCTGGGGAATCGGGATAGTGCCATCGCCACCTGGCAAAGACTGCAAAGTATTGCCCCCGGCGATCCCGACATCGCGCCAAATCTCGCGGGGCTTTATATGGCTCAGAAGCGTTACTCGGACGCAGCGCCGCTCTATGAGGCTGCGGCTCAGGCCAATCCCTCCGATGCATACGCACAAATGAGGCTGGGGATGGTCCGCCTGCGCTCTCACAAGACAGAGCAGGGGATGGAGGCGATGCACAAAGCGTTGCAGATCGACTCAGGAGCGGAGATGCTCAATGATGTAGCCTATGAGATGGCTGAGGCGGACACGAATCTTTCCGATGCTCTCGCGTACTCGCAGCGGTCCGTGAAAGAAGCGGAGGATCGATCACAAAAGGTTGATCTTGAGAACATACAGAACGCGGACCTGCGGCTTACGGGGGCAATCAGTGAGTACTGGGACACACTGGGCTGGATCTACTTCAAGATGGGGGATCTGACGCGAGCGGAGAGCTATCTGACTTCGGCGTGGCAACTCTCACAGGAGGGAGTTATAGGCGACCACCTGGGCCAGGTGTACGAGAAAGAGCGAAAACTGCCGGCAGCGCTTCATGTGTACATCCTTGCACTCGGAGCGAATCCGCGGTTGGAAGAGACTGCAGAGCGCATGCGTAAGCTGGCCAACGTTCCGATTCCGCAAGGCCAGCTGAGTGCCGGGGCGGAACTAAGTCAGATGCGCACCATCAAACTGCCCACGATCACCAAGGAATCTGCAAGTGCGGACTTCAACCTGCTGCTCGTGGCGGGCGGAAAAGCGGAGAAAGTGAATTTCTTCCGCGGTTCGGACCTGCTTCGCGATGCGACAGACAGTTTGGCGAAAGCTCGCTTTGAAGAGCCGTTCCCAACGAACTCAACAGCGCGCCTGCTCAGGAGAGGCATTCTTTCCTGCTCTTCTTATACCGGCTGCAGTTTTGTGTTCTATCCGCTTTCTGTCGCTGCAAGCGCAAACTAGAACCGAACGGCGAAGGATCTTAACGCACAGGTACGTGAGCCCGGCCCGAAACGGACCGGCTGTGACCCGGTCTCCCCGAGTGGGACGCGGAGGTTCAGATCCGCCCCTGTGCACCAGAGTGCCAGGGTGTGCGAATTGGAATAGCAGCCTGTCTTAGAAACAGGTGTTTGAGAGTTCGAATCTCTCCGCTGGCACCAAAATTCTTATTGTCAAATTCGTGCAGGGCGAACTGACTGCAGCCCGCCCAGCACGATTTCAGTTGATCCACGCTGTCTGCTCCAGCGCGCGGATGTATTCGATGACTGCCTCGCTCCAACCATCGATGTGCATCCACTTGCCGTAGCCGACGCCGTTCTTGTAGCTGGCGACATTGATCAGGTACCCCTTGCCGCTTGGCGCCGGTACCTTGTCGTGCGCCTGCTCGTCGGTGATCACGATCAGACGGTCGCACTTCTCGTTGCGGTTCAGCTTCTCAACCGCATTCCCAAGCTGGGTACTGTTGTGGCGCTGGGAAACGTCAATGGCATCGCGCAGTGCGAAGCCACGACGCGCCGGCACCTCAACCAGATTGTCAGAGAAGCTGTACACTGCAACCTTCTCCGCGATCTCGCGCAGTAGCACGGCCAAACCGTAAGCCGCGTCAGTGCGCTGCATCTCGGAGCGGCGAGACAGCGGCGCAGTCATCGAGCCGGAGACATCCACCAGGACGATGGTCTTTCCCGGCACCTTCTCGGTTTCCGCCACGCACTTCAGCATCGCCTGCTCAAGGGCTTCCTCCCACTGCGGAGCGTAACGAGCCGCAGCCAGGAAACGGAAGGGGAGAATGCGCGTCGTGCTCATCGATCCAATGGCGGAGAGCACGAGCGACTCGTCCACTCCGGCCTCGCGCATGTTGCGCAGGTTGCGAAGCAGCGCGAGTGCGCCCACCTTCTGTTCGCGAAGCAGACGCTCCCAAGCCTCGCGCTTGTCAGCGCCAGAGCTGAGGGCAACTTCCCACGTGTGTGGCGTCGTCAGGCTTCCTGAGACCAGCTTCTTCCACACATCGGCCTGCGCCTGGTCGCGCGGCTTGGCGTGGCAGAGGAAGAGCACGTCCCGCAGCTTGATCGGCCCGCCGCGGTCGTACTTGGCGAGCTGATATTCATCAAACTTCGGGAACGCTGCCGCCAGCCCTTTCTTGACCTGGCCGGAAAGAGGCATACGTCCGTCCTTCCAGTAAATGGCGACGAACTCCGCGAGTTCGTCGGCCCGCCGAATGATGCGGACCAGCGTCTCCGACACAAGGGCGCGGTGCGTTTTGTGCCGAGCCATCTCGCGGACAAGCAGAAGCGGCGCATGACGCAGCTTCATCCGCTCGCGCCCTTCGACTGCCAGCGCCGCCACCTTCTCGCCTGCGACCTTGGGAACGAGTTCGGCAATGCGGCCGGCGATCTCGATTCCGTCCTCATAAAACTGGCTCTCCCAAAGCAGGCACGCCAGCACCGAGCGGCGTAGCTGCAGCTCCGGAGAAATGTTTCGCGCAGGCGCGCCCTCGTGCGTGCGCGCTCCAAAGTTAAGGTTCAGTAGATTCAGTCGGGCCATTCGTGGCCTCCTTTCAACTCGCAGCTTTTACCGATTGGCTACTCGCTGGAGCGGCTAGCAAATGGGAACTTGGCCAGTGCACCAAGGTCCGACTTGGTTGAACATTCGCCGGGGAATAAGTCGACGACGGTATTTGTTCCGATGCTCTACCACTGAGCTACATGGCTCGAAGGCCATGGCAGGACTCGAACCTGCGACCTTCGGAGTCCGAAGGAACCCTCGTCTTCACCACCGGCGAAGCTTATGCAAGGATTCCGTGACTTGCCGTCACTCGATCCGAGCTTTCTTCTCGCCTCTCGAACGACTTCACCTCCAAGGCAAGAAGCAGGCCTTGAAATTCAGCCATCGTTTCCGCGGACCCCGAGGCTTCTACAAATTCCCATGCCGCGGCTTCCGAACACTTCGGGAAAAACCTGCGATACAGCTCTACCTTTTGGCGATCGCTCGCTTTTCCCAGGTAAAGCTTGTAATCAATTCTTCCAGGACGCAGAAGAGCTAGGTCCAATTTTTCAACATGGTTCGTCGTCATCACAAACAGGACTCCAGTGGGCGCAGCAAAACCATCCAGAACGTTCAGCAACCCAGAGAGCGTGACGCCGTTCTGGTTTGGGGCAACCTCGTTTGTCCTGAGCGTCGCGCCACTATTTTCCCCAGTGCCCGAATTTGATTCGATTCGCGATTGACTGCCCTTCATGCAATCAATGTCCTCAAACAGCAAAACTGAATTCGCCGGGACGTTGTTGACCGCAACCATCAAACTGCGGTCGTTGAAATCCCCCAGATTGATGATGTAGATCGATAGGCCGAAGTACGCAGCCAGTGCGGAGACCAGAGAGGTTTTCCCTGTTCCCGGCGGCCCGTAAAGCAAATAGCCACGATGGTAAGGAACGCCCAGGCTCTCGTACCGTTGCTTCGATCTCCGAAATTGAATCATGTCTTGGAGCATGTGTGCTTTTTCTCCCGGTTCCATAACCACTGATTCGAGCAGTCGCGGCGAATACCCTTCCACGTAATCCCAGCCGTCGTTGTACGTATACAAATACGACTGCACGCCTTGTCTCTTGAGATGACACTTCACAACGTCGTCCGCGAACTGTTGGAGGAAGAACCGTTTTCTACCCAACGTTCGGAACGTGAGCGACTCGACTCGCCTGCCACTCCGTTCGTGAGTGTTTTCATTGCGCGAGAACCAAACCTCAAAAGGTCTTCCGCCGTACCAGAACCAATGCTTTCCTGGCGCCGGAATCATGGCGATCCGCTCATTGCGAAGCGTCGTGTCCAGATCAAGTCGCCGAATTCGTTTGAGAAACTTCTGCTCCAGAAACCATTCCTTTACCCATACGAACGCGGCGTCATCATCCTTCACCGTGATCATCATGGTGGTCTGACTGACGATCCAATGCCAGAGGCTTTCTGGCACAGCCCGCAGCCATACACTCACCCCGCCGATGATCATCAGCAGAAGCCCGCCGGAGGCGAACTCGTTCCGGCCGCTCAACACACCTTTCAGAATGTGAAACATATTCATTTTTCTAACCGGCACCAGGCCGGAGCTATTTGTTGAAGAGCTGCCTGCGCAAAATTCCTTTGGCCGGGGAATCAGCGACCACGGAACATTAGGCGCTTTGCCAATTCAGCTACGCGGGCACAAATTCCCGCGATAGGATTCGAACCTGCATCTCCCGCTCCTGAGGCGAAGTAACCGTAGTCTTCACCACCGGCCACACCCAACGCTTCAAGAACTCGCCGGGGAACCAACGAGAAGAGCCGACTCGGGCCACGATTTTTCCAGGTACCTTGTGTTTCGGGACTACGCCCCCGTCTCTGGAACCTTGGTTCCCGGCAGGGCCGCCGCCCTGCGCGTCGTGATTGGCGCGAAGTATCTCTCCTCCTCACCACCGGCGAAACTAATTACCGACTTCAATCTACGCACTGGCCCGGTTGAGCAGCGCGGGCACGACTGGCCCGCGCTGCGCCCGCGTACAGCCAGGGAACTTGGATCCACGGTTGAGGGCTCGAACCCCGGCCTTCATAACAGGCACGCCACGAAGTTGCCGTGAACTTCACCACTGACTGAATGTTTTCCACGCGAGAGACTTCATCCCGCGGTTGGGTAACTCATGGGTCAGGGAACATACGGTTACGGCAGGGCTTGCGCCCACGAGGAGTCGAACCTCACAGCCCGAAGGCTGTTTCACCAAAGAAGTAGCCGTAGCCAATCACCACTGACCGTGTGAGTTATAACTGGGGGAATGAACGGCAGCGGTATTGTCGATTCACAGTCGAAGGAACCGCGGCCTGCGCCACCCAGTGATTTTGTTGTGCGGAAGAGCGCTTAAGGTCGGTTAGCGCGACCGAAATGACGCCCTATAGCAACTCAGCCGCATTATGGGCCGATGTTGCCCGCTTAGCGTTTTGTTTGAGACATCTGCCAATTTGGGCGTCCTTTCGTAAGAAGATAATCGAAGATGCCATGACTCGAAATATTTTGCAAGAAGAAAATTGCAAGTTATCGAATAAATTGTCCCACACTCAAATCATGTGGAGTTATCACTTACTAAGTACAGTAATCCATAAGACTATGGTTGCGCGGGCAGGATTTGCACCTGCGTTTAGAGGTTATGAGCCCCTCGTATTGTCCTACGCTACTACCGCGCCACAAATTCCTTAACGCAAGAAGAATGGTCCGGGTGGCAGGAGTTGAACCTGCGTGGACATGTGCCCAAGACATGTGGGTGGCCGCTACCCTACACCCGGATCTGAAGAGAGGGCCTTGCAGCCCTCTCCGGTTCAGCCCTTCACGCATACCACCTGGCGCAACGTGTGAACCACGTCCACCAGATCGCGCTGCGCTTCCATCACTGCATCAATGGACTTATACGCCATCGGCGTTTCGTCGATGACATCAGCGTCCTTGCGGCATTCGACGCCAGCCGTTGCCTTGGCGTGGTCGTCCAAGGTGAAGCGGCGCTTCGCCTCGGTTCGCGACATGGCACGTCCGGCTCCATGACTACAGCTCATGAAGCTTTCCGGATTGCCCTTGCCACGCACGATGTACGAACGCGCTCCCATGCTGCCGGGAATGATTCCCATATCGCCTTCACGCGCACGTACTGCGCCCTTACGCGTGATGAGCACGTTCTCGCCATAGTGATGCTCCCAGGTCACGTAGTTGTGATGGCAGCTCACAACTTCCGCATTGGCTTCGAACGCGGGGACTTCTCCCGAGCCCTGCACCGCCGCGATCAGGTTACGCATCATCAAGTCACGGTTGGCGAGCGCGTAGTCCTGCGCCCAGTGCACCGCGCGGACGTAGTCCTCGAAGTGCTCCGTGCCCTGCGGCAGGTATGCGAGGTCCTTGTCCGGCAGATTGATCATCCACTGGCGCATGTCGTTCTTTGCCAGTTCGATGAAAAACGTGCCGAAACGATTGCCCACGCCACGAGATCCCGAGTGCAACAGCAACCATACGTTCTCGCTTTCATCGAGGCAGACCTCGATGAAGTGGTTCCCGGTGCCGAGTGTACCCAGGTGATTCACGCGCTGCTTGTGATCCAGCTTGGGATACTTCTCGACGATTGCCTTGTACGCCGGCTCCATCTTCGCCCACACCTCCGCGTGATGCGACGGGGCATCCGACCACGCACCCCGGTCATTCGCGCGCCCGTTGTCGGTACGTCCGTGTGGCACTGCCTTCTCAATCGCCGTGCGGATGCCGTGCAGGTTGTCAGGCAGCTGGTTGGCGTGCAGAGACGTTTTCACCGCCATCATGCCGCAGCCAATGTCTACACCGACCGCTGCCGGAATGATCGCGCCGCGTGTCGGAATCACGCTGCCCACCGTCGCGCCAATGCCCCAATGAACGTCCGGCATGGCCGCCACCCACTTGTAGATGAAGGGCAACTCCGCGACGTTCAGCAACTGCTGGCGCGCGGCGTCCTCAAGCGGGACACCCTTGGTCCAGGCCTTGATGGGGACACCCTTGTCCGGCATCATCACGTTGTAAGTTGCGTCTGTCATCGTCTTTCCTTTCTTGCAGCCAACACCTGCGTCACAACTCTGGTGGCTCGGCACGGAATTGAACCGTATCCACTGGCTTTTCAGACCAGCACTCTGCCGTCGAGTTCCCGAGCCAGATCCTTCGCCGCAAAATATGCGACTCAGGATTTCGCCTGCGGGCTCCCAGCTTCGCTCACGCTCAGCTTCACGCCCGCAAAACGGCTCAACTTTGGTGGACGGTGCGAGACTCGAACTCGCATTTCACGGTTGCAGGCCGTGGGTAATCCCCCTATACGAACCGCCCATTTGGGGCGAGATGAGAGAATCGAACTCTCGTGACTGGAGCCACAATCCAGTGCCTAAGCCATTCGGCCAATCCCGCCATCGAAATCTGGAGCTGGTCGAGTGAATCGAACACTCGCCGGAGAGGTACAAGCTCTCTGCACTCCCACTGTGCTAGACCAGCTAACTAAGACCAGCAAACTTTGGAGCTGGCACGCAGCCTCGAACTGCGGTCGGGCGCTTACCGTGCGCCTGCTCTTCCGGTTGAGCTATACCAGCGGAGCTGGCGCGGCGATTCGAACGCCGATCACGGACTTACGAGGCCCACGCTCTTCCTACTGAGCTACACCAGCGAGAAACTCTGGAGGTGGCGGGGAGAATTGCACTCCCGATGATCTGCTTTGCAGGCAGACGCCTTGCTGTCTTGGCTACGCCACCTTATACATTTGGAGCGGAAGGCGGGACTCGAACCCGCGCTCTCGTTCTGAGCCTGCCCTGAGCAACTGCGCGAAGCGAAGTTGTCGAATGGGTTGGCAACGTCGCGTCTTGGCCACTAGACGACTTCCGCGCTCACAAAATCATGGAGCGAGCAGCGAGAGTAGAACTCGCTTCCTTCTCTGAAGCCCAGGGTTGGAGGCCCGAGGCACCAGCCGCTATACCATGCTCGCTCTTGGCGGGAGATGAAGGACTCGAACCCTCGTACCTGGATTTGGAGACCAGTGTCCTAGCCGCTGGACGAATCTCCCGGAAACTTGAGCCGCTTTGCGGGCGTCTGAGCCCGCAGGCGAAATCCTGAGCGAAGCCAAAGGATCATGGCGGAGCTAACGGGAGTTGAACCCGTCCCTGCTGAGAGACAATCAGCCATCCTGCCGATAGACCATAGCTCCGGCTCCCTCCCCTGGACTTGAACCATGATTTCCGCGTTCAGAGCGCAGCGTCCTGCCATTGGACGAAGAGAGAATTTCAAATTGTCAAAGAACTGGCTGCCTGGGGCGAACTAACAAACCCGATTCGAACGTCCGCCTGCCGGATTCAAAGTCCAGGGTCCTGCCACTAGGCGACCCGGCATCACGCTTTCAGCGGTATTGCTTTCATGCACCGTACGCACAACACTGCCGATTCATCGATGTTGTGTCCGAGCCTCCTGCGATCTGTACGCGCACGATCCACCAATTCGCGGTGATCTCCTCCGCGATCGCAGTAGAGTTCCGACGCAAGTTCGATATCAAAGCCTTCGAGTTCAATTACTTGTGTGCTCATAGCTTGGTAGCAGCGAGGAGAATCGAACTCCCATCTCAGCCTTGAAAGGGCCGCATCCTGGCCGTTAGACGACGCCGCCTCCTATCTGCGCATCCCTGAAATGCGCCATAAAAACCAAAAGCCCCCGATTTTGTATCGGAGGCTCAGAAAAACTACGCGCTATGGATCGCCCCCGTTACATGAACGTACCTTCCCCCGCTCCTTGCCACGTAAACGTGGCCGGCGTCGGGAAGCAATCGGTATGGGGTTTGCGCATCATTGCTAGATCTCAGTTATCACTTTGGCATCATTTCAGAAATTCGTCAATATAAGAATTGTTAGGACTTGCCGTAAGCTTGTGGTCCAACGCATTAGACAGGAAACGCGCAACCTAGCCGAACCTCCCGTCAGTTAGCCTTTTGAGCAATAATGCCTGCGGAGGTAAGGACTTATGTCTGATAGGCAAGTACTTAGACTCTTAAAACGTTGGGTCCTCACGGCAGGACTGATGGCCGGGGCCCTGCCAGCACTCGCGGCGAAGAGCTCAAAGCCGGAGTTCGGACCCAATGTTCTGATTTTCGATCCGTCGATGACTGCGCAGGCGATCCAGAAGCAGATTGATGCGGTATATGCCACGCTGGGGCACAACGAGTTTAGTTCGCAGCGCAATGCGCTGTTGTTTTTTCCCGGAAACTATTCGGTGGACGTTCCGGTCGGTTTCTACACCGAGGTGATGGGACTGGGCGCGTCGCCCGACGCAACGCGAATTGCAGGCAACGTGCACGCAGATGCGAATCATGAGCACAACAACGCGACGACAACGTTCTGGCGAGCTGCGGAAGGGTTCTCGGTGGAGCCGGCGGGCGGCACGATGCAGTGGGCGGTCTCGCAGGCGGTGTCGTTGCGGCGCATGCATGTGCGCGGCGACCTGGTGCTCCACCAGCACCGCGGCTGGGCGAGCGGGGGCTGGATGTCGGATTCGCTGGTGGACGGCAATGTCGATTCCGGGAGCCAGCAGCAATGGATCTCGCGCAACTGCGACTGGAAAAGTTGGACGGGCTCCAACTGGAACATGGTGTTTGTCGGCGTGGTGCATCCGCCAGAAGGCGCGTGGCCGGAGCCGCCGTACACAAAGGTGGCACAAACCCCGGTGGCACGCGAAAAGCCGTTCCTGCAAGTGAATGCTGCGGGTGAGTTCAGCGTGCGGGTTCCAGAGTTGAGCAGTGATAGCGTCGGAATCACGTGGCGCGGCGGAGAAACGCCAGGGGAGACGATTCCGATTGCGCAGTTTTATATCGCACGCGCAGATGTGGATACGGCAGAGACGATCAACGCGCAGCTCGCCCAAGGGAAGAACCTGATTCTTACTCCGGGGATCTACGAACTAGCCGGCCCGATTCGCGTGACACGGCCGCATACAGTCGTGCTGGGTCTGGGGTTTGCGACGCTGCGCCCGGTGAAAGGCACGGCGGCGATGACGACAGCCGATGCGGACGGTATCGAGATTGCGGGGCTGCTCTTCGATGCGGGGCCCAGCGAGTCTCCGGTGCTGCTCGAGGTGGGACCGGAGGGAAGTCGCGAGCACCACGCGAAGGACCCCATCACGCTGCACGATGTTTTCTTTCGCGTGGGCGGCGCGGGAATCGGGCGGGCTAAAGTGAATTTGAGAATCAACAGCAACGACACACTCGTGGACCACACATGGATTTGGAGGGCGGATCACGGCAAGGGAGTGGGCTGGGATCAAAATACCAGCGAGAATGGGCTAGTGGTGAATGGAAACGATGTCACGATCTACGGCCTGTTTGTTGAGCATCACCAGAAATTCCAGGTTCTGTGGAACGGCAACGGCGGGAGGACTTACTTTTATCAGTCCGAGATTCCCTACGATCCTCCGAACCAGGCAAGCTATACGAGTGCGCCGGGCGTGAATGGCTGGGCCTCGTACAAGCTGGCGGATGGAGTCACGCGTCACGAGGCATGGGGGCTCGGCATTTACAGCGTCTTCATTTATCCGAACGTGATACTGACCCGCGCGATCGAAGCGCCGAAAAATCTGCAGGTGCGGTTTCACGACATCATCACCGTAGCGCTGGGCAATCACGGCGAGATCAGCCACGTGATCGACGATACGGGCAAGGCAACCGCGATGCATCCTCGCGTAACGCCAAAGGTGACAGACTTTCCCTGATTGCTCCACCGAATCCACACTCGGAAGCAGTGGTAGGCGGGCCGGGAGTCAAACCCGGATCTCCTGATTAAACAAACAAGGTTAGGGCCGAAGCGTCATCATGCCTTAGGCCACGCGAGCCTAAAACTAATGTGGAGGGGATGCAGAGAATTGAACTCTGATCTCATATTTCCTAAACAAGGTTCGTAGCCTTGCGCCCTCATCCGTTGGACCACACCCCCACATTGGAGGCGGCAGAGAGACCGGAACTCTCGTCATCTTAGGTAAAACCGCGAGGTAGAAGCTCGGAGCATGGATCCGTTATGCTATGCCGCCGCTCTCAGTTGCGATCTCACCAAACTGCGAGAGCCGAGCCAGAGGTAGACTAACGGGATATGCGCAAGCGGGTTTTCACCCCGACTCCTCCGGGTATTCGACCTCACGACGAAGGCTGGCTAGACCTCGACCGTGCGGCCTCGGTTGAGTTCACATCGGAAGAGAAGAAATATCCGGTAGAGTCTGCGGTGATCTCGGGAGAAACGCAGGGTTGGCGTGCAGCTAGTCCGGGAACGCAAACGATCCGGCTACTCTTCGACCAGCCGCAAAGGCTCAGCCACATCTCGCTCGTCTTCGAAGAAACCGAAACAGAGCGTACACAAGAGTTCGTCCTACGATGGTCTCCAGATGGCGGGCGTTCATTTCAAGAAATTGTGCGCCAGCAGTGGAATTTCAGTCCGCCTAACACAATACGCGAGGTCGAGGAATATCGAGTTGAACTCTCCGATGTCACGGTTCTTGAATTGGTCATTCTGCCTGACATCAGTCGAGGAGCGGCTCGCGCCTCGCTCAAGAGTCTGCGCCTGTCTTGATTCTGGCGCTAGAAGGCGACGAGGGAACGTAAGGATCGATGTTGCCGCGCTCCGCGCGATTCCTGCTCTGCCGGCAGCGTGGCTGATATCAGGCCTTGTCTATTACGTCACGACCGGACTGGTTGAGGTCGTCGTACCGCCAGCGCCAATTCGTAGTGCCGGAGTATCAGAAGCAGCCCGATTGGCCAGCGGCGAGGAAATGGATCATCTAGCAGATTTCCTAGCAGGTTGCAATGAACACCGACACACGGGCTTCACGTCAACAACGAAGCTAATCTGGGCGGTTGACGGGCAAAGCGAAAGTTAGCGAGGCGCTGTCAGATAACCTGGTAGGCCACCACGGACGGACCGTACCCCGCCGCTTGGCCGGGCAATGCCGACTCCGTTTGTTCCACTGCCGACGACCAAGAGTCCGGAATCGGTGCGTCCGCGCGGATTGGGTGCCCAATACCGTACGTTTACGATGAGTCCTCACAAACGGGTTAGTGGTGACCGATCAATCGCTGGAGAGAAGCCGACTAATCGGGAGTTGACCGGTCACCGCACATCGGACTCTGAAATTTGAGAATAGAAGCGTAGACAACTATTGTCCGGACCGCGATGATTTATTCATCGCGTCAAACGCTGCGAGCGCCTCTTCTGGCCGGGCGCGGACCACGAAATCTTCCGTAAGATTCACCCAGCGCACCTTCCCCGACGGGTCGATAAGGAATTCCGCTGGTCG
>Ga0307479_10004605_pt1 | contig 12627 bp, 12 predicted proteins | sample atmos_gasesECM4C_FD_203743 | JGI IMG/M metagenome (GOLD analysis project Ga0307479, IMG submission 203743) | Hardwood forest soil microbial communities from Morgan-Monroe State Forest, Indiana, United States - atmos_gasesECM4C_515 | ecosystem: Environmental > Terrestrial > Soil > Temperate...
GTCTCCGCTGGCTCTCCGCCCTTTGTGAGGTTTTTACTCTCTTCCAGGGTTAAGACATTACTTGCGTCGAGCGTACTCACATCCTGCTCCGTTGTCGCCGCCTTGTCGTATCGCTCCAAGCTGGTTGAAAACCTCCACTTTGTGACAATCTCGAAGTCACTACTTTGATGATGTCATAAATTTTGCATTCTTGTGTGAAAGGCGGCGGGAATCCACGATCAATTTATTTTATGGGAGCATCTGGGAACTGTTGATGCCACCGGCTTTATGAATCCGGATAAGCGAACGGACCGTCCACCGGGATCGCTCATTGCGCGCTTCCCGTTTGAAGGAGTAGAATTCGTGCCATTCCAGCCTCACCAGTCGGAGACGAGCGTCCAGCCTGTGATTCGGTGGTTTCGACAATGCTTTTTGGTGCCACATTCGTCCGTGAGAAAGACGCGAGCCCCCGCTCGGGCCGCTGCCCAAAAAGGACGCGACGATTGACGGTGATTGGATATTCCACAACCTGCTGTATCGATCAAGCCATGGAGTAGCCGAGATGAAAGGAATTGCCGCACGCTTCGGGTGGTGTGGGGCAGGATTCTTTTGTCTGGTCACTGTGGGATGGGTTCTGGCGAGCCCACCGGGCAAGCCAGCTTTCGCAGGGTTGCCCATGGACTGGACTCACCGGCATGTTATCTTCTCCCAGCCTGCTACGCCGGAACAAGCCAGGCTCATGGCTGACGAGCCCCGGTACTGGCAGCAAGAGTACCGCCGCAGCATTCTGCGTGTGTTGCCTGACGAAGCGGAACAGACCAACTCCCTGGGATTGGCGCTCAAGGGATTGAGCAGGGTGAAGATCCATCGGGACTACATGGAAGGAAACATGCGCGGGCCGTCCTCGCAGGATTGCGAGAAATCTTTCGCGAAGACCGGCATTCCATCGGCGAATATGCTGGAGAAGAAGCTTGCGGCACCGAACCTTATTCAGATTAAGACAATCCAGATTCAGCCGGCACAGCTTCAGCCGCTCCCGGCTATGGCAGGCGCCACAGCTTGAGCCGTTCGCTCCCGCTGATTCAATCCGAAATCATGCCCGGGACTCGCGCCACACTCGACTCTGAGTGGTCCATCCTACTGGCGGCATGTTCCGCCAGGCCCCCGGAGGAAAAGCGATCGCGCCTCCACCCTCTGCTGCGGCAACCGGTCCGCTGGAAGTCCTTGTTCGGTCTGGCCGACCAGCACGGCACTCAGCCTCTTCTCTATCAATCATTTCTCGGCCTGGAAGATGTCGTTCCTGCGGAAGAAATGAATTGGCTCAAGCAGAGTTATCAGACGAACGTTTACAAGAACTTGCTGCTGTCGCGCGAACTAACGCGAATTCTCGAGCACCTCTCGGCACTCGGAATTGCTGTCATGCCCTACAAAGGGCTGGCCTTGGCGGAAGCTCTCTACGGAAACATCACGCTACGGCAAGCTGGCGACATCGACCTGATCATCAGCCCGAAGGATCTGCCGCGCATCCGGAGGGCCGTCGCAGAGCTTGGTTATACGCCGCACGCGCCCCTTTCCGAAGATGAGGAGCGCGCCTATCTGCAATCGGGATGTGAGTGCGCCTTCGATAGCGTCGCCGGGCGCAATCTCCTCGAAGTGCAGTGGGCTATTCAGCCGCGATTCTACGCTGTCGATTTTGAGATGGACGGCTTGTTCCAACGTGCGGTAGCGCTCTCAGTGGCTGGTTATTCTACGAAGACGCTTTCGTCCGCGGACTTGCTGCTGGTCCTATCGGCCCACGCCGCCAAGCATGTGTGGGGACGGCTGGTCTGGCTCTGCGACATCGCGCAGCTCATGGCTTTCCACGATCTTGACTGGGATTGGATCGGGACACAGGCCAGAAATCTGGGAATTACGCGCATCCTATCGGTAACGATGCTTGCCGCCAACCAACTGCTAGACGCTGCCGTCCCTGCGCAAGCCGGTTTTCCGGCTGACTCCGCAACGCCGCTGCTCGTGAAAGAGGTCCAAAATTACATCACCAACGACGTTTCGTTTGACGTCGAATCGCTTTCCTATTTCCACCTTATGATGCGCTTGCGGGAACGACCCGTCGATCGTCTGCGGTTCCTCGGCCGCCTGGTATTCACTCCCGGCCCGAGTGAATGGCGAGCGGTTCGACTGCCCCCGCCGCTGTTCCCGCTCTACAGGCTGGTCCGGCTCTCGCGCCTGGCTGCAAGGGCAGTTCGCGCCTAATGTGGGTGCGGCCGCGAATCGAATGCTTACGCCCCTTGTTCCATGATGGCAGGCTTCCAGTCTCGCCAGTACAAAAAGAACAACAACGTGGCACCGATGAGGGGCACTGCCAGCCCCGCCTTCAGGGTGCCGGATTGATGAGATGAGACACCAACCAGCCACGGAAGAATCGCCCCTCCCAGGTTGGCGCAGGTAAACATCACGGACCCAACTCGCGACGCAGCCTGTCCAAATTCACGTGCCAAAAGCGAGATCGTGATGGGGTAGACCGCCGAGAGTCCCAGTCCGGCAACGGTCGCGCTCGCCATGACGCTCGTAAGCGAGTGCGACCCCACCAGTCCCGCCATGCCGGCACAGGCGAGCAGCACTCCGGCCTGAGCGACCCGAATTTCTTCGAATCGGCGCAGCAGCAGCGGCGCCATCCATCTTCCCAGCATCAGCGCGGAATAAAAAAACGAAGGAGTCATGACCGCCATTGCAGCAGTCATGCTTCCCAAGCTGTTGGCATAGGATGCGACCCACCCTCCGAAGCTATTTTCCGCACCGACATACAGAAAGAACAACGCCGCAAGAATAGGAAAGGAACGATGCTTCCAAGGAATCGTCGCTCTGGTTCCGTCCGCCACATTGATCTGGGAGGGCTCACTGATGGAAGAGGGCATAGCTGCAATCCCGACTCCTACCAACGCGCAGAATCCAGCCACCACGGCGAGAAAAAGCGGCACCCGATGGCTTTTTGTCGCGGCCGCTACCAGGAATGGGCACGCGACGGCGCCAGCACTCCAGGAAAAGTTGAGCAGATTCAGAGCCGCCCCGCGTCGCGCGGGATTTACTTCGGACACCAGCAGATTCGCCGCCGGAACCGCCAGCCCGAGTCCCGTCCCGTAGCCAGCGATGCAAGTCATCCCCCACACTCGCGAACCTGCCAACAACGCGGCGACGCTCACCGCAATGACCAGAAGGCCACATTTGATGGCGAACCGGAACCCCCAACGAGCGATCAATAAGCCTGACAACAAAACCGCGACCGTCGAGGCGAGGAATTGCGCGGTAAATAGGGCGCCAGCCTGCGAATAGTTCAGCGACCATCTGTCTGACAACGTCGGCAACAGAGGGCTGAGCAGGACCGTCACGATGCCGATGGGAACGAATGCGGCATGCGCCGCTATCGTGAGAGCCCTGGCAGAGGTTGTGGCTCGGGGTGTGGCGGAAGCGGGCATGAAGGGATCAGGCAGGCCGGGCGGTCGCTTTCCGTACCATTAGCACTTCCGCATTAACTGGTGCCCGGCGCTTTCGTAGTAGACTCGCGCACGACCAGTTCGGGTTCAATCGCGATCTCTGACGGGTATTCCTTTTTCCCCTCAATTCGCTCCAACAGGCTTTGCGCGGCCACCTCGCCCATGCGATTCAGTGGTTGTCGCACCGTGGTCAAGCTCGGAGTGTAAAAAGCCGCCCCCGGAATATCGTCAAACCCCATCACTGAAACATCCTGCGGAACCCGCAATCCCTGTTCTTGCAAGGCCCGGATCGCGCCGATGGCCGAGATGTCATTGTACGCAAATAATGCGGTGAAGGGTTTCCCGCGCGCCAGCAGTTGCTTGGCTACCGGATAGCCCAAGATGGGTGTAGCTTCTTCGGATTCGATCTGCACGACCAACTCGTAGTCGATCTTCATCCCAATCTGTGTCGCAACCTCACAGATTGCATCCCAGCGATCCTTGGAGTCCGAACTCACAGGATTCCCCTTCATGAAGGCGATCCGTTCGTGAGAAAGCTCCTTCAAATATGTCAGCGCCAGGACGGCAGCGCTGTGGTGATCGAGAATAACGTTTGTTACGCCCTTTACCTTTTTGTGTCCAGCGACCGCAACGGTCGGCAAGGATGGCGTCTCGTGCACAGTTGTGTCGACTGTAATGATGCCCTCGACTCCCCGCTCCGACAGCATGTGCGAGTACTGACTCAGCAGCTCCGGATCGTGTCGGTGAGCCACGGTCAGAAAGAAATAGCCGTGCTTCCGCAAGTGCTGCTCGATGCCGCTGATGATTGCCGAGCCGTAGGAGTCCCCGATTTCTTCCGCGATCACCCCGATGGTGTAGGTACGCTTGTTACGGAGAGTGCGGGCGAAAAAGTTGGGCCGGTAGTTCAGTTCCTTGGCGGCCGCGTGGATTCGGTTCTTCGTGTCCTGAGGGATGGAACGGGCCGACGGTGCATCGTTCAGAACCGCAGACACGGTACCGGGAGTCAGTCCAACATGCTGGGCAACGGCCTTAAGTGTTACCACCCCGTTTTTTGGGCTAGACTTTCTATTTTGCCCCATGGTGGCATCAGGATTGTCTCTCACTCAATCCTCGAATTGCATGACGCATCTTAATCAAACACTGGGGAGCTGTCAGTGATTCCCCGCACGCGTCTGCTTCCCCTGCACATTAGACTTCCCGCCGGCCCTTTCGTCATCCCTGTGCATAACGCTCACTGTTCGGCTTCGATCCAATCAAGGCGAAGAACAGGATGTACAGGTAGCAGATCACCGGCAGGAAAAAGGCGTGATGAATGCCGATCCGATCGGCAATGGCGCCTTGCGCTACCGGAATGATGGCCCCGCCAACGATCGCCATGATCATGATTCCGGAACCGTCACCGGTGAGGGGGCCGAGTTCGGCGACGCCCAGCGTGAAGATGCTGGGGAACATGATGGAATTAAAGAAACCAACCAGGATGATGCTATACATCGCGAAATGTCCGGTGGCCAGCATGGAGGTGGCGACCAGGCCTGCGGCACAGACCGCGCAAATGCCGAGCAACTGCCCGGTCTTCATCTTCTGCAGAAGCGCCGAACCGATGAAACGACCCACCATTGCGCCTCCCCAATAGAAGGCTACGAAACTAGCGGCGACTTTTTCTGTGAGCCCGCCAATCTCCGGTTGGCTGAAGTAATTCACCAGAAAACTCCCAATGGAAACTTCCGCGCCAACATAAACAAAAATGGCAATGGCGCCGAAAATCAGGTTAGGATGCTTCCAGATCGAGTCGTTCACCTTCTCCCCGATCTGGTGTTGAGCATGTGGAATCTTAGGCAGCTTGAAACTGGCGATCGCGATCGCCAGCACCACCAGCGCTATGCCCAGACCCACGTACGGCATCTTAACCGTCGCCGCTTCGTGCAACCGGTATGCCTGCAGGGCATCCGGCGCCATGGCACGGATCTCCTCGATGGTCTTCGGGGCCGCACTCAAGATAAGCAGGCTGCCGAAGAACGGCGCGAGAAACGTTCCCAGGGAGTTGAAAGCCTGCGTCAGGTTGAGCCGGCTCGAAGCCGTTTGGGGTTTGCCCAGCACGGTCACGTAAGGATTCGCGGCCACTTGCAGGCAGGTGATACCTGCGGCAAGAACAATCAATGCTCCCAGAAACAGCGGAAACGAGGGAACGCTCGCGGCCGGGACAAATAGGAAGGCACCCAAGCCCATCGTAAGCAGACCAGCCACCATCGAGCGCTGGTAACCGATCCAATCAATAATCTTGGCCGACGGAATGGAGAAAAGGAAATACGCCCCGAAGAATGCGAACTGAATCAGCATGACCTTCGCATAGTTGAGGTCGAAAATCGACTTCAGATGCGGAACCAGAATGTCGTTTAGACAAGTCAGGAATCCCCACATAAAGAAAAGCGTGGTCACCGTAGCCAGCGGCGCGCCGTAGCTCTGGTCGGTGCCGGGCGCCGAAGCCGTTGTTGAGGTATTAGGGGCTGTAATTGCCATGAGGTCTGTATCCACCATTCGACGAAGAATAGGAACCACGACCGAGGGCAATCATAGCATCGCGGGCGCTTGATTCGTGCTTTTTCTTCCGGCGGAGAATTTCGATTCATGCGTACAAAATCGTTTCTCTAGCTTGACACTGGCACCGGGGCTGCCGGAGACTTCGAATTCGCTAGACTGTAGGGATTCCCATGAAGCGGTGCCTATGCGCAATCCTGTAGTCTTCCTGCTCTCAAGTTTGCCCCTGTTATGGGTCTCACTGTCGGCCCCGGCCGCTACCTCCAGCACGGTCCTGTTCAGCGAGCCTGGCTTTTCGTCGATCGACTCGGCCAGCGTTTCGTCTCAGCCGTTGGCGGCAATCCTGCCAGGGGCACAGTTGGCAAATGCTAAAGAGCTTCCCGCTGCGCTCGCTGCCGCATCCAGTCGCCTGCTGGTTTTGCCTTACGGCTCAGCCTTCCCCGAGGAGGCGTGGCCTGCCATCAAGACCTTTCTCGATCGAGGAGGGAATCTTCTCGTTCTTGGTGGGATGCCTTTTACTCGCGCGGCCTACCAGGATCGCGGGGAGTGGCGTGTCCGTGACTACAGCGTTCGCTTCATTCGCCGTCTCATGATCGACCAGTATCAGGAAACTCCCGGCTCGGACGGCCTACAGTTCCAAACCAACCCGGAACTGACTCTGCAGGTTCGTCCGTTTGCCTGGAAGCGTGCCTTCAGCCCGGTGATCCGGCTAAGTGCCGTGGACCTTTACCATCGGGGCGGGGCCGCCGGTTCCATCGACGCGCGTCTCGACTCGCTCGCGTGGGGCGTAAGCAATAGCCGAAAGATGTCCGCCCCGGCTGTTCAAGTCGATCACTACCGAAACGGCTTCGATGGCGGTCGTTGGATTTTGGTGAACGCAGAACTTCCGAGCGAGTTCTTCGACAATACAACGCTAGTCCAATCTCTCGCCGAGCGGGCACTGCAGGGCGCCGAGGAGTTCACTGTGCGCCCGGTCTTGCCGCTCTACCTCGCGGGCGAGCCCGTGCAGATGCAGATCGTCTGGAGTGCAGCAGAGCCGCCAAAAGCAGCTTCCGTGAAGATTACGTCCTTCCCGGAAGGACAGCCCTCGAAGGGAACAAGCGTGAGTGCGGTTCTGCCGTCCAGCGAACCGATCACGTTGGCAGCCCCCAACGACAAGGGCCTCTACTTCGTCGAGGCGCTACTGATGGAAGGCGATAGCGTACGCGCCATCTACCATTCCGCATTCTGGATTCGCGACGACTCGTATCTTCAGTCCGGTCCGCATCTCAGTGTCAACCACGATTATTTCGAACTCGACGGCCAGCCCCTGGCGGTCATCGGTACGACCTATATGTCGAGCGAGGTGCAGCGCCTCTATTTCGAGCGTCCCAACGTTTACGTCTGGAATCAGGATTTGGCGCAGATCCACGATGCAGGCCTGAACATGATTCGCACTGGCTGGTGGACCGGCTGGGACAAGTTCTGCGACGAAAATGGTCAGCCTTACGAGCGCACCCTGCGAACGCTCGAGGCTTATCTAATGACCGCCCGCAAGTACGCGCTGCCGGTGCAGTTCAATTTCTTTGCATTTCTGCCTGACGTTCTCGGAGGAGCCAACGCCTTTCTCGATCCGGAGTCAGCCCGCAAGCAGCAGACTTTGATTTCGTCCGTTGTGGCGCGCTTCCGCGATGTGCCCTTCCTCGCCTGGGATCTCATCAACGAGCCGAGTTTTTCTCAACATTTATGGACCATGCGGCCCAACGGCGACCCGGTCGAACTGGCAAGCTGGAATCGCTGGCTGAGCGCACGCTATACAGATCGCGCCAAACTGGCCGCATTGTGGAATGTTCCTCCGGAGTCAGTGGGCGGAGAGATTTCTCTTCCGCTCGAAGACGAGTTCTCGCCGCGCGGCATGTACACCGGCAGAAACTCGCTGAGGGTCAACGACTATTTCCTCTTCGCGCAGGAATCGTTCGCCAACTGGGCGCGTACCATGCGCGACACGATCCGCGCCGCCGGATCGCAACAACTCGTCACCGTCGGACAAGACGAAGGCGGCATCCAGGACCGTCTTTCGCCAGCTTTCTGGGGACGGTCCGTCGACTTCACGACCAACCATTCCTGGTGGCAGAACGATTACATCCTTTGGGACTCGCTCGCCGCCAAGCAGCCGGGAGAAGCGCTTCTGGTTCAGGAAACTGGCCTGCAGCGCGAATTGAATGTCGATGAAATCGCCCGCCGTACACCAGAAAGCGAGGCAGCGCTTCTGGAACGAAAGATTGCATCGTCCTTCATTCAAGGCGCAGGTGCGATCGAATGGCTGTGGAACACGAATTCCTACATGACGGAGAGCAACGAAACGCCGATCGGAGCCGTCCGCACCGACTACACCGAGAAACCGGAAGCCTCTGTGATGCGGGCTTTCGCTCAATTCGCTAGGTCATTGCGGGAGCACCTGCGTGATCCGCAACCACCTTCGATTGCGATCATCAGCTCGCAGGCTGCACAGTACTCGGTGCTCGCCGATTTCCAGTTGGAAGCGCAGCGACGCGCCGTCCGCGCCCTCGCCTACGATGTCCATTTGCCTGCGTACGTAATTGCCGAGAATCAGATCGGAAAGCTGGGGAGCCCCAAGCTGGCCATTCTCCCGTCGCCACAGGCTCTGGACAAACCGGCGTGGCAGGTTCTATTAAAGTACGTGGACGCGGGCGGGAACCTTCTGATCACCGGCCCGGTCGATCGCGACCAGCATTGGCAGGTTGTATCCCGTGCCCGAGATCTGGGCCTTCGGGCTCACGTCGACCCACTGACGTATCACGCTGCAACAGTTCGCCTTGGAGATCGTTCCCTCGCGCTCGCTTATGGTCCGCCACAACAAAACTGGCTGGACTCCTTGCGGTTCGAAGATGGGTCGACCTTCAAGGAGATTCCTCGTGGCAAGGGACGGATCTTCTGGACCGCCTATCCGGTCGAACTCTCTGACAACGAGCAGGCCGCTGCCGAACTTTATGCGGATGTCGTAAACCGGCTAAGAATCGCACCCACGTTCAATGCCCAGTCTCCATTGCCGCCCGGAGTATTGGCCTTCCCTACTGTGCTGGCGGACGATGTACTTTACGTATTCGTCTCGGACTCCGCCGATGCCGCCGCGATCAGCCTTCGCGACCAGACCACGGGCGTGACCCTTTCCTTTTCTCTACCAGCCGAACATGCTGCCATCGCAGTGATCGGAAAACGAGAAAAGAAAATCGTCGCCAAGTACGGCTTCTAGGTCCATTTTACCGGGAGGCTGACCGCGCGGTCACCGCGTGCCATTGCGATGACCCCGCTGACAGGGCCGCTCAGCGGGCGACTGAAGTGCTCTCCACCCATGCCCGTACCTCCGGCGACTTCGCCCAGTCGCCCGCCACCTGCTTGGTAGTGACGTTGAGCCGGTTCCAGACATTGATCAGGGAGATGCCGATGATCAAGGCCGCAAGCGCCTTCTCGTCGTAGTGTTGTGTGGCCTCTTCCCAGATCTCGTCGGGCACCGGATCCGCCCGGTCGCTGAGCCGGGTGGCAGCCTCGGCAAGCGCGAGCGCGGCGCGTTCCGCATCCGTGAAGTACGGAGCGTCGCGCTAGGCCGCTACTGCGAAGATGCGCTGGTCCGTCTCGCCTGCTTTCTTGAGGTCGCGAGCGTGCATGTCCACGCAGGCGCTGCAGCCGTTGATCTGGCTCGCGCATAGGTAGACAAGGTCGAGCGTCCGCGACGGCACACCGCCTTTTTTGGCTGCAGCCACCAGGCGTGGCTCACTCACTCGGCGACCTCCCACTCCTGCTCTTCATCTTGCACTTCCAGCGCGAACACCTCAAGCTCCTTACCCTGCAGAATATCTCGTGCCGGCGCGCTGCACTCCGGACAAGAAAACAACTGCACGGAGTTCAGCGTCCTCCGCTGCTGGCATCGAGGACAAAACACAACGACCGGGACGTCTTCGACGATCAACGCGAGCCCTGCAGCGGGGTATCCTGGCACGCCACTTCGTACGAAAACAGCAGCGCGTCCTTGACTACACCAGAAAGCGCACCGAGCCGAAGATGCACGGCACTCACTTGCACACCGCGCCGCTGTGCCTCGTCCAGAGCCGCATCCACAATGCCCATCGCGATCGACAGTTCATGCATCGCGCCACTGAGTTCCCATTATTTCGTAAGCTGCCCGATGAAGACTCCGTACGGTTCCAGCGTGACCACGTCTCCCTTCGCAGCCAACTTCCCAGTCGACACGAGAGCCCTCGCCGAGGAGAACCCATTCTTGCTTATTTCAAAATTCACTTTCTGCTGGGCGCCGGACATGTTCAGAGCCACCAGCACAGCTTGGTCCTTGTAGATGCGCAAGTACGAAAGAACATTCTGGTCATTTTCATTCAAGGGCACGTAGTTGCCGTCCAACAGGGCCTGATTCGTATGACGCAGTTTCAGCACCTTCTCGTAGAACACGAGCACCGAATTCGGATCCTTGGTTTCGTCGGCCACATTGTGTGTCTTGTAGGTCGGAGGCACGGGAAGCCAGGGCGCAGCCTTCGAAAAGCCGGCATTCTCGCTCTCATCCCACTGCATGGGCGTGCGCTCGCCGTCGCGGCCTTTCTCTTTTGGCCATCCGGCGCGGCCGATTGGGTCTTTCACGTCTTCCTTGCGAGTCGGCGGAGTCGTCTTCATCCCGATCTCCTCGCCGTAGTACATGATCGGCGTCCCGCGCAGAGTCAGATACAAGCCAGCCATCAGTTTCGCAATTTGATCATTGTGCTGGCCGTCGCCATATCGATCGTAGGAACGCACGATATCGTGGTTGCTGATGACGAAGGTCGGCCATCCTGAGGCGGAGTTGACGGCCGCTATCTGCTTGCGGAACTCTGCGGGCGAAAGCTTATTGACAGTGGTGAACAGAAAATCCATGGGCATCTGCAGTTCGTTGTTGCCTTCCCCGTAGTAAAGGTTTAGTTCGGCGATGTCAGCGGTCCAGGTTTCGCCAATCAGGACGGCATTGTTCTCGTCTGCGACCCTGCGCAGCCCGCGCAGCGCTTCATGCACCTCGGGTAATTTGGTGTTGTACTTATTTTCCTCGATGGGGTCCCCGAAGGCATTCTTGCCCGGCTCAAGGGGATTGTCATGCAGATTGGGATCTTCGAATAGCGTGTCGACCGCATCCAGTCGAAAGCCCGAGACGCCGCGCTTGTACCACCAGCGGGTCACGTCAAACATGGCGTCTTTCACCTCTGGATTCCGCCAGTTCAAGTCTGGCTGCTCCGCATAGAAGAAGTGATAGTAATACTGGTTTGTCTTCGGATCGAACTTCCAGGCCGATCCCCCGAAGGTCGACGTCCAGTTATTTGGCGGCTGCCCCGGGCCCTTCCCGTCCCGCCAGACATACCAGTCACGGTATTTTGAACTGCGAGACGATTTCGAGTCTAAAAACCATTTGTGCTGGTCCGAGGAGTGGTTCACCACGAAATCGAGAATGATGTGAATCCCACGCTTCTTGGCCTCACTTGCCAGCGTATCGAAGTCCGACAGCGTTCCGTACATCGGATCGATATTCTCGTAGTCGGAAACGTCGTAGCCGAAGTCGACTTGCGGCGACGGAAAGCAAGGTGCGATCCAGATCGCGTCTACTCCGAGATTCTTCAGATAGTCTAGCTTCGATGTAATGCCGTTCATGTCGCCGACACCGTCGTTGTTGCTGTCCGCAAAACTCCTGGGATAAAGCTCGTAGAACACCGCATGCTGCCACCATTGATGACCTTCCGCATCCATTGCCTTGCCTGCGTTCTGCGCGGCCGCAGCGAGAAACGCCAGGCACGAAAAAACGCACAACAATGCACATAAGGCTCTACGTCGCATAGTCAAGACCGCACTCCTGGAAATGAATTGTGAGTTTCGCCGCCACAGCGCTAGGCATACCCAGTGAGTCTAATCCTTTCTTAGCTGTTCCGGCTTGATCCGCGGGGCAGACAATCAAGGGCTTGCGAAATGAATCGTGACCTTCTGCTGCACGTAGGCGTCAGGCGGCCCCGTGGGCATTTGAATTTCAAGCTTTCCCGTCTTAGTAAGTGCGGCCCCGTCCACGGAAGAGATTTGGCCGGGATTCCAAACACCAAGGTCATAGCTTGTTCCCGCCAGACCCGCAATCTCCAGGTCCAGTTGGGTCCTTGCCGTATTCCACGATTCGGAAACGACGCGCAGGCCTCGGCTCGCGCTCCCCAGCGACGGCAGTTCGCTATCCAACTCCAGGCCAAAATCCTTCTTCACGTGAATCACCACACTATCCGCGGTGCCGGATACCTGGAACCGCAGGGAAACGTGTTTGTCGTTGCTGTTTTCCTTCACTTTGAACGGTTGAGGACGTCCGTTGATTTCGGCGCCAACCACCTCGGTGCGCAGGCTAAAAGCGGGGGAGAACTCGACCCAGCAATCGCCGCTTCCGGAGCGTTTCACTTCGAGCGCCACGCTGTCGGTCGTCTTGCGATACTGAAAGTCCACATTGGTGCCACCGACGCTCAGGTTATGAATGGCAAACGATGTCCAGTCCGCTGGAGCGTGGGGAGCGAGCGTAATCTGGCGCTTTTCCACGTCGGTCTGCAGCCCGAACATCCCGCGCAGA
>Ga0307479_10004606_pt1 | contig 12626 bp, 8 predicted proteins | sample atmos_gasesECM4C_FD_203743 | JGI IMG/M metagenome (GOLD analysis project Ga0307479, IMG submission 203743) | Hardwood forest soil microbial communities from Morgan-Monroe State Forest, Indiana, United States - atmos_gasesECM4C_515 | ecosystem: Environmental > Terrestrial > Soil > Temperate...
ATGGCCGGTGTCGGTGGCGCTGCGTACGGCCACTCGTTCTCCGGGATCGGTCCGGGGCACTTCGCCGCCGAATACTCGATCGACGCCGTCGTGGTCACGGTCGTCGGAGGCATCGGGATCCTCGCGGGACCGTTGCTCGGCGTTTTGCTTGTACAAGGGGTTCCCGCGTTCATCCCCGTCGAGTCGCTCGCGCTCGTCGCGTCCAAGGTTGGATTGTTGCTCCTGATCCTGTATTTCCCCGGCGGTCTCGTGCAGCTCGTCGCTCCTCTGCGGGAGCGCGTGATCCGGTTGATCGGGCGGATGTCGGGCGTCGACGTCGGAGTGACGTCGGAAGAGGAGTTCGAACCGGAGCTCTTAACCGATCTCGTCCCGAAGAAGACCACCACTGCTCGCCGGCCTCGTCCAACGACCATCGGCGAGCCGAAGCTCGTCGTGACGGACGTCACGAAGAACTACGGTGGGCTCGTCGCCGTCAACGACGTTTCGCTCACGGTCTGCGAAGGTGAGACGCTCGGACTCATCGGACCGAACGGCGCCGGCAAGACGACACTCTTCGAGCTGATCGCGGGGTTCGTCCCGGCGGATCGAGGCTCTGTGCGGTTCGAGGATCGTGATGTGACGAACTGGTCGCCGGAGTGGCGCGCCGAGGTCGGGTTGATCCGTTCCTTCCAGGACGTCGCGCTGTTCCCGACGCTCACCGTCCTCGACACGGTGAAGCTCGCGCTCGAGCGGCGCTCGCGAACGAGCTTCTTCGAGTCCGTCGTGGGCTTGCGCGCGCGTGAAGTCGCGCGCGACAAGGCGGCCCGCGATCTGGTCGGCTCGATGGGCCTGGACTTCTACATAGACAAGGAGATCCAGCAGCTGTCTACGGGAACGCGCCGCATCGTCGAATTGACGTGTCTCGTGGCGCTTCGTCCGAAACTCCTGCTTCTGGACGAACCATCATCCGGCATCGCGCAACGTGAGACGGAAGCGCTCGGACAGCTACTCGTTGACCTCAAAGCGCAATACGACATGACGTTGCTCATCATCGAGCACGACATCCCGCTCATCATGGGACTCTCCGACCGCATCATCGCGATGGACGCCGGAAGCGTGATCGCGGAAGGAACGCCGAACGCGGTGAAGAACGATCCGAAGGTCGTCGAGGCGTATCTCGGAGGACGCATCGAGGCCATCGAGCGATCGGGGAGCAGGACGAAAAAGGCGACGGCTACCAACGTCTGAAGGGAAAGGGCAAACACACGGTGAACGATCTCGCGAAGCGCCTCAAGGAGCTGGCGAAGGAGCACGATGTACCCGGAGCCTCGCTCGCCGTCCTTACAGACGACGGGATCGAGACGGCCGTCGCCGGCGTCATCAATCGCAACACGAGGGTAACTACGACGCCCGATTCGGTTTTTCAGATCGGTTCCATCACGAAGGTCTATACGACGACGCTGATGATGCAACTCGTCGACGACGGCGTTGTCGACCTTGACGCGACAGTGAAGACCTACCTCGAGAGATTCACCCTGAGGGACCGCGACGCCGCCGAAGTCATCACCGTCCGGCAGCTGCTCACGCACACGAACGGCATCGAAGGCGATTACTTCGCCGACTTCGGTCCCGGCGCGGACGCCGTCGAACGCTATGTCGACTCGCTCTCGGGCATCGGTCTCGCACACCCCGTCGGTGAGATGTGGTCGTACTCGAACGCCGCCCTCGTCGTTGCCGGACGGATCATCGAGGTCCTTACCGGACTCAACTACGACGACGCGCTTCGCCAGAAGCTTCTCGAACCCGCCGGTCTCGGCGAGCACGTCTCACTCGTTGGCGACGCGATCCTCCGACGCGCCGCGGCCGGACATCTCCACGGACCAAAGAAGAAGCGAGCTGCCGCCGCGACGCCGTGGGCGCTCCCGCGTTCGACGGGGCCTGCGGGTGCGACGATCTCGGCGTCGGCACGCGACGTTGCGGCGTTCGGAGCCATTCACATGAACGACGGACGAGCCGCCAACGGCACCCAGATCCTCTCCCCGGCCTCGGTCAAGCAGATGCAAACGTCGCAGTTCAGGTTCGCAGGCTGGCCCGAGTATCAATCGATGGGCCTCGGCTGGATCCTCGAGGATTGGAACGGCGCGCAGGCCCGCTGGCACAACGGCGGCACGGTCGGACAATACTCCTTCCTCTGTATCGTCCCGGAACGTCGCTTCGCGGTCTGCGTCCTCACGAATGCCGACACCGGACCGCAGCTCGCAGACACGCTTACGCGCGAGATCTTCTCGGATCGCCTCGGCGTGACGCGTCCCGCGCTTCCGGAGCTCCCGAAGGAGTTGCCGTCGCTCGACCTAGCGAAGTACGCGGGAACGTACGAGCGCCTCGGGTTCCGCATCGAGATCGAGCCGGACGACGGCAAGCTGAACGTCACCGTCCACATCGCACCGATCTTCGACGCCAAGGAGACGACGCAGAAGTTCCCTGTCTCGCCTATGGACGCCGCGCGCTTCGCGATCGTGAACGGTGAAGGCAAGGTCCAGAGGACGATCTTCTTCGACGGATTCGACGAAACGGGTCGTCCGGGGTATGTGTCGATCGGCCGGATCGCCAAACGCGTACAGTAGCCGCGCTATGCGCGTGTTCATCGTCTCGGACATGGAAGGCGTCGCCGGCATCGTCCGGTGGGAGCAGGTCACGGGCGGCGAACGGCTCTACGAAGAGGGCCGCGTCCTGTACACCGAGGAGATCAACGCGGCTGTGCGCGGCGCGAAGCGGGCGGGTGCGACGGACATCGTCGTCATGGACTGCCACGGCGCCGGGGGCGGATACACCTTCAACTCGCTCATCCCCGAGCGACTTGACCCGGACTGCGAGTGGGTCGTCCAACACTCGTGGACGGAGTACACCGAGATCCTGGAACAGGGATGCGACGCCGCACTGTGCGTTGCGATGCACGCCATGGCCGGGACGGCCGACGGCGGTTTGTGTCACACGGTCAGCGGCACGCAGTGGTACAACCTGTGGTTCAACGGCACGCTCGCCGGCGAGACGGGCATCAATGCTGCGCTGTGCGGGCACTGGGGGTGTCCCGTCGTTTTGGTGACGGGTGATGAAGCCGTATGTCGCGAGGGCCGCGAATTACTCGGGGACGGACTCACGACGGTCGCCGTGAAGCGAAGCTTCGGTCGTCAGAGCGCGCGCAACATCCATCCGGTGAAGGCGCGGAAGATGATCGAGGACGGAGCTCTGAAAGCACTTTCCGACTTCAATGCGGTGAAGCCGTACGATCCGGGGAAGCCGTGTGAGATCTCGATCGAGTTCGCGACGACGGAGAACGCTGCGTCGTACCGGTACCGTCCGGGGATCGAAGTCGTGGAGCCGCGGAAGATCGTGTCGAGCGGACCCGATTGGCTGACGGCCTGGCGACAGTTCTACAGCTTCTAGGTGGTCGCGCGCCGACGTCAGTCGACGCAGAGCGCATCTCGTTGACGATTTCGCGTGCACGCACGATGGCGTAGGTACCGAAGGGATCGAGTGTCATCGGCGACCAGAAACGGGTCGCATCCGGTTCGGTCAATCTCGCGAGGAGTTTCTTGACCAGAGTCACGTGCGTCCGTTCGGATCTTCGAAGCGGACGAGTTCCGCGATCTCGCGATGGCGCGGATGAAGCGGTGTCTCTTCGACGAGTCGTCCGTCGCGCATGAAGAGAACCCGGTCGGCAGCGCTCGCGACCTTCGCGTCGTGCGTGACGAGCACGATGGTCTGACCATTCTGATGGCATCGGACGAACAGTTCGAGGAGCGCTTCACCGGTTCGCGTGTCGAGGTTTCCCGTCGGTTCGTCTGCTAGAACGACCGCCGGATCGCGGATCAGGGCACGGGCCACCGCGACGCGTTGCTGCTCGCCGCCGGAGAGCTGGGAGGGATACCGGCCTTCTTTGCCGGCAAGACCGACGAGCTCGAGCAGATCCGCGAGCTTCTGCCCGTAGGAAGCCGGCCTCTCTCCGGCGGCGATCGCAGGCAACGCAACGTTCTCGGCAACGGTGAGGCTCTGGATGAGATTGAAGAGCTGAAAGACGAATCCGATCTTGTTGCGACGCACCGCAGCCAACTCGCTTCGCGTGAGTTGGGCTAGCGAGATGCCGTCGACGAAGACTTCGCCGGAAGTTGGTGTGTCGAGCGCGCCGAGCAGATGGAGCAACGTCGACTTGCCCGACCCCGACGGGCCCATCACGGCGACGAACTCTCCGGCCGCGATGTCTACGTCTACTCCGGCGACCGCTTCGACATCGTTGCCTTGATCGCGATACCGCTTGACCAATGCCTTCGCCTCGACTCCCGGAGTCATCGCTCTCGTCCTTCTCTGAGTTTCTCCTCGCAAAGGTCGAGCCATCGCAGATCCGCTTCCGCGCGAAGGATCGCTCCCTCGAGGACGAGCCGCGTCGCCGGGTGCAGCTCCGGATCGGACTTTCGCTCCCGAAGCTCGGCGATCGATTGAAGGTGGCTTCGGCGTTGCTCCCAGAGGATCCCGGACGGATCGCCTCGATCGACCAACATCGCCGTGAGTACCTTGGCGAACATCTCGTCGCGGATCCGGATCGGTCCGTCCGACGGCTCGGTCGTCCAACGCTTGAGCTCCTGTCGGCCGTCCTCGGTGATCGTGAAGACGCGGCGATCGGGAAGGAGGTCCTGGCTGACGCGATGCGAGCTGACGAGTCCGTCGTCCTCGAGGCGTTGGAGAGTCATGTAGACCTGGCCGGGGTTGAGCGGCCACGTGCCGCCGAAGAGGTGCTCGAACTCGGTCTTGAGCTCGTAGCCGTGGCAGGACCTGCTGGTCAGGAGGGCGAGGAGCAGGAATTTGATCATGACTTGTACCTACACTTGTAAGTAGTAACTACTGCAGTATAGGTTATGTAGTAGCTATGTCCAGCCTGAGCGCGCTTCGCATCCTTCATCTGCGACCGATCGTGCGACAGCCGTTGCGGTCGACACTGGCCGCCGTCGCCGTCGCGGCCGGCGTGACGCTGACCGTCGCCTCGGCGCTTCTCCTGTCGAGCATCAACCACTCGTTCCTCGCGGAGCTGCGATCGCTCGGTGGTTCATCCTCCGTTCGAGTCGTCGGCGCGAGCGGTGAGGCGTGGCTCTCGGAGGCGACGGTTGCAAAGGTGACGTCGGTCCCGGGCGTGCGCTCGGCGGCGCCCACCGTTCAGGCCGTTGCTCTCGCCGAGCGACCCGACGGACGGAAGATCTATCTCGTCGCCGTGGGCGTCGACTGTCGTGCCGCAAGCATCCTGCACCTCGAAGGCTGTAACTCCGGCGTCCTTTCTCAGATCCACGGCAATGGCCCTCTGCTCGTCTCGACCTCGCTGAAGCATGAGGTCGGGAGTGGCGCCGCAGTCCTGACGGACGCCGGACGAGAACCACTCGATGCGGCCGCCGCGCTACCTGCGCTCGATCGCGTCAATCGAGGACGCATCGCGGTCTTCTCACTTCAGGCAGCGCAACACGTCTTCTCTCGCGGACATCGATACGACGCGATCTATGTACAGACCGCTCGAGGAGTGGATCCATCCGTCGTTCGTGCGCGGATCCAACGAACGGTGGGGTCCGTCGATGACGTCCTTCCGGCCGGCGCGGTCGCGCCTTCCGAAGCGCCGGCTGGACCACTAGCTCCGTTGCTGGGCTTCGTCGGAGTGATCGCGCTCGGACTGTCCGTGTTGCTCGTTTACAACATCTCTTCGCTCTCGCTCGCCGAACGCCGGAAGGATCTCGCGATCGCGGGCGCCGTCGGGTTCGAGTCTCGCCGCCTCAGGCTGGGAGCGCTAACAGAAGCGTCATCACTCGGTGCTGTCGGAGGCGTCATCGGCGTGATCGCGGGTTCGATCCTGGCCCACCCACTCGTCGACGCCGCGAGCTCCGTAGCACTCGAGCAAGGAGCCGGGGTTCGCGCGGTCGTCTATCTTTCTCCGGGGGTTCTCCTCGCCGGTGTGCTAATCGGGATGATGACGTCGATCCTTGCGGCTTGGATCGATCCGGCGTGCGACAAGGGTCGATATCGCTGCGGAGCTGCACGGTCGCGCAGCGCCGGAAGAGGACACGACATCTCGCTCCGTCCGGCGGATGACTGTTCTCGTGATCGGCGCGATGAGCGCGATCGGTCTGAGCTTCGTCGCGGCGCGGGATGGAGCACTTGAAGTGTGGCAGCCGCTCGTCGGTTCGTTGTCTCTCGTCGTGACGGCGTTGATGGTGTTCGCCGCGGCCGGCGCCGCGACGCCGTTGCTGCTCAGCTTGGCGAATCGCCCGTTGCGATCGGTCGGGGGCCTAATGCGCGTCCCTCTCGCAAATCTCACGAGCCGTCCGCGTCGGACGGCCTCTCTCGCCGCGTCTGTTGCAGCGGCCGTCGGTCTCGCTTGCGTCCTCGGAGCGCTCGTCATCTCCGTCAGAGGTACGGTTACCGACACGTTCGGACGCGAAGCGGATGGTCGCGTGTGGGTCTCGATGCTCGCCGGCGTCAATAACGCCGGCACGACCGCGCGAGTGGGCCCGCACATCATCGCGAGGCTCGCAGCTGTCGCGGGTGTCGCATCGATCGACCAAGAACGATGTGTGCGGGTCGCAGACAAAGAAGGTCTGCTCGAGATCTGCTCGGTCGTTGGCCTCCGTGGAAGACCCATCCCGCTCATCGCCGGTGAGGCCGATGCAGCCGCACTGACGCGCGGGGATGTCATCGCTGCGACGGGCGTCGCACGGACACATCACCTGCACCCCGGGTCGACCTGGCGTGTCGCCACGCCCACAGGCTTTCGTAGCGTACGGATCGCCGGTATCTGGGCCGACCCGAACTTCAACGGCTACGCCCTGAGCATGTCCTCTCGACGGCTCGACGATCTCTTCGGCCCTGGTCCGCCAACGACGGTCCTGCTTCGTCCGGCGCACGGGGTTTCTGCGCCGGAGCTCGTCCAACGCATCCGGGCCGCACGGATCGATCCGGACCTTCATGCCCTCACACCGAGCGAGATGACGGCCAAGCTCTCCGCTGAGCTTGGACAGCAGGTTGCGCCGTTTTGGTTCGTCCAACGCACGCTGCTTTTCGTTGCCCTCGTTGCGACGTTGTCGATGTTGCTGCTCATCGGCGTCCAACGTCGGCGCGAGCTCGGGATCCTTGGGGCGGTGGGCTTCGGGCCCCGCAGTCTGGCGCGAATCACCATCTCGGAGGCAGTCGCCGTCGGGCTCGGGGGCTCGATCCTCGGCGTCGTCGCGAGTGTTGGCCTGTTTGAAGCGCTGCGCAACGTCGCGGTCTCATCCGTCGGAGCTACTCCGCCCTTCCGCTTCGATGTGCGGACCGCTGTGGTCTCGACCGGGCTCGCGGTCGTCGTCGTTGCGATCGCTGGTGCGTTCCCAGCGTGGCGCGCCTCGCGTCTCGACATCGTTGATGCGATCCGCGACGAATAGCCGACTCAGCCGGCGACTTCTCGGAAGAAGCGCAGGAAGTTTCCGCCGGCGATGCCGTTCACTTCGTCGTCGGAGTAGCCGTGTTCGCGCATCGCTTGCGTGATGTTCGGCCAGTCTGCCCACTTGTCGATGCCCTCTACCCGCGCGCCGAAGTCCACGGCGTGTTCCTCGCGGAAGCCGAGCGCGGTGACCTCGGCGTTCAGTAGCTCGATCAGCCTGGGCGCGAACTCGGGGCTCCAATCGGTGCCGATGCCGACGTGATCCGTTCCGACGAGCCCGACGATGTGATCGAGGTGCGCGAGGAAGTGATCGAGCGTCGCAGGTTGCTCGTCCGTCAGGAAGAACGGAACAAGCACGACGCCCACGTAGCCATCGGTTCCGACGGCCTTGATCATGTCGTCCGACTTCGCACGGTCGTGCTCGTAGACGCTCCTTGCCATCGCGTGCGTGATCGCGACAGGCTTGTCCGAAACGGAGACCGCATCGAACGACGTCTTCTCCGAGACGTGCGAGAGGTCGACAACGATGCCGAGCTCGTTCAGCTTCTTGACCGCCTGCCTGCCGAACGGCGTCAACGCCCGTGGATCGGCCTCCATGCATCCGTCGCCGACGAGGTTCCGCGTGTTGTACGTCAGCTGGACGATCCGGACACCGAGATCGAAGAACTCTTCGAGCCGGACGAGGCTGTCGCCGAAGTGAGTTGTGTTCTGGAAGGTGAGGATCAGCCCCGGCGCGCCGAAGTCGCGTGCGCTTAGCGCTTCCTCCGGACACCGCACGGACACGAACTTGCCCGCGTCGAACAGCCGCTTGTAGCTCGCGAGGTCGCGGACCGCCGCTTCGTACGTGAACGGCTCGTCGCCCCAGCCGACGCCGATCGTCAAACACGAAACATCGACGCCGCTCCGCTCCCACTCCCTCCAGAACTCGGGCAGCTCGTCCCGTAGCAGCGCATCGTGCGTCCGGCGCGTGATGAGATCGAGCGCGTCACCCGCCGTCCGGCACGATTCGAGGGCTGTGAGCGTCTCCGGTGTGTACACCGCGGGACCCTCCGGCCCGCAGGTGTCGATGACGATCGAGCCGGTCACACGTTCGCAGGCACTTTGGTGCGCGTCGCGAGACGCCCACCCACATGCACGCTGCCGATCTGCCCGGACGCATCACGCACGAAGTAGCCCTTCATGCCTTTCGCCGGGCCGCCCGTGACGATGTACCGGTCGCCCTCGCCTCCGAGGAGGCCGAGCGGGATCGGTGGCTGCGGCTCCGAGAGGTCCTCGCCTTCGGCCTCCAGCCGCGCACGGGCCTCGGGCTTGATCTCGACGTTCAGCACGAGCGCACCCTCTTGCGCCGTGATGTGAGCAAGTGCCGCCACCGTCTCGTATGTTCCGGTGTACTCCGCGAGCGCGGCGTCGCCGAGGAGCACCGGTTCCGGGTCGGCATCGGTGATCCCGAGAGCCTCGGCGAATACCCACTTCTGGAGCTGGTCGTTCAATTGGGCACCGTTCGGCCCGCAGTTGGTGAGCGAGATGATGGCGAAGTTCCGTTCAGGGACGGTCGTGAACTCCGAATGCTGACCGATCGTGGTGCCACCGTGGCCGACGATGCGCACGCCGTTCCCGTCGGGGGAGACCCCCGAACCCCCCGCCACGTCCCGCATCAGCCAGCTGATCCCGACGTAGTCGCCGAGCGCGCTGCCTTTCATCTCGACGGTCGGCTGTTTCATGAGGTCGAGCAGTTCCTTCGACAGCAGGCGTGTTCCGTCCGGTGCGGTGCCATCACCCAGGTGGAAGCGCGCCCACGCGATCTGGTCGCCGGCGTTGGCGGACACACCGAACCCGCCGGCGGGTGCTCCGGCGCGCGCGAGCGCCCACGGACGCGCGACGTTGATGGTTCCGTCCGGCTTCTGGTTGTGGCCCACGACGAAGCGACGCGTCATGACGTCGTTGGGGAAGAACCACGTGTTCTTGAGTCCGAGAGGATCGTGGATCAGTTCGCGCATCGCGGTTTCGTAGACCTTGCCCGTCACCTTCTCGATGACGCGTCCGGCGACGTTGACCGCGGCGTTGTTGTAGGAAACGGTGGCTCCGAGCGGTGTGACCTGTTCGAAGTTCGCGAGTGCATCGATGAACTTCTCGCGCGCGTCGTCGCCGTCGCCGGTGTTCTCCGGCGCGTCACCCGTCCAGCCCGCGGTGTGGTTCATCAGCTGCAGGACGGTGATGTTCTCGGCGACGGTAGGGTCCTTCGTCTTGAGTTCCGGGATGTGCTTACGAACCTTGTCGTCGAGCGCGAGCTTGCCTTGGTCGACCAGGCGCATGATCGCCGTCGCCGTGAACGTCTTGTGCGTCGAGCCGTACTGGAAGATCGTGTTCTCGTCGACGGCGAGAGGGTTTTCGATGTTCGTGACGCCGTGATACGCGAAGATCGCTTCGCCGTCCTGAAGGACGCCGGTGGCAACACCAGGGACTTCGAGCGCTCCCGCGTTCTCGTCGAGCCAGGCCTGCAGCGACGATTGATCCATGAGTTCCTCCTAGTCGGGGGCGCCTTCTCGGCGCATCCGGGGGTGCGTTCGGGCTCCGGTGTGCAAGTAGCGCGGCGCGCCACTTTCGAAGTCGTAGAACACGGCGGGCGAACCGCCTTCGTCGTTCTCGTCGTAGGCGAGGAACGTCTGCGAGTTGACGGGGACGAGGAAGAGCTTGCGTTCTGGGTTCTCGGTGAGTTTGGCGAGCTCGCCGGTCGATGTGACCGTCCCGGCGAGCCTTCCGTCCTGCGGTTCGAGCTCGATGCGTATGCCAAGCCGCTCGTAGGTGCCGGCGTACGGCGATAGGTCCATCTCGAGCGGCGTCGCGGGACGCTGCGGCAAGAGCGGCATGTCCACGTCCGCGAGTTCGGCGAAGAGTTCGCCGACGAGTTCTCGATGGAGGGCGCTCGCGGCCCCGCCGTTCGTAAGGAGCGTGATCGCGAGCCCGGCGTCAGGCGCGATGCGCAGGAAGGCCGACTGGCCGATCGTGTTGCCGTCGTGTCCGTAGAGCTTGCGACCTTTCCAATCGAAGAGGATCCAGCCAACCCCCCAATGGGAGCCGAGCGAATGTGGGTCGGGGATCTCGACCTGCGGTTCCTGCATCGCGGCGACGCTCGCCTCAGATAGCAATTGGGTTCCGTCCGGACCTTTTCCGTGTTCGAGATGCAGACGCGCGTAGGCGAGCACATCGCGCACGGTCGAATTGATGAGGCCCATCGGTCCGCAGATGCGGGGCAGCATCCACACGGGCGCCGGCTTCCAACCGGTGGTCGGGTCGGGCCTCACGTGACCGACGGCCGCGCGGTGCATGATCGCTTCCTCGGGGAGCGTCGACGTGTGCGTCAGTTGCAGCGGGACGAACAACCGCTCGCGCATCGCTTCGTCCCACGCCTTGTTGGTGAGGACCTCGATGATGCGTCCGGCGATCGAGAACCCGGTGTTGCAGTACGACATCGTCGCGCCGAGCGGGTGCGTCTGGCCGAGCGTTTCACACGCGTCGACATACTTCTCGAGGCAATCATCGCCGCGTCCGAAGTCCTTGAAGTGATCGCCGTCGATGCCGCTGCGATGCGAGAGGAGATCGCGAAGAGTGACCCTCGCGCTCACGTCCGTGTCGGCGACCTTGAAGTCTGGAAGGTACGTCCGGACGGGCACGTCGAGGTCGACCTTCCCTTCGTCGACGAGCTGCATGATGACGGTGGTCGTCCACGGCTTCGTCATCGAACCGATCTGGAAGACGGTGTCCGTCGTGACGGGAACCTTCGTGTCGAGGCTCGTAACGCCCGCGGCGGCTTCGAAGATCTCGCCGTCGTGCAGCACGCCGATCGTCGCGCCGGGGACGCTGTGTTTCGCGACGAGCTCCGTGAGTCGCGACTGCAACCGCGCGGCGTCGAGTCGCTTGCGCGGACGTTCTCCCTCGCGCGTGTAGCGCACGACCCAGTCCTCGATTCGCCGGTTGTAGTCGATGCGCTGCGTGGGGCGGCCGAGGAGGATGAAGAGGTGGCTTGCGCCGGGGTACCGGACGAACTCCGTCGTCACACGGAGCCGGCGGAGCGCGATGAACCACTCCTCGGCTTGTCCGATGGGGCAGCGCAGATCGTTCTCGCCGTGGAGGATCAGCGTGGGGGTCTTGACGTTTTCGACGTAGTTCAACGGCGAGAGCTCGGCGAACCGGTCGCGCTTCTCGTGAAGCTCGCCGCCCATCTCGAACGCGCCGAGCCACCAGCCGAGGTCCGACGTCCCGTAGAAGCTTGCGATGTTCGAGAGACAACCGCCGGACACGGCCGCCGCGAAGCGATCGGTGCGGGCCGTGAGCCAATTCGTCATATGCCCGCCGTAGCTGTACCCGCACACCGCGATACGCGCGGGGTCGGCGAGTCCTTCCGCGACGAGCGTGTCGATCGCGGAGTGGAAGTCGTCCTCGTCGACCTCGCCCCACTTACCGACGACGGACGTGTAGAAATCCTCGCCGTAGCCGTCCGATCCGCGCGGGTTGATCTTGAGGATGCTCCAGCCCTGAGAGGCGAGGACCTCGTGGTAGATGTGCACGGTGTCGAAGGCCGGGTTCCACGCGTTGTGCGGCCCACCGTGGATGTCCACGAGCAGGGGCTGCGGCTTCGGCCCGTTACCTTCGATCACCCAGCCGTGGATCTCGAGTCCATCCGGGGCGGTGAAGACGCGCGAGTGTTGCGTGTGAAGGTCGATTTCCTCGAGCGCGTCCTTGTTCAGCGTCGTGAGCCGGCGTTCGTTCGAGCCGTCGAGATCCGCGACGAAGACATCGCCGGGTGAGTACGGGGTCGAAAGCACGTACGCGATCGTGTTGCTCGATGCAGTGAGACCGGCGACGACCCGATCTTCGCCACCGACGATCTTCGTCACCTCGAAGTCGTGGACCTCATACGCGTGCGTGCAGCCGCGGTCGCGCGCGCAGAACAGGAGCTTGCCGTCGACGATCGTGGGAAGGGCTCCGGGATAGGCCGGGCCCCCGAGCATCACGTTGCGGTCGAAGCCGCGCGTGAGCTCACTGACACCGCCGCCCGTCTCGGGGACCGCATACAAACGCGAATGCGCGGCGCCGGGATGCGGTGCTCCGACACACAGGAACCAGCCGTCACACCACAAAACGTTGCTCAGCGTTCCGTCCCACTGCGTTTCGACTTCTTGGCCTCGTCCAGTCTTCG
>Ga0307479_10004607_pt1 | contig 12624 bp, 8 predicted proteins | sample atmos_gasesECM4C_FD_203743 | JGI IMG/M metagenome (GOLD analysis project Ga0307479, IMG submission 203743) | Hardwood forest soil microbial communities from Morgan-Monroe State Forest, Indiana, United States - atmos_gasesECM4C_515 | ecosystem: Environmental > Terrestrial > Soil > Temperate...
GCCCTTGCGATGCCAGCCGATGAACGTCTCCGGGCTCACGATGGCGAGTGACTCTTTCCAATCGAAAAAGCCAGACCACAGTAGCAGCGTCAAACGCGCGGCATCCGTTAGTCGCCGCGGTCGAATCTTGTGCTCCTGGTAGTAGACCAGCTGCTTGCGAAGGAACAGAACCTCGGCTCCCAAGGCTGCCCGGGAGCAGGCGATTGTCAGGACGAACCTGATCCCTTCACTCAGCAGTTCAGCAAATGTGGCCAAGCCGCTGCCAAGCCATCGCACCAAGCTGGACACGAACATGACTACTCAGATTCGCATACTCGGGCCCGGACTGACCAGATCGCTCTGAGTGCGAGGACACTTTGCACCGAGATTTGTGCAGTTGCGAGGCAGATAAGGTTTTTGCGGAGCCGGCTTCGCGAGCCGATTGGTCGAATACGGGACCGAATTGTTTCAACTCGCGCTCCGTCTGGTAAAGGCGTGCCCCGAGAACTGCGACACCTCTTGCTACCGGTGCCTACGCAGTTTCAAAAACAAGTTTGAGCACGGCCTGCTCGACAGGCACGTAGCGGCGGAACTGCTGGAATATCTTCTTACGGGCACCTTGCCTGAATTCGATGAGGAGCGCTTAAGGAATTCGACTGCACTGCTTTACCGTGATCTTCTCCGACAGGACGATGGAAGCATTGACTTCAAAGCGGGCGCCACGGTCAAAGTTGCCGGTGCAAAGGACACAGAAGTCCCGATACTTGCCGTTACGAAGAGCGGGAAGCAGTTTGCAATCGCACTTTCCGGTCCGCTGACAACCGATCATCCTGCGGAGTCAGCAATGAGAGAACTGCGCGAAAAAGCCACCGAACTGCAGTTCATTGTGGTCAATGAGCTTCTAGTTCGTGGCAACCTGCCGGCGGCGACGCGCGAAATCAGGCAACGTTTGGGCGACTAGAATGTGGCCCGAAGAAGCCCAAGCATCAGCCCACTTTTACTTTTTCCGGCCAATGATCGCTTCCTGCCGCTGTGGCCGCGGATTCACACTCCATTTCCACGCTTCTCGGTTCTCCAACAGGCCTTCCATGTTCAAGTCGCCACACTTCGATCTGTTTCAGCAGCGCCGCTGCCGCCTTCGCCCGCCGCTTGTCATGCCTCGACATTTCGAGAAGCCTCTCTCTTACCTCATTCGAACTACGCGGAGCCAATGTGTAGCTGTTTGTATCCTTTCCGTATGGCCTGCGCTCGACGAAAGCGTCTTCGAATTGCTTCCAGGTGTCATACGGTATTGACCGCTCTGCATCGTCATCCAGCAAGTCCAGGGAAGCAATTACCGCCTCCGGTGTGCCGAGCCATGCGACGACCTTCGCGAGCAATGATCGTTTAGGCTCCGGCACGTTCAGCGAGCATAACTGAAGCAAACGTTCCCGAATTTTCGCATGGCGACTGGCAAGTTCGGCCAGACGAGCAGCGACGGTCTCAGGCCGGTCGAACGCCGGATTAAACGCCACCTTGAGTTCCGGGTCAACAAGGCTCAACAGTATTTCGTTTGCTTCTTTTGTATCCAAAGCTGCGAGCGCTTCGATCCATGCATCTCCGATGGATCGGGCCGTATTTTCATCGGCTGCGGTCTCCTGTATTGCTGTCAACGCTTCGCCGTTACGGCTGTGCCCGAGCGCAGTCACCACATCCCTCAGTTCGTAACCCCGGATTTTCAAGTCCGCGACTGTTTCCCGGACCTTCTTAATACCAGCGTCAGGCCGATCCACAAACGGCAGCAGGCAAAGTCCCTTTATGAGCAACCCGCGGTCATTGCTGCTGTTGTAGTAGTTCGGACGCACTTGCTCGACAATGCCATCGAAAAGCGCCAACGTCTGCTCCGTCGGGAGCGTAACGCCGTTGAACAGAAGCGTCTCGAGCGTTTCTGCGATTTGCCAGCCGTTGAACCGCCCAGATACGAGCAGTGCCCCGAAAATCAGATTCGCGGAACTGGGACCATCAAGTGCTGCCAGGACCTTGGTCACTTCCTTTAGCCTGAAATCGTTGACGGGCTCTCCTTTTTTTCCTGCTTCAACCACGACTTCAATCCGATTCTTGATTGCGTCTGCATATCGCCTGCGGCGCTCCTCGTGGAATCCCGTTACCTGGGGTCTTTTGCGCGCTTCCCAGATTTCCTTGTAGCTCCTTTTTCGTCCGAATGGACTGACGGTGAGTTGCGGCTGCGGCAGACGGGCCAGCTGAAGCAATGTCAGGGCGGCGAACTGTTCATATTCCGGCTCCGCAAGCAGTTCCAGCACCACAATATCTGCATGATCAGGATCGAGGAGTGCCAGAGCCCTCGTGTGAAAATTTGCGTAGCTGTGAACCCCGCCTTGCCCTCGCGGTCCAAGATCGCCTTTTGCCCGCGCCTGGAGTCCTGTTCTTACGCGCTCTATGTCGGCCCGGATTAGTTCGCGCAGTGAGGGGATGTCCTCCGGCTGCCCGACGCGTGCTAGTGCTGAAGCCAAGTCTGCTTTCAGGCCCCCATAGAAGTCGTCCTGCTGGAGCATCACCGGAACCCCTCTTAAGAGATACGCACGCAACGTTTGTCGCAGGTCGTTCGGGAGTTCCTTCCGCAAGTCGTGATCTTCCCGACCCGCCCGGCTGAATAACCGACTGACGACAATCAACCGCTGCGGGTCCGCATCCCGCGTCAGTTCGCCCGCCAGACCCTCGACTGCAACCTGGGAAGGCAAGAGACGGAAAAGATCATCGAGCTGATGCATGATGGCCCATTCGACCTCATGCCTTTGTCCGGGCTTGGTGCCGATTATCTGCTGCAATTCGCATATTCTTTCGAATATCTGCTGCACCAATGGAGCGTCCGCCGACGCCGCCAATACCGACATTCCGCCGCCATTGCGCGAGTGTTTAAGATCCTGGGTTGCGAGAGGCTTGAGCAGATTTTCCTGCATCTGCCGCGAAATGCCGGTCACGTACCCAATCCAGTGGTCGTGCCACAGCGTCCCATCGACGATCCGCTCAGCAACCCACTGACTTACCCATTGCGAATCAACTCCGCGAACAATATCTAGTATCGGCTTCAGTCGGAAATCGGCGAGTTGCTTCGCCTGCGCTGGCTCGCACTTTCCCAGGTCTTCCTTGAGGCGCTGCCCGATGTTCGTCTCACCCAGCTCCGCCGCGTGCATTAGAAGCCTGATTCGATGCAGCGGATCAGACACCTCACCGTACAGCTTGCGGAACATGGCGAGGGCCCGCGATCTATTGGACGTTTGCAGCCACTCCGGTGGAAGCTCCCGCGCAGCGGCTTCAAAGGTTGTCTCTTCGACCTCCGAGAGACGATTGTTCATTTCTTCAAGGGAAACCCAGGCGAGCGCTTCAATCGCCGCCACTCTTATCTTGACGCTGATATCGGCAAGCGCAAAAGGTACCAATAGTCGTGCCGCATTGCCGAAATGAATCATCTCGGACACGAACTCCGATCGGATTTCCTCTGACCATCCCCTCACCGTCTTTTCCCAGTCCGGACCCAGGCAGGAAACGTGGAAATCCCCCCACAGACGATAAGTTTCCAGCCTGACTTGCTGGTCCACACTGCTCAGGAGCGGCAAAAGAATATCCCGGAATTCATCCGAACCCGTGGCAATCATGGCGGTGAGCGCGACTTCTCGCGGTTGATCCCCATCTGCGTATAGCTTGCGGAGGCGCTTACCAATTTCGGCTCCAAGTTCCTTCCACACGCTTGCGCCGCACAGGAAAGAAAGCTCGCCTCCGAAAACCGGGTCGCAATCGAAGGCGCGCGAGACCAGCAATACTCCGGCCTTGACTGCACCTGCATCCCCCGGTGTCTGCAGAACCGCCGTGCCGATCTCCTCCGCAACCATCCTCAATGGCTCCGCCCATGCAGGCTCATTTATGTATTTTTTCGTGAATTCCAGAATTTCTTGCGTGGTTCCCTCGCCGGCAAGCTCCCTGATGCGCCGCTCCAGATGCGCCGCAACATAAAATTCCTGATATTGCTGATGTGCGAACCGCACCGTGTCAGCGGGAGACGCCATCCTTTCTAGGACGTGATGTCCGCTGAGCTGCGAGATGACATCCAAAGGCGCCGGCACGTTTGCGATTTGACCGTCCTCACGCAGTTCCTCGGAAACCTTGCTGACAGTGCCACGGGCGGCCTGCTCGGTCATGGTCACCGCTCCCGCTTCCGTCATAGCCATCGCCAGCGCCGTCAGATACTGCGACGCACGCCCTTCCAGCGGAGCAACGGCAAGATGATCGGCATGGTCCTGCGACTGTTCCTGCAACCGGACGGCTGCTGCCAGAATGCCCATTCTCGTTTTCGGAATCGACTCTCCGGCATCGAACAGAGCCGTCACTTCCGAAAGGATGAACGGGGTGCGGGTCAAGTCGTCGATGACATCATCTGCAACCAGAATCGCACTAAGTTCGCGCCCACGTTCCTTCAGTCTCCCTTCAAGATATGCCCCGCGCTCTGCCCGGTTAAGCGGAAGCAGCCTGAACCGTGACGCGCCGGGCAGGGGAGGCACGATGTGGTGGGTACGGGTTGCCACTACGATGCCGGCCGAACGGAAATCCCTCTGCAGTTCGCGCAACATCTGCGCGCCTTTCGCAGAATCGGATTCCGCAATTTCGTTCCATCCGTTCAGCAGAAACGAAAACGGCTCCTGCACATGCAAGCGTGCCAGCAGATCCGCAGTGAGTCCGCGAGACTGAAATGCCGGAGCGTCCGAAATGAACTGCAGAATGCTCTTGCCGGATCGAATCCAGCCCGGCAAGTCCACGAGAATAGCGATGCCGTCGGCATCGTTATACCGTTTTGCGAGTTGTACGAGGGTAGTAGTTTTGCCCCGCCCCGCCGGTGCCTCAATAATCATCCGCGCGCTTCGCGCCAGGGCAGTGCGTGCACTCGCCGGCGACACGATTTCCGATGTGTCCGTACCCTCATCATCCATCCTTACCGCCCGCAACTCAATGAGCGGCTCGCCTTCCAACGGGTGCGACCATGCGGCCACGACTTCCGCCACTGCGTCGCGTATTTGCTGGAGCCGGGTAACCACCGACGCCTCAATCGTTACCGGCAGTCCCAAGTGGGTTCTGCATAATGCAAGGTTCGACGGGTCCATCAGCGAGGTGACGATATCCTCGCGGGACATTACGATCAGGTCGTAGCCGAACTTTTCCTTTATCTCCTTCGCCCACCCTTGCGCCATCGTGTTGGTTACAGGCTCCGGTGTTGAGAAGACAAGTATCGTAGTGCCGGGAAAGTTCTTCTGGATTTTGCCGGCATCTTTCTTGATTTTGCCGAGAGTGGCCGTTAAAGAACACGCCAGAACCCGTCCTGCACTGACTGCATCCGCACCAAGATCCTTCTTGCGCTCTGAAGCGACGAGCTCAGGCCAGTGCTGTTTGGCGAGCACAACGGCAAGGCCTTGGAACCTCATCCCTTCTTCGTTGGAAATGAGATCATCCAGCGCTCTTTCGATGTCGGTTCTTAGAACTGTCATTAGCTAGGATCTATCCGCACATCCGCAAGTGTGGCAAACTTGAGAATCTCGAACTCCGCGAAATTCATCTCACACCGATCTGTCACCACGCCGACTAAGGGGTAGCTGATCGCGTCCACTAGCAACACAGGTCCGCCGCTCAATCCTCCCATGTCTGTTCCTGCAGGGGGCAAGGGACCTCCGTCGAAACTGATGAGGTCTCTCCGCTCGATCATGCATTTGCAGCACCCGTTGCCCACGGCCGTCACCTTGAACATGGCTGAGTAGGGGCCTGCGCCAATCGATCCCGCCTGGACATCTTCCTCGCGAAGGGCCTTTGGGTAGCCACCTACCAGCACCAATTGTCCCTCATGCGGTGTCACAGGTGGCCATTTGGCGGGTTCTGAGATGATGCAAGGCCCAATGCTCCGCGCTTCCTCTTCCGTAATGCAGAGCAGGACGATATCAAGATCGGGGCTCCTCCACGAAATTCGTGGAATGGGGTCAAAGGGTGGTAGATCGCCCACTTGCCAGTTTAGCTTTTCACCCGCATGGATTCGCGTTTCATATCCTTCTAATACATGCGATGCTGTGACGATAAATATCCCTGCGCCCAGCTTTAGTACCGAGCCGCTAGCCCCGTTGATCTTACCGCCACGACTACGTGGAGGCGCAAAGATGATGGGCACCGCGTGATCGCGCGCGAACCTGACCATTCGCTGATTAATCGCGATGTATCGCGCTTGATCTTCAGACGAGAGCTGCTGAAATTGTTGAGCACCACTTAGTTCACCCATAACCTAAATTGTAGCCGTCGCCCGCCGGCAAACAACACTTAAACGCTACGCTGCGCCTCCGAGTGACGCCGGGATGTGGCATTGCGGCATCAATCCACGAAAATCAATCCTCCCGTGCGCACCCCGCTTGCCGCTCTCCTCAGTACGTGATAATCCGGTTTATCAAGACTAAGCTGCGCCGATGATTCGGCCCAAAACACCCCTCAAAATCACCGGCACGACCCGGCTTCTGTCCGCGCCCGAATTCCGGGGCCTTGCGGAGATGCCGCGCGAGGTCGAGTGGTTCAAGAATATCCGCAATCCCAGCACGAAGCGCGCCTACGAGAATGCCATCAGGGATTTTATGCTGTTCACCGGCATCAAGCGCCCGGAAGAATTCCGCCTTGTGACCCGCGCGCATGTCATCGCGTAGCGCGAAGCCCTTGGCGAAAGAACGGGCGACCGGAGCCTGATCGGCACAAGCATCCGGCACCGGTTGGCCGCTCTGTCGTCGCTCTTTCAGTATCTCTGCGACAACAACGCCGTGACCCACAACCCGGTCAAGGGCGTGAAGCGTCTGAAGACCGAGAGCGGCGAAGGCAAAACCCGGCGATTGCCGATCATCAGGCCCGCAAGCTGCTTGTCGCACCGCCCGAGAAATCGCTGAAGGGATTGCGGGACCGCGCCATTCTGGCGACCCTGCTCTATCATGCTCTCCGGCGCGAGGAGCTGTGCAAGCTCACCGTCAGGGACGCAAGGCATGAACGCCGCGGAGTGCCTCATCTGAAGGTGTCCGGCAAGGGCGAAAAGACGCGCTACGTGCCTCTTCACGGCGTGGCCGGCGATCTGATTGCCGAATACCTGAAGAAGGCCGGACATGCCGCAGACCATGCCGGGGCGTTATTTCGTCCGCTGCGCAACAGCCGAGGCGGCAGGGAAAAAGCGATTACGCCCGATGGAATCTACAAATTGGTAAGGAAATATTCGGCGGCGCTAGGCTTCGAGATCGGAGCGCACGCCTTGCGCGCCACGGCGGCGACCAACGCCCTCGATCATGAAGCGGATATCGCCAAGGTCCAGGAGTGGCTTGGGCATTCCAACATCGCCACGACGCGGATTTACGATCAACGCAAAACCCGGCCGGAAGACAGCCCAACGTTCAAAGTTGCCTATTAGGGAAGACTACATCTTCAATTGCACAGCATAGATCACGAGCGCGAGACAGATGATGCCGTATAAAGCAAACATACCCCGAATCCACCATCGCATCCTGCTCGATGGGAACTTTTCTCTTAAAGCTTCGCCAATTGCACCACCAACCCTGTCGGCGACCTCCTTTTCAATTGCCTTTCTTCGTCTAATAAGGCCCGTCAACGTAATCCATTAGTCCCCAATGAATAGCGATAGCGACAATCGAAACAGCAAATCCCACCGTGCACAATCCAGCTACAAAAAGATGTATGACTGACGGCGGAAGGTTCAATTTCGGGGAGAGCAACGTGGCGGCGAACGCGATTAGCGCGCCGATAATGGACGTAAGCCAAGCAACATACGAGACCTCAAGATGCTCGTGATGCTCGATCCTAGCCACATGTCCATCGAGCAGCGCAATCAATTCTGATAAAGAAGCTGGGGATGGCGCAGCACCAGTTGCCATAAATCATTCCTTTCTTGAAAAAGGGAGAGCGTCCAAAATATCACGATTTCAGCAAGTGGCGGCCCTCTTGCTCAATCGCTGCTTCGAGCGTTTGACGTACAATATCTAACCATTGCAGGAGTGGCCCGTGATGATCGCCACGGATTACGGAGTGTTTGGCCCCCTCGTCTCGACTGCTGGCACAATAATCGCAATGGGGACTGCCTTAACTCTTGGGTTTAAAGGCAGGGCGAAGTGGGAACCCGTAGAAGAGGATGTGCCGAGTGCCCCCCAAAAGGTTGCCAGCCTTGTTGCCGCCCTCATGTGTGTCGTCATTTTGGTGCGATGGAACGACATCCAATACAGGGATAGGTTGACGCACATCGTGATTGACTGTTCGATCACTTTGATCGCAAGCCTCCTTGTTTACGGCTTCTTGAAAGGCGTTATATACACGGCGGTACTCAAGAGAAATGGGTCGCCCGCAAACTCAAAAGCCCCAAAAGAGATCAAAGTCATCGGCGGTCTTTGGTTAAAGACGACTGCTCGGAACCGAAAAGATACATTCGAGAGCCCGCAAGAACCCGGACAGCCGCCACCGCGAATTCTCACCGTGCAAAGAATGTTTGGGTTGTCCGGCTACCATAAGGACGAATTGTGGTCGAGGCCATCGCAGCAGCTTGCATCAATGCTCTTTACGATTGGATACCTCGGACTCATGATTGCCGGGACTGTAGGTCTCGGAAGCGCCGCCATCCTCGCGGGGGCTGCAATCAAGGGAGCCGCAATCAGGGGGGCGGCAATCCGTGAGGACTCAGGTCCCATGCCCATAGTTCTTATGGGTAGCTCCAATGTGCGTTCTCACCTATGGGAAAGGATTCCTGACGTGATCCGCCCGATGAAGCCGCTATGGCTTGATCTAGGCTCTGGTGCAGCACAGAAAGACTTGTTTTACGCCTTTGATTATGGCGGGCTCGCCTACCTGGGATCTAAGCGTACCGGACTTCTCGCTCTATCATCCGATGGATCGCTTACTAAGCTTACTAAAACGTTTCATGAAGCCAAGCCTATCAAAGGCGGCGATAATGACCAAACTAGGAACAACTACTGGCTTAGTATCAAAATAGGACGTTTCCCGTTGGCTATGCTGTATCGCGAAGGAACAGGTGCGGTCATACCAAGAGTGGAGTTCAGCAATAGATTCCCTCCGGAGGGGAGTATTCAGAGCGACGAGAATCGTTATGGTTTTATTAGATTTGCCAACCTGCGAAACTTTATCGAGAAGCGCTCAAAATCGGTGGGAAAGACTATCCGTCATTTGCCCGAAATGGACACTGGCACAAGATTAGCCTTAGATAGAGCGAGCTCTACCAAAATAAAGCGGATTGAGAACGATATCGGGCATCCCGTTAGCTTTCTTGAAGCCCTAGGAGATAACAAATCCGACCCTTTTGTCCTGATCGTCTCCGACGCGCCTTTGTCGACGACGGAAGACAAACCTGCGGATTGCGGCCAGCTTGAGCATCGCGGAATAAAAACAGCTGTAGTGTGTCGAGACGGAAAGAAATGTGATGGCGCAGTTACGGTTGAATTTGCGATTGTCGTCAAAGTCATTCCACAACATGACGCCCTCAATACTTATCAGATTGGAAATCAGGCCGAGTGTCGGATTGCAGAGGCCTTAACGCCGAAGGTGAGCAGCTGTAAGGTTGAGGGGATCGGCCCTAACGACGAGCATATCATTGAGGTGACCGCTTACACGCCCAGCAAGAGTCTTCCGACCTACTTAGCGTGTCCAGTCACAGCTGAAGGAACAAAGCCGTAGCAGTGGATACAGACAGACGAAGTTGACACGGCCCTCTCGTCGCGCCGCTCGCTTGGATCGAAGTATCAATCGGCGTTTTGCACCTCGCTGAACACCTTGGATAGAAAGTCCTGTGCAATTGCGCCAATTCCAGGCTCCGTCTTTTCGCTGGGACCGCCGACATTGAGCGTCCTCACGTCGTGCGATCGGACCCAGGCAACTACACGATCAAGCTCTCTGCTATCATTCGGATTACAAATCAGAACTGGCCTTCCGTAGCCTGCTGCAAATCGAACTGTGGCTTTTGTCCCCGCATCAGATGGCGATGGATTAGCCCCTAGAAGAACAAGGGTTGCGTCCGCATCACGGACATTCCATTGGGTTCGTTGGGACCGTTCAATCTCGGGAGCGTCAGGGCTGGCGTCTCGCGGCGTCTCTTGGCAATGAAACTCATCTGGAACTCGTTTTCCATCCCCAATATTTCTATCAGGAGGACACCAACCTCCGGTTAAAAGGCCAATCGATTGTGCGGCGCGAAGAGCAGCTTGGTCCACTCCCGTTTGTCCGCCGGCTATCGCCATGCGTAGCGGTTTTGAGGGTGCCACGGGCTCCAGTTCTTGTCTGTAAATGACATCCCAGTTTGTGTTCACGTCCTCACTCTTGGTCAAAATGCTCTCCCAATCCCCTGAGCGCGGCGTAACAATTTCAATTGCGTCAAAAGCCAGCCGATCCGGCAAAGTGTACTTATTTCTAACCTCCTCCACGATATTGCTGAGATCGTTTGAGTTTGCGTCATAGATCAAGCTAGAGTGAAGCATCACACGTCGCTCCGCCGGATTCTTCAAGTGGTCGTCGTCCGCATCCGTCGATAATTCTAGGTCCGAAATCGCCGGAACGATGCTCATCGCCCGATTGAGATCTAACGCCTCCGCTGGTGCTCCGTTCGTTTCGAGAGCTACGAACAGAAATTGCGACCACTTCGACCTTCTTTGACCGATAGGTTGTCTCTCCTTCACTGCAAGCGATACTTGCTTCTGTCGGCTGCAAAACTTGTCCACTTGACCAAACAGCGCGCGCAATTTATCTGCAAGATCATCCTTGTTTGCTAGTACACCTTTGAAGAGAGTTACGTGGGGCTGAAATACGGGGATGTAGCGCGACGAGTTGGAGTGCTCTTTTGCCAGACCAGAAATGATTTCTTGAATCTGCCGCTGCTGGTGTTGAGCAGGAACGAGCCAAATCGCGATTGGATAGGGTTTTCGCGCAGGGCGGTTCACGGCGAAGATTCCGACGGCCGCAGTGGCTAGGAACAGCGTAATAAATCGTCGGACATGACTCCTGTGCATCGCTTGAACCTCCGTTCGCGGAGACTGCGTTCAAACCGATTGTAGATCAAAGAGCTGCCGGTCTCCTTGGGGTTTTACGATCAGAAGACAGCCCGACAAGCGAGGTCACATATTTAAGGAGTGGTGCTTTTTCCAGACACATGTACCATGTAGCGCGCGCGTATCGTTTAACGCGATAATGTATTTTGTCGCGGACAATTGCAACAGTTGCTGCCGATCCTCCCAAACTTCTCACAAGCCCGTTTGTGAGGAGTTGACACGGCTAGCGACTTCGGCAGACCGTTTCAAAGTCATCATCGAAACCCAAGGCCAGCGCTACTTGCGCGTGTCCACGCGTCTCGTGGCGCTAATTCCTGATTGATACCGAACTTCGCGAGTTGCTGGAAACCGACATGGACGAAGAGCAAGAAGGGCAAATTCCATAGATCGCATCAACTGTGCGCTCATGAATACCCGTGTCTTACGGCGTCATTGTTCCTCGTTCTGGTTAAAGGCTAGGTGGTACTCCACCGGGAGAATCTGCCGCGTTTGGATATTGACGGTTGAAAATCGACAAAGCCTCTTTACGAGCTTGGCGAATCTTCTTCTCGCGCGTTTCCCATCGGGGATGGTCCGAGAGAAGGAACTCAGCAACCTCATTCTGATCACCCATAACGGTGTGAAACTTTCTCATTAAGGCAGTTGCGTAATCAGGGTGAATTCCTGCCTCGGCCATCATCATTAGGCCCAAGCGATCCGCCTCCAATTCATCATGGCGGCTCAGTTTCATTTCAAGCGCACGCCCTCCGGTTAGTGTGACGAGATACGCCCACATAGCCCAAGTGTGTCCTAGGGCTATCTGCTCCTGGAAAACCTTGCGAGTGGCCTTCAGTTTGGCTGCACGTGCGTATGCCTTGTACTGGTGATGTTTCACCACGTGGCCGGCCTCGTGTGCGAGAACCGCTGCCCATAGACCAACGTCGTCGGCAACAATGGGGAGCATTTTTTTGTCGACGTAGATGTTTCCACCAGCAGTCGAAAATGCGGTCGCGCCGGAATCGTCGAGCAGCCACAACTGAAATGAGGGAACATTTCCCGAATGGGCTAGAGGTGTAGACATCAACATCCGGAAGGCGCGCATTCCGGATGCCTTAGCAGCAGCTTCGTTTGCATAAAGCTTGTACTTTTTGAGAACTTCCGTATGGGCGGTGAGACCAAGCGTAACCTCATCCAGCAGAGTGAGGGACGCGTTTGAGGCCCTCGTTATGCTGGCAAGCGCTTGTTCAAGTGTCTTGTTCGCAACCGGCCTAATTGGAGTCCCGACAGGCGCGATCACGTAGCTAAAGCTCAAGGGGTCAGCAATCCATACCCTTTCCTCGTATTCCACCAACACTTTGTTTCGCCCTCCGTCAACGTTCTTGCAAGAGACATATCCCGCGTAACTGAGATGCACAGTCGTGCCGGCTGGAATCGCGGGGAAAGACTGAAAATCGCAACCGTAATTACCCAGCGGGACCGACTCCTTAGCTAGCAAGACGAAATATCCCTGGTATAACAAGCTACTCATGGCCTGTTCACCGATATGAAACTGGAG
>Ga0307479_10004608_pt1 | contig 12624 bp, 9 predicted proteins | sample atmos_gasesECM4C_FD_203743 | JGI IMG/M metagenome (GOLD analysis project Ga0307479, IMG submission 203743) | Hardwood forest soil microbial communities from Morgan-Monroe State Forest, Indiana, United States - atmos_gasesECM4C_515 | ecosystem: Environmental > Terrestrial > Soil > Temperate...
GAGAAGCTGATGCCGCTCTTCAAGTCGAACAACCGACCGATCCACCCCTACCGCGTAGCGTACGAGCTCAACGAGTTTCTCGCCGACAACACCGTTTATATCGGTGACGGGGGCGACGTGGTCACCATCTCGGCGCAGGCGGTACGCCCGCGGCGCCCGGGCCAGTGGATGGACCCCGGCGCGCTCGGCTCGCTCGGCGTCGGCACCGGCTTCGCGATCGCCGCGGGGCTCGCCCACCCCGACAAGGAGGTGCTCTGCTACTACGGCGACGGCTCCTTCGGCATGACCGCCTTCGACATGGAGACCGCCAACCGCTTCGGCGTGCCCTACATCGCGGTCGTCGGCAACAACTCCGCGATGAACCAGATCCGCTACGGCCAGATCGCCAAGTACGGCGAGCAGCGCGGCAACGTCGGCAACCTTCTCGGCGACGTGCCATTCGGCAGGTTCGCCGAGATGCTCGGCGGTTACGGCGAGGAGGTCCACGATCCGGCCGAGATCGCCGGAGCGCTGCAGCGCGCGCGCGAATCGGTGCGCAAGCTGAAGAAGTCCGCCGTCATCAACATCTGGGTCGACCCGCGCGAGTACGCGCCTGGGACCAAGAACCAGACGATGTACAAGTAGAGGGCAGGGAGGGGGAGACCTCAGATGGCAAGGGCACTCGACGGCGTGCGCATTCTCGACTTCACCCACGTGCAGTCGGGCCCGACCTGCACGCAGCTGCTCGCCTGGTTCGGCGCGGACGTGATCAAGGTGGAGCGCGCCGGCGCGGGCGACATCACCCGCGAGCAGCTGCGCGACATCCCGGACGTCGACAGCCTGTACTTCACGATGCTGAACAGCAACAAGCGCTCGATCACACTCGACACCAAGAATGCGCGCGGCAAGGCGGTGCTCGAGCGGCTGGTGAAGCATTGCGACGTGCTGGTCGAGAATTTCGCGCCGGGTGCGCTCGATCGCATGGGGCTCACCTGGGAGCGCATCCAGCAGCTCAATCCGCGCATGATCTACGCCTCGGTCAAGGGCTTCGGCCCGGGGCCGTACGAGGAGTGTAAGGTCTACGAGAACGTCGCGCAGTGCGCCGGCGGCGCCGCCTCCACCACCGGCTTCGACGACGGACCGCCGCTCGTGACCGGCGCGCAGATCGGCGACAGCGGCACGGGGCTGCACCTCGCGCTCGGCATCGTGGCGGCGCTCTACCAGCGCAACACCAGCGGCCGCGGACAGCGGGTGCTCGCCGCCATGCAGGACGGGGTGCTCAACCTCTGCCGCGTGAAGCTCCGCGACCAGCAGCGCCTCGCGCGCACCGGCGTCATGAAGGAGTATCCGCAATACCCGGACGGCAAGTTCGGCTCCGCGGTACCGCGGGCCGGCAATGCCTCCGGCGGCGGCCAGCCCGGCTGGATCATCAAGTGCAAGGGCTGGGAGACCGATCCCAACGCCTACCTCTATTTCATCACGCAGGCCCCGGTGTGGGCCGAGATCTGCAAGGTGATCGGCAGGGAGGAGTGGATCACCGACCCCGATTACGCCACACCCAACGCACGACTGCCGCGTTTGAAGCACGTGTTCGACACGGTCGAGCAGTGGACCATGACCAAGACGAAGTTCGAGGCCATGGAGGAGCTCAACAAGCACGATATCCCCTGCGGGCCGATCCTCTCCATGGAGGAGCTGGCGGCGGAGCCCTCGCTGCGCGCTACCGGCACGGTCGTCGAGGTGGACCACCCGAAGCGCGGTAAATACCTGACCGTGGGTAACCCCATCAAGATGTCGGACAGCCCCACCGAGGTGAAGCGCTCGCCGCTGCTCGGCGAGCATACCGAAGAGGTGTTGGCGGAGCTCGGCCTCGGCGCGGCGGAGATCGCGGCGTTGCGGGCGGAGAAGGTGATCTGAAGCTGGGCTGAACAGAGCATGGCGTACGACAAGAAGGCGGTTCGCAAGATCCTCGATCAGGCCAAGGCTGCGGCCCGCAACTCGCTGACCGCGCCGGAAGCGAAGGGGATCTGCGAGGCTTACGGTATCGCGGTGCCGCAGGAAGGCGTGGCCGCGACCGCCGCCGACGCCGCACGTCTCGCCGCCGCGATCGGCTTCCCGGTCGTGATGAAGATCGTCTCGCCGCAGATCCTGCACAAGACCGAAGCGGGCGGCGTCGTGGTGGGCGTCAGGAACGCCACCGAGGCGGAACAGGCCTTCGCCAACATCGTCGCCAACGCGCGCCGCTACGACGCCGGGGCGACGATCGAGGGCGTCCAGGTGCAGCAGATGCTGGCGGGCGGCCAGGAAGTCATCATCGGTGCGGTCACCGATCCGGCTTTCGGCAAGCTGGTGGCCTTCGGGCTCGGCGGCGTGCTGGTCGAGGTGCTGAAGGACATCACCTTCCGCCTGGCGCCAGCCACCCGCGAGGATGCGCTCTCGATGCTGGATGGCATCGCGGCCGCGCAGATCCTCAAGGGCGTGCGCGGCGGCGCCGGTGTCGATCGCGATGCGCTCGCCGCCATGATCGTCAACGTCTCGCAGCTGGTCGATGACTTCCCGGAGATCACCGAGCTGGACCTCAACCCGGTGTTCGCAACGCCGCGGAGCGCCACCGCCGCCGATGTGCGCGTCGTGCTCGACTTCAGGCCGCAGCCGGTCCGCTACCGGCCGGACCAGGCGACCATCGTGCGGCAGATGAACCGGATCATGAAGCCGGATGCGGTCGCAGTCATCGGCGCCTCGGCCGAGACCGGCAAGATCGGCAACTCGGTGATGAAGAACCTCATCAACGGCGGCTACCAGGGTGAGATCTACCCCATCCACCCGAACGCCGCGGAGATCCTCGGCAGGAAAGCCTACAGGAGCGTCAAGGACGTGCCCGGGGTGATCGACGTCGCGGTGTTCTGCATCCCGGCCAAGTTCGTCGCCCAGGCGCTCGCCGAGGTCGGTGAGAAGAAGATCCCGGGTGCGGTGCTGATCCCCTCGGGCTTCGCCGAGACCGGCAACGTCAAGGGCCAGGAAGAGATCGTAGCGGTCGCCCGCAGGTACGACGTGCGCCTCATGGGCCCGAACATCTACGGCTTCTACTACACGCCGAAGAACCTGTGCGCGACCTTCTGCACCGCTTACGACGTCAAGGGGGGCGCCGCGCTCTCCTCGCAGTCGGGCGGCATCGGCATGGCGATCGTCGGCTTCTCGCGCTCGGCGAAGATGGGCGTCTCCGCGATCGTCGGGCTCGGCAACAAGTCCGATATCGACGAGGACGACCTGCTGGATTTCTTCGAGCAGGACGACAACACCCGGATCATCTGCCAGCACCTCGAGGATCTGAAGGACGGCCGCGCCTTCGCCGAGGTCGCACGGCGCGTCTCGAAGAAGAAGCCCGTGGTCGTGCTCAAGGCCGGCCGCACCAGCTTGGGCGCGCGCGCCGCGAGCTCGCACACCGGCGCGCTCGCCGGCAACGACAGGATCTATGACGACGTGTTCCGCCAGGCAGGCGTCATCCGCGCACGCACGCTGCGCGATCTGCTCGACTTCGCCCGCGGCATTCCGCTCCTGCCGACGCCGAAGGGCAACAACGTCGTGATCATCACCGGTGCCGGCGGCTCCGGAGTGCTGCTCTCGGACGCCTGCGTCGACAACCAGCTGCAGCTGATGGCCATGCCGGCGGACCTCGATGCCGCGTTCCGCAAGTTCATTCCGCCCTTCGGCGCCGCCGGAAATCCGGTCGACATCACGGGCGGCGAGCCGCCGACCACCTACCAGAATACGGTGCGCCTCGGGCTCGAGGACGAGCGGATCCACGCGCTGATCCTCGGCTACTGGCACACGATCATTACGCCGCCGATGGTGTTCGCGCGCCTGATGGTGGAGGTCGTCGCAGAGATGCGCGCCAAGGGGATCGTGAAGCCCGTGGTGGCCTCGCTCGCCGGCGACGTCGAGGTGGAGGAAGCCGCGGAGTATCTCTACCAGCACGACATTCCGGCTTACGCCTATTCGACCGAGATTCCAGTCGCAGTGCTCGGCGCGAAGTATCGCTGGGCACGCGGCGCCGGGCTCATACCCGCGATATGAGCACGGTGGAGGGGCTACGGCTCGCGGATGTTTCTTGAGGTGGTCTCTGTTCAATCAAACCTCGGAAAGGGGGATCTCGTATGTGTAGCACCCGAGTGCTCAGGTCGCTGATCGCGCTGCTCGCGGTCGTCGTGACGGTTTGCGGCTACTCCGCCGCAAGCTTCGCGCAGACCGCCGACCAGTCGCAGGACGCGAAGATCCGCATTCTCCAGGAGCGCATCGATGCGCTCAGCAAGGAGCTCACGTCCATCAAGCAAGAGCAGGAGAAGACGAGCAAGACGGTCGGCGCCGCCGACAAAGCGTACAACGCGTTCATCAAGGGCTTCTTCGGGACACTGGATGTGTCCATCGACGAGACGACCAAGGGGATGAACGGCATGGTGGCCTACAGCTATGGCACCAACAACCCGACCGGCGGCCCTCCGTACTTCAACAACGGGCCCAAAGGCGTCCCCAACCCCTACGGACGGGTCGGCTGGCTGTCGATGATGGCGAGTAACGGCTCGAACATCGGCTACCGCGGGAGTCACAAGATCGGCACGTCCGACATCGACTTCATCTACCAGGTCTCGACCTCGATCGACATGGCGGCCGCGCCCGGTTTGCAGGACACCTGGACCAAGTCCTCCAATACCGTCCAGGGAGCCATCGGACTCGGCGACACCTGGGTCGGCCTGCGCAGCAAGGAGTGGGGACAGCTCAGGTTCGGCGAGATGTACACGCCCTACAAGACCTCGACCGACCGCCTCAACCCCTTCAACGGAATGCTCGGCAACTACAGCGTGGTCATGGGCAACACCGGCGGCGACAACCGCATCGAGTTCGGCACGCGCATGGACCACGTGGTGACTTACAGCTCGCCCAACATGAACGGATTCAGCTTCGATGCCTCCTACTCCTTCGGCCAGAACGTGGACCCGTACAACAACACCACGCCGCTCGGGTCGCCGGACTGCTCGGGAGCGAACAATCCGGGGAGCGGCAACCTGTTCCTCAACTGCGACGACGGCGGCTTCAACTACTCCTACGGCGGAGATCTCAAGTTCGAGATGGGGGGCCTCTATCTGGTGGCGGCCTACGAGCTCCACAGCAACGTGAACCGCAGCTCAGATGGCATCGGCTCGAACAATCCGTTCTATGGGGCGCTGCCCGGGTCGGGCCCCGGTTGCACCGGCGGCGTTGGCCCACCCTCCCCGCTGCTCGACTGCGCCCCAGGCGGTCAGTACCTGACCTTCGTCGGGGAATTTCCCACGTCGGCTGCCGCCGGCTCGCCTCCCTACAGCGTGCTGTACGACGTAGCGGACGAGAAGGCGATGAAGATCGGCGGGCAGTACCGCTTCCCATTCGGGCTCACCGTCTCGGCCCTGTGGGAGGAGATGAAGCGCGATGTTCCCGCGGTCATGCAGTTCCAGAACGAGCGGCAGCGTACCGGCGACTGGCTCGCCATCGAGTACGAGCTCAATGACGGGGCTGACCGCATCGCGGCCGGATGGGCGCATGCTGGTGCCACGCCGGGCGACCCGGGCGGACAGCACAACTACAACCCGAACGGGATCGGCAACAACGAGGCCAACATGTACACCCTCGCGTGGTGGCACAAGTTCGACAAGCAGCTGACCTGGTACTTCGATGTGGCCGACACGGCGAACGACGGCAATGCTCACTACGACATCGGCGCCGGCAGCCATGGCATCAAGACCGACTGCCACGATGCCACGCACACGGCGTTCATCGACTACAGCAGCGCCGGTCCCACGACCTGGGGCGGCTGCCACGAGATAGGTCTCTCGACGGGGTTGAACTTCAAGTTCTAACCGGTGGCCAGGCACGACCGGATCGGCCCACTCCTGGTGGCAGCACTGGGAGTGGCCGCTCTGGCGGCCCGGCCATCCGCCCCGGCGCAGACAGCCGCTGAGTCTCGCAGCCAGGCGAGCACCCCGGAGATCGTCATCACCGCCGTCCGACAGGCGGATGCGGCGCTCACCGCGAAAGTGGTGCAGATCCTCGAGGACGATCCGTACGTCCGAGCTGATGAACAATGACCCGGATGGGGGCTAGTCCGGCATGTGGTATACATCGCATCGACAAACGAGGGAGGGAACCAAGGTGTCCCCAGTGATGAAACGGGTTTCGTCCACCCTTGCGGTGGCGGTGTTGTGCGCCGTGACGGCCTGCGCGTCGGGACCTCGCAAGACCGAGGCGCAGCGGCAGGCCGACAGGGAGATGGCCCAGCGCGTGGAAGCGGCGCTGAACGCGGACAAGGATCTCTACGGGAAGCACATAACCGTTCAGGCGGACAACGGCGTGGTGCGCCTCACAGGCTATGTCTGGGAAACGTCGGACTTCCAGACGGCCAGGATCATTGCGGAGGGCGTCGATGGCGTCACCGCCGTGGTGAACAACCTGGAACTGAACCGGAACGGGAACGACAACGGACCCGTTGCGCGTTAATCCCTGAACGGATCAGCGTTACGCTGGTCCCATGGGGCACCCGGATCGCACCGAGGAGGCCGGTGTGGCAATCGAGCCGAGACGTGTCTATGCCCCCCTTGGGGCAATCGCCGCTCTCGTGGCGTCCTGCGCGACCGCTCCGCCGCAGCCATCGCCGCCGGCAGGCGCCGGCTCGACGGCGGCTGAACGAATCTCCTCCGACGAGCTGCTGGCGAACGCGGTCTACGCGAAGCTGAACGCCAACCCGACGTATTACTTTCGCCACGTCGACGTGCGGCTCGAGAACGGCGTCGCCCATCTCAGCGGCTACGTCTGGAGCACGGACGCACTGTACGCCGCACGGAGCATTGCCCGGTCAGTGCCGGGAGTGACGCGGGTCGTGACGAGTCAACTCGAGCTCGAGCGCAATGGCCGCAACAGCGGTGTGACCCGGTAGCAGACCGCCCCGACGCGCTGAGCGCGCTCGAGCCTCAAGGGGCGGCCGGTACCACCGGCAGCAGGATCCGCGAGGGATGTGCCGGGTCCATGTAGACCGTATTCTGCGCCACGCGCCACCCACGGTTGTCGTTGAGCGGCTCGCCGGTGTTGGGATTGACGTCGAAGCGCGGGAAGTTGCTGCTCGAGACGTCGAGCCGGATACGGTGGCCGCGCTTGAAGAGGAGTGAGGTCGGGTAGAGCTCGATCGTGAACTCGTAAGGCTTACCGGGCTTCAGCATCTCGGGCGCCACCCGACCGTTGCGATAACGGGCGCGCACGATGCTGTCGCCGACGTTGATGTCGATGCCACGCGGAAAGTCGGCGTTGGGCGGATAGACGTCGATCAGCTTGGCGGTGAAATCCGTGTCCGGTCCGTCGGAGGCCGCCCACAGCGTCACGATGAGCCTTCCGGTCACCTCCATGTCCTCCTTGAGCGGCGGGCTCTGAAAGACCAGCACGTCGTCGCGCGCGGACAGCGGGTTGGAATCCGTGCAGGTCCAGAGGTCGGTGTGGCAGCGCTGGTCGGTCGCGCCCTGGCTCGCGAGCGCGCCCTGGGACGAGAGGTTGCCACCCAGGGTCGGCACCGGATGGCGCGGGTCGAAGCGGTACCGGATGGGCGCGTGCTGCCCGGGGCGCTCGGGCGACAGGAGTCCGCCGCCGTGCAGGTAGTACGGCGTGGCGCGGGCGCGGCTCAGCGGCCACTGCTGCTCATCGCGCCAATGGCCGCCGACGAACACCCGGCCTTCCGCGGTCTTGTGCGCATCGCCTCCGCCCATGACGTAGAGCCGCACGGGCGCTTCGCGCTCGACGCCGTTATCGGCGCCCTTCAGCCAGTGGTCGAACCAGCGCTGCTCGAAGAAGGTGAGGTCGATGGCGGCATCGGGCGTGAACTGAGCATCCCCCGCAAAGCTTTGGCCGGGGCGGCTGTGAATCCACGGACCCACGATGAGGCGCTGCAGGCTCTTCTTGTGAGCGCGCAGCCCGGCGAAGTTGAGATTCGCCACCTGCAGCGCCCAGGAGTCGTACCAGCCGGTGACGTGATAGACCGGTATGTCCTTGTAGTCGGCCATGTGGTCCGGGACGTCGATCCCCATCGCGGTGTACACGGGGTCCGCACCGCCATGGCTCATCGCCCCGATCAGCCACTGCTCGTAGTCCGGCGCGAACTTGAGCGGTGTCGTCCCGGCGCGCAGCGGCAGCGCGCTCACGTACTCCGGCACGTGAAGCCCCAGCTCGGCGAGCGCAGGCGCCGCGGCCGGGTCGGCGGCCGCGCGCGTCGCGGCCACGAGGCTCTCGCCGTCCGTCGCATTGCCGAGCGTGAACACCCAGTTGAACCAGCGAAGCTCGAATGCGCCGTTGTGCCGCACGCCGTAGCGGCCGGCATCCGACATGGAGAAGAGCGGAATCATGGTCTTCACGAACGGCGCGCCGGCGATCGCGAGCGCCTGCTGAGTGGCACCCTCGTAGGAGGTCCCGAGCGTGCCGATGCCGCCGTCCGACCAGCCCTGGTGGCCGATCCAGGCGGCCGTGTCGTAGCCATCGGTGCCGTCGTCGTACATCGGACGCCAGCGGCCTTCGGACTGATAGCGGCCACGCACGTCCTCGACCACCACCACGTAGCCTCGCGCGGCGAAGTAATCGGCAAAGGGCGGCGCGCGCACCGCTTTGCCGTAGGGCGTGCGCATGAGAAGCGCGGGGAAGCGGCCCTCGGTCGCGACGCCTGCCTTCGCCGGGCGGTAGACATCCGCCGCGAGCCGCACGCCGTCGCGCATCGTGATCATCACGTCGCGGGCGACCGCGACCTCGGGCGGCGGCGCGGCGCCTTCAGCGCCTGCGTCGGCGGCCAGGGCGGGCGCCGTGACCAGCAACGACACGCCGAGCATCCAGCTCGCCGCCCCCCCGATCATCGCCGGTGCCTCACGATCCCCAGCGCGGCGGCCGCTTCTCGATGAAGGCCTGCACGCCCTCGAGAGCGGCCTCCTCCATCATGTTGCACGCCATGGTCTCGCCGGCGGCTTCGTAGGCGCTCGCAAGACCGAGCTCTGCCTGGCGGTAGAAGAGCTCCTTGCCCATGGCCACCGCGACGCGCGGCTTGGCGAGGATGCTCGCTACCAGCCGTGCGGTCTCGGCTTCGAGTTGGGCGGGCTCCGCCACCCGGTTCACGAGGCCGCGGGCGAGCGCTTCCTGCGCGTCGATGAACTCCCCCGTCACCAGCATCTCGAAGGCGCGTTTGCGCGATACGTTGCGCGACAGCGGCACTCCGGGAGTCGAGCAGAAGAGCCCGAGGTTCACGCCGCTCACCGCGAAGCGCGCGGTGCTGGAAGCCACCGCGAGATCGCACTGCGCCACGAGCTGGCAGCCCGCCGCGGTCGCGATGCCCTGTACGCGCGCGATCACCGGGACCGGGAGGCGCGTCAGGCTCAGCATCATGCGGCTGCACTGCGCGAACAGGCGCTGGTAGTACTCCTGCGAGGGCTCGGCGCGCATCTCGCGCAGGTCGTGGCCGGCGCAGAATGCCTTGCCCTCGGCGGCCAGCACCACGACACGCGCCGACTCATCGGCGGCGATCGAGTCGAGCTCGCGCTGCAGGGCGCCGAGCAGCGCCTCGGACAGGGCGTTGTAGGCCTGCGGACGATTGAGAGTCAGCGTGACGACGCCGCGCGAGTCGCGGCTGCGCTTCACCAATGGCTCATCGTTGCTCATGCGTGTTCTCCCGCTGCCATTGTGCCGCGGCCCCGCGTCAGCAGCCAGTTCACCGTCGCCGTCAGAATCACCGCGAGCAGGATGAGCGACTTGCTGAAGTCGACGCGGGTCAGGAGCGCCAGGCAGACCAGGACCCCCAGCACCGGTATGACCGGGCCACCCGGCAGGCGCAACACCGCGGCTCCCGGCTGCTTGACGCGCAACACCGGCACCGCGGCGCACACTGCGCCGTAGTAGAAGAGTCGCGCGACCGCCGATAGCGTGACGTTCCATGTGAAGCTGCCGAGGAGCGCGAAGGCCCACAGCAGCACCGCGTACACGAGGATCGAGAAGTACGGGGTGCGAAAGCGCGGGTGGATCGCCGCGAAGTACCCCGGGAAATCCCCGCGCTCGGCGAGCGCGAACATGGCGCGGGGCGCGCCCAGGAGATTGGCGCTCAGGTATCCATACACCGAGATCATGGCGCCGACCGAGATGAGCGCAGCGCCCCCCTCCCCCAGCATCACCCGCGCAGCGTCGGCGAGCGGGCGCTCGCTGTGAGCGGCATCCGGCAGCACCTCGATGACGACCAGCTGCAGCACGGTGTAGAGGAGCATCACGATGAGGAGCGCGGCAAACAGCGCGAAGCCCGCGTCCCGCCGCGGATCCTTCGCCTCGCCCAAGGGAAAGAGCGCCGCCTCGTATCCGCCATAGGCGAAGATCAGGAGGAGCAGCGCCTTCAGCCAGCCGTCGAGGCCCGCCGCGGAGGCGGGCGCCGCCGGCAGCGGGTGGGCCACGAGGTAGACCATTCCCACGGCGGCGACCAGCGAAAGCGGCACCAGCTTGGCCACCACGGATACGTTGCTCACCAGCGTGCCGGCCGCGACGCCCCGATAGTTGGCGAGCCCGAGGGTTCCCACGAACAACGACACCACGGCGAAGCGCGGCAGGGCCGCGCCCGCCCCCGGCCAGAATTCCCCGAGCGATATCACCAGCAGGTTCACGGCCGCGGCGCACGCCGTCAGCCGGCTGAGCAGCGTCATCCACCCGACCTGCACGCCGGCGAAGCGCCCGAACGCGCGCCGCACATATAGATAATGTCCGCCGGTCTCGGTGAACTGCGAAGCCGCCTCGGCGTAGCAGGCGATGATCGCCGCCATCGCGAGCCCTGCGAGAAGCACCGCCAGCGGACTCCACCGGCCGACGAATCCCGCCACCGGCGCCGGCAGTCCGAAGATCCCGCTGCCGACGATGCAATTCACCGCCAGTGCTACCATGCTCCAGCGGCCGATGACACGGACCAGTTGCGGCGTCGTACTGTGCGATGGCCCCTGCGGCATCGCGCTGTTGTATCACAAGCCGAGAGCTCGAGTGCGCTACTCCTACGCCACCCACCTCGAATGCAGCGCTACCGGAGAGCGTCATGACATCGGCCGTCTGCAGGGACTCTCGACTGCGGGCAAGCCGCTGCTCGCCCGCTACGACCTCGCGGCATTGCAACGCGAGCTGACACGCGTCGATATCGAGAGCCGCCCGCCGGGGCTGTGGCGCTGGCACGAGCTGCTGCCGGTAGCGGATGCGCGACAGGTAGTGAGTCTCGGCGAGGTGGAGACGCCGCTCATCGAGCTCACCAACAGCGCCCGGCCGGCGGGCTTCGTTCCTCCGATCGTCAAGGACGAGGGGCGATTGCCCACGGGGTCCTTCAAGGCGCGCGGCCTCGCGCTCGCGATCTCCATGGCTCAGTCGTTCGGCGTCCGGCGCGTCGCGATTCCGACCAACGGCAACGCTGGCGCCGCGATGGCCGCCTACGCCGCGCGCGCCGGGATGGAGGCGTTCTGCTTCTGCCCCGACGACACGCCGGAAGTAAACCTGAGCGAGATCGCGCTCCAGGGCGCGACCGTCTGGCGCGTCAACGGGCTGATCAACGACTGCGCGCGGCTCGTGGCCTCAGGAAAAGAGCGCTACGGCTGGTTCGACATGTCGACACTGAAAGAGCCCTACCGGATCGAAGGCAAGAAGACCATGGGGCTCGAGCTCGCATCGCAGACGCAGTGGCGGCTGCCCGACGTAGTGTTCTACCCGACCGGCGGCGGCACCGGCCTCATCGGCATGTGGAAGGGATGGCAGGAGCTCGCCGCCCTCGGATGGATCGCGGGTCCGATGCCGCGCCTCGTCGCGGTACAGTCCACCGGCTGCGCGCCGATCGTGCGCGCCTTCGAGGCGGGCGCCGAGAGTGCCACCCCGTGGGAGAACGCGCACACCATCGCTTCCGGGATCCGGGTCCCGGCCGCGATCGGCGACTTCCTCATCCTGCGCGCGCTGCGCGAGACGAAGGGGTTTGCGATCGCGGTAGAGGACGCGGACATCGAGCGCGCGCGGCACGAAGTGGCGGCGAAGGATGGCTTGCTGCTCTCTCCCGAAGGGGCGGCGACCTATGCCGCTTATCTGGCCGCCGCGCGTGCCGGGAAGATCGCCGCGGCGGATCGCGCCGTGCTCTTCAACTGCGCGAGCGGGCTCAAATATCCGATGCCGCCGGTGACCGCGCGCATGGACGTTCCCGGTTAGACCGGATCAGCAGCGCCCGGCGCCGCGATGGAGCCGGGGAAGGCACTTGCCGCTGCGCGTGTGGTAGCCCCCGAAATGCTCTCAGGGCGCGATAGTTCGAAAATTATCGATTTTGACTCGTTGGCCCCCTGTAGAGCGCCTCAAGGAGCCATGGTTCGAAGCTTTTCGAACTACTGCGGAGTTGAGTCATTTTCGGGTACCGCACACGCTCAGCTCGGGGTGGTCACATAGCTGTCACCAGCTCCAGTCGGCGGCGCTGCTCCGGCAGCCGCCGCCGCCGCCGCCTCCGCCCCCTTTCCAGGCGCGCCCACGAACCGCCCGGCCGCTCGCCGCCCCGGTCGCAAACCCGTGACGCAGCGCCCGTACGCCGTTGATCCAGACATCGTCGACGCCGGT
>Ga0307479_10004610_pt1 | contig 12623 bp, 4 predicted proteins | sample atmos_gasesECM4C_FD_203743 | JGI IMG/M metagenome (GOLD analysis project Ga0307479, IMG submission 203743) | Hardwood forest soil microbial communities from Morgan-Monroe State Forest, Indiana, United States - atmos_gasesECM4C_515 | ecosystem: Environmental > Terrestrial > Soil > Temperate...
CGGCGGCGGCCGGGTCGCGTGGACCACAATAGCTCAGAGCGCTCTCGCTCACACCAAGCACTCGCGCGTTCGGCAGCGCCCCGTCTCCGTGTGCGATCGGCCCCAACGCCCACCCGGCCCACAGCCACACCCAGCACGCCCTGCGCCCGTATCGGCGCAAGCTAGCGTCGTCCGTGCAGGCCGTCTGCCAGACACGGCAGCAGCGCTGCCAGCGAGGTCCCGATCAACGTGGAAATCTTCAGTCCCTGATTCTTCATGTATCGTCTCCGACTGGCTGTTAGCCGGCTCTTATTATTACGTTCGACCTGCCCGCGCAAGTCGAGTTCCCCGGAACGCGATGTTGCTCGCAGATTTCTGCGCCAGCAGCGTCCGCTGGTCGCGGTCCCAGTCAGGGTCGAGGCTCCGGGGGCTGGCTTGCGCCGACCCCCGTGCCTCGCGTCATGCCACCGTCCTACCTGAACTCGACCGCGCCGACATCAACCGCGTTGTCGGTCTTCCGGTTGTTGTTGAAGAAGTCCTGGGGCGGTGCCGCCGCGTACGACGTCGCCGAGTTGGTCCCCGTGACGTAGCTGTTGCCCGGCGAAGTTCCTGTCGTGCGGTAATTGCCGAGCGTGACACCGGTCACCGGGTTCGTCCCCGCGAGCGGTCCCCAGGCGATGTTGACCCAGTTGTTGCCCTCGTCCACCGTCGCGGCCGGCTGCAGGTTGAAGATCGGGTTCGGCACGGTGGCATCCGAAATGCCCGGCGGCACCTGATAGCCCGACGCGCCCAATTCCGGCGGAATCCGCGAACCGTTGCAGTACTGGCTGGTGACTGCCGGATTGGACGCCGAGTTGGCCCGGAAGCCCGCGTCCCCACCCGGATAGCCAGAGATGCTCGTCAGGATCGATGCCTCCGGACGCAGTGTGACCGTGGACGCATGGTTGGCCGGTCCCGTGTCACCACGTACGCCGATGTCCCAGTACGAGGACCCCGTCACGCACTGGCCCGTTGTCGTCTGGCTCGCCGCTGTCGACCCGCTGGCGTTATGCAGCGCAACCACGTGCTGCTGGTTCAGAGTGCCCGTGCCGAACGTGCCGACTGCGATGTTGAACGAGCGGTTCTGCCAGAAGATATCGTTCCAGAGCTCCGGATACGAGACCGTCCTGCAAGTCCCGTTAACTACGCCGGTGGTCCCTGTCCCGCCGCCATGGAAGGCCGGGCAGGTAATGCTGGCAGGGAAGTTCGCAACCAGAGTGGCGCTGTTCTGCACGCTCACGAGGCCCGCGACTTGCGGACACGATGCGGTCGTGCTGCCGGTCTGGATGCAGCTGCTCTGCTGAGTGCTGGCCAAGGGTGCGCCGATCGTGTTGAACAGCGGGCCCGCCGAAGCTGTGCTGTCGTTCGACATGATCGTGTTATTGATGATGTTGACATTCAACGCATCCAGCAACGATACGCCGGCGCCGTCCCAGCCGGCCACGTTATTGACGATGATGTTGTTGGTCACGAGCGGGTCGTACCACGGCGACCTGGATCCGGTGACACCCGGGAAAGTAACCGTGGAACTGCCATTCGGGAAGTTGATCACTTCGGAGCCGTTGACGTGCTGCAAGCGCAGGCCGCCGCCGCTGCCGCTCTCGGCCGCGTTGCCCATGATCAGGTTGGCGTTGATGACCAGGCCCGGGCCGATGCCGTCGCTCGGTCCAACCGAGCCGAGGGCTGGCACGCAATCCAGGTCGGTCGTAGCCCCGCAGGTCGGATCGACATCGGGCGCGCCCGCGATCAGCAGGCCGCCGCCGTTGGCTGCGATGGTCGGATTGGTGCTCTCGTTGAACAGGATCTGGTTGTGCTCGATGTCGCCGCCGTAGCTGAACCCCATGTGGCCCACGCCGCCGCCGTCGCCGCTGCTCAGATTCCCGCAAACCCAGTTGTAGTTGAACCTGTAGTAGTCCGAACCGGTGCAGAAGCTGACACCGCCCGCTCCCGCCGGCGTCGCCGAGAACAACTCATCGCCCGTGGAAGAGTTCGACGTAACCGCGTTGTGGTGCACATTCACCTTCAGGTTGTGGCAGTACGGCAGCTGCAGATTCGTCGTGGTGCTCGACTGGCAGGATCCGGGAGCCGCGTTGGTGGCGCTCCCTGCGAGGTACGAAGGCGGGAATTCGCCTTGACCGACGTTGATGCCGCCCGAGAGCGTACCGGCGTTGTTGTAGATCCGATTGTTGGCGATCTGCAGGTTGTGTCCCCAGCCGTGCACGAAGATGCCGCCGCCGCCCTGCGAGCTGTTCGTGATGCTGAGACCGTCGATGCTCGACGGGTTGCACTGGAAGCTGCTCGGGAACGGATTCGCGCCAGTTCCACCGCAATTTCCGGAGGTCAGCAACGTCGTGGTGGTCGGGAAGCCACCCAGCAGCGTCGGATCGAAAGGATTGGCGCCGTGGAAATCCACGCCCTTGGCCAACACGGTGATTCCTGCACCTTCCAGCGCTCCCATCAGCGAAGGCTCCTGCAGGAGCTCCGCCAGGTTGCCGTTCAGCGAAGCGTCCCAGCCGACCGTTGCCTCGAGCGGCAAGCGATCGACCTGTGGGGCGCCGGCGATGGCGTTGAAGCCGAACCAGCCGGAACCGCACGTGCTATCCCACGTGTTCGGTGAACCATCGATGCCGAGGCCGAACAGGCAATTGACGCGTGTACGCCAGTCGGTGAGCTTAGTCGCACCCGCCGGATGGGTGTTGGCGTTGATAACGCTGGAGGCGGCACCGACACCTTGCAGCCGGACCGGCTTCCACATCAGCAGCATTTCCTCGTGCGCCGCTTGCGTGCGGACCGTGGTGGTGGGTGTGCATGCAACATGTACGGTTGGCGTAGCCGTCGCGGCGCAAGTCGGGTCGACAATGATCAAGTCACCCGGCTTCGCTGCATCGATCGCAGCCTGGATCGACTTCGAAGCGAGGACGTGGGTCGGAGCTTTGCCGCCGACGGTGACCGTCACGGTGTCGATCGACTGCTGACCCGTGCCCGTCGTGATGACCAGCTGTCCGCAGCGAGCACCTGCTATGCCGCCGTACTGCGACTGCTGCTGCATAGCGCAGAGCGGTACCGTAGCCGGGACCGTTACCCGGATCGTCGTGTCACTCCAACTCGTGACAGTGGCATTCGCCCCACCGATAGTCACGCTTCCCGTTCCCTGGCTGGCGCCGAAGCCGTAGTGGCGCAGCACTTTCTTCTGGTTGTAGGGAGCCGTTGTGAAGGCCGGTCCGGAGTAGGCATTGTTGGGCACCATCTGGTCGCCCAGCGCCGTGATCGTCAGGGTACCGCCCGCCGCGCTGACATACGGCCCAACTCCGGTTCCATCCACTTCCGCGATGGCTGGTGTCAGAGCCGGATAGGCGCAATCGGGGTTGTTGTACCCGGCGCCCGCAAAGGCCGAAGTCGGCACGACCGGTGTGTCCATGTACTGGGTCTGCCCAGGCATGAACGGGATCTCGTAGCAGAACTGGCTGTACTGCGGGTTGAACAACGGATCCGGCGTCGGGCCGGTACCCGGGTCGTTCATGCAGGTGACCATCATCGTCGGCGCGTAGCCAGTCGGATTGGGCGGGTTGACTTCCCAGGTCGAGTACGTCAAGCCGTTGTAGGCGCCCCAGTGATCGGCGTAGACGCGCGAGATCTCGGTTCCGCTCCAGTCCTTGATCGCGACGGGCAGATCGGGCGGCGAGAACTTCTCGCCGAACTGCGGCGAGAACGGATCGAATTCCGACGTGAAGTCGTCGGTGATCACGCCAGTGAAGTGCGCCGCCACGTGCGTGGAGCTGAAGATCCAGAACTTGGCCAAGGCGGCCGCCTGCACGGTCAGCGTCACTTCCTTGCGGTCGCAGAGATTGCGGGTCGCACCGGCGAACGGTGCGACCTCCGCGGACTGCGGGAAGAGGCTGATGAAGTCGGGCACGGTGCGCGAAGCGCCGACGCAGGGCCAGAAGTTCTCGACGCTGCCGGTGTCACCCTCGCCGCTCGGGAAGTTCGTTCTGCCGAACGCGTTGGTCGGATTCTGCACGTTGTTGGCGTTGTAGTACGCGCTCACTTCCGCCTGGTCGGGCATGATGAATACGTTGCCCAGCCCCGCGAATTGCTGCGTCACCGGCGCAATGTAGTTGTCGCCGATCAGGATGTTCTTGTCCTCTTCCTTGACGAGTTCATAGCCCGGCGGCACGACCACTTCGACGACGTACTTGCCCGCGGGCAGCATCGGCGTGCCGGCCCGGTACGGATCGGTCGTGTCGGGATTCGGGACGCAAGCCGTGCAGTTCGTGGTGGTCGGTTTCCCGGTCGTCGGATTCAACGAGGTGACGCTCGGGAACGCATACATGCCGTCGTACGGCGCCGGCTGCAGCTGGTTCCAGTTGTGCATGCCGTCGTAGCACTTGAACTGCGAGTTGTTCGGCAGCGTGTGGGCCGGCGTGCCGCCGTTGTTGTACTGGTCGAGCCAGTCCGGCTGGTTGAACAGCGAGTAGAAGAACAGGTCGGCGTTGGTGCCTGTGGCCGCGCCCTGGCCCGGGCAGTTCATGTTGGGCATGCCATCGGTACGGAAGCCCTGCGCCCAATTATCAAAGCTGGTGGTCTGGGTCGTGTCGATCAGCGTCAGGGACACGCTGCCATCCGGCGCTGTCCCCTCTTTGTAGAGGTTGATCGTGACGTTCGGCACGTTCGGGGTCCAGCTCGTGTGGATCAGCAGCGCCGGGTCATCGAATGGCCGGGTCGAGGCGTAGGTCACCTCGCCGAAGATGCCGCCGGTCTCGTTGACCGCGTAAGGCTTCTTGCCGAACTCGAGGAAGCTGTTCTGGCCGGAAAAGCCCTGCCAGCCCTCGGTGCCGAACCACAACGGTGGATCGATTCGGCCGGTCGAACCGCCCGGGCCACCCGCAGCGCCCGCAGCATGACCGATGCAATCGGCAGTGGCGCAATAGAACGCCCCTGGGACCCGCAGATTGCTGGGCACCGGGATCTGTTCGGCCGTGTTCGCCAACCCAGCGCCGATGTTGGAGTTTCCGCACACGGTTCCAGTCGTTCCGCCGCAGGTTGAACCGTCGGAGGGTCCGCCCGCGTCGTAGACGACGTGCGTCCCGGTGCTCTTGTAACGCGTCGAATACCCTTCCACGACGTACCAGCTGAACAGCGGGAATATCTCGTTGAATCCCGCGTTGCCAGAGAGGTCGGTGTTGTTGAAGTTCGAGTAGCTTCCGTCGCGGAAGCGAATGTTGGTCGACACCAGCGACAGGCCCGGCTCGGTGCCGTCTTGCAGGCCATTGCCGTTCAGGTCGAGGAAGCTCTTGGTGTAGATGTTCGCCTGCCACTGGTTGGTGGCGATATCTCCCAAATTGACGGTCGCTCCGCCGGCCAGCCGGACCGGCGTCGACAGGCCGTCCACCAGCATGTCGTTCCACTGGTCGAATACCGTGACTCGCCAGTCGCCGTCGGGAAGACCCGAGAGGGTGAAGTTCCCGTTTGAGTCGCACTTCGTGAACGCGAAATCCTCGCCGTCCGCGTCACCAAGGCTCACGTAGCACTGGGTGAACGCAAAGCTGCTGTTGTCGCCGCTGCTGTAGAGCCGCTCGTCCGGCGTGCGGCTCATGCGCGAGGTCGTGACCAGGCCAGTCACGGTATTGGTGCAGCTGACCCTGGTTCCAGGTGTGGGGCTGTTCGGGTCGGTGCCGTTGCAGATGAAAGCCTTGCGGGCATTGATGATCGCCGGGTTGGCGAAGCCAATGGACACGTGGAAACCCGCCGGGCCGTACTCCTGGAAGAAGCTCGGCTCGCCGATGCGCAGGAAGGAATCGTGCGCCTTCTGGCCGTCCAGGGTGTTGGTCTGCAGCCACTCCTCGCCTCTGGCAATCCGGTCGGCACCCGGCGTTGCCACCACGCCGTACCGTCCCGGCATCAGGTTGGAAATGACCGCCTGGCCCGCGAGCGGCGACAGCGTCTGGTGGTCCGATTCAAACTTCGGGCAGGTCACGATCGTGCCCGTGATGCCAGTTGGACTCGGCGTGCCATCAAATCCTGCGTTCTGATTCGCCCCGGAAACCGGGCACGCATCGAGTCCGGTGGCCGGATCGATCGTTCCCGCGAGACCGTTCGACAACGGCATGTTGAACATGTCGTAGGTCATCTGCCCGGTGGCATCACCGGTGCCGCCGGCATCGTCAAACAGCGTGATGTTGAAGCCGGCCAGGCCAGGCTCATTGGGCGACAACACGTCGATGCCGCCGCCGCCGTCCTGCTCACCATTGAGCGGGAAGTCGTCCTCGAACACGAACACCGAGAGTTTCGAGGGCGGGAAGGGATTGCGCTGCACGAGCACGTTCACGGTCGTCGGGAACGCACCGGTCGTTGCGGTGCACGCGACGCTTCCGGCAGCCGGTACGCAGGCAATCGGGGCGCCACCCATGCCGTGGCCGCAATCCGCAGTTGCATCGCCCAAGCAACCGTTCAGGTTCTCGAACGAATTGGCCGCATCACCCGGAAGGACCGAGAGGTAGTAGCGCTTGGTCGGATCCAGGTGGACCGTGTTGGGATTGAGTGGCGCCTGTTGGGTCGAGCTCGTCCTGCAAACGCCGTTGCCGACGTCGCACACCACCGGTACACCGGCGATGCTCTGTCCCGATTCACAGGACAGCGGACCGGTGCAACCGGCCGCGACGACCGGCATGTAACTGGTGTGGAAGTTCGTCCCGAAGGTCGGAACGATCCCGCTGGCGGAGGTTGGGCAGCCCGCGGGTGGCGGGTTCGCCGTGCAGGCGGGGTTGATGTAGAAGGTGCGGTCTTCCTCGATGATCCAACGGAAGTCGCCCGTATTGAAAGCACCACCGGTCAGGACTGCCTTGGTGGGGCTTCCGCCGTCCAGGAGATGCACGGCGACACCTGTCGCTGCCGGGAACGTCAATGTCACGGTCGCGGCTGCAGAACTGACGGTACCCTGCGAGTTCTGCGCCTTGAAAGTGAACGAGCGCGTGCCCGCCCCGGAGGCAGTCGCATTGAAGCCGCCGTTCGGATCCACGGTTAGCGCGAAACCGGACGCTGTCACGCTGGCTGCGTTGACCGTCAGCGGATAGCCTGCCGCGTCTTTACAACCGGCCAGGATGCCCGGGGGCTTGATGCTCAGCGTGGTAGACACCGTCGCCGCAAAAGCAGAACTCGCACAGGTAATGCCGGTAGCTGCCTCAATCGGCGCCGCGCCCAGTGTCACGGTCGCGGAAAGGCCGGAGGAGCAGACCCCTGCCGTCACAGAACCGTTCGCGCAGTACGTGAACGAGTCTGAGGTCGTTCCGGAATTGGGCACGTAGGAGAACGTGCCGTTCGCATTCAGGGTCAGGGTTCCGCCGCCCGGCGGCGCCAGCAGTGATACGCCAAACACGCGCACGTCGTTGGCGATCAGGCCCTTGGAGGGATCGGAGACGGTGAGCGTAACGCCGGGAACGAGCGAGTTGTAGGTGTCTGCATTGGCCACGGCAGCGCCGAATCCAGCAGCAGTCGGGAGCACCGCACCATTGACGGCGATGTAGGCCAGCATCCCGGAATCACGCGCGATCGAATTGGCCGACAGGCTCAGTTCGCGGTCGAATACCGGAAGCGCGGTTGCGCCGGCAGCCGGCGCATTGATCATGACATCGTAGGTCTTGCCCGCGGCCATGAAGACTTCGCTCTGCACGCGCGAAACGCCGGGCAGGGCGTTGCCGTCTTCAGCAACCAGGCTGACTCCCGGGACCGCTGCCGCCGTCGTGCCGGTCGCAACTACCGGGGGCGTCGTCAGAGAACCGACGATCGACGGCACGTGCATGTGCAGGCCGGCATTCACGAGACGAACCAGCACATTTCCGGTCACGCCGGTGGCCGGCGCAACGGGGAACAGCGAAGTCGTGGCGCTGGTCTTGTTGAACGCGACGCCGTTGATCAGATAGTAAAGTGGCGTGTAGTTGACCGCCGGCGGATAGCAGGTGTTGATCACTCCGACGGGGGATCCAGGATTGCCGCAACCGCCCGGCTGGCCGGACCACACGTTGGTCTCGCTGAAACCGGCGGTGTTGACCGCGGTATTGACGGCGCTGTTCTGCAGCGGATCGATTTCACTGAGCAACAGTTTGACGTCGGCGTTGTAGGGCGCCACGCAGGTCCCGGCAACTGCGCCGGGATACGCGCAACCCGCGGTCGCGCCTGCGGGCGCGGTCGTCACCACCAATATTCCGTACAAGCCCATCGGCCCCTGAATCGAAGGATGGGTGCCAGACTCAATCAGATAGGTGCCGGGCCGGAGGCCGGCCCAAGTCAGCGCAACCGTAGCTGCCGGCGCGACCGGTGTCGCGAACGACTGCACGCGGTCCCCCTGCGGCGGCGGCACATTCTGCGGGCCGGCAGCCGCGATGGGCCACGTCGTGTCCTGAGTGGCATGGGGAGGACTCGGCGTACGCGTCGGGGCGCCGCCCAGACCGCCGCCCAGCTGGCCGACGATCACGAGCGAGGTCTCGGGCACGGCCGCCGGCAAGCTGTTTGTGAGGTTGATCGTCAGCGCACCGGGCGGGACGGTGATGACCACCGGCGACCATGTGCCGACCGCGGCGGCCGGATTCAGAGTCGCGCAAGTGGCGGGCGCCACCGCTGCCGCACTGCAGCTGTAGCCCCACATCGGCACCACTTGGCCGTCGGGCAGAGTCGTGGTGCTCGCGCCCGCGGTCAGGCTCACTGACTGGGCGAAGGCCGCGCCGCTCGCCAGCAGGAGAACGGAAGCCGCAAGTCCCGACTTCATCAGGAGCGACTTGAAGGTGTTGAATCGCATTGCCATTCTCCTGGTCCTAGTTCGATTCGTCGATTTGGAATTCGCGCGAATCGACGAGCATCATCATCAGCATTCCGCCGGGGAAGATGTTGTTGGTGGTGATCTCGCGTTCGTTATGCGAGTGCCACATGAAAGCAAAGCCTGCTTCGCCACTCGGCGAGTTCGCGATCGTTCCCGACGGTGGAGTGGAACCGGTTGCACCGCACGAGCCGGCCGGAGCACCGGCGCTGCATCCGGTCGCCCGAAGCGTGGCATTCGGACCGAGGTAGGGACTGCCGCCGTACCACGCGCCGTTGGTAAACAGGTTCGGATCGGGCAGAGTCGCCGGGCCGCCGCCTGCCACATCGCCGAACGGAGCGACTTGCAGGGGCTTGTTGTGGTCCTGGCACCACTCGAAATAGTTGATCGCGGTCGGATGGCTGGTGTTGTAGCCGTTGGCATCCGGAGTGCACGGAAGCTTGGCGGCGGGGTCCTGTGAAGCAGGGTTGTGCGCGTACGCGTCCCAGTTCAGGCCCTTGCCGGACCAGTAGAAGATCCCGTCCATCGCGATGCCCGGCGTCGTCGTGGTCGTGAACAGCAGCGGCCCGGCGACGCTATTCGGATCGGTCTGGCTCAGAATCAAATTGCCGTCGCGCCCGAGGATGCGCACGTGGTTGCCGTGCTCGTGGAACGGATGCTGCCAGCGCCCCTGGCCGATGATCCGCAGCAGCGTCAGTTCGCCCGGATGCATGTGCGGATTGCCGTTGTAGGGCTGGTGCGGGTACTGGGGCGCATAGTTCGCGTCCATGTCGTCCGGCATCGAGCGGCCGTTGATCAGGTAGTACGCCGGGTGGTACGGCTCGGTCGGCACGTTGAGGCTGCAGCCCACAGCGCCGGCAACGCAGCCTGCTCTTGCTGTGACCTGCGCCAGTGCCTGGGCATGGATGTTGGCATCCATCTCGGAGAACTGGAAAAGGTACTCGCGGTCGTAGCAGGCCTGCGGGTGGTTATAGGCCGCCGCCGCGAGCCGGAAGTCGCTTTCGCCCCAGAAACCCTGTGCGGTTAAGTTCGAAGCGTGTACGCCGCTGGTGCAGGCGGCCGGGATCGTTGTCGGCAGTACGATGATGGCTCCATAGAGGCCCATCTCGACCTGCAGGTCGCTCTGCGTGCCGCTGTAATAGGCTCGCGTTCCAGGCGTTGTTGCGGTGAACGTGTAACTCACGGTGCCGCCCGGCGCCGCCTCCTTCGTTAGCAGTCCGGTCGCGCCACCGGACGCAGTCACGGTAAAACCAGGGAACAGGATCGACGTATTGCCGGCCGCGGTCGGCAAGCCGTTGGTCAGGTTCACGGTGACCGTCTGCCCTACCCTGACGATCAGCGTCGGACCCGGTACCTGCATGGTGCTGCAGGACGCGCCTGCGATCGCTGTCGGGGCAAAGCCGGACGGCGTGCCGTTGCAGCCATACCCCCACGAGTAGACGGCCAAGCCGTCCGGCTGGTTGAGGAACGCCGGTTGCGCCGTCAGATTAAACGTCGGGCCCGTGATGCCGGGCGCCGCAGCATTCGCGGCTGCAGCGATCAGCAGCATCGCCGTCGCCATCAGGCAGGGAAGCAGCCGGCTGTATGAAGCTGCGTAGGTCATTTTCAATGCGCTCATCGCCGCTCTCCCTAATTGATGTGAACTTCGGTCATGAGACCGCCGAAGTTCTCGGCGTCGTTCGAAAGATGGTCCAGATTGGGCGTGTAGAGGTAAAACACGCTGCCGGACGGATAGAGTGTGGTATTGCTCGCGTCCAGAATTACGTCCAGCGACTCGCCACCGCCGAGCGTGATCGAGTTCGTCTTGTAGTAGAGATTGTTGCCGGCCTGGTCGCGCAACAACTTCGCGTTGTAGCCGATAACCTGCATGGGAATTCCGAGCGAGGCGAGTGTCTGGTACTCGCTCACATCCAGGTCGGAAATGCGCAGCAGCGCCTTCTTGCCGAGCGGGATATTGATGATCGCCGGCAGCGGCTGCGAGAAATGCATGGTGCCGTCGCTGCTCTGCGTCGCGAGCGGACCCACAGTAACGGTGTCGGGGTAGCTGCGCCCGTTCAGAAGGAAGTATTTGTCCTTCATGTCGGTGAAGCCTTCCGGGTTGAAGGTCATGCCGACGAAGTGGAAGTTCGGGTCGAAGCCGTGGATCTGGATCGGGTACTCGACGTCGTAGTAAGTCGAACCGTCCCCGTCGTTGTAGGCGTAGTTGCCGGTTGCTGCCCGAGTCACGGTACTGGCAGTCGCGGGCAGCGGATTGCTGCACAGAATATCCGGCGCGCTGGCAACGGTCGGCGTCACGGCGTCGCCAGCCCGTCGGCAGGCGGTACGCAGATCCTGCTGCTGTGTTGCGAGCGCCGCACTGAGAGCGGCCCCCGCCGCGACCCGGTTCTGCCGCGGCCGCACGTACATCTGGCCGACCATGCCCATCTGCAGGTGCTCGGGCGGCGTGATGTGGCAGTGCCAGAAATAGGTTCCGGCATCCGGCGCCAGGTAGTAGTAGGTGAAGCTCGCGCCGATGTTGATCGCGACGGAGGCGTCCGGCACGCCGTCATAGAAGGCCGAGGCGTTCGGGTAGCCGTGGAAGTGGACGGTGTGCTGCTCGAAGAGGTCCGGCCGCATGATCATGCCGGTGTTGGTCAGCGTCAGGAAGAACTCATCGTCCTCGTCGATCGCCATCAGCGGCGCCGGGATGTTGCCGTTCATCACGCCCACATCCATGATCGGGCGGGGATCGACGTGGCCATCGATACTCGGGGCAATTGCCGCGGCTGCGGTCGTCGATTCGGTTACCTCGGCGAGCCCCGTGGTCGTGTTGGTGTAGCGGAACGCAAAGTTCGCCGGGAAGAACGTATTGGCGACGTTGATGGCGGTAACCGTGAAGGTACCGTTGTAGCCCGTCGTGTCCGCCCCGCTGATCGTAACCGAGTCACCGACTTTCACGCCCAGAGGCGCGTTGCCGACGACCGTCACCGTAGTCCCTGCCTCGCTGATGTCGTAAATGGTGACCAGGTTCGGCGTGTCGAGAGCCAGCCCGACCGCGCCGTTGTAGTTGAATGAGCTGGTCGTCAGCGGGAATCCCGGCCAAGTGCCGGCCGAGACCCCGTCGGTCGTGGCCGGATCGCCAGGTTGCAGAGTGAACGGGGCCATGGTGTTGAAGACGGCCGGGAACTCAGTGCCCGGGAGCCCATTCGCGATGTCCGCAAGCCCGGAAAGCGGACCGAAGGAGAACAGGTACGTCTGCGTCCCGTCGGCCATCGTCGCGTAACCGTCGCCGCCCGCGATCTGCTGGCACTTGATCGCGCCATTGACGTGGGCGGGCGCCGCCGGATATCCGGCCGTGCCGGCATACGTGGGACCGACATAGGCCGGCTCCGCGTTGTTGTTCGCGCTCGGGTGCGTGAGCGTGCTGGTCGGACACTGCACGCGGAACGACTGAGCCATCGCGGGTACCGCGAACACGCTCAGCAGGCCTAATGCAATCCAACCGCGTGTATTAAACATAACGCCTCCAACCAGTTCCGCCAGCAGGCGGAGCGCGGTGAATACCCGTGAGTTGACAGTGAGGGCGTGTACCGCCCGCTTTTGGCTTTGTATCCAGGTAGTGCAAATTCGACTCTTACCGTGTGCGCGTGCCGCTCGGCGGCGCGGCGCTAGACCTGTAGCGCTTGCTTGTTCTTTACGGCTGTTAAGGTGCCGGTTGCGCGCGCCGGCGACGATGGCACGACGCGGAAGATGCAGACAGGTCAATTCCCTAGCGACGGTGGGATTAGTCGGTAGGCGCTCGGAGCGGAATCAGGGGACT